>Ga0070685_10000159_pt1 | contig 43951 bp, 36 predicted proteins | sample KBSS13LmetaG_FD_65651 | JGI IMG/M metagenome (GOLD analysis project Ga0070685, IMG submission 65651) | Switchgrass rhizosphere microbial communities from Kellogg Biological Station, Michigan, USA - KBS S1-3L metaG | ecosystem: Host-associated > Plants > Roots > Rhizosphere ...
AGCATCGTGTCGGAGAGGCGGTCGACGCTGATGTCCTGACGCGCGGCCAGGGCCGAGAGGGCGCGGCTGAGGACCGGGCCGACGATCTCCGGCGGGCCGACGCGGATCCGGGTCGCCTCGTCGCTGGTGACGCTGAAGGTGGAGCCGGTGGTGGCGCCGTCGTCGCGGGCCTGCAGCGGCAGGTGCATGCGGATCTCGGTGCCTTTTTCGGCACCCCCTTTGATTTCGAAGCTGCTGGAGAGAGCGGCGATCAGGGTCAGCCCGATCCGCAGGCTCGGGCGCTCGACGTCCGGCCGGGGCCGGATCCCGGTCCCGTGGTCGCGGATCACGACCGTGACCCCGTCGAGCTCACTCTCGGCCTCAACCTCGAGCGGGCCGGGCTCGCTGCCGGCGTAGGCGTGGACGACGACGTTCATGCAAGCCTCGGTGACGACCGTCTTCAGGTCGGCGAGGGAGGCCTCGTCCATCCCCAGTCGTTCGGCGAGGCCGGCGAGGGCATGGCGGACGACGGCGACGTTCTCGGCCCGCGCCGGGAGGGACATTTGCAGCCCCGAGCGATCATTGGTTGAGGTATTCAAAGTTCCAGCCTGCCCCCAGGAACGTCGAGGCTCATCATCGGAATCGCGAGCATAACCTTCTGCTTCGCATCACAGCCTGCTTACCCCGCCACGGGCACGCAAAACCGCGCGCCGGGTGGCTTTCCGTCTGTGCTGTGCCTGCGGTAGCATCATGCCGTGAACCCTGCCCCATTTGAGGTAAAGGTCGGCGAGCTCGAACAGGGAGTGCGGACGATCTCGGTCCGCGGCGAGCTCGACCTCAGCACCGCTCCCGAACTCGAGGGACCGCTGGAGGAGGCACTCGACAGCGGCGAGGGCTCGGTCTTGATCGACCTCTCCCAGTGCGAGTTCATCGACTCCACCGGTATCGCCCTGATCGTGCGGGCCTGGCAGCGCCTCGACAGCGGCGGAAACGGCCGCGGGCTCGTCATCTGCAGCCACAACGAGCAGGTGCGCCGGGTGCTTGAGATAACCGGCCTCGAGCTTTCGATCCCGGTCCATGAGACCCGGGACGAGGCGCTGGCGGCGATCGCCTCCTGAGGACTCCCGTCACACTCGCATAGCGGCACCTGGGCGCGGGTAGCCGTTTCTTGATGTCCCCTCCCCCGCGCCGTCGTCCCCGGCTCCCGAAAGAGCTGTTCGAGACCCGCAGCCACGCCTGGCATTCGCTCGGCCTCGGCGACGAGCTGGCGCCGCGTTTCTCGAAACGGCAGTTCGGCGGCCTGCTACTGGCGCTGCTGCTGATCGCGGGGACCCTCTTCGTCTACTACAACCGCCACGAGATCGCCCCCGGCTACGGCCAGTGGATCCGCTACGGGACGGTTGCCGTCCTCGTCATCGTCGGCACTGCCGCGACCCACTGGCTGGTCCGCGGCCTCTCGCCGCCCCTCTACCGGCGCCTCGACCCGGCGACGGCGGGGACCGCCGGCTTCGTCGTCCGCCTGCTGGCGACGGCGGCGGTGGTGATCCTCGCCCTGCGGATCGCCGGGGTAAACGCCGGCACGCTCGCGGTCGGCGGCGCCTTCACCGCGGTCCTGCTGGGGCTGGCGGCGCAGCAGGCGATGAGCGGGATCTTCGCCGGCATCGTCCTGCAGAGCACGCGCCCCTTCCGGGTCGGCGAACGCGTTCGGCTGGTCGGCGGCGCCCTCGCCGGGTCGCTGGAGGGGACGGTCTCCTCGCTCGGGCTCTTCTACACGACCCTGAGCCAGGGGGCGGACCGCCTGATGGTCCCCAACAACGTCCTCCTCAGCCTCGTCGTCGTGCCGCTGCGCGAGCCGGACAAAGTCGACGTCCGCGTCCGCTTCCCGGTCCACGCCAGCCCGAAAGAGATCGAGGACCGCCTCCTGCGGGCAATCACCGTCCCCACCCGCTACAAACCGAGCGTCTCGCTGGAGGAGCTCGAAGGCGATGCCGTCGTCTTCCGCGTCACCGCAACGCCCCTGCGCCCCGAAGACGGCTCCCAGCTCGCCGAGGAGGTGCTGGAGGCGCTGCGGCGCTCGGAACCGGCGACGGCTGAAAGGCGGCGCGAGTAGGGACGGGGTTTGCCGCTTCGTGCCGGGTAAGGGGCTCGGGCCGCTTCCTGCCGTGGACGCGGAGGACGCGGTCTCTGGCGCGGCCGTCTCGAAAGGCGGCGCGGCCCTTGTGCCCTTGCCGGCCGTCGAGCTCGACGATCTGGCGCAGGTGCGGCCAGTGGCAGTCGACCTGGAAGGTCTTACTTCCGGGTGGAGTCGGTGTAGGCGTCCGGCCCGAATCCGCTTCTCGAGGGCGCCGGTGCTCCATCCCGCCTCGATCAGCTGACGCCGCGCCACCACCCCGTGCTGGCGCTCCGCCAGCTCCGCTAGCCAACGATCATCACGAGTCCGCGAAAAACCTCCTCGGAGGATGGTTTTCGCGGACTCGGTGGGCACCCCCTGAAGCTGACGGAGGCGGGATCACATCTGGTGCGCGGTTTGTGCCGGTTCTCAAACCTTTGTGCGGCGGAGCCGTGACTTCCCTCTGAGGGGACGCGGGTGTCCCTTTCACAGAGGCTCAAGAAGTCACGCTGGCACCCTCAAGTCCACCCCAGCTGCGCGACGGTCTCTGGGAGAGGGACACCCGCGTCCCCCTCCCCGCCCGAGGTCCTACGGCCCGGGCGTGCGCTCCACAATCGCTTCGGCCGTAGCCGCCTCAGCCTCCCGCGTCGCCGCCCCTTCCAGGGCGTTGGACAGCGCCCTCACGTAGGCGCGGGCGCTGGCCTCGAGGATGTCGGTTGCCACTCCCTGGCCGGTGGCCAGGCGGCCCGCTGCTCGCAGCTGGACGGTCACTTCGCCGAGGGCGTCCTCCCCCCCGGTCACCGCCTCGACCTTGTACTCGACCAGCTCGCACTCGGTCTCGGCTGCGTCCTGGATCGCGTGGAAGATCGCGTCGACGGGGCCGTCGCCGCTCGATTCGCCCACCGACTCCTCGCCGGAGGGCAGCGTCACCGCCACTTTCGCCACCGGCGGGCGCCTGGTCCCGGCCTCGACCTCGAACCAGGCCAGCTCGTGGGCTTCGGCGCGGTCGCGCATCTCGTCGGAGACGATCGCCTCCAGGTCCAGCGCGGTCACCTGCTTCTTGCGGTCGGCGACCTCCTTGAACGCCTTGAAGGCGTTGTTCAGCGCCTGGCCTTCGACCTTGAAGCCCAGTTGCTCCAAGGCGTCTTTCAGGGCATGGCGGCCGGAGTGCTTGCCCAGGACGATCGAGTTCGACTCCAGGCCGACCTCGGTCGCGTCCATGATCTCGTAGGTGCTGCGCTCCTTCAGGACGCCGTCCTGGTGGATGCCGGACTCGTGGGCGAAGGCGTTGCGGCCGACGACAGCCTTGTTCGGCTGCACCGGGTAACCGGTCAGGCGGCTGACCATGCGGCTGGTGCGGGCGATCTCGCGGGTGTTGATCCCGCTCGTCAGCCCGTGCACGTCCTCGCGGACGTGGACCAGCATCGCGATCTCCTCCAGCGAGCAGTTGCCGGCCCGCTCGCCGATCCCGTTGATCGCGCACTCGACCTGCCGCGCGCCGGCCAGCAGCCCGGCGTAGGAGTTGGCGACGGCCATTCCCAGGTCGTCGTGGCAGTGGACCGACAGCTCTACGTCCTCGAGGCCGGGAACCAGCTCGTACAGGCGCCGCAGATAAGCCGCGTACTCCTCCGGCGTCGTGTAGCCGACGGTGTCGGGGATGTTGACGACGCTCGCCCCCTCCTCGACCGCGATCGCGCAGACTTCGGCGGTGAATTCGATGTCGGCGCGGGTGGCGTCCATCGGCGAGAACTCGACGTCCTCGCAGTAGGACTTGGCCAGCGTCACCGCCGCCCGCGCCTGGCCCTTGACGTCCTCGCGGTCGGTCTGCAGCTGGTGCTCGATATGGATGTCGGAGGTGGAGATGAAGGTGTGGATGCGCGGCCGAGACGCGTCCTTGATCGCCCCCCAGGCGGCGTCGATGTCGGCTTTGTGGGTGCGGGCCAGGCCGCAGATCGTCGGCCCTTCGACCTTGCGCGAGATCTCCTGGACGGCCTCGAAGTCCCCGGGCGAGGTGATCGGGAAGCCAGCCTCGATCACGTCGACGCCCAGGCGGGCGAGCTGCTGGGCGATCTCGACCTTCTCGGCGGTGTTCAGCGAGATCCCGGGCGACTGCTCGCCGTCCCTCAGCGTGGTGTCGAAGATATGGACGCGGTTGGCGTCGGATTCGGTGTTGCTCTGGGGTCCCATCGGACCTCTCCTTCTCTCTCTGATTCGAATGGCCTTTGTCTCTCGCGGCTATCGCGCCGCCCAGCGCTATTCCCCCCGAGGGGGGAGGAGAAGGAGTAGCGCGAGGCTGTCGAGCCGGAAGCTCATTCGGCTCCGAACCTTAGCGTAGGCTGCGCGAATCGCAAGCCCGCAGTCCACCAACTCGGCCCAGAAGACCCCCTGGCTCGCGCTCCTGGCGATGGGGCTCGCGGTCGTCGTCATCGCCAACGACTTCTCGGCGATCAACGTCGCCCTGCCGACGATGGAGCAGGACTTCGACACCAACGTCAACACGATCCAGTGGGTGGTCAACGCCTACGCGCTCACCTTCGGCGTGCTGATCGTCACCGGCGGCCGCCTCGCCGACATGTTCGGCCGCCGCAACGCCTTCTTCGTCGGCACCGCGATCTTCGCCTCGATGTCTGCCCTCGGCGGCGCCGCCCCGAGCGAGGCGCTGCTGATCGGGGCGCGGGTGCTGATGGGGATCGGCGGAGCGCTGATGTGGCCGGCGATCCTCGGCATGACTTACGAGCTGCTGCCGGAAGAGAAGGCCGGCCTCGCCGGCGGGATCATCATCGGCGCCGCCGGCCTCGGCAACGCGATCGGGCCGCTGATCGGCGGCGTCCTCACCCAGGAGCTGAGCTGGCGCTGGATCTTCTTTCTCAACGTGCCGATCTCCGCCTTCGCCGTCGGGGTCACCTGGTTCCTCGTCCACGTGAAGGAGCCCGAGCCCCGCGACCGCAAGATCGACTACAGCGGCATCGCCGCGATCTCGGTCGGCCTCGTCTCGCTGCTCGTCGCCCTCGACCAGGTCGCCGACTGGGGCTGGAGCGACCCGCGGGTGATCGGGCTGCTGGTCCTGGCGGCGGCGACGCTGATCGCCTTCCTGCCGCTCGAGCGGCGCGCCGGGACCCACGCGCTCGTCCCCGCGGAGGTGATGCGGAACGAGAGCTTCACCGCCTCCTGCATCGCCGTCCTCTTCATGTCGGCGACCTTCTTCGCCTCGCTTCTCTACCTGCCCCAGTTCATGGAGAAGCAGCTCGGCTACTCGCCGCTGGAGGCGGGGGTCGGGATGCTGCCTTTCCTCGCCACCTTCGCCCTCGTCTCCTTCGTCGCCGGCCCGCTCTATAACCGGCTCGGCGCCAAGGTGCTGGCCGTCTTCGGCGCCGCCTGCATCACCCTCGCGCCCTTCCTCTTCTCCCTCGTCGACGGCGACTCGGGCTACGGCGCGCTGGTCCTCGGGATGGTCGTCCTCGGCATCGGGATTGGCAGCTTCTACCCCACCGCGACCACCGCCGGGGTCACCTCGGTCGACGAATCCCAGACCAGCCTCGCCGGCGGCATCATCTACATGTTCCAGATCGCCGGCGGCTCGATCGGCCTCGGGCTGACGACGACGGTCTTCTCGGGGGCGATCCCGCCCTTCGTCGACGGCATCCAGGCCGCCTTCCGGCTCGACGGAGCGCTCTCGATGGTCGGCCTGCTGGTCACCGCCGCCTTCGTCGGCGGCAGGCTGCTCTCGCCGAAGCCGGCGCAGAGCGAGGCTTAGCCCAGGCTGTACGGCTTCCCGGTGTAGTCCGCCGGGCCCAGCTTTTCGGCGTCGTTGCCGGCGCCGCCGTGCAGGTAGTCGGAGCCGGGGCCACCTTCGAGGCGGTCGTCGCCCGCCCCTCCGTAGAGCAGGTCGCCGCCGGACCCCCCGAACAGCCAGTCGTTGCCACCGTGTCCGTAGAGCTGATCGTCACCAGGGCCGCCGACCAGCTTGTCGGCTGCTCCACCCCCGCGCATGTGGTCCTTACCCGGCCCGCCGCGCAGGGTGGCCGGGACCAGGATCTTCGGTGAGATGATCACCGAGTCGTCGCCGGCGCCGGCGTTCACTTCGAAGCCGCCGATCGCCTTCGCTTCGCAGGTCAGCTCGTGCACGGACCCCTCTTCGTGGGTGCAGATGCCGCCCCCGGCTTCGAGCGGGGAGAGCGAGTCGATCAGGTAATTACGGCCGTCCGCACTGAGCTTGACGTCGAAGACGTCTTCGCCGGGACCGGCCGTCAGCAGCAGGGTCACCGACTTTTCCGGCGCAGCCATGGCCGCGGCGGGGCAGGCCACCAAGATGAGGATGAGGAAGGTCAGAAGTCTCTTCATGCGTGAGGAAAACGGCCCGTGGGTCCCTGTGGCCGCATTCCCCAAACAACTTAAACCGCCGGAGGTTTCGCCGGAAGGCGGGAGCTAGAGATCGACCGAGCGGCCGTTCGAGAAGCCCTCGACGCCGAGGATCTTCCCGATCGTCCCCTGGTTGACGGGCGCGTCGGTAGTCAGCGCCATTACCGCTCGCTCCCCCCCGCTCTCGGCGCCGACGGCGGCGGAGACGATGTTGACCCCCTCCTCACCCAGCATCGTGCCGACCCGCCCGATCATCCCGGGCCGGTCGGCGTAGCGGAAAACCGTGATGTGGTCGGCGAAGGGCAGGTAGAAGCTCTCGCCCCAGGCGGCGACGAGGTAGGGCACGTTGCGGGGACCGACGCTGGTCCCGGCGACCTCGACCGCCCCGTCGGCGGTCTCGATCCGGACCTTGACCAGCTCGGTGAAATCCTCGGCGCTCGCGTCGGTGGTCTCGGAGAGGTCGATCCCCCGCTCCTCGGCCATCTGCGGCGCGTTGACGAGGTTGACCGGCTCCTCGGTGTGCCCGGAGAGGATTCCGGCCATCACCGCGATCCCCAGCAGCCGCGTGTCGTGGGAGGCGATGCGGCCGCGGAATTCGGCGCTCACCTTCTCGACGGCGCCGTCGCCGAGGCCCTGGGCGAGGCGGCCGAGCTTTTCGCAGAGCGGGACGAAGGGCGCCAGCGCCTCCATCGCCTCGGGCCGCACCGCGGCGATGTTGACGGCGTTGGTGACGACGCCCCCGGTCAGCGCCGCGGTCACCTGCTCGGCGGTGACGACGCCGGCGCGGTCCTGCGCCTCGGCGGTCGAGGCGCCGAGGTGGGGCGTGACGACAACGTCGCCGCGGGCAAAGATCGGGTGCTCGGTGAAGGGCTCGGAGGGGAAGACGTCGAGCGCGGCGCCGGCCAGCTTGCCGGACTCCAGCCCGGCCATCAGCGCGTCGAGGTCGACGAGCTCGCCGCGGGCGCAGTTGACGAGGCGGGCCCCGTCCTTCATCGCCGCGATCGTCTCGGGGTTGATCATCCCCGTCGTCTCCGGGGTCTTCGGCGTGTGCAGGGTGACGAGGTCGGCCCGCCCCAGCAGCTCCTCGATCGACTCCGCGCCCTCGACGCCGAGGTCGCGGAAGCGCTCGGCGGAGACGAACTTGTCGAAGGCGACGACCTCCATCTCGAAGCTCTGCGCCCGTTTGGCGACCAGCTGGCCGATGCGGCCGAAGCCGATCACCCCGAGGGTCTTGCCGTAGAGCTCGGCGCCCTTGAACTTGGCGCGGTCCCAGCGGCCGGCGACGAGCGATTCGTGCGCCTGCGGGACGTTGCGGAAGAGGGCGAGCGCCAGCGCCAGCGTGTGCTCGGCGGCGGCGACCGAGTTCGATTCCGGGGCGTTGGCGACGATGATCCCGCGGCGGGTCGCAGCGGGGATGTCGACGTTGTCGACGCCGGTCCCGGCGCGGCCGATCACCTTCAGGTTCTCGGCCAGCTCGATCAGCTCCGGCGTCATCTTCGTCGCCGAGCGGATCAGAATCGCGTCGTACTCGGAGATCTTCTCGCGCAGCTCGTCGTCGGACATCTCGAGGCCGAGGTCGACCTCGAACTGCGAGCGCAGCAGGTCGACGCCGGTGTCGGCGATCTTCTCCTTGACCAGGACCTTCACGAGGCGACCCCCTCGACGTTCTCGACCACCCAGTCGATGCAGGCGGTCAGCGCCTCCACGTCGTCGGGGTCGACCGCGGGGAACATCCCGATCCGCAGCTGATTGCGGCCGAGCTTGCGGTAGGGCTCGACGTCGACGATCCCGCTCGCCCGCAGCGCCTTGGCGAGGGCGGCGGCGTCGACCGACTCGGCGAAGTCGATCGTGCCGACGACCAGCGAGCGTTTCGCCGGGTCGGCGACGAAGCAGGAGGCGTAGTCGCTGCGCTCGGCCCAGCCGTAGAGGCGGCCCGAGGAGTCGGAGGTGCGCTCGACGCAGCCGGCGAGGCCGCCGAGCCCGAGCATCCACCGGACCTGGTCGTTCAGCAGCAGCAGGGTCGCCAGCGCCGGCGTGTTGTAGGTCTGCTCCTTGCGCGAGTTGTCGAGCGCCGTCTGCAGCGAGAGGAAGGCCGGCTGCCAGCGGTCCGAGGCGCCGTCGAGCTCCTCGATACGGGCGATCGCGGCGGGGCTCAGCGCCGCCAGCCAGAGGCCGCCGTCGGAGGCGAAGCCCTTCTGCGGCGCGAAGTAGTAGGCGTCGGCCTGGATCGCGTCGAGCGGCAGGCCGCCGGCGCCGGAGGTGGCGTCGACCAGGACCAGGGACTCGGCCGCGCCCTCGGGGCGGCGGACGTCCACCATCACCCCGGTCGAGGTCTCGTTGTGCGCCCAGGCGACGACGTCGGCGTCGGGGTCGGCGGTCGGCTCCGGCGCGTCGCCGGGCTCGGCCTCGACGATGATCGGGTCCTGCAGGAACGGCGCCGCCGCGGTCGACTTGGCGAACTTCGAGGAGAACTCGCCGTAGGTGAGGTGCAGCGCCCGCTCGCGCACGAGCCAGGCCGTCGCCGCCTCCCAGAAGGCGGTGGTGCCGCCGTTGCCGAGGGCGATCTCGTAGCCGTCGGGGAGCGAGAAGAGCTCCGAAAGCCCCGTCCGCACCTCGCGGACCAGGTCCCGCACCGGCGCCTGGCGGTGCGAGGTCCCCATCAAGTCGGAGCGCTCGGCCAGCCGCTCCAGCGCCTCCGGGCGCACCTTCGAAGGGCCGCAGCCGAAGCGGCCGTCGGCGGGCTTGATCTCGCTGGGAATCTGCACGGTCATCTCGGGCGCCATCGGGCTCGACAGGTTAATGACGAGAGCGGGTGACTGCCGCCGGGCTCGGAGTTAGGCTCGGCAGAGCCGTTTCGTCGCAGTCCACCTATGAAGGGGAGAGCATGTATCCAGTCCAGTACGAAGCCGACTACAACCCCGAACCGAACCGCTGGACCACGTTCTTCCGGCCGCTGCTGGCAATCCCATGGCTGATCGTCGCCCTGTTCTGGGCCTTGCTCTTCGCCTTCACCCACTTCTTCGCCTGGATCGCGGTGACGATCCTCGGGCGCTACCCGCAGTGGCTCTACGACTTCAACTCGGGTGTCGTCCGTTACCTCGTCCGCACCGGCGCCTGGTTCTACCTGCAGACGGACGAGTGGCCGCCGTTCAGCCTCAGCGATGACCCCAGCTACCCGATCCGGGTCAACATCGCCCCGCCGGCGGCCAGTCAAAGCCGCCTCAAGGCCTTCTTCCGCCTGATCCTGGTGCTGCCGATCGCGATCGTCGTCAGCTACGGCTCCCGGGTCGTCCTCGGCGGCCTCTTCCTGATCGCCTGGCTGACCATCGTCTTCCGCGGCTACCTGCCCGAGGGCGTCAACGCTGCCCTGACCTACGTCAACGGCCTCGACGCCCGCGTCTTCGGCTACGCCGCGATCCTCACCGACGACTACCCGCCGGTCGGGCTCGAGCGGTCGAACGGCACGCCCACCCCCGCCCCGGTGGCCCCAAGTGTCTGAGGGCGGAGTGACCAAGGGCGACGGCTACGCGGTCGCCCAGCTCGACGACCTCGGCGAGGGCTGGGGGTTCCGCAAGGTCCGCAAGGAGCTCGGGGTGACCGCCTTCGGCGTCAACGCGATCGTGATGCCGCCGGGGTACGAGTCCGGCAAGCACTACCACGAGGAGCAGGAGGAGCTCTACTTCGTCCACCAGGGGCGGATGGAGATCGACCTCGACGGGAGCAAGCACGAGCTCGGCCCCGGCGGCTTCGCCTGGGTCGACGCCAAGGTGGTGCGCAGCCTCAAGAACCTCAGCTCCGACGAAGACGCGATCTACGTCTGCGTCGGCGGCAAGGACGGCTACGTGGGTCGGGACGGTCGTTTGCCGGAGGGCGAGACGGACCCCCGCGGTCCGATCAAAGGCTGACGCCTCGCCCTATTTGGTGTCTTTGAAGCCCTGGTCGATCCAGGGCATCATCGAGCGCAGGTCGCCGCCGATGTCCTCGATTTCGTGGCCAGCGGCTTCGCTGCGCATGCGGTCGAAGTTCTCGTTGCCGGCGCGGTTCTCGGCGATGAACTCCTTGGCGAAGTCGCCCGACTGGATCTCGGAGAGGATCTCCTTCATTGCCGCCCGACTCTCCTCGCCGATGACGCGTTTGCCGCGGGTCATGTCGCCGTACTCGGCCGTGTTGGAGATCGAGTAGCGCATCCCCTGAATGCCCTTTTCGTACATCAGGTCGGCGATCAGCTTCAGCTCGTGCAGGCACTCGAAGTAGGCGAGGCGCGGGTCGTAGCCGGCCTCGACCAGGGTCTCGTAGCCGGCGCGGACCAGCTCCGAGGCGCCGCCGCAGAGAACCGCCTGCTCGCCGAAGAGGTCGGTCTCGCACTCGTCTTTGAAGGTCGTCTCGATCACCGCGGCGCGGCCGCCGCCGATCCCGGAGGCGTAGGCGAGGACGAGGTCGTGCGCTTCCCCGCTGGCGTCCTGGTGGACGGCCATCAGGCAGGGGACGCCGCTGCCTTCCTCGTACTGGCGGCGGACCAGGTGGCCCGGGCCCTTCGGCGCAACCATGCCGACGTCGACGCCGGGGGGCGGCTCGATCTCGCCGAAGTGGATCGCGAAGCCGTGGGCGAAGAGCAGCAGGTTGCCGGGGGCGATCCCGTCGCTGATCTCCTCGCGCCAGACCTCGGCCTGTTTCTCGTCCGGCAGCAGGATCATCACCAGGTCGCCGCGGCTGGCGGCTTCGGCGACGTCGAGCACCTCGAGCCCGGCCGCTTCGGCCTTGGCGCGGCTGGAGGAGCCGGGGCGGAGGCCGACGACGACCTTGACGCCGGAATCCTTGAGGTTGAGGGCGTGGGCGTGACCCTGGGAGCCGTAGCCGAGAATGGCGACGGTCTTGCCGTCGAGCTTGCCCAGGTCAGCGTCTTTGTCGGAGAAGATGTCGTCGGTTCGCATGGGGCGGCAGGCTAGCGGAGCGCCCTTCGCATCAGCTTCCCGGAGGGGGTGCGCGGCAGCGCCGAGGCCAGCTCCACCCGCTTCGGCACTTTGAATCCCGCCAACGACTCGGCGCAGTGGCGGCGCAGCTCGTCCGGGTCCACCTCGGTCCCGCTCTCCAGGACCACCACCGCCGTCACCGCCTGCTGCCACTCCGGGTCCTCGCGACCGATCACGGCCGCCTCGGCGACGTGCGGGTGGCGCAGCAGTACCTCCTCGACCTCGGCCGGGATCACGTTCTCGCCGCCGCTGACGATCATGTCGTCGATCCGGTCGCGGACGTAGAGGAAGCCCTCCTCGTCGATGTGGCCGAGGTCGCCGGTGTGCAGCCAGCCGTCGGCATCGGCGCGGCCGGGGGCGACGGTCGGCCCCTGGACGAGGATCTCGCCCTCGCGGATCCGCAGGTGCGTGGTCAACAGCGGCCGACCGGCGGAGCCGAGCTTGCGCTTGGCGTCGGCCGGGGCCAGCGTCGTCACCTGCGAGCAGGTCTCGGTCAGGCCGTAGGTCTGGACCACGGTCGCCCCCTTGGCGAGCGCCTCTTCCAGCGGCTCCTTCGGCACCGGCCCGCCGCCGACGAGGATCGCCCGCGGCTTCGAGAGGTCGACCCCGGCCTCGAGCAGGCGGGTCAGCATCGTCGCTACCAGCGAGACCTGGGTGACGCCGTCGCGCTCCAGCGCCTCCCCCACACGGTCGACGTCGAAGCCGTCGTGGACGACCGCGCCGGTCCCGTAGATGACCGCTTTCATCACGATCCCGAGGCCGGCGATGTGGCTGAGGGGGACGCAGCAGAGCCAGCGGTCGCCCGGCTCGACGCCGATGTTGAAGGCCGAGCCGACCGCGTTCCAGAGGAAGTTGCCGTAGCTGAGCGGGACAGGCTTGGGCGCGCCGGTGCTGCCGCTGGTGAGGACGCGGCAGCAGACGTCGTCCATGTCGTGCTCGCCGAGCAGCGGCAGGTCGGCCTCGGTCTGGGTCAGCATCCCCGGGTCGTCGAGGTCGATGATCGGCTCCTCGGCGGCGACGATCGCCGCCCGCTCGGCCGCCGTCAGCCGCGGCCCCAGCGGCAGCAGCGCCGCCCCGAGCTTCATCAGCGCGTGCATGAGGACGACCTGCTCGCGGCGCGGGTGCATGGTCAGCGCCGCGGTGGAGCCGCGGCGGACGCCGTGGGCCGCCAGCCGCCGCGCGACCCAGGTCGCCTCCGCCTCGAGCTCGGCGTAGGTCATCTCCGCCCCGTCGGCGAGCAGCGCGGTCCGGTCGGGACAGCTCAGTGATCTCTGCGAGAGCCAGTCGTCGAGCTTCATCGGGATATCGTCCCCATCATGCCCAAACGCCACAAAGGAGCTCCCCCCGAGCAAGACCTCTACGCGCCGATCGAGTGGCGCGCCGGTGCGGGCGACTACGAAGACATCCGTTACGAGACCGGCGGCGGGATCGCCAAAGTGACGATCGACCGCCCCGACGTCCTCAACGCCTTCCGCCCGCAGACGCTGATCGAGGTCTCGCGAGCGATGGAGCTGGCGCGGGAGGACGAGGAGGTCGGCGTCATCGTCCTCACCGGCGCCGGCGAGCGCGCCTTCTGCTCCGGCGGCGACCAGACCGTGCGCGGCGATACCGGCTACATGGCCGAGGGCGCCTCGGTCGGACGCTTCCACGTCACCGACCTGCAGGTGCAGATGCGGCGGTTGCCGAAGCCGATCGTGGCGGCGGTCGCCGGTTACGCGATCGGCGGCGGCCACATCCTCCACCTCTGCTGCGACCTGACGATCGCCGCCGACAACGGGGTCTTCGGCCAGGTCGGGCCGCGGGTCGGCTCCTGGGACGGCGGCTACGGCGCCTCGCTGCTGCGCGACCTCGTCGGGACGAAGAAGGCGAAGGAGGTCTGGATGCTCTGCCGCCAGTACGACGCCGCCGAGGCGCTGGAGATGGGCCTCGTCAACACCGTCGTGCCGCGTGCCGACCTGGAGCGGGAGACCGTCGCCTGGTGCCGCGAGATGCTCGCCCTCTCCCCCTTCGCTCTGCGCCTGGTCAAGGCCAGCTTCAATGCTCACGAGGACGGCTACGCGGGCATCCAGCAGCTCGCCCACGACGCCAACCTCCTCTTCTACGGCTCCGATGAGGCGGCCGAGGGGCGCGAGGCGTTCAAGGAGAAACGGCAGCCCGACTTCTCGCAGTTCCCCCGCCGCGCATGAGGATCTGGCTGATGGCGGCGCGGCCGCGGACGCTGCCGGCGGCGATCGCGCCGGTCCTGGTCGGGACCGCGGCGGCGGTCAACTGGGCCGGGGACCTGCCGCGCTGGGGCGCGTTCTTTGCCGCCCTCGTCGGCTCGATCTTCATCCAGATCGGGACCAACCTGGCCAACGACTATTCCGACGCCAAGCGCGGCGCCGACACCGCCGACCGGCTCGGTCCGGTGCGGGTGACCGCCAGCGGCCTCGTCACCCCACAGCGGGTGATGACCGCGACCTGGATCGCCTTCGCGATCGCCGTCGCCTGCGGCCTCTACCTCTGGAGCGTGGCCGGGGTCGGGATCTTCGTGATCGGGCTCTTCTCGATCGCCGCCGGCGTCCTCTACACCGGCGGGCCGCGGCCCTACGGTTACGAGGGCTTCGGCGAGGTCTTCGTCTTCCTCTTCTTCGGCCTCGTCGCGGTCAACGGCTCCTACTACGTGCAGCTGGAGGAACTCGACGCGCTGCCGTTGGGGCTCTCGATCTCGATCGGCTTCCTCGCCGCCGCGATCATCGTCGTCAACAACGTCCGCGACGTCGAGACCGACCGGCGGGCGGGCAAGAACACGCTGGCGGTGCGGATCGGACGCGACCGGGCGGTGCAGCTCTACAAGGTGCTGATCGGCGGCGGCTTCCTCGTCCTGCCGATCGCCCTGGTCGCCGGCGAAGCGAGCCTGCTGCCGCTGATCGGGCTGTTGGCGGCGCCGCTGGCGATCAAACCGGTCAAGACCCTGGAAGAGCGGCGCGACGGCCCTTCGCTGAACGCGGTTCTGGGGCAGACCGGGGCTCTGCTCGCCGTCTTCAGCCTCCTGGTCACGGTCGGGCTGCTGATCTCCGCCTGACCATCACTTTTCACGTTGAGAAGCGGATTCAGATGAGGACGATGAAGTGAGCTCGTGAATTCCGGTAATCAAGCCAAGGATCAACACGAATCCCGAAGCAATCGCTCCGGCCTTCTTCTTACCCAGAAGCCAGGCTAAGGCGGCAAAGACAATGCCTAGTGAACAGACGATGCAACCGACCAACGGCCATCCTCCAGAGATCCACCCTGCGGTCAGTGGTAACAGGGTTACCCCAACTGCGAGCCCTAACAGCGCAATGACAATGGACCACCGGATGATCGAGTCGTGCCTCTGTACAGCCTCCTCCTGCTCTGATAGCCGATCTTGAAGGGCGCCGACTTCCTGCGACCGCTGAGCCTCTGAACTCCCAAGCTTCTCCTCGGCGGTCGTCGCTCGCTCTCGCTCCTTTTCAAGCTGACCCAGTGCCTGCTCCGTTTCGTTGCGGCGTTGACTCTCTACATCGCTTAGCTGTCTTTCAGTGGCGTGACGTCTCCCTCGTTCGCGCTTTAGCCGCTCACTTTGAGCTATGACTCTCCTCTCCGAGTCCTCGCGGGCCCTGCGCTCCCTCTCCGCAGCATCTCTTATCTCCTGCAGTTCTCTCTCGAGCTCGCTCCCCTTCTTCTCGATCAGGCCATCAACAAAGCGGTCGCGGTTCACACCCGATCGCTGCTCTGCCTCCGCCATGACCGCGCGATCAAGAAGCATCCGAGTGGCGATCTCCTCAGTGGAATCCTTCACCAGCATGTCGACTCGTCCAAGAACCTCGGAAACGGTGGCCGAGCTGACGATTCCTTTAGGACGCACCGCCGGACTATCAAGCAAGTCCACCAAAGTCTGCTCGTAATCATCCGTTCTAGGAGAGAGAGAACGAACGATGTGGGTCCATGCCGAAAGAGACACAGCAAATGGGATCTGACTGGGATTCGGCTTTTGCTCTTGCGAGAAGGGGATCAACACTGAATCGTCGGTCAAGAACCAGTACCCGGCATTTGAAAACCGGCGATCCCCGTCCCCCCTTAGCCGCTCCACGAGAAGACGATGCTTGGCGTCGTGCTCCATGACGGGGTGCGGCTTGCTGGAGCCACCTGGAATCGTTGCCAGCAAACCAACCTGCTTTGCGATCCCATCCTCGTCCCTATCAACGGCTAGACAACCCTCTTTACTGATCGTGATATCCGCCTCTTGCAGAAGGCCCTCTATCTGTTCATGGAGATCGAAGAAGTCCTCCGGTCGCACACCCGTCTCTTTGTACTTACGCCAGTAGGCGGTAAGAAATCCATCATCCCCAGCCGCCTCCGCGGCGAGATCTGCAAGTGCCTTTGGTGGGAGCGCAGTCCTCGAGAGCTCCTCTCGCGCCTTTCGGACGCTGTGCTTCATCTCTGCAATCGTCCACGGCGTCACGCGGATCTCGTAGCCGAGCTTGCGGGTCAGTTCCAAAATGCGCTTGATGCTCATGTATTTGCGAGGGCCGCTTAGATTCAGAACGTCGTAGACGATGTTGGTGTCTAAATAGATGACCTGGCCTTTGGTTAACTGTCTGACGATTTCATGGGCCTCAGGGTCGATGGTGAAAACAGCCATGAGGTACGCCGTCGTCATAAGGTTCGCTAAATATGAGCGCTGGGCACCGGTTGGGTTCCGGAGAAACAGGTAAAGCGCTTTTTCCCGGATGCCGCGGATGGGTTCTTCCCTTTCTGGCAAGAAGTCGCATCCATGAGCCTCCACCTGGGCTAGAAATTCCTCGGTTCGGTCCTGCGCGTGCTCGGGATACAAAACGAGGGCCGCCTCCATGCCGTGCTTGGCAATCACCTGCTGCACCCATGCAATTAGGTCCTGCTTGAGAAGCTTCAACTGCTCAACGGTCAAACCAGGATCCATCGCCTTTACCGCGATAATCCACTCGGCAAGAGCCTGCTCCTCCGTCAGCTCAGAACCCCGAGCTTTCTCCGCGTACTCAACCTGGGCATCAGGAGACATGTAGTAGCCATGACTGGGCTTGCGCTTCAGCTTCCCTACCTTCACGAGTTGTCTCAGCTCGGAATCCACCTCATCCCGATCTAGCTCAAGGTTCCAGAGAATCCGACAAGCCTCTTGGCACTCCTCCACTGAGTTGAGCATTCCGCCGTTTTCGGCGGCGGCGGCAAGGACGAACTGTCGGCGAGCAAAGGCAACTTCGATTTTCCCATCGCCAAACGGGCGAAATTGGGCGATCCGAGCGAAGGAGCGCTCGAAGCTGGAAGGCGGCTTGGCTTGAGTACTTCCTGGCATGAACTGCCTGTTTCTAGCAAAGGCCGCGGCGGTACATCATCCATTTCGAGGGAGCTCAGCACGCCCTCGTGCTGAAATGTGTCGCTAGTGAATCTTGCCTCTTGCGAAGTCGTGCCATTGGTTCTCCCGTTCAAGGAGCCGTACGTGACCGCGCGCGGGGAGTTGACGCAGCGGGAGATGGTGCTGCTGCGGGTGCGGGACGAGGACGGGGTCGTGGGGCTGGGCGAAGCGGTTCCGCTGGCTTTGCGGGGCGGGGTTGGGATGCGGGAGGTGGTCGGGGAGCTGGAGGGTTGGGGGGAGGATCAGGAGGTTCAGGGGTTGTCAGCACCCGCGAGGTGCGCGGTGGGGACCGCGCTGATGGATTTACGGGGCAGGCGGGTTGGAGAACAGCTGGGTGAGGGGGCGAGGGACGAAGCGGTTGAGTGTAATGCGACGCTTGTGGCGGGGGCGCCGGCGGTGGTCGCGGCCGAGGCGGAACGGTGGGCTCAGGCGGGGTTTACGACTTTCAAGCTGAAGCTCGGTGCCGAGACCGCAAACGAAGCCGATATTCGACTTGGTTCGCGGTCTCGCGGAGCGGACGTGGAGCAGGTGCGGGCGGTGCGCTCGGCATTGGGGCCTGAGGCGCGGATTCGGGTCGATGCGAATGAGGCTTGGGATCTGGAGACGGCGAAGGCGACGCTGGCGGAGCTGGAGCCCTTCGGGATCGAGTTGGCGGAGCAGCCTGTGGCCGAGTTGGAGGCGATGGCGGAGCTCGCGGCGAGCACCTCGATTCCGCTGGCGGCTGACGAGAGCGTTGCTTCGCTCGATGAGGCCGAGGAGGCGGCGGCACTCGGGGCCTGCTCCTTCACCGGGATCAAGCTCTCGAAGGTCGGCGGAGCTGAGGAGGCGCTGGCAATTGCCGACGTCCTCCCCGCCTACATCACCAGCGCCCTCGACGGGCCGGTGGGAATCGCGGCGGGTGCACAGGTCGCGCTCAGCCTTGCCGAGACGACGCATCCCGAACGGCTGCACCTCGCCCACGGCCTCGCCACCCAGCGCCTCTTCGCCTCGACGATCGCCTCGGTCGAGTGCGAGCTGCGCGACGGAATGTTGCACCTCCCGCCCGGTCCCGGCCTCGGCGTCGAGATAGACGAGGATGCCCTGCAAGCGCATCGCATTTGAGAAGCCCGATGGACCCGACGAACGCCAATACCGCCCTTGCCTCGGCCTTTGCCGAGGAGCTTGCTCGTGGGGGGCTGCGGCTGGCGGTGATCTCGCCCGGCTCGCGCTCGACGCCTCTGGCGGTGGCGCTCTGGCGACAGCCGGAGATCGAGGTGAAGGTCATCGTCGACGAGCGCTCGGCCGGGTTCTTCGCGCTGGGGGCGGCGCAGGCGAGCGGGGAGCCGGTGGCGCTGCTCTGCACTTCGGGGACGGCGCTCGTCAACTACCACCCGGCGGTGGTCGAGGCGGATGAATCGGCGATCCCGCTGGTCGTCCTCAGCGCCGACCGGCCGCCGGAGCTGCGGGGGATCGGCGCCGGGCAGACGATCGACCAGATCAAGAGCTTCGGCTCCTCGGTGCGCTGGTTCTGCGAAGTCGGAACCCACGAGGCCGACGACAGCGGCCTCCTCCACTACCGCTCGGTCGCCTGCCGCGCCCTGGCGGCCGCCCGCGGGGAGACGCGTCCCGGCCCGGTCCACCTGAACCTGCCGTGGCGGGAGCCGCTGGCGCCGGTCCCGGTCGAGGGGGCGGTGACCGCGACCGACGAGCTGGCCCTGAACGGCCGCGACGGCCGGCCGCTGACCGCGGTGACCCGGATCGATCTCGAGCCCTCCGCCTTCCTCCTCGACGAGGTCGCCGGCCACATCGGCAACGCGATCTCCGGCGTCATCGTCGCCGGCCGCCAGCTCGACCCGGAGCTGCGCCAGCCGCTCGCCCACCTCGCCCGCGTCGCCGGCTTCCCGATCCTCGCCGACCCGACCTCGCAGCTGCGCTGCGGCCCGCACGACCGCTCCCATGTCGTCGCCGCCTACGACCTGCTGCTGCGCGAGGAGCACTTCGCCCGCTCCGTCGTCCCCGACCTGATCCTCCGCTTCGGGGAGATGCCGACCAGCAAGCCGCTGCGCACCTGGATCGAGGGCAGCGGCGCCGACGAGATCGTGATCGACCCGACCGGGGGCTGGAACGAGCCGACGAACCGAGCGGCGGCGATCCTCCGTGCCGACCCGACCGAGCTCGCCTCCGGCTGGGCGGCCCGGGTCGAAGGGCTGGAGGGGCGGAAGCGACCGCTGCCCGACCGCTGGATGGACGCAGAGCGGGCAGCGCAGGCGGCCCTCGACGAGGCGCTGGCGGACGCGGAGATCACGGAGCCTGCCCTCCACCGCGCCCTCGGCGCCGCCCACCGCGACGGCGACCTCGTCTACACCAGCTCGAGCATGCCGATCCGCGACCAGGAGGCCTTCCTCGCCGCCTCCGACACCGACGCCCTCTTCCTCTCCAACCGGGGCGCCAACGGCATCGACGGCCTTGTCTCCTCCGGGATCGGCGCCGCCCAGGCACGCGGCCGCCCGACGACGATCATCACCGGCGACCTCGGCCTCCTCCACGACGTCGGCGGCCTGGCCGCCCTGCGCGACGTCGAAACCCCGGTCCGCATCGTGGTCATCGATAACGACGGCGGCGGCATCTTCCACTTCCTGCCGCAGGAGCAAACGCTGGGGAGCGACGAGTTCGAGGCCCTGCTCGGCACCCCCCGCGGCGTCGACGCCGCCAAGGCCGCCGCCCTCTTCGACCTCCCCCACCGCCGGCTGGAATCCCTCGACCACCTGCCCGATGCTCTCGCCGCCGGCACCGGCCTGATCGAGGTGAAGACCGACCGGCGCACCAACGTGGCGCTGCACCGGCGGATCGCCGATGCAGTCGCGACGGCCGCTACGCGCTGATCAGCAGGAGATCGGCCCAGCCTCGCGCCCAGCGCTCGACCCTTACTCAGCCAGCAGCGGCAGCAGCGCCTCGAGCTTCACCTCGGTCTCGGCCAGCTCGGCGGCCGGGTCGGAGCCGGCCACGACGCCGACGCCGGCGAAGAGGTGGGCCTCGCGATCGCGGAGGAGGGCGCTGCGGAGGGCGACGCAGAATTCGCCATCCTCGGTCGCGTCCATCCAGCCGACCGGGGCGGCGTACCAGCCGCGGTCCATTCCCTCGAGGTCGGTGATCGCGGTGGACGCGGCGCTCCAGGGCTCGCCCCCGACCGCCGGGGTCGGGTGCAGGATGCCCGCCAGCTCGATCGCCGAGTGCGGCTCGGCGAGTTGGGCGATCACCGGCGTCGCCAGGTGCTGGATGTTCGCCACCTTGACGATCTCCGGCTCTGCCCCGGACTCGACCCAGACCGCGTGCGGGCGCAGGGTGCGGACGATCCGCTCGGCGACGATCCGCTGCTCGCGGCGGTCCTTGTCGCTGCGCAACAGCTGCTCGCCGAGGTGGTCGTCGACGGCGGGGTCGGAGCTGCGCCGGGTCGAGCCGGCGAGGGCGACAGTGGAGACGCCGGCCCCCGAGCGCCGGACCAGGAGCTCGGGGCTGGCGCCGATGAAGGCCGCCTCCGGGGTCCCGCAGCAGAAACAGAAACAGGCCGGGAACTGCTCGCGCATGGCGCCGAAGACGGCCGCCGGGTCGTGGGCGGCGGCGGCGTCGACGATTACCTCGCGGGCGAGCACGACCTTGCTCATCTCGCCGGCGGCGATCCGGGATGTGGCGCCCTCGACCGCGGCTTCGAACTCGCGCGGCGGCCGGGCGCTGCGGATCTCGGCGCGGGCGGTCGGGTGGGGATCGAGCAGCGGCAGCGGCGCGCCGAGGCGCAGCCCGGAGAGCCGCGCGGCAAGCCTCTCCCCCGCCCGCTCGACGTCCTTGTCGGCCCGGACGACGGCGTTGACGGTGAGGAAGGACCGGCCCTCGCTGCGGCAGATCGAGACCTCGGGCAGCACCATCGAGGCGGGCGAGAGCGAGGACCAGGTCGGGGTCGTGCCGCCGTCGGGGTCGAAGGCGAAGCCGCCGAGCCAGACGGCGCCCGCCCCCGCCGGCAGCCCGCGCGGCTCCTCGACGACCGCGTCGCCGCCGACCCCCAGGCACTCCTCGCCGACCTCGGCGAAACGACCCGCCCCCCGCGAGCTTGCCTCGTGGGCGACCCCGAGACCGGCCAGGGCGAACCCGCGGTCGGGCTGCTCCCAGCAGAACCAGCGATCGCTGGCCAGCCGCGAGGCGAACACCGCCGCGCATGGATCGGTTGCCTCGACCTCGCTGGTGACGCTGACGAGGGTGCGCCGTCCCCGCCCTGCGGCCTTCTCCAGGGCGCCGAGGAGAGTCTCAGTCGTGGCCGCGTCCAATGGCGATCTCGCCCGTGCGGACCATTTCGACCAGCCCGTGTGGGCGGACCATCCGCTCGAAGGCCTCGATCTTGTCGGCGGAGCCGGTTACCTCGATCGTCATCGTCCGCCGCGCGACGTCGACGATTTTGGCGCGGAAGATCTCGGCGAACTGGATGATCTCGGCCCGGTTCTCGACCGCCGAGGAAACCTTGAACAGCGCCATCTCGCGGGCGACCGTGTCCTCCGGCTCCATGTCGCGGATCTTCAGCACGTTGACGAGCTTGTGCAGCTGCTTCGTCACCTGGTCGATCGGGTGGACGGCGCCGTCAAGGGTGAGGGTGATGCGGGAGACGCTGGGGTCGTCGGTCGGCCCGACCGCGAGCGTGTCGATGTTGAAGCCGCGGCGCGAGAAGAGGCCGGCGACGCGCGCCAGCACGCCCGGTTTGTTCTCGACCAGGATCGAGAGGATGTGCTTGCGACCGCTGAGCTGGCCGGCCACGTGCAGATCCTCGAGTTTGACCACCTGCGGGGTCCCGGCCTCCATCAGCTCACAGCCTTCCGCGGCGCCTCGACCATGTCGCGGGCGGCGTTGCCCGGCGGGATCATCGGATAGCAGTTCTCTTCGCGGGCGACCCGGACGTCGAGCAGGACCGGCCCATCGTGCTCCAGCGCCGCGACCATCTGCTCCTCGAGGTCGGCCGAGCTCTCGGCCCGCATCCCTTTGGCGCCGAAGGCCTCGGCCAGCTTCACCCAGTCGGGGCTCGTGCCCATGTCGACCGAGCTGTAGCGGCGATCCCAGAACAGCTCCTGCCACTGGCGGACCATGCCCATGTAGCCGTTGTTCATCAGGAAGACCTTGACCGGGACGTTCTCGGCGACGCAGGTCGCCATCTCCTGGATGTTCATGATCAGGCTGCCGTCGCCGGCGATGCAGACGACCTGCTCGTCGGGGCAGGCGACTTTGGCGCCGATCGCGCTCGGCAGGCCGAAGCCCATCGTCCCGAGGCCACCGGAGTTGATCCAGCGGCGGGGCTTGTCGAAGCCGTAGTACTGCGCCGCCCACATCTGGTGCTGGCCGACGTCGGAGGTGATGATCGCGTCGCCCTGGGTCGCGCGGTGCATCGCCTCGATCATGAACTGCGGTTTGATCTCGCCGTTCTCGCCGGGCTCGTAGTAGAGCGGGTGCGCGTCCTGCCAGCCGCGCAGCGTGTTCCACCACTCGTCGAGGCGGGACGAGTCGGTCTGCAGCGCCCGGTACTCGCGGGTCAGCTTCGGCAGCACCTGTTTGGCATCGCCGACGATCGGGATGTGGGCGCCGACGTTCTTCGAAATCTCGGCCGGGTCGATGTCGATGTGGATGACCTTGGCGTGGGGCGCGAACTCGTCGAGTTTGCCGGTGATGCGGTCGTCGAAGCGGGCGCCGATGCAGACGATCAGGTCGGCTTTGTCCATCGCGTGGTTGGCGGTCCAGGTGCCGTGCATCCCCAGCATCCCGAGCCAGTTCTCGTGCGAGGCCGGGAAGGCGCCGAGGCCCATCAGCGTCGAGGTGACCGGGAAGCGGTCGGAGGCGGCGAGCTCGCGCAACTCCTCGGAGGCGTTGGCGTTGACGACGCCGCCGCCGGTGTAGAAGATCGGGCGCCGCGCGTTTGCCAGCGCTTTGGCGGCGATGCGGATCTGCTTGATGTTGCCCTCGGTCGAGGGCTTGTAGCCCGGCAGCTCGACCGGCTCGGTGCGCGGCTGGTAGTCGATGTCAGCCCGGGAGAGGTCCATCGGGATGTCCAGCAGCACCGGCCCCGGCCGCCCGGTCGAGGCGAGGTGGAAGGCCTCGTGCACATACTCGGGGATCTGGCGCGGATCGGTGACGGCGAAGGAGTGCTTCACGAACGGCAGCGTGGCGCCGAGGATGTCGGCCTCCTGGAAGCCGTCGGTGCCGATCAGTTCGGTCCGCACCTGGCCGGTGATGAAGACGGTCGGGACCGAGTCCATCATCGCGTCGGCGATCGCGGTGACGAGGTTGGTGGCGCCGGGGCCGGAGGTGGCGAAGGCGACGCCGACGCGGCCCGAGGCCTGGGCGTAGCCCTCGGCGGCGTGGCCGCCGCCCTGCTCGTGGCGCACCTGGACGTGCCGGAACTCGGCGTCGACCATCGCGTCGTAGGTCGGCAGGTTGGCCCCGCCGGGGATCCCGAAGACGTCCTTGACGCCCTCGGCCTTGAGGCTTTCCATCAACGTGTCGGCAGCGCGCATGAGGAACTGGCGATGGTACCAGCGGCGCGGCTTTGCCCTGCTTGCGCGGAAGGCTCTTGTTAAGCCTGGCCCGCCGGCGACTTGGCCGGGTTCCAGCGCGTCTTCGGGTCGATCGCGGTCTCGATCACGCGGCCTTTGTAGCGCTCGATCGCGTGGATGATCGACTCGACCAGCTCCTCACCTAGAAGCGTCGGCTGCAGGCCGAGGTCGAGCAGCTTGGTGTGGATCGCGTTGTAGTAGTGCTCTTCCTTCTCGACCCGAGGATTGTCGTAGTGCTGGATGTCGACGCTGTAGCCGAGGTGCTCGCCCGCTTCCTTGACCAGCTCGGCCAGCTGCAGGACCGAGAACTGCTCGGTGAACTGGTTGAAGACGCGGAACTCGCCCGCCTCGGCCGGGTTCAGCGCCGCCAGTTCGACGCAGGCGAGGGTGTCGCGGATGTTGAGGAAGCCGCGGGTCTGCCGGCCGGCGCCGTAGACGGTCAGCGGGTGGCCGATCACCGCCTGGACGCAGAAGCGGTTGAGGACGGTGCCGAAGAGCTCGTCGTAGTCGAAGCGGGTGATCAGGCGCTCGTCGCGGGCGGTCTCCTCGGTCTCGACGCCGTAGACGACACCCTGGTTGAGGTCGGTCGCGCGAAGGCCCCAGGTGCGGCAGGCGAAGTGGATGTTGGTCGAGTCGTGGACCTTCGAGCAGTGGTAGAGCGAGCCCGGCAGCTTCGGGTAGGGCAGCGTGTCCCTGCGGCCCTTGTGCTCGATCTCGATGTAGCCCTCCTCGATGTCGATGTCGGGCTGGCCGTACTCGCCCATCGTCCCGAGCTTGACCAGGTGGGCATCGGGGACGTGGTCGCGCATCGCGAAGAGCAGGTTGAGGTTGCCGATCACGTTGGCCTGCTGGGTTTCGACCGCCCGCTCGCGCGAGAGCATCGAGAACGGGGCCGAGGCCTGCTGGCCGTAATGGACGATCACCTCGGGCTTGGTCTCGGCGACGACCTCGTCGAGGAAGTCGCCGTCCTCGACCGCGCCGACGTAGCTGCGGATCTGCTCGCCGGAGACATCGCGCCAGGCGGCGATCCGCTCGTCCAGCTCCCCGATCGGGGTCAGCGATGCGGTGCCGTGTTCGGTGTGCCAGCGGCGGCGGGAGAAGTTGTCGACGACGGAGACTTCATGGCCGCGGGCCGAAAAGCGGAGCGCCGTCGGCCAGCCGAGGTAGCCGTCGCCCCCGAGGATGAGGATTCGCATGAGGGCGGCACTTTAGACGCTCGGGCGGCGCGCGGGACCGATGCTCTTAGTTGAATCCCGGCGATGAACGGACTGGCGGCGCGACATGGAGGCCGGGTGGGCCTCGCGGCGCTGGTCGCGGTCCTGCTGCTCGGGCTGGGCCTGCGGCTGAACGAGGCCTGGGACGGGCGGGCGCCCGTCTACGACGCGGCGGCCTACGCGGCGATCGCGGCGAATCTGGAGGAAGGCGAGGGGTTCACGGTGGGGCCGCGGGCGACGCAGCCGTCGAGTAATTACTCACCGGGGCTGCCGCTGTTCGTGGCGGGGTTGTACAAGGCGACCGGTGGTGGGCACGAACGGTTTGCGCGGGTGGTGTTGGCTCTGCTCGGGACGCTCTCGGTGCTCTTCGCGTATCTGATCGGGCGGCGGTTGGGGTGGGCACTCCAGCGACCCAAGGCAAGTGAGGTCGCTGGAGTGCCCACCCCGGATCCGCGAGTGGTGAAAAAGGGGGGCTATAACCCCCAAAACTCACCAAACGTCTGGCCCGCCCTGGCTGGGGCGCTCGTCGTGGCGATCTACCCGGCGCTGTTGGAGTACCAGGGGATGCTGATGAGTGAGCCGCTGGCGGCGACGCTCTTGTCGGGGGGCGTCTTGGCGACGCTCTGGGCTTGGGACGGCGGGCGTTGGCGCTGGCTGCTGCCCGGTGCGCTTTTCGGGGCGCTGGCGTTGACGCGGCCGGAGTACCTCGGAGTGGCGGTGCTGGTCGCGATCGTGATCGCGGCTCGCGGCCTGCCTCGCGATTGGCGCCCCACCCTTCTACGTGCTGCTGTTTTTTTGGGCGCCGCCTTCGTCGTCATCGCGCCCTGGACGATTCGCAATGCGGTCGCGCTCGATCGCTTCGTCCCGATTTCCACCGGCGGCGGCCAGGTGCTCTTCGCCGGCACCTACCTGCCCTCCGACGGTGACCCGGAAAAGGTCGGCGCCGAGGTGGTGGTCGAAAACCCCGACCTCTTCGCGCCGCAGGACGCGCAAAAGCTGCGCCTCGAGCAGATCCTCGCCCGGCTCGCTGCCGACCGGTATCCGGGCATGGAAACCGACCAGGCGCTCTCGAAGCTGGGCAAGGAACAGCTCTGGGACGACGTCTCCGAAGAACCGGCCGACTACGCCGGCTTCGTCGCCACCAAGGTCTGGCGGATCTGGGCACACGGACCGCGGAACGTGATGCGGGAGCCGGTCTGGGAGGTCTTGCATTGGCTGCTCGTCGCCTTCGCCCTGCTCGGAATGGGGATCCTCGCCTGGCAGCGGCGCTGGGAGGCCTTGCTGCTCGGGATGATCCTCCTCGCGATCACCGCGATCAGCGCCCTCCTCGTCGCCTCCCCCCGCCGCGTCCTCGTCCTCGCCCCGCTCCTCGCCGCGCTGGCGAGCTTCGGAATCGCATGGCTGTCCCTGCGAATGGTGAGTTTCTGGGGCTATAGCCACCACAACTCACCAAGTGCGCCCGCAGACCCGGATAGCCTGAGCGCGTCTTGACTGCCGTTGCCGAGTGGATTCGTGCGCTGCCGCAGCGCTATGGGAAGCGGACGCTGATCGCGCTTGGGTTGATCGCGCTGCTGGGGTTGGTGGTGCGCGCTTATGTGGTCGTGAATCCCGTCGAGCACCCGGGGGACGACTCGCGGGCCTATTTCGCACTCTCGAAGGCGCTCTACGCCGAACAGAGCTTCGGCGGGCCGGAATTCCACGATTCGAGCGACTGGTCGCCGGGCGCGCCGTTCCTCTACGCAGCCTCCTTCTATGCGACCGGCGGCGCCCGGGAAGGGACGGCGCGGATCGTCGAGGGGCTGCTCGGGGTGGCGACGATCCTCGTCGTCTTCGCCCTCGGCTGGCGCCTGGGCGGGCGCGAGCTCGGCCGTTGGGCCGGCCTCTTCGCCGCCTTCGCGGTCGCCGTCTACCCCCCCTTCATCCACAGTACCGGCGAGCTGATGAGCGAGCCGCCGGCGATGCTGACGCTGCCGGCGGCGATCCTCGCCTTCTTATGGGCCGGCGACCGCGAGGAGACGTGGCCGTGGCTCGTGCCCGGCCTTCTCTTCGGCCTGACGGCGATGTTCCGGCCCGAGTATCTGCTGGTCGGCGGCGTCTTCGTCGGCCTCGCCGCGGTCCGCATCTGGGGGCAACGGGAATGGCGCCTCGGACTTGCCGGCGCCGCAGTCCTGCTGGTCGCCCTGATCCTGCCGATCCTGCCCTGGACGATCCGCAACGTGGTCGTCCTCGACCGCGTCGTCCCGATCTCGACCGGCGGCGGCAAGGCGCTCTACGTCGGTACCTACCTGCCCGCCGACGGCGAATACCAGCGCGTCAAGGAGGAACTGGTCAAGCGCTATCTCCCCTCCCCCTTCCCCTACAGCTCCGAGGAACTCGACGAAATCGACCCCACCCCCCTCTTCGACGAAGTCGCGCGGGAAGTGCAGAAGGAGCACCCCGAATTGACCCGCGACGAAGCGCTCGGCAAGGCGGGGAAGGAAAACTTCGACAAGTACTTCGGCGAAGACCCGTGGGGGTATGCGGCGATGACCGCCCGCAAGGTCGGGCGAATGTGGAGCAGCGGCGTCGGCGAGGCGATGAGCAGCGGCGCCGGCCGCGCCGTCCAGATCCTCCTCGTCGCCCTCGGCCTCGCCGGCTTCGTCCTCCTCGGGCTGCGGCGCCGCTGGTGGGAGCTGGTCGTGCTGGCGCTGCCGATCGGCCTCGTCACCCTGGTCGGCGCGGTCTCCCTCGCTGCCCCGCGCCGCAACGAGGTGCTGATGACGCTTGTGTTTCCGCTGGCCGGTCTCGCCCTCTCATCCGCCCTCGCGGCCATATTCTCCGGTCGCGAATGGTCCTCAGAGCAGGCATCTTCCCGGCCGAGCTGACGGCGCTCCGCAGCGCCGGCCTCCTGATCGCGATCTTCATGGTCGCCTACGCGGTCGTGCGCCGGCACACCCTGCGCAACGCCGACGTCCTCATCCTCATCGCCTCCGGCCTCGGCCTCGCCCTGGTCGCCGGGACGGAAATCGTCAACGGCCTCCTCTCCGCCTTTTCCTTCGAGAAGGGCAACGGCGGCCGCATCCTCGGCCTCGCCGTCTTCGCGATCTTCGTCCTCTTCCTGCTCACCCTGCGGGCGCTCGCGCAGGCGGCGCGGAACAACCGCCAGCTCGCCGCCGCGCTCGAGGGGCTGGCCTGGGAGGAGTTCCGCCAGTCCGGCCTGCCGGAGCGCTTCCGCGACAAGATCGCGATCCTCATCCCCGCCTACAACGAGGCCGAGAACATCGGCGTCGTCCTCGGCCAGATCCCCCCCGCCGTCTGCGGCATCCGCACCGAGATCCTCGTCGTCGACGACGGCTCCCGCGATGGCACCGGCGACGTCGCCGCCGAGCACGGCGCCGCGGTCGCCCGCCACGTCACCAACCGCGGCGGCGGCGCGGCGCTGCGAACCGGGTACAGGCTGATGGTGGAATCGGGAGCCCAGATCGTCGTCACCCTCGACGCCGATGGCCAGCACCGCCCCGACGAGATGGAGCGCCTCGTGAAGCCGATCCTTGACGGCGAGGTCGACATGGCCCACGGCTCCCGCGTCCTCGGCCACGCCGACCGCAACCACTTCGCCCGCGAGCTCGGGATCGTCTTCTTCAACCGCCTCGTCTCCTTCATCACCCGCACCCACGTCACCGACTGCTCCAACGGCTACCGCGCCGTCCGCACCACCGTCCTCCCCCAGCTTGTCCTCCGCCAGGAGCAGTTCCACACCTCCGAGTTCATGATCGAGGCGATCAAGCGCGGCATCCCGGCAACCGAGGTTCCGATCACCGTCGACCAGCGCCTCCACGGCCACTCGAAGAAGCCCGCCGCCTTCCGCTACGGCGCCGGCTTCGCCAACGCGATTGTCAGGACCTGGCTGCGATGAGGAGACGGGTGGCCAGCCACTCGCTGCTCCTAGTCGCGGCGCTCCTTGCCTGCTTCCCGCTCCGCGCCTGGGCGGACGAGGCCCACTTCCACCGCGGCATCGTCGGCGTCAGGCTGTCGAAGGCGGTCGGAGAAGCGGCCGCATGGTCGCCTGACGGCGCTTGGATCGCGATCCCGGCGCCTGGCGGCCTCCTACTCCGCAACGTCGAAACGGGCGAGAGGCGAAAGCTCCTCAGCTCCCCCCACGGCGGCCGTCCCGCGCCAGCCGGTCGCCTCGCCTGGTCGCCCGACGCCGGCTCGATCCGCTACGCAAGCTCGTCTGTCCTGCCGCCGATAACCGAAACCCCTTCCTGGCTGACCGAGGTGCAGGTCGACGGCTCGGGGCTGCGCCGGCAGTCCCTCGGGGTGGAAGCCCAGAGCACCAGCTGGGCGGCGGGAGATTGGCCGCTCGCGTTCGGGACCGGTCCCTATGCGCTCGACTTCGAAAAGGGCCCGTTGGGGCCGAAGCCCTCGCTTTTCGTCGTCGACGAGCTCGGGGCCGAACCTCGGCGCATCGCCTTGATCCCGCACCCGAAGGGCGAAGAAGACATCACCGAACCGGTGCTCTCCCCCGACGGGAAGCGGGTCGCCTTCCAACGCTGGGGAATCCGCCACAACGTCAACGTCTGGACGGTGGGATTCGACGGCTCGGACCCCGCGCCGCTCGTCCCCGGGCTGGTGGCCGTCTTCACCCTGGCGTGGGCCCCCGACGGCAGCACGATCGCGCTCGGCGCCCACACCGGCAGGAGAAGCGGCGAGCACGTCTACACGGTCCCCGCCGATGGCGGCAGGCTGCGGAAGATCGTCGACGAGGAAATCCTCGACGGTCCCACCTGGTCCCCCGACGGACGCTGGCTCGCCTACTCGACCTACGACGGCAGGGTCTGGCGCATCCACCCGAACGGGAGCGGACGGCAGCTGATCGAGGAGTTCCCGGGCAAGGAGATCAACCACCTGCTCTGGTCTCCGGACGGCAGCCGCCTCGCCTATACCGCCGCGCCGCCGCCGCGCAGCGACTGACCGCTAGTGGACGCCCGGGTGCCGCACCGCGGCGGGATCGGGCAGATACAGGTCGGTGCCGCAGCGGGGGCAGACCTGGACGTAGAGCTTCAGCGGCTTGTGGCAGTTCGGGCACTGCCGTTCGGGTTCGTCCTTGTCGACGCGGTAGAGGATCACGGCGATCAGGCCGAGGAGCGGCAGGACGATCCCGATCAGGAACCAGATGAAGAACGAGCTGCCCTTGCCCTTGCCGATGATGGCGGTGCCGAGGCCGAAGAAGAAGGCGATGACGAGGTACTCCACACCCTCATTCTTGCGCGTCCTCGCGGGCTAGACCGATCGTCCAGTGGGGGCGGCCGGCTTCAAGGGCAAAGCCGCCCCAACCGACCCTCTTGTGAGGCCCCTTGCGAGGGGTAGGGCCCGCATGGCGATCCCACAGCACAAACCAGTCAGCGAGAAGCGGAGGCACGGGCGCCGCAGGCGTCGGCATGTCTGGAAGGACAAGCACTTCCGCTGGGTCCCCGACGGGCAGGGTGATTGGCGGGTCCAGGCGTACGTCTACCGCCATCACCACAAGCCGAAGCGGGTGCACTACCGCGGCCCCGGCAAGAAGCCACCCAGGCAGGTCGCGGCCACTGCCCCCGCTCCGGCCAACCTCGACCCGCGGCCGCCCGGCGCCTTCCAGGGCGGCTTCGGCCACGCCCAGGCGGTGCGGCTGCTGCAGCGCGCCGGCTTCGGCCCGGCCCCCGGCCAGGCCGACCAGCTCGCCTCGATGGGGCTGGTCGCGGCGGTCCAGTCGCTGACGCGGCCGAGCGGAGCCGCCGTTCTCAGCGGCCCCGCCCCCCGCGACGACGACGGCAACCCGCTCGCCCCCGCCGACGCCTGGGGCCACGACCACCTCTGGTGGCTCGACCGCATGGTCCGCACCAACCAGCCCCTGGTCGAGCGGATGACGCTGATCCTCCACGACTGGTTCGCGACCTCGCTCGCCAACGTCTCGAAGACGCAGCAGATGATCGACCAGTCGAACCTCTTCCGCAGCCGCTGCTTCGGCTCCTTCCTCGACCTCTTCAAGGCGGTCACGGTCGACCCGGCGATGCTGCAGTGGCTGAACGGCAACGAAAACAACAAGTGGGCGCCGAACGAGAACTACGCCCGCGAGATGATGGAGCTCTTCAGCCTCGGCGCCGACCGCGGCGCCTATACCGAGGACGACATCCGCGAACAGGCGCGCTCGCTGACTGGTTGGCGCAACGACTGGTCCGGCGAACTCGGCGCCTACAACTTCCGCTTCGACCTCAAACGCCACGACACCGAGACGAAGACGGTCTTCGGGCGCAGCGGCAACTGGGGCTGGGAAGACGCCTGCCGGCTCTGCGTCGAGCACCCCCTCCACCCCTCCTTCTTCGTCGCCAAGCTCTGGAGCTACTTCATTCCGGTTGCGCCTTCGGCGGCGGTGCGGGAAGGGCTGGAGAGCACCTACGTCGGCTCGGGCTGGCAGATCCGCCCGGTCCTGGAGGAAATCCTGATGCGGCCGGAGTTCTACGAAGGGCCGCCGATGGTGAAGCCGCCCGTCGTCCAGCTGGCCTCGATGCTGCGGGCGCTCGGCCGCTACGTCGACACCGAGGCCTGGAGCTGGCTCTGCGAAGAGGCCGGCCAGCGCCTCTTCTGGCCGCCCAACGTCTCCGGCTGGGACGACAGCCGCTGGCTCGACACCTCGCGGATGCGGGCGCGCTGGAACATGGTCACCTACGCGCTCGAGGAGGTCTCGGTCGACGCCTGGAACGACGACTACAGCACCACCGAGACGCCGGAGGAAGCGCTGAGCCGGGCGCTGGCCGCCTGGGGCTCGCCGGAACTGCGCGCCGAGCACCGCGACGAGCTGCTCGACCTCGGCCTCCGCAGCGAGAAACTGATCCTCGCCAACTGGCAGAAGGGCCCCTACCGGGCGCTGCGCCAGAACGCCCTCCTGCAGTTGATCGGCGTCAGCCCGGACGTGATCCTGCAATGAGCGGGCGCCACCAGACCCACTCCTGCTGCAGCGGCTACACCCGCTCCCAGCTCCTGCGCTCGGCCGCCGCCGAAGCCGGCAAGGGACTGCCAGCGATCGAGCCGGGGATGCCCGAGCCCGCCGGCACCGGCCTCTCACGCCGCCGCTTTCTCTCCCGGAGCGCCGGCTTGGCGCTGGCGATTTACGGCGCCTCGAAGATCCCGCTCTCGGCCTTCGAGACCGGGATCGCCCAGGCGGCCCAGGGCGACAAGATCCTGGTCTCGGTCTTCTTCGACGGCGGCATCGACTCGCTCAGCGTCCTCGCCCCGGTCGGCGACTCGCGCTACCAGCAGCTGCGCCCGAACCTGGCCCTGCCGCCCGGCGCCGGCACCGGCTTCAGCGAGGACCCGAACCTGCAGTGGCACCCGGCCGCGGCGGCGCTGGCGACCCTGCACGGCGAGGGCAAGGTCAGCGCCTTCCCGGCGATCGGCTACGACCACCCCGACCAGTCCCACTTCACCTCCCGGCACTACTACGAGATCGGCGAGCTCCAGGTCGGCAATCGCACCGGCTGGCTCGGCCGCTATCTCGACGCGGTCGGCAACGACGAAAACCCGCTGCAGGGGCTCTCGCTCGACGGCTCGCTCTCGCCGATGATCGCGACCGCGGAAAAGCCGGTGGCGGCGATCGAAAGCGTCGACGGCTACGACCTCTGGTCGCGGGTCGACAACCCGATCGAAGACGAGATGTTCGAGAGCTTCGCCCGCTTCGGCTCGCTGCCCTCCGACTCGCCCGGCCTCACCCAGGTCCGCCGCGCCGCCTCCCAGACCGACAAGCTGCGTCAGGACCTCGCCGGCGTCGGCGACTTCTCCAGCCCGGTCGAATATCCCGACACCTGGTTCTCGCACAAGCTCGCCGGCCTCGCCGCCTACATCGCCGTCGGCCTGCCGATCCGGGTGGTGACGCTGCGGGCGCCGGGCGGCTACGACACCCACGCCGACCAGGCCGGCGACCTCGAAGACAACCTGCGCGAGACCTGCGAGGGGATCCTCGCCTTCCAGCGCGACCTCGAGGCGCGCGGTCTCGCCGACCGCGTCCTCCTCGAGATGTGGAGCGAGTTCGGCCGCCGCCCGGAAGAGAACGGCTCGCTCGGGACCGACCATGGCGCGGCCGGCTGCGCCTTCGTGATCGGCTCGAAAGCCAAAGGCGAGATGGTCGGTGAGTTCCCGGGGCTGGCGACGCTGGACCAGGACGACAACCTGCGGGCGACCAGCGACTTCCGCGGGATGTACTGCTCGCTGCTCGAGCAGTGGCTCGAATTCGACGCCGAAGCGATCATTCCCGGCGCCTCCGGCTTCGCGCGACCGACGCTGGTGAAGCCATGAGGGCGCTTGCGGCGGCGCTTCTCACCGCCTTCCTCGTCCTCTTCGTGGTGACGAAGACGACCGCCGCGCCGGTAGCGGCGCCCGGGGCCGCCTCAGCGGCCGAATGCACCTGGAAGCGCCACTCGAAGCGGGTGGTGAAGCGGGTGCACCGGCACGGCAAGGTCCGCAAGGTCGAGCGCCGGAAAAACTGGTGGACCTGCCTCCCGGTGGCCGCCGCTCCGGCGGCACCCGCACCCGCCCCGGCGCCGCCGGCGAGCTTCGATCCCGAGCCGGAACCGGAAGGCAACCGCCTCGCGGTCAAGGGCACCGAGTACTACTTCGTGCTCTCCCGGCCCAGTGTCAAAGCCGGTGCGGTGACGATCGAACTCAACAACCAGGGCGAAGACCCGCACAACCTCAACCTCCGCCTCGAAGGCTCGGGCGAGGAACCGCACCAGATCGCCGAGACGGACTCCCAGCAGCGCACGGTCGCCACCTTCGAGCTGCCGGCGGGCAAATACCGCCTCTGGTGCTCCCTCCCCGAACACGAGGAAAAGGGGATGGCGACGACCCTCCTGGTGCAGTAACGAATCCGTATTTGACCTCCGTATAGGGGGTCTGAGACGGATTCGTTCAGACCAGCGGCTTCGGGTGGCCGATCGAGCCGACCTCGGAGAGATCGCGGCGGAACGGCAGGCCTGCGGTCCAGTCGAGCACGGCGCGCACCTTGCGAGCTGCGCCCGGGATCTGGCTCATGTGGTAGGTCCGCGCCATCCACCAGGCGGGGAAGCCGCGGAAGGTGCGGTCGCCGATCTTGCCGACGGCCTTGTAGCGGCCGAGGTTGACGAAGGCCGCTTCGGCCTTGTAGTCGTAGGGCTTCGGGGTGCCGATGCCGAGCTCGGCGGCGATGTTGCGCCCGGCAACGGGCCCCTGCCTCACCGCAGTCTGCGCCGTCGGCGGCGAGGTGCCGCCGCCGGGGTCGGGGACGGCAGCGCAGTCCCCGATCGCCCAGACCGAAGCCATGCCCTGCACCCGCAGGTAGGAATCGACGGGAACGCGGCCGCGCTCGTCGAGCGGCACGTTCAGCTCTTTGAGGATCGGCTGCGGCGCCACGCCGGCGGTCCAGACGACGGTCCGGGTCGGCAGCACCTCGCCGTCGGAGAGCCGGGCGCTGTCGGCGCTGACCTCCTGCAGCGTCGTCTCCATGCGGATGTCGATGCCGCGGCCGCGCAGCTCCTTGAGCGCGTACTCGCCGAGCTGGCGGTCGATCTCCGGCAGGACGCGGTCGGTCGCCTCGACCAGCACCCAGCGCATCCCGTGCAGGCGGGCGCGCGGGTAGCAGTCCATCGCATCGGCCGCGAAGTCCTGCAGCTCGGCCAGCGCCTCGAGGCCGGCGTAGCCGCCGCCGACAAAGACGTAGGTGAGCAACTGCTGGCGCCGGGCGGGGTCCTCGGTCGCGTTCGCTTCCTCGAGCGTCTCGATCACGTGGTTACGGAGGTAGATCGCGTCGGCGAGGCTCTTGAAGCCGACCGCGTGCTCGGCCAGGCCCGGCACCGGCAGCACCCGCGAGACCGAGCCCAGCGAGAGCAGCAGCTGGTCGTACGGCAGCTCCTCGGTTTCGCCGTACTTGGCGCGCAGCGTCACCGTCTTGCGCTCTGGGTCGTGACCGACGATCGCCCCGATCCGCAGATAGGTCCGTTTCAACAGCTCCCGCAGCGGCGTCACCACGTGCCGGGGCTCCAGCGTCCCGGCGGCCGCCTCCGGCAGGAACGGCGTGTAGAGCGCGAAGTTCGTCTCGTTCACGAGCGCCAACCGAGCCGACTGCTTCGGCATGGTCCGCTCCAGCTCCCGCGCCGCCGCAGCGCCACCGAAGCCACCACCAGCAATCACGACGTTCCAGGCCATAGAACGAACCTAGCACTTTGTAACAACCTGTTACAAAGTTTCAGATGTGACATGCCCACTGCACTTCGCCTGTTCCTTTTCGTTGCTGGAGCACGAAAAGGAACAGGCGAATGGCCCCGCTAGAGCTTTTCCTGGATCAAGCGGTTGACCTCGCCGCCGTCGGCGCGGCCTTTGGTCTCTCGCATCACAGCGCCGACGATGGCTCCGATGGCCTTGTTGTTGCCTTCGCGGATCCGCTCGACGGCGTCGGGGTTTTCGGCCATCGCCTTCTCGACGATCGCCTCCAGCTCGCCGGAGTCGGACATCTGGGCCAGGCCTTCGCGCTCGACGATCGGCTCGGGGTCTCCCCCTTCGGCGACCAGCGTCGCGAGGACGGTCTTGCCGCTGCCGTGGGAGATCTTCTTCTCCTGGACCATCCGCACCAGGCTCGCAAGAGCGGGTGGCGAGACTCGCGAGTCGGCGGCGCCTCCCTCGACCTCTGCCTGGCGCAATGCCGCCGCCAGCTCTCCCGTAACCCAGTTGGCGACCACCCGGGGCTCGATCCCGTCCGCCGCTTCGACGACGTTCTCGAAGTAGCCGGCCGTGCGGGGGTCGGTGGCCAGCGTCAGCGCCACGTCGCCCGGCAGGCCCATCTTCTCGTAGCGCGCGATCCGCGCCGCCGGCAGCTCCGGCAGCGATTCGCGGGCTTCCTGCAGCATCTCCTCGCTCGGCGCCAGCGGCACCAGGTCGGGCTCGGGGAAGTAGCGGTAGTCGTGCGCTTCCTCCTTCGAACGCAGCGAGGTGAGGCTGCCGCTGGCCGGGTCGAAGTGCAGCGTCTCCTGCTCGACGGTGCCGCCCGACTCGACCAGCTCGCGCTGGCGCGCCAGCTCGGCTTCGATTCCGCGCTGGAGGAAGCGGAAACTGTTCATGTTCTTCAGCTCGGTCTTGGTCCCGAGCTCCTCGCTGCCGGCCGGCCGCACCGAGACGTTGGCGTCGACCCGCAGGCTCCCCTCCTCCATGTTGACGTCCGAGACGCCGAGCTGGCGGACCGTCTCGCGCAGGAGCCGCGCCCACTCGGCCGCTTCGGCGGCGCCGCGGAGGTCGGGCTCGGTGACGATCTCGACCAGCGGCGTGCCGCCGCGGTTGAAGTCGACCAGCGAGGCGCCGGAGCCGTGGATCCGCCCCGAGGAGCCGACGTGGATCATCTTCGCCGCATCCTCCTCGAGGTGGGCGCGGTGGATGCGGATGTCGCCGAGACGGCCTGCCCCGCAGATCGGGATGTCGTACTGGCTGATCTGGTAAGCCTTCGGGTTGTCGGGATAGAAGTAGTTCTTGCGGTGGAAGATCGAGTGCGGGGCGATCTCGCAACCGAGCGCCAGCCCGATCTGCAGCGCGTAGCGGATCGCCTGCTCGTTCGGCACCGGCAGCACGCCCGGGTGAGCGAGGCAGACCGGGCAGGTGTGGACGTTCGGCTCGTCGCCGAAGGACAGTTCGCAGCCGCAGAACATCTTCGTCTTGGTCGCCAGCTGGACGTGGATCTCCAGCCCGATTACCGCCTCGAGCTCAGCCATCGGCGGCTCTGTCGATCGAAAAGCGTTCGCCGGGATTAGGGCCTCTGTCGAACCCGATCCCCTGCTCGAGCGCGTAGGCGGCGTCGAGCAGCTTCTGCTCGGCGAAGGCTGGGGCGGCAATCTGGAAGCCGACCGGCAGCTGCGGGCCGCCGCCCGCGGGCGCGGCGAGGCCGGCCGGGATCGAGATCGCGGGGATGCCGGCGAGGCTCATCGGCACCGTGAAGAAGTCGTTCAGGTACATCGCCAGCGGGTCGTCGGTCTTCTCCCCCAGCTTGAAGGCGACCGAGGGCGCGGTCGGGGTGACGACGAAATCGACGCCCGCGAAGGCGCCGCTGAAGTCTTCGGCGATCCGCGTCCGCACCTTCTGCGCCTGGCCGTAGTAGGCCTCGTAGTAGCCGGAGGAAAGCGCGTAGGTGCCGAGCATGATCCGCCGCTTCACCTCGGGCCCGAAACCCTCCGAGCGGGTCGTCTCGTACATCTCGATCAAATCGCTGTCGCCGCCGTCGCGCATCCCGTAGCGGACTCCGTCGTAGCGGGCGAGGTTCGAGGAGGCCTCGGCGGGGGCGATCACGTAGTAGGCGGAGATCCCGTGCTCGGCGCTCGGCAGCGCCACCTCGGCGATCTCGCCGCCCAGCTCCTCGATCTTGCGCAGCGTCTGCTCGAAGACGGCGCGGACGCCGGCGTCGAAGTCGTCGCGGGCGAGCTCGGCAGGGACGCCGAAGCGCAGGCCCGAGAGGTCCTCGCGGTCGGGTAGGGAGACGCCGCCCTCGATCCCCACCGAGGTCGAGTCGCAGGGGTCGTGGCCTTGGAGGATCCCGAGCAGCAGCGCTGCGTCGCTGACGGTGCGGGTCAGCGGCCCGCACTGGTCGAGCGAGGAGGCGAAGGCGATCATCCCGTAGCGGGAGATCGCGCCGTAGGTCGGCTTCAGGCCGACGATGCCGCAGAAGGAGGCGGGCTGGCGGATCGAGCCGCCGGTGTCGGTGCCGATCGCCCAGGGCGCGAGGCCGCCGGCGACGACCGCCGCCGAGCCACCGGAGGAGCCGCCGGGGACCCGCTCGCGGTCCCAAGGGTTGAGCACAGGCCCGTAGGCGGAGTTCTCGTTCGAGGACCCCATCGCGAACTCGTCCATGTTGGTCTTGCCGAGGATCGGCGCCCCTGCCTCGAGCAGCTTGCGGACTGCGGTGGAGGTGTACGGGGGGCGGTAGCCCTCGAGGATGCGGGAGCCGGCGGTGGTCGGCACCCCCTCGGTGGTGAAGATGTCCTTGACGGCGATCGGGGCGATGCAGTCGCGCGCGACGGCGATCGCCTCCCCCTCCTCGGCACCCTCGTTGCGCCAGAGGTAGGCGTTCAGCTCATCGCCGGCCGCGGCCGCTTTCCAGGCCGCGGTGTACTCGGCGGCGGCGAGGTCGCCCGCGACCATCGCCTCGTGCGCCTCGAGGGCGGTCAGCTTCAGCAGATCCGACATCTATTCGGCCTGCGGGGATGGGGCGCGGAAGGCGCCGTCCTGGGGTTCCGGCGCCGAGGCGAGGGCGGCGTCGCGCGGCAGACTCGGCCGCGGCTCGTCGGGCCGCAGCACGTTCTCCAGCTTGACCACGTGGGCAGTCGGCTCGACCCCCTCGAGGTCGAGGTTGCCGATCCGGTCGACGTGCTCGAGGATCCCGGAGAGCTCCCCCACCATCTTCTCCACTTCCTCCTCGGAGAGGCGCAGGCGGGCAAGCCGTGCCACGTGCAGTACCTGATCTCGCTCGATCACGCGCGTGATTCTAGGTGCGTGTGGAAACTGGCTGCTCAGCCAGTTAGAGTGCCCGCGATGCAGGGACCCGCCGCCGAGAGATTCGTCGTCTTCAACCTGCGCCTGCTCGCGGTCACCTTCGCGGTCGTCGGCATCCTCTTCATCGCCGTCCCCAGCGGCGTCCTCGACGTCATCTCCGACGTCGGCGAATGGTTCGGCAACGACAACCGCGCCCCCCACACCCAGGAGTACCTGTGGCTGGCGCTCGCCTTCGCCTACATGGTCGTGATCACCGGCATCTGCCTCGTCGCCCAGGCCGACGTCGTCCGCTACCGGCCGCTGCTGCTGGTCCTCGCCGCCGGCAAGACCGCCTCCTCGCTCGGCTCGCTCGCCTTCTTCCTGGTCCAGGAAGAGGTCTTCATCTACCTGCTCAACTTCCTCGTCGACGGCTTCCTCGCCCTGCTCGCCCTCTGGCTCTGGGTGCTGGCGGGGCGCGTCGGCCGCCCGGCCGCCCCCGGTTGACAGCGCCCGCCAGGGCTCTCGGCCGCTGAGCAGCGCACCCTGAGCGCGATCTGCGCGGCGATGGCGCCGGGCATCGACGGCCTGCCGGCGGCGGAGCGCGAGATCGACGTCTCCGGCCCGGTCGCCGACTTCCTCCGCTCGCTCTCGCCGCTGGTCCTCTTCCGGCTGCGGCTCGGCCTGCGGGCTTTCGAGTGGCTGCCCTTCCCCTGGCGCTTCAGCCGCCTCGACGCCGAGGCCGCCGAAGACTTCCTCGCCAAGCTCGACTCCTCCCGCCTCCCCCTCCACCACGACCTCCTGCTGATGGCGAAGATCTTCTCCACCCTCGGCTACGCGGTCGCGCCGGAGGTCGAGGTTCGGGTCGGAACCGAGATCGGCTGCGCGCTCGCCGACGGCTCGCTGCCGGAGCCCGCCGGCTCGCTCGGCGAGACCGAAGCGCGGGGCGAAGGCGAGGAATGCGACGTCGCGATCGTCGGCTCCGGCGCGGGCGGCGCGGTCGCGGCGGCGGAGCTGGCCGAGGCCGGGCTCGACGTCCTCGTGCTCGAGGCGGGCGACCACTACAACCGGGACAACTATCCCGACGGCCGGCTCGAGGCGATCACGACCCTCTACCGCGAAGCCGGGCTGACGATCGCCGAAGGGCGCCCGCCGATCCCGGTACCGGTGGCGAAGGTGATCGGCGGCACGACGGTGATCAACTCCGGCACCTGCTTCCGCGCACCGGACGAGATCCTCGAGAACTGGCGCGAGGAATTCGGCGTCTCCTGGGCGCGCGACCTCGACGCCGACTACGCCGAGGCCGAGGACTTCCTCCGCGTCACCCAGCTCGACCCGAACCGGATGGGGCGCAACGGGCAGCTGGCGATGGAGGGCGCCGAAGCGCTCGGAGCCAGCGGCGGACCTATCCACCGCAACGCAGGCAGCTGCGTCCAGTGCAGCTCCTGCCCCTACGGGTGCGCGATCGACGCCAAGCGCGGGATGCACGTCAGTTACCTGCCCCGCGCCGTCGCGGCGGGGGCGCGGGTGCGGGCGGCGGTCGAAGCGCAGCGGGTCCTGGTCGAGGACGGGCGCGCGGTCGGGGTCGCCTGCTCGGCCCACGACGCCTCCGGCCGCAGCCGCCCCTTCACCGTGCGGGCGCGGCGCGCCGTGATCGCCGCCGGCGGTGCCCTCGGCACGCCCGAGCTGCTGTTGCGCTCGGGGCTCGGCGGCTCCCAGGTCGGCCGCAACCTCCACATCCACCCCGCCTGCTGGGTCGGCGCCCGCTACGACGAGGACGTCCGCGGCTGGGAGGGCGTGATGCAGAGCTACTACATCGGCCAATGGGAGCGGTCCCACCGCGTCCTCCTCGAGGCGACCTTCACCCCGCTGGCCTTCGGCGGCGCCTGGCTCGTCGGCACCGGCGCCGAGCACCAGCGGGCGATGCTCGACTTCGGCCGCATCGGCTCGATCGGGGTCCAGCTCCGCGACCTCTCAAGCGGCCGGATCGGCCTCGCCAACCAGGGGGCCCTGCGCGCCGCCTTCAAGCTCACGGACGAGGACGCCGACCGCGTCGTCTTCGGGATCGCCCGCGCCGCCGAAATCCACTTCGCCGCCGGCGCCACCGAGGTCTACCCCAACATCCCCCGCGCCGGCGTGCTGAAGCCGGGCGACCTGGCGAGGTTCGAGGCGACCCGCTTCAAGCCCTCAGAGCTGCGCCTGGAGGCCTTCCACCCGATGGGAACGGCGCGGATCGCAGCCGATCCGCGCCGTGGAGTGTGTGCGGCCGACGGGTCCGTGAACGGGACCCGCGGCCTCTACGTCGCCGATGCCTCGCTCTTCCCGACGGCACCCGGCGTCAACCCGATGATGACCATCATCGCCTTCGCGAAGCAGGTCTCCAGGGCCCTTCCTACTGGGGTGGCGGACCGCCCTGGCCGGAGCTCGGCGGGGGCGGCGCAGGCGGTGGCGTAGTCGTCGAAGAGGGCGGCTGGGTCGGCTCGCCGGCACCCGGCTCGCGACTGCTGGAGAGCTGGTCGCCGAGGTCGCCGAACGAGGTCCCCTCTTCCTGCATCGCCCGGTAGCCGCCGTAGGTGATCCCGGCGGCGGCGAGCAGCCCCAGGTAGACGCCGATCGCGCGGCTGACGTCGACGCCGGCAACGCCGCCGGTGTCGAGTGGCGGATCGATGATCCGGTAGACGATGAAGAGGACCGAGAGGCCGCCGAGGATCGCCACCGCGGCGTTGAGCGAGAAGGGCGGCTCGACGATCGCGTCGGAGAGCCGGATCACGGCGACCGCGACCGCGACGACGACCGTCAGCAGCATCAGGAGATCGATCCAGGTGAACACTTCCCAGGCGTTGCCACCGGCGCTGAAGGTGACGAGTTCACCACCCGAGACGTTCAGCGTGAACCAGTCGAAGAACATGAAGATGAAGAGGAGGACGGCCGATACGCCGGCGATCTTCTCCCCCGTACTCAGCCTGTCCGCATCCATTTCTTCCTCCTTGAAGTAGCGATTCAAGGAGATATACGAGAAAGAGGCCGAAAAACCTTGTCTCGGGCCGTCCGGCCGTGGGTCAGGTGGTTCTAGATCGAGCTGCTTGAAGCGTGTTCGAGAGCAGCATCGCGATCGTCATCGGCCCCACCCCGCCCGGGACCGGGGTGATCGCCGCGGCGACCTCGGCCGCCGCCTCGTAGTCGACGTCGCCGGCGAGACCGTCCTCGAGCCGGTTCATGCCGACGTCGATCACCACCGCGCCGGGCTTGATCGCCTCGGCGCCGAGCAGGCGCGGGACGCCGACGGCGGCGACGAGGACGTCGGCGCGGCGACAGGTGGCCTCGAGGTCGCGGGTGCGCGAGTGGCAGATCGTCACCGTCGCGTTCGCCTGCAGCAGCAGCCGCGCGATCGGCACGCCGACCAGCTTCGAGCGGCCGACGACGACCGCCTCGGCGCCCTCCACCTCGACCCCCTCGTGGCTCAGCAGCTCCATCACCCCGGCGGGCGTACAGGGGACAAGGCCGGGGGTTCCGTGGGCAAGCAAGCCTGCGTTGACCGGGGTCAGCCCGTCGACGTCCTTCTGCGGGTTCAGCGTCTGCACGACCGCGTCGGGGTCGAGGTGGGCCGGCAGCGGCAGCTGGACGAGGATGCCGTCGACGTCGTCGTCGGAGCCGAGCTCGCGGACCAGGCCCAGCAGCTCCTCTTCCTTGATCCCCGCTTCGAGGCCGTGGTGGACCGAGCGCATCCCCACCTCCTCGGTCGTCCGGCGCTTGTTGCGCACGTAGATCTCCGAGGCCGGGTCCTCGCCGACGAGGACGGTCGCCAGAGTGGGAGTCCGGCCCGCCTCCTCCTTGTAGGCGGCGACGTCGACCTTGACCCGCTCGCGCACCGCGGCGGCCACCGCTTTGCCGTCGATTACCCGAGCGGCCACGTTCAGCGCCTCCGGATCGGCGCGTAGTCGGCCATCAGCTTGCGCTCGGTGCCGTCGCCGGAGAAGCGGACGATGACCACCCCGCCCGGCTCGACCCCGGTCACGACCCCGTCGCCGAAGCTGGCGTGGACGACGTCGTCGCCGGTCTGCAGTTCCAGCGCCGGGCTTGGATCGACGGCCTGCGACTGCGCCGGGGTGACGTCACTCGTCACCGAGGTGCTCCAGCTGGTGCCAAGGCTGCGAGCGGCGGTCGAGTGGCTCTCGGTCAGCTCCTGCGGCAGCTCGTCGACAAAACGCGAAGGAAGGTTGTGCTCGGCGCGGCCGAAGAGCCGCCGCTCGCGCGCCCAGGTCATGTAGAGGCGTTGGCGGGCGCGGGTGATGCCGACGTAACAGAGGCGCCGCTCCTCTTCTTCGCCGCCCTCCTCGAGCGCCCGCATGTGCGGGAAGGCCCCCTCCTCGCAGCCGACGATAAAGACCGCGTCGTACTCCAGCCCCTTGGCGTTGTGGAGCGTCATCAGCGTCACCAGCTCCTGCTCGGAGGCGAGCGCGTCCTGCTCGCTGTAGAGGGAGATCTGCTGCAGGTACTCCTCCAGCGGCGAGATCTCGCTCTCCCCCTCGCGTTCGCGCTCGATGTCGAACTCGGCGGCGCCGCCGATCAGCGTTTCCAGGTTTTCCGCCCGCCCTTCGGCCTCGATCGTCCGCTCCGCCGCCAGCGCCTCGAGGTAGCCGGTCTCGTGCAGGACCGCCTCCAGCAGCGTCGCCACCGGCCCGCCTTCGTCGGCCCGTTCGCGCAGGCCGGCCATCGTCTCGTAGAAGCGGCCGAGCGACTTGATCGCTTTCCCGCTCAGGCCCGGCACCTCCTCGGCCCGTTCGATCACCTCGCAGACCGGCAACCCGGTGGTGTTGACGTGGGAGGCGACGCGGCCCTGGGTCGTGTTGCCGATCCCGCGCCGGGGCGAGTTGACGACGCGGGTGAAGGAGACGAGGTCGGCGGGGTTGACGAGGAGACTGAGGTAGGCGATCGCGTCCTTGACCTCGGCCCGCTCGTAGAACTTGGTGCCGCCGATCACCTGGTAGGAGACGTCGAAGCGCTGCAGCGTGTCCTCCAGCACCCGGCTCATCGCGTTGGTCCGGTAGAAGACCGCGACCTGGGAGCGGGAGACGCCGTGCTCGGATTCCAGCCGTTCGATCTCGCCGGCGACCCAGCGCGCCTCCTCATGCTCGTCGCGGAGCTCGTTCAGCTGCACCCTCTCGCCCTCGTCTTTATCACTCCAGAGCGCCTTCGGGTTGGTTCTTCGCTGCCTGTTGTTCTCAACGACGGCATTGGCGGCCTTGAGGATGGTCTGAGTCGAGCGGTAGTTCTGCTCGAGCTTGACGGTTTCGGTGTCAGGAAAGTCATCCTCGAAATCGAGAATGTTGCGAATGTCTGCGTGCCGAAACGCATAGACCGACTGGTCCTCGTCTCCGACCACCATCAGATTGCGGTGCCCGCTGGAGAGAAGTTTCAGCAGCTGGTACTGGACCCTGTTGGTGTCCTGGTACTCGTCGACCAGGACATGCCGGAAGGTATGACGCCATCGCTCACGCACGTCCTCGAAGAGCTCGATCACGTTGACGGTGCGGACGAGGAGGTCGTCGAAGTCCATCGCGTTGGCTTCCCGCATCCGTTTCTCGTAGAGCGGGTAGGTCTCGGCGACCACAGCCTCGATCCCCTCCTGCTCCGTGTCAGCGGACTCTGCGTAAGCGTCCGAGTCGATCATCTGATTCTTGGCACCGGACATCACCACTTGCACCGCCCGCGGCGAGAAGCGTTTGGTGTCAAACCCGAGCTCGGTCAGGCACCGTTTCAGCATCCGCAGCGAGTCGGCCTGGTCGTAGATCGTGAAGCCCTTCGAGTAGCCGAGCCGCTCGGCGTCGACCCGCAGCATCCGCGCGCAGGCCGAGTGGAAGGTCGTCACCCACATCGCC
>Ga0070685_10000165_pt1 | contig 43529 bp, 42 predicted proteins | sample KBSS13LmetaG_FD_65651 | JGI IMG/M metagenome (GOLD analysis project Ga0070685, IMG submission 65651) | Switchgrass rhizosphere microbial communities from Kellogg Biological Station, Michigan, USA - KBS S1-3L metaG | ecosystem: Host-associated > Plants > Roots > Rhizosphere ...
ACCAGGTTCTTGATCGGGTCGACCCCGAGCACCTGCAGGGCGTCGAGCTCCTCGCGGATCTTGCGGGCGCCGAGATCGGCGGTGATCGCGGTGCCGGCGACGCCGGCGACGACGACCGCGGTCACCACCGGGCCGATCCAGCGGATCGCGGTGAGGACGAAGAAGCCGCCGAGCCGGTCGAGGGCGCCGAAGATCTGCAACGGCCCCGCCGCCTGTAGCCCCGGGGCACCGAGGCAGAGCGCGAAGGTGGAGATCAACAGCGGGAACCAGCAGAGACGGAGGGTGAAATAGAACTGGTCGGCAAGCTCCTCGCCGTAGGGGTAGGGCGGCCGCACCGCCGAGACGATCGTCCGCCCGGTGAGGATCATCATCGTCCCGACCTCGGTGAAGAAGCCGGAGACGGCGCCGGTGCCCTTGCCTAGTGCTTCGCTCGCCACCGGCTCATCGCCCTGCCGAGGGGGCCGCGGTCGCGCGCCCGCCGCCGCACCTCCTGTTGGCTCTGCCGCTGCGCCGCCGCCAGCTGCGCGATCAAGGTGTCCCGCGTCTCCTCCAGCTCCTCGACCCCGGCGACGTGGGCGACGGCGCGGCGCGGCGCCGTGTGCAGGTCGGCCTGGAGGTGGGCGGTGTAGGAGGCGAGCTCGGCCTCGAGCCGGGCGATCTGCCGCCGCAGCTCCTGGCGCACCTCGATCGCTTCGCTCTCGGTCCGCGGGTCGGGCAGCTCCTCCGGCTCGGGCGCCTCGTCGAGCTCGGCCGGCAGCCCGGCGCAGGCCATCGCCACGACCGCCAGATCCCGCGCCTGGAATCCCGCCGCCCGCGCCCGCTCCAGCGCCTCGGTGGCGATCGCCTCCAGCTCCGGCGCCCCCTCGACACCGTCGGCGACGAAGGTCCCCTGTCCGTGGCGGCTGACGACGAGGCCCTCCCGCTCCAGCGCCTCGTAGACGGCGCGCACCGTCCCGACGTTGACGCCCGCCCATTCGGCGAGGCGGCGGAAGCTCGGCAGCCGCTCACCGGCGGCGAGCTCGCCGGTGGCGATCAGCGCCCGCAGCCGCCAGCTCAGCTGCAGCCCGAGCGGCAGCTCGTCGCCGGGATCGAGAAGGAAGGGGGTTGCCTCCGATTGTGTCACCAGCTCGCACAGTAACTCCCGCCACTGTGCGAGTCAACTAGAACAGTCGGCTTCTCTTGCTCAGGGCGTGAGGACGATCTTCAGCGCTTCCCGCCCGTCGTAGATCTCGTAGGCCTCGGAGACCTGGTCGAGTGGCATGTGATGGGTGACGAGCGGGGTGGGATCGAGCTTGCCGGCCTCCATCAGAGCGAGGACCCGGTCGACGTGGGCGATCACGTTGGCGAGGCCGAGGCGCAGCTGCAGGCCCTTCAGCCAGGCGAGGCCGAGCGGGACCTCACCCTTGCCGGCGTAGGCGCCGATGCCGGAGACGGTGCCGGCGTCGCGGGCGAGGCTGACCGCGAGCGCCAGCGGGCCCGGATCGCCGACCGCGTCGACGACCACGTCCACCCCGAGGCCTTCGGTCGCCGCCCGCACCGCCTGCTTCGGTTCGTCCTCGCTCAGGTGCAGCGGCGTCGCCCCGAAGCGCCCGGCCATCTCCAGCCGTGCGGCGACGGTGTCGATTGCGAAGACCTTGACCGCGCCGCCGGCGAGCGCCGCCTGCACCGCGCAGAGGCCGACCGGGCCGAGGCCAAGCACCGCGACCGTGTCGCCGGCCTTCATCTCGGCGTGGGCGATCGAGTGGTAGCCGGTCCCCATCACGTCGCCGGCGAAAAGAGCGACGTCGGCCGACATCCCCGCCGGGACCCGGCGCAGGGTCAGGTTCGCCCGCGGGACCAGCAGCAGCTCGGCCTGCGCCCCTTGCAGGTCGCCGAGGTTCCTGCCGTGGCCGAAGGTCTGGCCGTTGCGGCAGCGGTGGTAGTCGCCGCGCAGGCAGGAGGCGCAGGTCGCGCAGGCGGTGTGAAAGGTGCCGAGGACGCGATCGCCGACGGCGACCCGTTCGACGTCCTCGCCCGCGGCGACGACGGTGCCGACGAACTCGTGGCCGATCGTGAAGCCCGGCTCGACCGGCACCCGACCGTGGTAGATGTGGAGGTCGGAACCGCAGATGCCGCTCGCCTCGACGCGGACGACCGCGTCGTCGCCGGCACGAAGCTCGGGATCGGGCTTCTCCTCGATCCGCACCTGCTCGGGCGCTTGGAAGGTGACGGCGCGCATGGGCGCCGAACGCTACCGGCCCCCGGACCAGGAAAGCCCCCTAGTTGACGCCGGCGACCTGGAAGCGGCTTTTTTCGCCGCCGGGGCTGGCGGTCTCCTCGATCCGCGCCTCCAGCGCCAGCTCTTTCTCGAAGTCGGCCGCCTCGCCGTGCTGGAAGGAGACGTCCTTGCCCTCGAGCAGCTCGATGAAGATCTCGACGAAGCGGGCGTCGAGCTGTTTGCCGGCGACGCGGCGGAGCTCGACGATCGCGTCGTAGCTCGACATCGGCGTCCGGTAGGAGTCGCGGGCGGTCATCACGTCGTAGGTGTCGGCGACCGAGATGATCCGCGCCAGCTCCGGAATTTCGTCCCCGGCCAGGCCGCGCGGATAGCCTTTGCCGTCGATCCGCTCGTGGTGGGCGAGGATGATCTCCGCCACCGGGCCGTAGCCGTCGAGCGAGGAGACCACGCGGGCGCCCTGCTGGGGGTGACGCTTGATCAGCATCCAGTCCTCGTCGGTGAGCGGCACGTTGGCCTTGAGGATGCGGTCGGGAAGGATGAACTTGCCGATGTCGTGGAGGAGCGCGGCGATGTGGACCAGCTCCTCCTCCCGCCGCGAGTAGCCGGCGCGCTGGGCGATCGCCCGCGAGTAGCGGGCGACGGCGGCGCTGTGGCGGGCGGTCATCTGGTCCCGCAGGTCGAGCGTGCGCAGCATCGCGCTCAACATCCCGACCTGGAAGCTCGCCAGCTGCTTCGAGCGCAGCTCCAGCTCCTCCGCCCGCTGCTGGGAGACGAGCAGCGCCCCCAGCAGGTACTGGAAGGTGACGAGGACGACGCCGAACATCGCCACCCCGGCGAGGCCGAGCTGGACGTAGAGGTAGGCGACCCCGACCGCCATCAGCGCCGCCGCCAGCTCCGACGGCAGCAGCGGGAACAGCGCCGTCCGCACCTTGACGAAGAAGGAGCTGCGGTCCAGGTAACAGGAGTAGGAGGCGATCATCGTGAAGTTGATCGCCAGCGCGAGGAGGAAGACGGCGAAGGTGAGCGCGTAGAAGGCGCCGTCGGTCTGGGCGATGCCGGCGTGGTCGACGATCTCGTGGAAGGCGATCCCGCTGATCAGCGGGAAGGTCGCGTAGGTGAGCACGTTGTTCAGCAGGTAGTGCCCGGCGTCGCGCCAGCGCAGCCAGCCGGCGAGGATCGACAACACGCCGATCACGGCGGCGGGGGTGCCGCCGAGGAAGATCATCGCCAGGACCAGGGCGAGGAAGCTGCCGGAGATTTTCACCTTCGAGGTGGTGCTGATCGCGGTCAGATCGCTGAAGACCGAGAAGCCGAGCAGGATGAAGAACAGCGGCAGGTCCCAGTTGGCGCTGGTGGCGCGCCAGACCGCGGCGCCGGTGACCAGCACGAGGCCGGCGACCATCGTCGCTATTGCCAATCTGGTGGGACGGGGCTGGGCCATCTCTTGGTTTGGAATCGGCTAACTGGGAACGAGGCTTGACAGGGATCGTCAACCAATTCCCGAGCGCTTTCCATTTCCCTGCGCCGCGGACAGCGGTTGACGTTTCCGCTATTTGCGAACTTCAACGTTAGACCGGTTGGCAGGGAAAGCGCAAGACGACTAGTCGCATGGCCAAATTCGCCCAAAACCAGCTCCGCTCGAGGCGGTGCCGCGGAGGGCTAGGCGCAGGGCGGGGCGCCGCGACCCCGAAAAGCAGAAAGGGCGCCCCGTTGGGGACGCCCTTTCGAAGTCTGGTGCAGACCTGGTGACTGGCGGTCTGCTGAAAGCCTAGTGACGGTAGCCCATGTTTCTTGCCCCTTCCGTAGTCGTTGAAGCCCGCAACGTTGTGCGTTGCATCGTGGAAACGTTCAATATCTGGGCAGTTTGTAGCACAGATTGGCGGAAAGTTGTGCATCTGCAGGAAAAGTTGTGCAGAAATGAAGTAAGACGACCGGCCAGATATGCCTGAGCCCCGCCTAACCGATCCCCTCCGCAGGCCGCTCTTCCGGCGGCTGGCCGCCTCGTACACGATCAACGAGCTGGGCGACTGGATGGGGATCATCGCCCTCTCGGTTTTGGTCTTCGATCAGACCGACAGCGCCCTGGCCACCGCCGCGCTTTTCCTCGGCACGCGTTTCCTGCCGGCGCTCTTCGCGCCGATCCTCGTTGCCCATGCAGAGCGGCCTCCACCGCGTTTTGCGCTGCCGGTGATCTATTGCGGCGAGGCCGCGGTCTTCGGGGGCCTGGCGCTTCTTGCCGGCAATTTCTCCCTTGGCCCGGTGGTGGCCCTGGCGGCGATCGACGGCGCCCTGGCGCTGGCCGGGCGGGCGCTGACCCGAGCCGTTGTCGCCACCTCGCTGGAACCGACCGGGGAGTTGCGCGCCGGCAACGCACTGCTCAACGTCGCCTTCACCGGCGGCGCCGCGATCGGACCTGCCCTTGCGGGCCTCGTCGTCGCCGGTTTCGGCGTCCAATCGGCGCTCTTACTGGACGCGGTGTCTTTTTACATCGTCGCCTGGACCCTCTTCACCGCCGGGGCGATGCCGCAGGCCGATCCCGAAGAAGGCCGGATGCGCGACCGGGTCCGCGCCGGCCTCGCCTACATCCGCGAAGAGACGGTTCTCGGCCGGATCCTCTTCGCCCAGGGGATCGCCTTCGTCTTCTTTGCCGCCGTGCTCCCGGTCGAGGTCGTCTACGTGAAGGAATCGCTGGGCTCCAACGACACCGGCTACGGCCTGATGCTGGCCAGCTGGGGGGCGGGGATGGTCCTCGGCAGCCTGATCTTCGCCCGCATCCGCGAGACCCCCCTCGCCGGGCAGCTCTTCTTCAGCACCCTGGCGATCGGCATCGGCTACCTCGGCCTCGCCGCCGCCCCCACGCTCGCTTTCGCCTGCGCCGCCTCGGTGGTAGGGGGAGCGGGCAACGGGATCCAGTGGGTGGCGGCGATCTCGGCTGTGCAGGAGCTGACTGCGGAAGCGATGCAGGCGCGGGTGATGAGCGTGCTCGAGTCGATCGGCGCGGCGATGCCGGGCATCGGCTTCGTCGTCGGTGGCGTCGTCGCCGCCCTGGTCAGCCCCCGGATGACGTTTCTAGTCGCGGGCTCCGGGGTAATCGCCATCGTTGCCGTCATGGCCCCGATTCTTGGGTCGAATTGGCTGGAGCGCGGGGAGAGCTCTGATGCAACCGCGCTTGACGCCCGTGACGACGTTGTGGTGGAGTTGATCCCCGGGGGCATCTCCGGGAAGCCGTCTACCGAGGAGGGAACTTGAAGAAGCTAAGGGCAGCCATTGCGGTTCTGGCACTTGCAGCGGTCGCAGCACTTGGATTGGTCTCATGCGGAGGCGGCAGCGACAGCTCCAGCAGCAGCGGTGGTGGTAGCGGCGAAGGCAAGCAGGGCGGGACCCTCAACGTCACCTACGCCTCCTTCCCCGACTACATGGACCCCCAGCTCTCTTACACGCAGGAAGGCTGGTCGGCGATGGGCGAGGTCTACATCCCCCTTCTCACCTACAAGCACGGCGAAGGCACGGAAGGCGCCGAAGTGATCCCCGGACTGGCGAAAGAAATGCCGAAGATCAGCAACGGCGGCAAGACCTACACGCTCTTCCTCCGCCCGGGCCTGAAGTACTCCGACGGCAAACCGGTGAAAGCGTCTGACTTCCCCTACACGGTCGAACGCCTCTTCAAGGTCAACTCGGGTGGGTCGCCCTTCTACACCAGCATCGTCGGCGCCGAAAAGTTCGCCGAAACCAAGCAGGGCGGCATCCCCGGGATCAAAACCAACGACAAGACCGGCGAAATCCAGATCGAACTGGAAAAACCGCGAGGCACCTTCAGCAACGAGCTCGGCCTGATGTTCGTCGCCCCGGTACCCAAAGGCACCCCGAACGAAGACCTCTCGGCCAGCCCGCCTCCCGGCACCGGTCCCTACACGATCACCAAATCCCAGCCGGGACGAGGCTGGGAAGTGGAGCGCAACCCTTACTGGGAAAAAGCCAACTCGAAAGCGATGCCCGAATACCCGACCGGCAACATCGACGGTGCCAAGTTCACGATCGTCCGCAACCCGCAGACGCAGGTCAACGACATCGAACAGGGCAAATTCGACTACATGGAGAACCCGCCGCCGGCTGATCGCTACACCGAAGTCAAAGAAAACTTCGAAGGCACGCAGTTCCGGATCGAGCCGACGATCAGCACCTACTACTTCTGGATGAACACGAAAAAGCCGCCGTTCGACGACGTCAAAGTCCGGCAGGCGGTCAACTACGCGGTCGATTCGGCCGCTCTCGAACGCGTATATTCGGGCCAGATCAAAGGCACTCAGCAGATCCTGCCGCCGGGCATGCCGGGCTACGAAAAACTCGAGCTCTACCCGCACGACATGGAAAAAGCGAAAGAAATGCTGAAAGAAGCCAACCCGTCTGACATGGACATCACGGTCTGGACGGACACCGAAAGCCCGAACAACGAAGCGGGCGAATACTACGAGGGCGTCCTCAAAGAACTCGGCTTCAACACGAAGCTGAAAATCCTCAACGCCGACAACTACTTCACGGTGATCGGCAACCAGTCGACCCCCGACCTCGACACCGGCTGGTCGGACTGGTTCCAGGATTACCCACACCCGAACGACTTCTTCCAGCCGCTGCTCTCGGGCGAAAGCATCCTCCAGACCAACAACGGCAACTTCGCCAACATCAGCGTCCCGGAACTGAACCAGGAAACCGCCAAACTCGGCGAAGAACTGCTCGGCCCCGAACAGGAAGAGGCATACGCGGAACTGGACAAGAAATACATGGAACAGGCTCCCTGGGCCCCCTACGGGACCCGGACCCTGTCCACGTTCGTCTCCAGCGCGATCAACCTCGAAAGCGTCATTTACAGCCCGACCTTCGGCGCGTACCTGACGAGCTTTGAATACGCCGAATAGAGCTGCTGACCCGGCGGAGCCTGAAAACGGCTCCGCCGGCTACGGCCCTTGGCGCCTGGCGCTGCGACGGTTCCTCCGCAACCGCGTCGCCGTCGCGTTCCTCGTCCTCTTCTTCCTGATCGTCGCCTTCGTCCTCGCGGCGCCGCTGTGGGCCGATCACGTCGCCCACACCGGGCCGAACGAGACCCACACGCTGCAGAAACTCCTCGTCAACGGCGAAGTCCGCGAAGTCGTCACGCCGGAAGGCAAGCCGATCGGCCCGCAGTGGTTCGGCGCCGACGGCAAGTTCTTCCTCGGCGCCGACAGCCGGCTCGGCCGCGACGAGATGGTGCGGCTGATGTACGGCGGCAGGACCTCGCTCTTCATCGGCTTCGTCTCCGGCCTGATCACGACCTTCCTTGCCGTCGTCCTCGGCCTTCTGGCCGGCTACTACCGCGGCTGGGTCGACGCGGTCATCGCCCGCACCCTCGATGTCCTCTGGTCGCTGCCGGTGCTGCTGATCGGGATAGCGATCGGGACGGCTTCCGCGCTGGGAGGGATCGGCATCGGCCCGCTCCATCTCGAAGGCGGCTCGATCTGGATCCCGATCTTCATCATCAGCATCTTCTACATGCCCTACGTGGCGCGGCCGATCCGCGGCGAGGTCCTCTCGCTCGGCGAAAAAGAGTTCGTCGAGGCGTCGATCGCGCAGGGCGCCGGTCCGCTGCGGGTGATGTTCGGCGAGCTCCTTCCCAACCTCGCCTCGACGATCGTCGTCTTCTTCGCTCTCAACATCGCCAACAACATGCTCTTCGAGGCGGCGCTCTCGTTCCTCGGCGCCGGCGTGCAGCCGCCGAACTCCTCCTGGGGGACGATGATCTCGATCGGCGAGGAGCTGCTGACCACGCAGCCGTTGCTGGCGATCATCCCCGGCGTGATGATCATGCTGACGGTGCTCTCGCTGAACATCGTCGGCGACGGCCTGCGGGACGCCCTCGACCCGCGGTCGAAAGTCCGCTTCGAGGCCAAAACCGGGATCGCGGAGCCCGAGGGAGCCTCGATCTGATGCTCCGCTTCATCGCCAGGCGGCTGGTCGGGATGGTGCTCGTCCTCTTCGTCGTCTCGCTGATCGTCTTCCTGATCTTCAACGTGATCCCGAACTCGCCACCGGCGCAGCGCCTGGCCGGGAAGAACGCTACGCCGACCCTGGTCAAGAGCATCGAAGAAGAATGGGGCTTCGACGAATCGCTGCCCAAGCAGTACGTGACGATGATGAAGAAGGTCTTCACCGGCGAACTGATCCAGTACTCGCCCCGCGTCCCGGTCGACGACCGGATCAAGGAAGGCATCCCGGCCACCCTCTCGCTCAGCATCGGCGCCGGGATCATCTGGCTCGCCTTCGGCCTCCTGCTCGGCTACCTGGCGGCGATCAGGGCAGGTGGCTGGCTCGACCGCACCCTCACCGGCGTAGCGGTGGCCGGCATCTCGATCCCCGTCTTCCTGCTGGCGCCGGTGCTCATCTACTTCCTCACCTACAAACTCGAAATCTTCCCCAACGGCGGCTACGTCGGCTGGACCGAAGACCCGTGGGAATGGCTCCAGCACATGATCCTGCCCTGGTTCACGCTCGCCGTCCTCTCGATCGGCTTCTACAGCCGCGTCCTGCGCTCGAACATGCTCGACGTGATGAACGAGGACTACGTCCGCACCGCCCGGGCCAAGGGCCTGAGCGAGCGCAAGGTGATGACCCGGCACGTCCTGCGCAACTCGCTGATCCCGATCACCACCCTCTTCGGCCTCGACTTCGGCGCCACCATCGCCGGCACCGCGATCATCACCGAAGTCCTCTTCAACATCGAAGGCATCGGCCTCTACGCAGCGGAATCGATCGGCAAACTCGAACTGCCGCCGATCATGGGCATCACCCTCTACGGCGCCTTCTTCGTCGTCTTCATCAACGCCCTGGTCGACATCGCCTATGCCTACCTGGACCCGCGCGTGCGGCTGGGGAGCACGGCGCGATGAGCGCGGCGCCGATCCTCTCGGTCCGCGACCTGCGTGTCGGCTTCGCCACCGAAGGCGGGCTGCTGCAGGCCGTCGACAAGGTCAGCTTCGACCTCGCTCCCGGCGAAGTGCTGGCGATCGTCGGCGAGTCGGGCTCCGGCAAGAGCGTCACCGCGCAGACGATGATCGGCCTCACCCGCTCGAAAAACGCGCGGATCGAGGGCTCGGTCAAGCTCGAGGGCGAGGAGCTGCTGGACGCCGATGACGCGACGATGCGACGGCTGCGGGGGGAGAAGATCGGGATGGTCTTCCAGGACCCGATGACCTCCTTCAACCCGGTCTACCGGCTCGGCGCCCAGATCGTCGAGGCGATCCGCGCCCACCAGGCAGACGTCGGCAAGGAGCAGGCACGGCGGCGGGTGGTCGAGCTGTTCGAGTCGGTCGGGATCCCGAACGCGGAGCGGCGGATCGACGACTACCCGCACGAGTTCTCGGGCGGGATGCGCCAGCGGGCGATGATCGCGATGGCGCTGGCGCTCGAGCCGGAGGTTCTGATCGCCGACGAGCCGACGACCGCGCTCGACGTGACGATCCAGGCCCAGATCCTGCACCTGCTCGAGGACCTCAACCGCGAGCGCGGGCTGGCGACGATCCTGATCACCCACGACCTCGGGGTCGTCGCCGAGGTGGCCGACCGGGTGCTGGTGATGTACGCGGGGCGGGTGGTCGAGGAGGGGACCCTCGACGAGATCTTCTACGACCCCCAGCACCCCTACACCTGGGGCCTGATGGGTTCGCTGACCCGGCTCGACCGGCCGCGACCGCACCGGCTGCCGCAGATCGCCGGCTCGCCACCCTCGCTGCTGGACCTGCCGCAGGGCTGCCCGTTCCGGCCCCGCTGTCCGCACGAGTTCTCGAAGTGCCCGGAGTATCCCGGCCTGGAGGCGCGGTTGGCGGAAGCGCCCGACCATCGCGACCGCTGCTGGCTGACCCCGGAGCAGAAGCGCGAGAAGCGCCAGGTCGAGGGGCAGATCGGGTTGGAAGCGCCGGAGGGGGTCGCGCGGGGATGAGCGACGGCGTGAACGGGAACGGGCCGCTGCTCGAGGTCACCGACCTCGTCAAGCACTTCCCGATCAAGCGCGGCATCCTGATCGACCGCGAAGTCGACCAGGTGCGGGCGGTCGACGGGATCAGCTTCGAGGTCGAACGGGGCAAGACCCTGGGCCTGGTCGGCGAGTCCGGCAGCGGCAAGTCGACCGCCTGCCGGGCGGTGCTGCAGCTGATCAAGCCGACCTCGGGCTCGGTCAAGTTCGAGGGCCGCGAGATCGCCGGCCTCGGCCGCCGCCAGATGCGGCCGCTGCGACGGGAGATGCAGATGATCTTCCAGGACCCCTATGCCTCGCTGAACCCGCGCAAACGGATCGGCCAGATCGTCGGCGACCCGCTGAAACTGCAGGGGGTGTCGAGAGGCTCGGACCTGCGCCGCCAGGTGCAGGAGCTGCTCGAGCGGGTCGGTCTCTCCAGTGAGCACTACAACCGTTTTCCGCACGAGTTCTCCGGCGGCCAGCGGCAGCGGATCGGGATCGCCCGGGCGCTGGCGCTGAAACCGAAGCTGGTGATCTGCGACGAGCCGGTCTCCGCCCTCGACGTCTCGATCCAGGCCCAGATCGTCAACCTGCTCGACGACCTCCAGGACGAGCTCGGCCTCGCCTACCTCTTCGTCGCCCACGACATCGGCGTCGTCCGCCACATCTCCGACCGGATCGCGGTCATGCACGACGGCAGGATCGTCGAGCAGGGGACGGCGGACGAGGTCTGCGAGCGGCCGAAGGACGACTACACGAAGAAACTGCTCGCGGCGGTACCGATCCCGGATCCGAAAGAGAGCCGGGAGCGGCGCCAAGGAGCAGGTAGCGTCCGCTAGGTGACGCTTCCCCTTCGGCCGCCGATCAAGCCTCAACTGGCCCTTACGCGGAAAGAGCTGCCGACCGGGGAGGATTGGGCGTACGAGCCCAAGCTCGATGGGTTCCGGGCGATTGTTTTTGTTGATGGGGACGAGGCTTACATTCAGTCTCGGGGGGGCAAAGACCTGAACCGGTATTTCCCGGAGTTGAGCTTTGCGCCGGGGCGGTGGGTGCTCGATGGCGAGCTGGTGATTCGGGATGTGGAGGGGAACCTCGAGTTCGACCACCTGCAGGAACGGATCCACCCGGCGCAGTCGCGGATCGAGATGCTGTCGAAGGAGATCCCGGCTGGTTTCGTCGTCTTCGATCTGCTGGCCGAGGGCGACGAGGTGCTGTGCGAGCGGCCGCTGCGGGAGCGGCGCGACCGGTTGCAGGCGGTGGCGGAGAAGGCAGGCCTCGAGCTCACTCCTTTGACCCCCGACGCCGAGGAGGCCGAGCGCTGGTTAGCGACTATCGAGGGGGTGATGGCCAAGGACCTGAGCGCGCCCTACGTACAGGGCAAACGCAAGGGGATGGCCAAGGTCAAGCGCGAGCGGACGATCGACTGCGTGGTGATGGGCTGGCGGCCGGGCAAAGAAGAGGGCACCGTCGGCTCGCTGATCCTCGGCCTCTACGACGGCGGCGAGCTGCGAACCGTCGGCCACATCTCCGGCTTCTCGAAAGCGGCTAAACAGAGTATGCGGACGATGCTGGCGCCGCTGGAGACCGGTAAGAGCGGGTCGGCGGAGCCGAGCAGGTGGACGGGCGGGCGCGAGCTCGAGTGGGTCGAGTTGCGGCCGGAGCTGGTGATCGAGGTCGGCTACGACCACGCTGCCTCGGGACGGATCCGGCACGGCGCTCGGTTCCATCGCTTTCGGGATGACAAAAGGCCGGAGGAGTGCAGGTTCGAGCAGCTGGACGAAGGGGGCTAGAAGAAGGCCTGCTGGACGGGGGCGCTCTGGCGGACGGGTCCTGTCGCCGATTTGGTTCCACCACCCCCCGCATTTGGCGGGGGCGGTCCCCCAAATCCGCGCCACCCGTCCGAGGAGCGTCTTGCCGGGACGCCGTTCTTCGAGAGCGGCCCCAACCTTTGAGCGCACGAGCGGCTTGTTTCCGTTGTGGGGGCTGGAGATAGGCGCGGCCGCGGTAGAGCTGTTCGTATTTGGGGAGGAGGTCGGGGCGTTTGGCTTCCAGCCAGCCGAAGAAGACGTCCTTGACCTCGCCGCGGAGGTGGAGTGCGATGCCGGTGAGGAAGGAGGCGTCGGCCTCTTTGGCGCGTTCGAGGATCGGCTGCACCTGCTCGGGCTCATCGTTGATGCCGGGCATCAGCGGGGCGACGAGGACGCCGGATTCGATGCCGCGGGAGCGCAGCTCTGCGACCGCGTCGAGACGGGCCGCCGGGCTCGGCGTGTGCGGCTCGGTCGCGCGCCAGGCCGCCTCGTCGAGCGTCGGCACCGAGAGGTTGACCGAGACCGGCACCTTCTTCGCCATCCGCTCGTAGATCTCCAGGTCCCGCAGCACCAGCGGCGACTTCGTCAGCACCGTCACCGGCGTCTGCGCCGCCTCCAGCGCCTCGAGGATCTCCGGCATGAACCGGTAGCGGCTCTCGACCCACTGATACGGGTCGGTGTTCGTCCCCAGCGCCACCAGCTCCCGCTTCCAGCTCGGCCGCGCCAGCTCCGCCCGCAGCAGCTCCGGCACGTTTACCTTCACCACGATCTCCCGCTCGAAGTCCCGTCCCGCGTCCATGTCGAGATAGGGATGAGTGCGACGGGCGAAGCAGTTGTGGCTGACCACGCCATTGGCAATGAAGTCTCCGGTCCCCGTCGTTATGTCGAACATCTCCATCTCACACTCCAGCGGCTCGATCTCGGCGACTCGCAACTTCGCGTCAGACTTGATTGCAATGCCCTCGATCGAGCGTTTCCGAGTGATCGCCGAGTCGATGTGCTGGAAGAAACGCATCTGCTGGCGCATCCCGCCCAGGAGCCGAACGTTCCGGACGCCGTTGGCACGGGGGCGCTCGACCGTGACGCCGAAGCCCAGGTCCTGTAATCCGCTAGCCGTCCGTCCGATCATCTCCGGGTCGCCGTTTGAGATCCGGAGGGCGCCACTTCGGCAACCCTCGGCGTCGAAGATTCCGGCCAGGAATCCCCGGGTCCACTCCCTGCTTGGCGAGCGTGGCCATCGGATCAGGCTCCGTACTCGCTCCACTTCCTCCTTGGAGGAAGTACGAATAGCGCGGATAGGTCGGTGTCGGTCGTTTTCACGGTGGAACAAGAACTCGCTGGTGACCACGCCTTCCTCCGCCAGGAAGTCCTTACTTCGATAGAGGGCCTCCGAATCGGCTAGCGCGAGACGGAAGCGGTGAACATCTCCACGGCCCCTGCCGGGCCGGGGATACGAGTAGGACCCCACATGCCCATCGCCCCTGATCATCCCGCAGAGGTAACCGCGGCGGTACTCCTTTGACTCTCGAGGCTGAGCTCCCAGCGAGCCGACACCCAGCAACTCGTTGTTGGTCGTGAGAAACGGTCGCTGCCCTCGTCCTTGTTCCGCCCCTATGACGTACTTCCAGCCGCGCTTGGTGAGAAAGCGATGATCTCCGCTGGCCACCAATTCCGTGCCGTCTTCGAGGGTGATTCGGTAGCCGGCTTTGCGAGTCGACCAATGCGCTTCGACCCTGGTCTTGATGTAGCGGCGATAGCTGCCTCGGCGTACGGTGCCGTAGATCTCATCGCCCACATTCAGGTCCGCAATCCGACGGGTCCTTCCGTCCGCCATCAGGATCGGGGTCTCGGCGTCCATGCAGTAGGCGCAGGCATGACTGCAGCCCCTGAAGGGGTTGACCGTCCAACGGAAGCCGAAGCGGTCGCCGGGAACGTGGTTGAGGGCCGAGCGGGCGCGGACCTCGTGGAAGTTGATCCCCATCGCCTCCGGCGCGTCGAAGGTGCGGACGACGGTCCCGTCGCCGACTCCCGGCAACCGCAGGTCGTTCTCGACTCGTTGCTCATCCCATCGCATACGAACACATGTTCGCACATTGGCTCGACGGGCTTGCTACCGTATCTAACGTGAACGTAAGGAAGAGGTTCAACAACCGCGCTGGGGTCGACGCCTCGCACGAGCACTACAAGTGGTGGGCGCTCTCCTGCACGTCGCTGGGGATGCTGCTGGTCGCCACCAACTCGGGGACGCTGATCATCGCCCTGCCGGACCTGGAGCGGGCGTTGGGGACGAGCCTGCTGGAACTGGTCTGGGTGATCCTCGCCTACATGATCTCCTCGACCGTGCTGGTGCTGACGGCGGGCCGGCTGTCGGACCTGTTCGGCCGCAAGACGGCCTTCGTCGGCGCCTTCGCAATCTTCGGCCTCGCCTCGCTCGGCGCCGGCTTCGCCGCCGACGGCACCCAGCTGATCCTCTGGCGGATCGTGCAGGGGATAGGCGGCGCCTTCATCTTCGCCAACGGCCCTGCGCTCGTCACCGATGCCTTCCCCCGCGAGCAGCTCGGGCTGGCGATGGGCACCAACACGATGGTCGCGGCGATCGGCCTCGTCATCGGCCCGGTCCTCGGGGGTGCCCTCGTCGCGATCTCCTGGCACTGGGTCTTCTGGTTCAACGTGCCGCTGGCCCTGGCCGGCGGCCTCTGGGCCGCCCTCGTCCTGCGCGAGCTCGCCCGCCCCGACACCCAGCGCGGCCTCGACCTCGCCGGCACCCTCACCTTCGTCGTCGGCCTCACCGGCCTCGTCTACGGGATCTCCCGCGGCGGCATCTCCGGCTGGAACGACGGGCTGGTCATCGGCAGCCTCGTCCTCGCCGCCGTCCTCCTGCCCCTCTTCGTCTTCATCGAGCACCGCGGCAGGGCGCCGATGCTCGACCTCTCGATCTTCCGCAACCGGCTCTTCGCCGCCGCCACGGGAGCCGCCTTCATCAACGGCCTCTCGCGCTTCGCGCTGATGTTCATCTTCGTCTTCTACTACCAGGGCGCCCAGGGCGACGACCCGATCACCGCCGGGATCAAACTGGCGCCGATGGCGATCGGGATGCTGGTCTCCTCGCCGCTCGCCGGGATCTGGGCCGACCGCCACGGCTCCCGCACCCTGGCCGCCTCCGGGATGCTCGTCACCGCCCTCGGCCTCGGGCTGATGACGACGCTGCAGGCCGATTCGCCCTACTGGCAGAGCATGGTCTGGCTGGCCCTGGTCGGGATCGGTTCGGGGATGTTCAACTCGCCGAACACGGCGGCGATGATGGGCACGGTGCCGACGGAGCGGCGCGGGGTCGCCGCCGGGGCGCGGACGATGCTGCAGAACACCGGCGCCGTGATCTCGATCGCCTTCGTGCTCGCGATCGTCACCGACTCGATCCCGAAAGAGGTCCTCTTCGCGATCTTCTCCGGCCTCGCCAGCGGCCTCTCCAGCGCCCAGCTCGACCCGTTCATCCACAACATGCATGTGGCGCTCTGGGTCCTTGCCGCAACCTCGGTGGTCGGCGCCGGCGTCTCGCTGCTGCGGCCGCGGCATGCCCCGGCCGAGGCGATCGCCGCCGAGGTGCAGACGGTCCGATGAGCGCCGAGATGCGCATCGGCGAGGTCGCCAGGCTCGCCGGCACCACCCCCCGCACGATCCGCTACTACGAGGAACTCGGTCTGCTGCCAGGCTCGCGCGAGCGGCCGGCCCGCAGCCACCGCACCTATGCCGAGGCGGACGTGGAGCGGCTGACCGAGCTGCTGCGGCTGAAGGACCTGCTCGGCCTCTCGCTCGAGGAGCTGAAGGAGCTGGTCGAGGCCGAGGGGGCGCGGGCGGAGCTGCGGCGCGAGTGGCACGGCGGCGTCGAGGACCCGGTCCGCCGCCGCCAGATCCTCGAGCAGTCGCTCGCCTACACCGGCCGCCAGCTCGAGCTGGTGCGCCGCCGCCGCGACGAGATCGCCAAGCTCGAAGACGAGCTGATGGCGCGCCGACGGCGGGTGAAATCCCTTCTAGGCGAGGCCCTCCACCGAAGCTAGCTGCTCCTCGAAGTGCTTGCTCAGCATCGTCACCTGGCCCTGGTAGTTGGAGCCGAGCCCGGAGCCGTAGAGCCGCTCCGCCGGCGCCGCCATCCGCTCCAGGCCGAGCTTGCAGACGGGCTGGCGGTGCTCGACCATGAAGGAGACGTCGCGGGCCCGCACCTCCAACGCCGCCCGACTGCCGTGCCGGCCGCCCTCCGGGTCGTAGCCGAAGCCGGGATCGAAGAAGCCGGCGTAGTGGGTGCGCAGCTCGCCCGCCGTCGGGTCGTAGGCCATCATCTCGGCGGCGATCTGCGGCGGGATGCAAACCCCCTCGGCCGAGAGCAGCAGGTAGAAGATCTCCGGCTCCAGGACCACCCGGCCCCCCGGCTCGGGATAGACCGGATCCCAGTAGTCGGTCCAGCGGTAGGCGCGGATCCGCGAGAGGTCGACCGGGAGGCTGTTCTTCTTCGCCCGATACCCGACCACGCGGTCGGTGGGACCTGAAAGGTCGAGGCTGAGAAAAAGCCCGTCGGCGACCGCCATCTCCGACTGGCGCAGAGCGTGGGAGTCGAGGTAGAGCAGCGGGAACTCGTCCTGGAGGTTGCGGATGTCGTCATCGGAGAGGCGGACGTCCCCGCGCGAGAGCCGTAGCTGGTTCAGCGACAGGCCCGCCTTCACCTGGATCGCGAACGAGCGCGGCACGATCTCCAGGTAGAGCTTGCCCCGGTAGCCGGCGCGGATGTCGTCGAAGCGGTGGTGGCGGTCGGTGATCACCCGGGTGAAGACATCCAGGCGTCCGGTCGAGCTCTTCGGATTCGCCTTGCCGCGAACGTCCTCGGGCAGGTCCAACTCCTCGAGCAACGGCACCAGGTAGGGACGGTCGCGCTCCAGCACGGCGCCGTCGCGCAGATCGACCCGCTGGAAGGCGAGACCGTCGATCTTTTCCTCGACCGTCGATTCGACGTCGGGGAGGAAGGAGCAGCGCAGGGCCCAGGCGAAATCGCCGAGGCGCAGGTCGATGCTCGCCGGCTGCACCGCCTCCGGCCGGATCCGGTAGTCCCCGGAGCTGACCCACTCGGACTCGATCGCCTGGTTCAGCGCCTGCGAAGGGAGAACGCCGCTCGTCGCCTCGCTCATCCCGCGGAGACTATTCGCCGCGCCTCCTCCACACCGAGGTAGGCGGAGAGGACGAACTCGAGAATCTCCGGAAATAGCTGGCCCAGCTGCGCCGCTTCGCCGGCGAGAACGCGGCGCCCGAGCATCGAGGCGACGCCGCCGACCACCGCTTCGCCCGTGGCTTCGGGGACCTCGGTCCCGCCGGGGCTGTCCGGCGCACCCTCCCGTAGATAGCCGACGAATGACTCGATCGCGCCCTGATAGCGGTCGTAGACCCCCCGCCCCGCCCGCAGTCCTTCCACCAGGACGATGCTCGCCAGCGCCGGTTCGGAGGTGAGGAGCTCCAGCAGCGCCGCGATCGCGGCGCTGACGCGAAGCGACCAGGCCTCTCCCGCGGCGGCCTCGCAGGACTCGACGACGGCCTCGCGGATCCGCGTTACCGCCTCGTCGTAGGCGGCGACGAAGCAGTCATCCTTACTCTCGAAGTGCTTGTAGAAGTCACTCTTGGAGACAGCCGCGCACTGCCCGATCAGTGACACGGTGGTTTTCTGATACCCGACCTCGTAGAGCGCCTGGATCAGCCCGGAGATCAGCCGCTCACGCTGGTTGCGCGCGACGAACTCGGGCGAGAGCCCGTGGCGTCCCCTCGGTAGCCGGTCCATTACCCAATGGAGTCTGCCACCGTACTGTTACTTTCGCCTTGCGGTCGCCCCTACGTTTCCTACCCCGAGGTACGGGGAAAGGACGAACTGGGACAGTTCCGGCAGCAGATCGCCAACCCGCTCGGCTTCGCCCCGTCGGATCTGCTGCTGGAGGATCCAGGCGACACCGCCAACCAGAGATTCCTCGATCGTCTGCGGAAGGTCGGTGCCGTCGAGGGAGCTGTGGCGGAGGAGATCGACGAAGTCACGCATCCCGGCGTCGTAAAGGCGTGCGGAGCTGCGGGTGGCGGAGATCGACTCGACCATGCACATGCGGGTTGCCGCCGGGTGCTCGGAGATGTACTCGAGCAGCGCCTCGAGGCCGCCGACGACCTGGCCTTCCGGTGCGTCGCTTCGTTCGCATCCCTCTTCAACCGCGATCCGCATTTCGCTCATCGTCGCGTCGACCGCGGAGAGGAAGAGGTCCTCCTTGCCGTCGAAGTTGTCGTAGAGCGTCTTGCGGGCGACCGCCGCGCGCCTGACGATGTCGGCGATCTTGGTCGCCTCGTAGCCCTGTTCGGCGGTCAGCTCGGCGATCGCGTCCATCATCCGCCGCCGCTTGTGGCTGGCGACGAACTCGCGCGGCAGCTCCGGTCGCATCGCGGTCATCGCGCACCCCTCTCGGGGCCCGTGGCCGATCCTCTGGAAATCAGCGCGGTGCCCAATGGCGCGCACTGTGCACCTTTGTTCTGGTACCGTGAGAAAACTTGCATTGTTTTTAATGGAAACTTGTGAGTTTCTCGGTGCCCGTCGATCGAATCCAGCTGAACCAAGAGACCCTCCTCGCTGCGATCGGTGATGACTGGCCCCCCGAGCAGGTTGAGGCGGCCCTCGAGCTGCTCGCCAACAGCAGCGGCAAATTCCCGTCGGGGGTCCGCAAGCTTCCCTCCGACCTGATCAGGGCGATCCAGCGCGAGCGGCTGATCGTGGCGATGCTCAACGCTGCGGCCGAGCTCGGTTACCTGGAAACCAACGTCCAGGACGTGATCGACCGGGCCGGCGTCTCGCGTCCGACCTTCTACGAGCATTTCTCCAACAAAGAGGACTGCTTCCTCGCCGCCTTCGACACCAGCGCCGAACGGCTGCGCAAGAACGTCGACGCCGCGGTCCGCAAGGGGGGCGACGTCTGGCGGGATCGGGTGCGCCTCGGCCTCGAAGCTCTGCTGCGATTCGCCGGTCGCGAACCGGATACCGCTCGCACCCTCGTGGTCGAGGCTCGGGCCGCCAGCGAAACCGCGGTCAAACGTCGGGTGGAACTGCTCGACGACTTCGCCCGCTGCCTCGACGACCAGGCCCGGGAATTGCTCCCGACGGTCCCCGCGGAGACGACGGTCACCGCGGCGGGCATCGTCGGCGGAGTCGAATCCCTTCTCTACTCCCGCCTCTGCAAGCAGGAGCACGAGCAGCTCGAGACCCTCCTGCCCTCGCTGATGTATTTCGTCGTTCTTCCCTACGAGGGTCATGAGGCGGCGGCTGAGGCGTTCGCGGTCAACTAGATCCAGAGTACTAAAATTAGACACAAAGTACAGCGGTATTTCGGGACCCATAGACCGGTGTTCTCCCCTGCAAATGGCAGATAACTGGCTGGCCAGCTGGCCAGCCAGTCCAGTTAGCCAGCCGTATTACCCGAAATCCCTGCAAGTTAAAACTGCAATCGCTTGAAGCGTTGCCCTGAACGGGATCAGACGCCGAGCGGAGGGGGTGGGATTCGAACCCACGAGCCGCCTTACGACGGCCAACGGTTTTCGAGACTGCCCCGTTCAACCATTCCGGCATACCTCCAGGGCACTACAGAGCCGAATCCTAGCTAGGCCGAATCTGGAGGGAACGCCGGAGGGAACGAAACCCGATCTGAAATCCGGGCCGTTCGGCCTATCGCTCGTCCTGACCAACGCCGTATTTCCGCTCCAGCTCCTCCAGCGTCGGTCCGTCGGGCTCAGGCTTGTCGTTCTCTGGCTGGGGAATGATCTCGCCGTTCCCGTCAAGTTCAAACATGAGGAAGCGGGGATCGACCCCAACCCGCTCGTCGTCCACGTCGATGCGGAACTGCGGGTCCAGCATGACCCGCTTCATCGCCTCATCGGACTCCTCCTGGGTGCAGTCGGGGTGTTCCTCGGACCAGCGATAGGCGGCCTCTCTGGCGGCCTCGGAGTCCACGACGATCAGGGTCACATCGGGGTCCAGCCAGGTCGGCGGCAGCGACACCTCAAGCGCTCGGACGAGGAAGTCGATTCGCCACATCGCGAACATCTCCTCGCCGTCCACTCCGTCCGGCAGGCCCCCCGCCTCGCACATGCCGCGACTGGCCGCGATGTTGCTGGTGGCGACGACCAGCTTGTGGCTCACCCTGTCCCTGAGGGGGGCCATGCCGCTGCCGATTGCGTCAAGCGACCGGGGAGCGCTCGGGTCGTCGGGGGGAGTGTCGCAAAGCTCGAGCGCGATCTCGGCGAAGACCTCCGCTAGGTCCCGACCTTCGTCGTCGTCAACAAACATGCGGCTCTTGATCTCCTGGGCCAACCAGGGAATGACCGCCTCGGTGGTCTCCATCTCATCCTCGAACTGGCGGCAGCCGTAGCCCATGCGGGCCAGGCTCTCAAGCAAGCCTCCGAGTTCCGCCGACAGGCTGGGGCCGTGTCGCCCGGCGACCGCGAGTTCGAGCGACCGATGTACGCCGATGGACACGTCCTCCTCGTAGCGGTCAAGCACCCTCTGGAGATCTGATCGGCCATTTCCTCCTGCCGCTCGGGCGAGATGGCTACATTCCCATCACCGAGGTCGATCCTCCCTTCGTCGCGCTTTTTCCTGAAAAGACCCATGCGTTCCCGATAGACCCTACTTTCGGCCTCAGCCGAGTTTCAACCAGGGCGAATGACTTGCCCTCAGCCGCAAATCTCGATGACGCTGGGTTTCACTTTCCCAGCGTCGACAAGCTCGGCGAACTGTCGGAGGAACTCGCCTTCCGAGACCCCCAGGCGCTCGGCCCACTCGCTGCACGAGAGATAGATGCAGCCGCCCCCGGACTTTTGTTTCTCGCGGAGCTGCTTCTCGATTTCGAGCGCAATGATTTCTTGGTCCTTGTTCACGGTTCCTCCCTCGTCCGGCTGCATGAGCGGAACCAGAAACGGCTCCTTGTGATCGAGACAGTAAAAGTCGCCGACATCCTCGCGGCCGTGGGTATCGCTGAGAGCGCGGACGGCCCGGCCGCCACAAATCGGGCAGGGAAAATGCGCTCTGCTCTGAAATCGGGCGAGGCCGTCTAGATATGCCCGCCGAACCGGCATCTCCTCGGAGACTTCGATCATCGCTCTTGCCATCCACGCGAGCCTAGCCCGACTGGCAGCAACCGCCGTGCAGGCGGCGGACACGAGGACGACCTCTTCCTCATCGAACCTGGAACGTGCCGGAGCGTTGATAGGCGTTCAACAGATCGAGGGCGTGAGCGGTTGGGCCGTGAAGGGGCTCAGGAGGTGCCTTGAGATCAACGAAGGCGGCTTCGGTCGTCTCGTCCTCATTCGGTCGGGGGTCTCCCTGCCAGCTCGTCGCTAGAAAGAGCAGCGCAAAGCAGTGGGTGATATCGCCGTTGGGGTAGTGGATGGTGTGCGCTTCGGCCTCCGAGAGGCAGCCGAAGGGAACAAGGTCAGCCTCGACGACCACGATCCCCGTCTCCTCGGCTAGCTCATCGGCCGCAGTCCGCGCGAAGCTCCCGCCCGGCTCAGCGGCACCCGCGGGCAAGCACCAGCTTCCGTCGTCGGTGCGCTTGGTCAGGAGGATGCGCTGATCGGCCCGCTGGAGGGCGATCATCGCGCCGGGCATGAGGACGAGCTCGTGACCGATCACCTGACGCAACCGCCAGAGGTAGGAGCCTCGATAGGGCATAGCGCAGATTAGCCTCGAATGGGGTCCATTCCGGGCATACTTTCGTAGCCGTGGCCGGGCTCGTGATCTTCGACTGCGACGGCGTCCTTGTCGACAGCGATCGGATCTCGCTGCGCATCCAGGCGGAGCGCATCTCCGCGCTGGGGCTGGAGACGAGTTATGAGGACTGCATCCGAGACTTCCTCGGCCTGGGTATGCCAGCGACGCTGCGCATCCTTGCCGAACGCCTGGGGCGGCCGGTTCCGGAGGAGTGGGAGGCGGAACTCGACGCAGCGGTCAGGGATGGCTTTCAGCGCGAGCTAACCCCCGTGCCGGGGATCGTCGAGGCTCTCGATCGGATCGAGCTGCCGGCCTGCGTCGCGTCCAGCGGCAGCCACGAGAAGATGCGCTTGACCCTGGGGTTGACCGGCCTGCGGGATCGGTTCGCTGGGCGCATCTTCTCGGCCGATGAAGTCAAGCGCGGTAAGCCCGCTCCGGACCTCTTCCTGCACGCGGCCTCACGAATGTCGATTCCGCCGGAGCGATGCATCGTCGTCGAGGACAGCCCATTCGGCATCGCCGCGGCCAAGGCCGCCGGGATGTTGGCTCTTGGCTTCGCCGCCGCGACGTCCACTGTGGATCTCGAGAGCGCCGACGCTGTCTTCACGGCAATGGAGGATTTGCCAGGGCTCATCTCCGGTGTCGCGTGAGGAGCGCGATGCGAACGTGCGCTGCGGAGCGTGGCACTGAAACAATCGGGCATACCATTCCCCCGGTGAGCATCCGCCGCATGTTTCCCGACGAGCTTGAGGCTGCCGTCAGCGTGTGGCACGCAGCGAACGTCGCCCGAGGCGCTCCGCACGGGGCGGAGCGCACCGCCCGCATCCGCGAGAAACTCTTGGCCTCAGATGCCCTGGCGTTCGTGGCGCTCAGACCAGAGATCGTCGGCATGGCACTCGCCGAGCCTGGCCGCTTCGATGACGGTAAAGGCGAACTCGATCCGACGCTTTTGCATATCTCGATGGTCTTCGTGCATCCCGCCGCGCAGGACACAGCGGTCGGCAGATCGCTCGTCCTCCATGTTCTCGGCGCGGCCCGCTCGCTGGGCTATCAGCGGGCGGGTGTCTGGACCTACAGCGATAACACCCCCGCCCGCAGGCTCTACGAGGGTGTCGGAATGGCGACTACGGGCAAAACCGCACCTGTGCTCATGCGCACGCAGATCCAATACGGCTGCCTCCTCAATGGCCCGAGTCAAGTGCCTCAAGCCGCAGGGGACTCGGAGTGATGAGCGAAACGCCCCTACGACTCCCCGTGGCGTTTGAGCAGATGACGGACTACCCCGTCCTCCTCGTTTGAGCCGACGATCTCCGCGGCACGCTCCAGCACCGTCGGATGGGCGTTCGCCGGGGCGATGCTGTGCGCCGCGGCTGCGAACAGGCCGAGGTCGTTCAGGTGATCTCCGCAGGCGATCACCTCGGCATCGGGGATGGCGCAGGCGTCGAGCAGGGCCGGGACCGCAGCCCCCTTCTCCGCCGCGCAGTGCGAGACCGTGATTTCGGTCCAGCCCGGCCAGTAGACGTTGGCGGCGGCGTGGACCCTCGCCTGCGCGCCGATCGCGCCACGGAGGCGGCCGGTCAGCGCCTCGGCCTCTCCGTCCAGGGTGAAGGTGGTGATCTGCGCCACCTGCTCGCCGCCGGCGACCGCGAGGAGATCGTCGCAGGACGCCAGCCGCGGGTCGCGGTGCCTGCGCTTCTCCTCGACGTACCAGCTGAGCGAGTCGTTAGCGCGGGCGCCGAAGTGGACCCGGTCACGACTGCCGTCCCAGGTCGAGAGCACCGGGTCCACCCCGGTCGAGAGGATCATCTCGACGGCGGCGCATGCATCCGGTGCAGAGAGGACGTTGCTGGCGACGTGCCGGCCGCTGCTCATGTCTGAGACGAACGCTCCGTTCAGCTCGATCACGGGCAGCCGCAGGCGAACCCCGTCGAGCAGGGCGCGCATCCCCGCCGTGCCGCGGGCGCTGGCGAGAGTCAGGTGAACCCCGGCGTCGAGCAGCCGGTTAATGCCGTCCCGCGCGAAACCGCTGAGCGTCGCGTCTGAGCGCAAGAGCGTCCCGTCGAGGTCGCAGACGTAGAGGGCCGAGCCAGGCTCCACGCCCGTCATCTCGACTCCAAATCGCCGCGCAGCTCAACCGGCTCCATCGGGTGCATAAGCCGATCCTGTCAGGAACACCGACATCGGAGAGGGAGGGTCATCGCCAGCCCCTCTAGTAATCCGGGCCGATCGCTCAGCGTCGAAAGTGACTATTGCTGGCGTATAAAGCGCTTTGGCCAAGGGCCAATAGGGCGACTACGCGAGAAAGGTGACTCGGTGGCGAAGGCAGCAGCAGGCGCAAATAGCTCAGTCGCGGACGAACTCCGCAGGCTCGGTGCGAGGGGTGTCCTTGTGCAGATGGCCGAGCGCGGCCAACTGCTCGACCTGAAGTGCGAGATGCCGCAGTGCTACCACCACAAGGGTCGAGCCGCATTCGATCCGGTTGCGAAGACTCGCACCAAGTGGGCGCCCTCGCCCGACCACTATCCGACCCTCAAGTCGGCTGGCGGGCATCTCCGCCCCGAGAACGTTCGGCTGTCCCATACGGAGTGCAACCAGCGGGATGCCACCCGGCGGAAGCAGATCGGGACGCTGCTCGCGAAAGGCAAGTCCCTCGCCGAGATCGCCGAGACTCTGAACCGCAGGAATGTCCTCCCGGCCCACGGTACGAACCGATGGACGGCCGCGATGGTGCGCAAGGCCTACGTGTCCTAGGGCGGCCGTAGAAACTCTGCCGCTTCGCGCGAGGAGCAGAGGCGCGACTGGCCGCAATCAGGGGCAGCTAACCAGATACCCCCTTTTAGCTGAAAGGATCAGCGGCATGGAGGAGCGTCTGCCGCGCGAGGTCTCTAAGCCGTGGGGAAGCGAGCTGTGGTTCGCGCATACCGACCGATACGCTGGCAAGATCCTTCGGGACCGTGCCGGCTGTCGCCTCTCGGTCCAGATCCACGAGGAGAAGGACGAGACCTCGTACGTCCTCTCGGGTCGGGTGATCGTGTCGCAAGGCGACTCGGCCGAGACGATGGCCGCTCAGGAGCTTGGACCTGGGGATTCATGGCGGACCTCGCCGCTGGTCGTCCACACGCTTGAAGCCGTGGAGGACACGGAGATCATCGAGGTGTCAACGCCGCAGCTTGAGGACGTTGTTCGCCTGGAGGACAGATACGGCCGCGCACCGGACGCCGCCTCCGAAGCCCGCTGAGGGTGGCTGTGCCCTAGTTGGCCGAGAGCTGGGGGTTCAGGATGCGAGTGCTTCCGTCGGCGGAGACCAGCACAACGGAAAGGCCCTGATCGGCAGCGCGCTCGATCGCATGGCCGGCCGAAGGGGCGTCGGCGTCGATGAAAGCGGCTTTCTCGGGGTAGGGGGAGCGACCTTCGATCGCAAGGTCGAGGGCTTCGTCCATCACCTTCGCGGCGGGTGATTGTGCATCGTTGGTCACTGGCCTTGCCATCCTTCGATCATCTCTCGATAGCCGCTCTTGATTTCTGCGATCGCGGCCCTCATTCCGTCTCCAAGGGTACCGCGATGCAACGGCGTTCCCGACTGCTTGCCCGCGCTGCGGGTGTAGCGATGCATCTCGTTGTGGCCGTGAGCGCCGTCGTAGAGGCGAATCGTCTCCGTTTTGCCTTCGATCTCAAAGAGGAGCACGACCGCGTAGTCGGTGACTTCGTTGCGCCGCCTCGTGAACTCGACACGAAGGATCGCCAGGAGGATGTAATCCAGAGGAAGTTCATATTCTCCGCTCATCGGCCTTGGACGCTATCCCGGGGCTCGGCGCTTCGCTCGACCAGGAACTTGTCGAGCAGCTCGCGGGCGCGCTCCAGCTCGCCGGGAGCATGTGGGTGTAGCGCTCGAGGGTGATTCGGGCGGCTCCGGGCTGATACTCGGGGGTCTTGTGGCCCATGATCTGCGAGGCCACCTTCGGCGAAACGCCGGATGCGAGATCCCCCACTGATGCTCCGCCACCCCGTCAATCTCATTCCTGACTCCATGCGCCGGGATTCGTTCGATGGCTGGAGGGAACGTGGAGGGAACGAAAGGGGGCGGAATCAGCCCTTTTCTGACTTTCGTTGACCCGAGCTGACCTCGGCCTAAAACGAGGTTAGGTGGAGCGCAATTTCAGCCCCCATGCGGGATTGCGCTCTACAAAGCGGAGGGGGTGGGATTCGAACCCACGAGCCGCCTTACGACGGCCAACGGTTTTCGAGACCGCCCCGTTCAACCACTCCGGCACCCCTCCGTGGGCCGCTGATTCTACGGTTTAAGGAATCGGCCGTCGGCGCCGAAGAAGCCCTGTGCCCAACGATGAGCAAACGAAGCTCGGGCAGTTCTTCGACCGTCGACCGCGGCTGCTGCGGACGCTGGCGCTGGTCGCCCTGATCTGGGGCGTCGGCTACCTCACCTGGCGCGTCGGCTGGAGCGGCGAAGGCGCCAACCCGATCCTCTTCGCGATGCTGCTGGCGACCGAGGTCTACGGCGTCTACGCGCTGGGGATCCTCACCTGGATGTCCTGGTCGCGGCCCGCGGCGCAGCGCCCCCCGACCACGCCGGGGCGCAAGGTCGACGTCTACGTCTGCACCTACGACGAGCCCGCCGAGGTGGTTATGGCCACCCTCGCCGGCTGCCGCGCCCTCACCTACCCGCACACGACCTATCTGCTCGACGACGGCCGCCGGCACGAGATGAAGGAGCTGGCCGAGCTGGCCGGAGCCCGCTACCTGACCCGCGGGGACAACTCCCACGCCAAGGCCGGCAATCTCAACGCGGCGCTGCCGCGGACCGAGGGCGACCTCGTCTTCATCCTCGACGCCGACCACGTGCCGATGCCCGACGCCCTTGACGCCCTGGTCGGCTACTTCGACGACGAGCGGATGGCGATCGTGCAGACGCCGCACGACTTCTTCAACCACGACTCCGTTCAGCACTACCGGGTCGGCCGCCACGAGCAGTCGCTCTTCTACCGCGTCGTCTGCCCGGGCAAGGACCGGCACGGGGCCGCCTACTGGTGCGGCTCGGCGGCGCTGATCAACCGCCACGCGCTGCTCGAGATCAACGGCGTCGCCACCGAGACGATCGCCGAGGACTTCCACACGACGATCCGGCTGCTGCGGCACGGCTGGCGCACCCGCTACCACGACGAGGTCCTGGTTCAGGGGCTGGCCCCGCACGACCTCGACGGCTACCTCCTGCAGCGCGACCGCTGGGCGCGGGGCAATCTCGCGGTCTTCACCTTGAAAGAGTCGCCGCTGCGAGCGAAAACGATGAGCCCGAAGCAGCGGCTCTCCTTCCTCGCCAGCCTGCTCGCCTACCTGGCGCCGCCGATGCGGCTGCTGCTCCTGCTCACCCTCGGCGCCGTGCTCTGGACCGGCGAGCTGCCGATGAAGATCAGCGTCGGCGCCCTGGCCGCACTCTGGCTTCCCTCGGTCGCCCTCAACTTCAGCGCCGGTGCCGCTCTCGCCCGCGGCTACATGCGGGTCCCCGAGAGCGCCCACTACGAGCTGCTGACGATGGAGATCTACACGCGGGCCCTGCGCTGCATCGTCCGCCCCGGCCGTACCGCCTTCAAAGTGACCCCGAAGCAGGGGCGCGACGGCGGCGGCTTCGAGTCCCTGCGCAAGCTCCACCTGGTGCTCTTCTGCACGGTTCTGCTGCTGACCGGCACGGTGATGCGGTTGCTCGACCTTGCCGGAGTCGGTCCGCTTCATGACATGCCCGGGATCGCCGCCGTGGTGGTGCCGCTGCTGGGCATCTACGAGCTGCGGCGCCTGCTCGCAACCAGCTCGGCGGTGATGCGGCGGCGTCAGCGCCGGCTCGTCTACCGCTTCGAGGGCGACGCCGAGGCCCACGTCTACACGGTGGACGCCCACACCCCCGCCCGGCTGGTGGACGCCTCAGCCGCGGGGGTCGGCCTCGTTGCCGAGGCTCCGCTCGAGCTCGGCAGCGAACCCGCCGTCCTCCTGCAGCTCTCCGACGCCCGCGGGGCGATCCACGAGGTGGCGGCGAAAGTCGAAGTGCGGACCTGTCGCGAAGCCGACGGCAAACACCTCGTCGGGGCGACGATCCTCGAGATCGATCCCGACGCGCGCCTACGGCTGATGGAGTGGTGCTACGTCGTTTGCACCCACGAGCGCCTGCGCGGCCACCGCCCGGCCGGAACGCTGGCCGACGACGAGGCGATCATCGTCTCCCTCGACGACTATCGCGAGCCGGAGCCGGTACCGGTGCGGCCTTCGATCCCGGCTCTGCGCCAAGCTTAGATCAGTATCCTTTTCTAATACAGCGGTTCACTAACCGTGCGGGAGAAGGATGAGAGGACCGGCATCATCGGCCAAGAAATGCCGGCCCTCCCGGTTGTAACGAAGCTCAAGTCAGACACTCCATTACGTTCCTGAGTATAGAGTTCCACTCAAGTACTAGGCAATCTCCTTAGGAAGTATCTGCCGCAACGTGGGAACGGAGAGGGTGGGATTCGAACCCACGAGGCGGGTTAACCCCGCCCACGCGATTTCCAATCGCGCTCCTTAAGCCACTCGGACACCTCTCCAGGTCCCCACAGGGTATCGGCGCTCTAGCCGCGGCGGCTGGCGAAGAACTCACGCAGGACGGCGGCGCACTCTTCTTCCCGCACTCCTTGGATCACCTGGGGTCGGTGGTTGAGGGCGGGCTCGGCGAGGACGTCGAGGATGCTGCCGGCGGCCCCGGCCTTGGGGTCGGGGGCGCCGATGACGACGGTGGGGATACGGGCGAGGACGATCGCGCCGGCGCACATCGCGCAGGGCTCGAGGGTGACGTAGAGGGTGGTCCCTGGCAGCCGCCAGCCGCCAAGGCGTTCAGCGGCGGCGCGGATCGCCAGCACCTCGGCGTGGGCGGTCGGGTCCTTGCGCAGCTCGCGCTCGTTGCCGGCCCGCGCCAGCAGCTCCCCCTCGCGGTAGATCGCGGCCCCGATCGGGACGTCGCCGTGACCCTCCGCCTTGCGTGCCTCCTCGAGCGCGGCCGCCATCGCCTGCTCGTGGACGGCTGGATCGGGGGCGGGAGAATTGCCGGGCACCACGATCAGGGAGTATGTCCCGCCGGCAACTTCCGCGGCAACGCGGGGTTTGCAATGAAGCCGGCCGGACACGGGGGTGCGGCTGGCGACCCTGAGACGAGATGAGAAGACTTCTGCGAATCCTCCTGCCCTTGGCCCTGGCCCTGGCGGCACTGCCGGCGGGCGCCGCCGCGAGCCAGAGCGCCGTCGCCCCCGCGCACGAGTTCGCGCCGCGTCAGCTCCTGGTCAAGCTCGAGGGGCAGCGGACGGGGCGTCCCGTTTCGCTCTCTTCCGGCGTCGGTGTGCGCCAGGCCGCGGCGGCTCTGCGGCAGAACCCGCGCGTTGCCTACGCCGAGCCCAACTACATCGCCACCGCCTCGGCCTTCGAACCCTCGCCCTACGACCCCAGCGACTCGGGGTCGATCGAAGCGCTCGCGAGCGCCACCGAAGTCGGCAGGTGGGTCTACAAGCAGTGGAACTTCCTCGCCCCCGAAGGGGCCGAAACCGCGGCGCTGCCGCTCTCGCCGGGAGGAATCGACGCGCCGAGAGCCTGGCGCAACCTGATCGACGCCGGCCGGCCCGGCGGCGCCGGCACCGTCGTCGCCGTCCTCGACAGCGGCGTCGCCTACCGCTCCTACGGGAGCGCCTATCGGCGCAGCCCCGACTTCGGACCGGGACAGTTCGTTCCTGGCTACGACTTCGTCAACCACGACCGCCTGCCACTCGACCAAAACGGCCACGGCACCCACGTCGCCGGCACGATCGCCGAGAAGACCGACAACGCCTTCGGGCTGACCGGGCTCGCCTACGGGGCGAAGCTGATGCCGGTCAGGGTGCTCGACAGCCAGGGGCGCGGCAACGCGCTGGCGATCGCCCGCGGGATCCGCTTTGCGGTCGACCACGACGCCGACGTGATCAACATGAGCTTCAACTTCCCCTGCGGCAAGCAGGTGACGATGGTTGACGAAGCGCTGCGCGAGGCATACCTCGCCGGCGTCGTCACCGTCGCCTCCGGCGGCAACCTCGGCTCCGAGGGCTGCGTCTCCGAGCCGGCGACCGGCCCGCGGGTGATCGGCGTCGGCGGCACCACCGAGGGGGCCTGCCTCGGGGCCTACTCGCTGGCCGGCGGAGCGATCGACCTGGTTGCGCCGGGCGGTGGGATCCCGCGCAGCGGCTGCCCCTCGGTCTCCTCGCGGCCGATCTACCAGGTGACCTTGCGGCCGGGCAGCACCAGCGAATTCGCGATCCCCGCGACCTACGTCGGCACCTCGATGGCCGCCGCCCACGTCTCCGGCGCCGTCGCCCTCCTGCTTGCCAGCAGAGGGATCAGGAAGCAGAAGACGCCGCGCGCCCTCGTCGACGCGGTGACCAGGCGCCTCTGCAAAACCGCCCGCGACCTCGCCCTTCCCTCACCTCAGCAAGGCTGCGGCCTCTTGGACGTCGGCAAAGCAACGAAGCCAATCCAACGCCCCTGACGCCGTCAGGTAGTACGGACGATGATCACCGAGCAGGGCGCGTGGTGGGAGACGTTGTTGGGAACGCTGCCGAGCAGGTAGCGGCGCGCCCCGGTCATCCCCTTGTTGCCGACCACGATCAGGTCGGCCCTGGTCTCTTCGGCGACATTGAGGATCGCGTCGGCGGGGTCGCCCTCGACGGGATGGGTCTGAACTTCGATCCCCGCCTGTTTGGCATCCGCGGCGGCGCCGTCGAGGATCAGGTTGACGTCCTCGCGCGGCCCGATCTCGTACTGGACGTCGGCGGGCGCTCCCGCCTGCTCGGCCTGCAGCCGGCGGCCGGGGGCGGGCTGGTAGGCGCTGACGAGGCTGAGCGAAGCGCCGGTGAGTTTCGCCAGCTCGATCGCCTGGCGCACCGCCTGGTCGGCAGTCTCAGACCCATCGGTCCCCACCACGATGCGTTTGAACACTGCGCCTCCTTCGCTCGCTGGACGGCCCGATACTAACGCTGCTTCGACGAGCCGTCGTGCTGCTTGGCCGACAGGCCACGGAAGCCGTCGCCGAGGATTTCGGTCGGCGTGGTGGCGAGGCGGACGATCCCGATCACCATCGCCGCAACCAGGCAGACGATGAGAATCACGATCGAGGCTTTCCAGATGAAGGGCACGGGCGCTAGACCCTAGAGCGCGACAGGCATGGAGCGCCGCGTTAAGGTGCGGCCATGGCACTGGAGAAAGTCGCTGACGGAGTCTGGCTGCTGCGCGGTGATTTCCGCGGGGCGATGAACATCTACTTCCTCGAGGATGGCGACGGGGTCGTCCAGTTCGACGCCGGGACGAAGGCGATGCGCAAGAAGGCGCGGGCGGCGGCGGCTGAGCTCGGCGGCCTCAAGCGGGTGGTGCTCGGGCACGCCCACGCCGACCATCGCGGCACCGCGCCGTACATGGACGTGCCGGTCCTCTGCCACCCCGATGAAGTCGCCGACGCCGAAAGCGGCGCCGCGATCACCCCCTACATGGACCTCTCGCAGCTGCCGGTGGCCTGGGTGCGCTGGCTCTATCCCTTCCTGCTGCGGCGCTGGGACGGCGGCGCGGTGAAGATCGCCGACACGGTGATCGAAGGCGACGAGGTCGCCGGCTTCAAGGTCCTGCACTTCCCGGGCCACGCGCCGGGGCTGATCGGCCTCTGGCGCGAGAGCGATCGGGTGGCGCTGGTCAGTGACGTCGTCTACCTGGTCGACTCTGCCCGGCTGAAACCGCTGCCCCACGGCGAGGCCAGCGTCCCCCATCCCGCCTGGGCCTGGGACCACGCGAAGGCGAAGGAGTCGGTGCGGCGGCTGGCGGCGCTGGAACCGCGGGTCCTGGGCACCGGGCACGAGGCGCCGCTGCAGGGAGAGAACCTGCGCGAGACGCTCGAACGGGCCGCCGAGAAGTACTGAAAGCGCCCGCTCCCTTAAGTTCCAGCGCCTGATGATCGCGACCTACGCCTCGGCGGCGCTGATCTCCGCCGTCTCGCTGCTGGTCGGCCGGGCCATCCTCTCCCTGGCGGGACGGAGCGAGTGGACCTGGCTGGAGCCGGCGGTCGGGTTCGCCGCCGTGCTGACGGCGACGGGTCTGGTGGCGCGAGCGCCGGGCCACGGCACCTCCTCGACGCTGGCCCTGGCGCTGCTGATCCTCGTCGCCGCGCTGGTCCTCTGGCGCGGCGTTCGTCCTGTTCACGGCATAGATCGGAAAAGGACGAACGCCGACGCCGGCTTCCACCCTTGGCGCGAAGGGTGGCCGGTGGCGCTCGTGGTTCTCGTCGCACTTTCGATCCCGTTTGCGGTCAGCGGCCGCTGGGGCCTGCTCGGCGTCGGGTTCAACAACGACCTCGGGCTCCACCTCGCCTGGGCCGAGTGGCTGCGCAGCGGCTTCGGCCCGGCTCCGGATCCCGGCTACCCGCTCGGGCCGCACGGCCTGGCGGTGGCGACGGCGGTCGTGCCCGGGATCAACCTCGCCCAGGCCTTCCTCGGCGAGATCATCGCGATCGGGGTGATGACGGGCCTGACCGCGCTCGGCGCCCTGCGCGGCCTGAGCCCAACCCGCCGCACGATCGCCGCCGCAATGGTCGCCCTCCCCTACCTGGCGGCCTCCTACTTCGCCCAGGCCGCCTTCAAGGAGCTCGCCGAGGCCCTGTTCGTCCTCGCCTTCGCGATCTGGCTGGTCGAGTTCGAGGTGCTGCCGACCCGCTGGCGCAACCGACTCCTTTTCGTGCTGCCGCCACTGGCCCTGACGGGCGGCATCTTCTTCTCCTACAGCTTCGCCGGCATCGCCTGGCCGGTGATGACGCTCGTCCTCTGGAGCCTGACCCTGCCGGAGGTGCGCTCGGCGCTGCGGCCGCGCTCGCTGCTCCGCTTCCTGCTGCGCCCCCTGACCCTGGCCGCGCTGGTCGTCCTCGCCGGGATCGCGCTGGCGGTCACCGTCGGCCCCTTCGGCTTCGGCAGCAGCTTCAGCAAAGTCGCCGGCAGCAACACCTACGGGCCGGTCTCCCCGATCGAGGCGCTCGGCATCTGGCCGGCGGCCAACTACCGCCTCGACGCCGCCGGCGGCGCCCAACTGCCGTGGCTGGCCGGAGCAATCGCGATCCTCGCCCTCCTGGTCGGAGTCGCCTGGTGGGTCAACCGCCGCGAGCTGACGATCCCGATCGCCCTCGGTGCCGGCGCCTTCCTCTACCTCGTCTCCCTGCCCACCAGCGGCGACTACTCCCAGGCCAAGGCCCTGATCATCCTCGCCCCCCTGGCGATGCTCGTAGCGATCCGGCCGCTGCTCACCGAGTGGTGGCAAGGGCGTGGTTTGCTGCGCATCGGCTGGGCGGTTCTGGCGGTCGTGTTCATCGCCGGTGCCGTCTACTCCAGCTTCCTGGCTTTGCGGGACGCTCCCGTCGGGCCGCCGGGGCACGGGTCGGAGCTACAGACGTTCCTGCCGATAGTTCACGGCCAGCCGGTGCTCTACGCGGGGCAGGACCGCTACGCGGCCTATGAGCTGCTCGGGGCCGACACCCACGTGCCGCTGGTCGAGTTCCCCGACCCGGCGGTCTCTCCCAATCCGGAAAAGCCGTTCGACACCGGCGATGCCTACAGCCCGATCGACTTCGATTCCTTCTCCCGTGGCACCCTCGACCGCTTCCCGTTCGTGATCACCAGCCGCGCCGCCTGGGACAGTCAGGCGCCGCCGAACTTCAAGCGCGTCGCCGCCACCCCCTCCTACGTCCTCTGGAAGCGGACCGGCCCGACGCCGGAGCACCGCCACGTCCTGCTCGAGGGGACCGAGGCCGGCGCCTTCGCCGGCTGCGCCGCGCCGGAGGTCCGCATCCTCCTCGGCGGCGGCGGCCGCGCCGGCCTCTTCCCCGGCGCGGTGATCGGGCAGAAAGGCAGCTGGGAGCAGGGCAGCATCCTCGGCACCGGTTCGGAGACCTCGCAGACCCTGCGCCTGCCGGCCGGCAGCTGGAACCTCTCGCTGCAGTACTTCTCCCCCTTCGACCTGACGCTCTCGGCACCGGGCTTCAGCGAAACGCTGGCGGCCGCCCTCGACGGCCAACGGCCGAACACGATCAGCCTCGGCAACAACGGTCAGTTCTGGCCCGCCGGCCGCTACGAGAGCAAGGGCGGCGGCACCCGCTTCACCCTCGCCACCGCCGACGCCAGCTCCCTGCAGAGCCTCAGTGGCTACGACGGCAAGGCCTACGTCGGCGAGCTCGTCGCCGTCCCGGCCGCACCGCACCGGACGGTGCCGCTATCGCAAGCGTGCGACAGCTGGATCGACTGGTACGAAGGCGACGAAGCGCCCTAGGCAGCGGTCTTCGCGGCCATTCGTTCGGGTGAAACCCGAACGACGTCCCAGGCCAGGCCCGTCTTCTCGAGGCCGTTGATGACCAGCGAGGAGACGTCGATCTGCCACCAGTGCAGGCCGTGGGTGGCGGAGGTCGGGAAGGCGTGGTGGCTGTTGTGGTAGGCCTCGCCGAGGGTCGGGATCGCGATCAGCGCCAGGTTGCGCGACTGGTCGGTGGTCTCGAATTCGCGGCGGCCGAAGGTGTGGCAGAGCGAGTTGATGCTGTAGGTGAAGTGGTGGAGGACGAAGACGCGGACGAGCCCGCCCCAGAGCAGGCCGGTCAGCCCGGCGACGACGGTGCCGCCGATGATCCAGCCGAGGAAGAAGGGCAGCAGGAGGCCGAGGATCGCCCAGTAGATGAAGGTGCGGTCGACCCAGTTGATCACCGGGTCCTTGATCAGGTCCGGGGCGAAGCGCTCCTTGTTGCCGCGCTGGGTGTGGATGAAGATCCAGCCCATGTGAGCGTGGAAGAGGCCTTTCAGCGCCCCCTTCAAGCCGCCGCCATGGTCGACGTGGGGGCTGTGGGGGTCGCCGTGTTCGTCGGAGAAGGTGTGGTGCTTGCGGTGGTCGGCGACCCAGGAGATCACCGGCCCCTCGATCGCCGCCGAGCCGAGGATCCCGAAGAGGCCGCGCAGCCACGGCTTCGTCTTGAAGGAGCGGTGGGTGAGGAGGCGGTGGAAGCCGACCGTGATCCCGATCCCGGTGAAGAAGTACATGCCGACGAAGAGGAAGACGTCGGTCCAGTTGAGAGCGCTTCCCCAGACCTGCCAGCCGGCGACGATGACGGCGATGAAGGGGATGATCGTCACCAGGCCGGTGATGATCCGGTCCCTGGTCTCGTTCTCAACCGGCTGGATGTCTGAGGGAAGTGGTCCTACGGTCGTCATGGCGGCCGATCATACGCACAGGAGCTGGCGGGTTCCGGAAAACTTTCGGTCGGCGAGCCAGCCGAATCCGAGTCTGTAGGGTGCCCCGACCATGCCTTTCGCAAACACCGCGCCGCTGCGGCGGGAGATCGAAACCCGCCTCCCCGAGCGCCCCTTCACGATCGAGTTCTGGGACGGCAGCCGCGTCCCCTCCACCTCCGAGGACAGCGGGCCGACCTTCCGCGTCCGCTCGCCGAAGGCGCTGGCGCACGCGCTGCGGGCGCCGGGTCAGCTGGGGCTCGGGCGCGCCTACGTCAGCGGCGAGATCGAGGTCGACGACATCGATGCGATAATCCGCGTCCTCGGCGGCTGGCAGCCGCCCTCGCTTGACGGCGCCGACAAGAAGGCGCTGATGGTCGCTGCGGTGCGGGCGATGGGGCTGACGATGCCGCCGAAGCGGCCGGACGCCGAGCTGCGCCCGAGCGGCAAGCGCCACAGCAAGGAGCGCGATGCCCGCGCCGTCCGTCACCACTACGACGTCTCCAACGAGTTCTTCGAGCTCTTCCTCGGGCCGACGATGGTCTACAGCTGCGCGATCTGGCGCGACGGCAAGATGAAGACGCTGGAGGAAGCCCAGGAGGAGAAGCTCGACACCGTCGCCCGCAAGCTCCAGATCAAGGAGGGCGAGCGTGTCCTCGACGTCGGCTGCGGCTGGGGCGGCTTCCCGCTCCACGCTGCGACGAAATACGGCGCCAACGTCGTCGGCATCACCCTCTCCCCGCCGCAGGCCGAAAAAGCCCGGCAGCGGGCCGAGGAGGCGGGCGTCGCCGACCGCGTCGACATCCGCGTCATGGACTACCGCGACCTGCCCTCGCTGGGGGAGAAGTTCGACGCGATCGCCTCGATCGGCATGGTCGAGCACGTCGGCTCGGCCAACATCGACCTCTACGCCGAGACCCTGGCGAGCCTGCTCGATTCCGGCGGCCGCCTGCTCAACCACGGCATCACCCGCCTCCGTCATACCGACCCCGAGGCCGGCGACTTCTCCGAGCGCTACGTCTTTCCCGACGCCGCCCCCCTGCACCTCTCGCGCAACCTGCTGGCGCTCGAACGGGCCGGCTTCATCGCCCACCACGTCGAGGACTTCGGCCCCGACTACGCGAAGACGCTGCAGCACTGGGCCCAGAACCTCGACGACAACCTCGGCGAGGCGACCCGCCTCGCCGGCGAGGAACGGATCCGCGTCTGGCGCCTCTACCTGCGGATGGCCAAGAACGGCTTCGACAGCCGCTTCCTGAACATCTACCAGGCCCGCTGCAGCAAGCCCTAGTTCAGGCGGGGAAGCCCTCCAGCACGTTCTCGATTGCCCAGTCGGCGCCGGCGTCGGTGAGTTCGTCGACGGCGTAGGAGCCGGTGGCGACGCCGACCACCTTGATCCCGGCGCCGTGGCCGGCGCGGACGTCGCGGGGGGTGTCGCCGACCGCGATCGTCTCGGCTTTGTCGAGCGGGTGGCCGGAGACCTCCTCGCCGCGCTCCAGGGCCTTCTTCGTCAGCTCGGTGCGGTCGCGCGAGTCGGAGCCGTAGCCGCCGAAGGCGAAGAAGCGGTTGAGGTCGCCGCGGGCGAGCTTGATGTGGGCGGCGGCCTCGATGTTGCCGGTGACGACGCCGAGCAGGATGCCCTGTTCGACCAGTCGCGGCAGCAGCTCCTCGATCCCCTCGATCACGAAGTAGCCGTCCGATTTGGCGACCGCGTCGGCGAGATGGCCGAGGTAGCAGCCGATCGCCTCCGCCCGCTCCTCCGCCGTGCCCTCCCGGTGCATCACCTCGCGGAAGACGATCTCGGCGATTTCGGGGTCGGTCATCCCGGCGTGGGTGTGTTCGGCGATGTTCGCTTCGACCTCGTGGAGCTCGAGGAAGGCGCGCTGCCAGGCAACCGCACCGGCGCCGCCGGTGTGCAGGAGGGTGCCGTCGATATCGAAGAGGAACGCCCGGATCAAGGCCGGGAGCCTAACTCGTGGTTCCTTTCGGACGTGGTTCGTCCGTAAGGAACCACGGGATCGTCAGTGCTCGCCCTCGAGCAGGTCCCGCTGCGCGAGCGTGTAGAGCAGGCCGAGCGAAGGAAGCACGAGGACGGCGGCGGCGGCGAAGACGATGAAGACGATCGTCATCGTCGGGTCGGGGGCGGCTGCCTGGTCGATGCGGAGGCTGGTCGGCAGCAGGTAGGGAAACTGGGCGATGCCCCAGCCCCAGATCACGGCGACCACGGCGCCGGCGGCGAGGGGGCGTAGGGGACGACGGCCACCGCGCAGGAGGACCGCAAGCAGCGCCGCGCCGCAGAGCAGTGAGAGGATCGCCAGCGGCAGGCCCTGGCTGGTGAGGCGGTCGAAGACGTAGCGGGCTTCGCCGTGCAGGGCGACGAGGCCGGCGGCAGCGAAGGCGCCGGCGGCGAGCGCAGCGCCGAGGGCGCGGCGTTCGAAGTAGCGCTCCATCTCCTCGTCCCCGCTGCGGCGAGCGTCGCCGACGAGAAAGACGGCGGCAAGGTAGGCACCGCTGGCGACGAACATCGCCCCGATCAACAGCGGCAGCGGCGCCAGCCAGCTCGAGAAGGCGTCGCCGTTCCCCGCCGCCGGCACGTTTTCCGCCGCGATCGCGCCAACCACCGTCCCCATGAAGAACGGCGTCACCAGCGAGGAGATCGCGAAGGTCGCCCCCATCGCCCGCCGTCCCTGCAGCCCGACGATCGACTTGCGGAAGGCGAAGCCGGCGCCGCGCAGGACGATCCCCAGCGCCGCCAGGGCGATCGGCACGTACAACGTCGTGAAGATCGCGCTGAAGGCCGAGGGGAAGGCGGTCCAGAGGACGACGAGGACGAAGATCAGCCAGACGTGGTTGGCCTCCCAGACGGGCGTCATCGAGCGCTGGATCACGTCGCGCGGCCGCTGCCCCGCCTCGGCGCCGCCAGCGATCAGGTCCCAGAAGCCGCCGCCGAAGTCGGCGCCGCCGAAGAGCGCGTAGAAGGTCGCGCCGACCCAGAGGATCGCCGCGGCGGCATCGGCCTTGCTCATCCCGGCGTCGCCTCCTCGCGCTGGGGCGCATACGGGCTCTGCACGTCCTCCGCCCCCTTCTCGCGCCAGCGCCGCGACATCGCGCGCAGGATCAGGATCGCGGTGGTACCCAGCGCCGCGTAGAGGAGCAACACGAGGCCGAAGCTGAACCAGATCCCGTCCGCGTCGGTCACCGCTTCGGAGGTCCGCATGTAGCCCTGGACGATCCACGGCTGCCGCCCCACCTCGGTGACGATCCAGCCGCACCAGAGCGCCAGGATCGAGGCCAGGCCGGTGATCGCGACGAGGCGCAGGAACCAGGGCGTGCGCGGGATGTCGCGCCGTTTCCACCAGACCAGCGCCGTCCACACCCCCAGCGCCAGCAGCGCCGACCCGATCCCCACCATCGTGTCGAAGGCGAGGTGCAGCAGCGTGTTGGCCGGCGGCCGCTCGTCCTCGGGGATGTCGTTGAGGCCGGTGACCTTGGTGTCGGCGCTGAAGCCGACCAGGTAGGAGTCGAGGTCGGGGATCCCGATTCCCGCCTTGACCCCGTCCGCGGTGCAGACGCCGCCGACCCACTCGGTCTGGTGGCTGCCGGTTTCCTGGATGCACTCCATGCCGGCAAACTTGGCCGGCTGATGGTCGGCGACTTCACGGGCCGCGGTGTCGCCGACGAAGAGCTGGAGCGGGGTCGCGATCAGCCCGATCGTCAGCGGGATCAACAGCCCCAGCCGGTGCAGGCGGTCGCGCCGTCCTTTCAGCATCCCCACCGCGTAGATCGAGGCGACGAGGAAGCCGACGACCATGTAGGCGGCGAGGAGCATGTGCGGGACCTCGTAGCCGGTCGCCGGGTTGAGCAGGACTTCGATCGGTTCGACGTCGACGACCTTGCCGGCGGCGTCGAGGGTGAAGCCCTGCGGCTGGTTCATCCACGAGTTGGCGGCGACGACGGCGAAGGCGCCGCCGACGCCGGTGATCACCATCGGCACCCCGGACCAGAAATGCGCCCAGCCGGAGAGCCGCTTCCAGCCGTAGATGTAGATCGCGAGGAAGATCGCCTCGATGAAGAAGAAGATCCCCTCGATCGCGAAGGCGACCCCGAAGGCGGCGCCGAAGCGGTCCATGAAGTGCGGCCAGAGCAGGCCGAACTCGAAGGAGAGGACGGTGCCGGTGACGGCGCCGACGGCAAAGGTCAGCGCCATCGCTTTCGACCAGCGCTTGGCGAGCTCGATCGCCGCTTCGTCCCCCTTCTTCAGACCGATGTAGTTGGCGACGAGGATCGTCGCCGGCAGCGCCACGCCGAGGCAGGAGAGGACGATGTGGAAGCCGAGGGTGAACGCCATCTGCTCGCGGGCGGCGAGCAGGTTCGATGCCGACGCCGCCAGCGGGAGCGGGTCGAGCGGGAGCACCGCTACTCCCGTTCGCTCCGGTAGCGGCGGATCAGCGCGTTGGTGGAGCTGTCGTGCCGCAAGTCCGGCTCGGCCTCGGCCTCGAGCTCGGGGATGATCGCCTTCGCCAGCACCTTCCCCAGCTCCACCCCCCACTGGTCGAAGGAGTCGATCCCCCAGACCGCTCCCTGGGTGAAGACGCTGTGCTCGTAGAGGGCGACGAGGGTGCCGAGCGTCGCCGGCGTCAGCCGCTCGGCGAGGATCGTGTTCGAGGGGCGGTTGCCCTCCATCACCCGGTGCGGCACCACCTCCTCCGGCGTCCCCTCCGCCCGCACCTCCTCGGCGGTTTTGCCGAAGGCGAGCGCTTCGCCCTGGGCGAAGACGTTTGACATGAGGATGTCGTGGTGGTCGCCGAGCGGGTTGAGCGAGTTGGCGAAGCCGATGAAGTCGCAGGGAATCAGCCGCGTCCCCTGATGGATCAGTTGGTAGAAGCTGTGCTGGCCGTTGGTCCCCGGCTCGCCCCAGTAGATCTGGCCGGTGTCGTAATCGGCATGGGTGCCGTCAAGGGTGACGTGCTTGCCGTTCGACTCCATCGTCAGCTGCTGCAGGTAGGCGGGGAAGCGGTGCAGGTACTGGTCATAGGGCAGCACCGCACACGTTTCGGCGCCGAAGAAGTCGGCGTACCAGAGCGCCAGCAGCCCCATCAGCAGCGGCAGATTCACCGCCGGCGGCGCTTCCCGGAAGTGCTCGTCCATGGCGTGGAAGCCGGCCAGCATCTCCGCGAAGCGGGCCGGCCCGATCGCCAGCATCGTCGAGAGCCCGATCGCCGAATCCATCGAGTAGCGGCCCCCGACCCACTCCCAGAAGCCGAACATGTTCTCCGTGTCGATGCCGAAATTCGCGACCTCCTTGGCGTTGGTGGAGACGGCGACGAAGTGCTTGGCGACCGCGGCCTCGTCGTCCCCCAGGCCCGCCAGAGCCCACTCGCGGGCGGTGCGGGCGTTGGTCATCGTCTCCAGGGTCGTAAAGGTCTTCGAGGAGATGACGAAGAGCGTCTCCTCGGGATCGAGGTCGCGGGTCGACTCGGCAAAGTCGGTGCCGTCGACGTTGGAGACGAAGCGGAAGGTCAGCTCACGCTTGCTGTAGTGACGGAGCGCCTCGTAGGCCATCACCGGGCCGAGGTCGGAGCCGCCGATGCCGACGTTGACGACGTTGCGAATCGGCCTGCCGGTGTGGCCGCGCCACTCGCCCGAGCGCACCCGCTCGCAGAAGGCGGCCATCCGGTCGAGCGTCTCGTGCACCTGCTTGACGACGTCCTCGCCGTCGACGATCAGCGAGCGCCCGCGGGGCATCCGCAGCGCGACATGAAGAACAGCGCGGTTCTCCGAGACGTTGATGTGCTCGCCGCGGAACATCGCTTCGCGGCGCTCGAAGACGCCGCGCTGATGCGCCAGCCCACCCAGCAGCATCACCGTCTCGTCGGTGATCCGGTTCTTCGAGAAGTCGAGGTAGAGGCCGGCGCCCTCGGCCCGCAGCCGTTCGCCGCGGTCAGGGTCGGCGGCGAAGAGGTCGCGCAGGTGGGTGTCGCGGAGCTGCTCGAAGTGGGCCTGCAGCTCAGCCCACGCCGGCGCTTCTCGCAGCTCGCTCATCGCTCGGGAACCTATACCCCCGAGCAGGTGGTCAGCTCGCCTTGACCCCGCTCTTCGACTCGATCGTCTCCAGCATCTCGTTCCAGGCCTTGTTGAAGCTCTCTTTGCCCTCGTCCTGGAGGCGGGTGGCGAGGGCGGCGACGTCGATGCCGGCCTCGACGAACTCGGCCAGCACCTGCTCGGCGTTGCCGCCGTCCTTGGGCAGGAGGTCGGTGACCTGGCCGTGGTCGGCGAAGGCCTTCAGGGTCGGCTCGGGCATCGTGTTGACCGTGAACGGCGAGGCGAAGGCCTCGATGTAGAGGGTGTCGGAGGCGTCGGGGTCCTTGGTCCCCGTGCTGGCCCAGAGCAGCCGCTGCGGGCGCGCGCCCTCGTTCATCAGCCGGCGCATCCGGTCGGAGTCCAGCAGCTCGTTGTAAGCGCGGTAGGCGCGGCCGCCGATTGCGATCCCGAGCCGGTTGACCAGCTGCTCGGGCACGTCCTTGCCGACGGCGACGTCCCAGCGGCTCATGAAGATCGAGGCGACCGAGGGGACGTGGGGGTCGAGGCCGGCCTCGATCCGCCGCTCGATCCCGCGCATGTAGGCGTCGGCGGCACCGAGGTACTGCTTGTCGTCGAAGAGCAGGGTGACGTTGATCGGGATGCCGGCGAAGATCGACTCCTCGATCGCCTCGCGTCCCGCCTGGGTCCCCGGGATCTTGATGTAGAGGTTCTCGCGCTCGCCCTTGGCGTGCAGCGCCTTCGCCTCCTCGATCGTCGCTTTGGCGTCGTCGGCGATCAGGGGCGAGACCTCGAGCGAGCAGAAGCCGTCGACGCCGGCGGTGCGGCGGTGGACGTCGGCGAAGAGGTCGCAGGCGTCGCGCAGGTCGGCCAGCGCCAGCTCGAAGAAGATCTTCTCGGTCTCGGTCGCGCCGACGCCTTCGCCAGCCGCAGCCTTGGGTGCTTCCTCGGCGATCTGCTCGTCGTAGGCGTCGCCGGCGCCGATCGCCTTGTCGAAGATCGACGGGTTGGAGGTGAGGCCGGTGACCGAGAGGTCGCGGATGTACCCCTCCAGCACCCCCTCGCCCAGCATCGGGCGGGTGATGTTGTCGAGCCAGAGGCTCTGGCCCAGTTCGTGCAGACGCTCGGTCGGTTTCATGCGGAGGACCCTCCTCAGGTGGTTGGGTTCGCAGCGGCGCGCCCGGCGACCTCGCGGGCCGTCTTGGCGACGTTCTCGACGGTGAAGCCGAACTCGGCCTCGACGTCCGCGAACGGCGCCGACTGTCCAAAGGTACTCATACCCATGATCGCGCCCTCCCTACCGACGTAGCGCTCCCAGCCGAGGGTCGAGCCCTCCTCGATCGAGACCCGGGCGGCGATCTCCGGCGGCAGCACCTCGTCGCGGTAGGACTGGTCCTGCTGCTCGAAGATCTCCCAGCAGGGGAGGCTGACGACGCGGCTGCGGATCTCGTCCTTCAGCGCCTCGTGGGCGCCGAGGGCGAGCTGAACCTCGCTGCCGGTGGCGATCAGGATCAGCTCGGGGTCGCCGTCCTCGGGGTCGGCGAGGACGTAACCGCCGCGTTGGACGCCCTCGGCGGAGGCGTACTTCGAGCGGTCGAAGACCGGCACCGTCTGCCGGGTCATCACCATCGCCACCGGGCAGTGGGTGCGGTTGAGGGCGATCTTCCAGGCCTCCGTCACCTCGTTGGCGTCGGCGGGACGGATCACGTCGAGGTGCGGCATCGCCCGCAGCGCCATCAGCTGCTCGATCGGCTGGTGGGTCGGGCCGTCCTCGCCGAGCCCGATCGAGTCGTGGGTGAAGAGGTGGACGACCGGCAGCTCCATCAGCGCCGAGAGGCGGATCCCAGGGCGCCCGTAGTCGGAGAAGGTGAGGTAGGTCGACCAAAGCGGGCGCAGCTTCGCCGTTGACATCCCGTTGCAGGCCGCGGCGGCACCGTGTTCGCGGATCCCGAAATGGACCTGGCGGCCGTCGTAGCTGCCCGGCTCGTACTGGTCTGAGTCGCTGAGCCGGACCGAGGTCGAGTCGGTGAGGTCGCAGGAGCCGGCGATCAGCCACGGCACCCGCTCGGCGATCGCGTTCTGGACCTTGTTCGAGGCCTTGCGGGTGGCGAGCCCCTTCTCTTCGTCGGCCTCGAAGCTCGGCAGGCCGGTGTCCCAGCCGTCGGGCAGACCGCGCCGCTGCATCAGCTCCAGCTCGCCCGCCAGCTCCGGCTTGTCCCCCTTGAAGCTCTCGAAGGTGTCGACCCAGGCGCTGTGAGCTTCGGCCCCGCGCTTGCCGATCACCTCGTCAAAGCGCTCACGGACGCCGTCGGGGACGAGGAACTTGGCGTCCTTCGGCCAGCCGTAGGCCTCCTTGGTCAGTTCGATCTCCTCTTCGCCGAGCGGTTCGCCGTGGGCGGACTCGGTGTCCTGCTTGTTCGGCGAG
>Ga0070685_10000168_pt1 | contig 43369 bp, 45 predicted proteins | sample KBSS13LmetaG_FD_65651 | JGI IMG/M metagenome (GOLD analysis project Ga0070685, IMG submission 65651) | Switchgrass rhizosphere microbial communities from Kellogg Biological Station, Michigan, USA - KBS S1-3L metaG | ecosystem: Host-associated > Plants > Roots > Rhizosphere ...
CGATTCGCGTTCGTTGCAGCAGCGGTCGAGTGCGACGGCGCAGTCGGCGCGCGGGATGTTGGGCAAGACGAGCGAGGTTGCCGCGGCGGCCGAGCAATCCGCCGTGGCGATGCGCGAGGCCGCGCAGACCGCCTCGGGCCTGATCCGCGCGATCGAGCAGGCGAGAAGCGAGGTCGAGGTCGCCGCCGGCATCGCCACCAAAGCCTCCGAACAATCCGCCCAGGCCTTGTCCACCTCCGAAGCGCTCTCCGATCATGCCAAGGCGATCGAATCGATCCTCGGCCTCATCCGCGACATTGCAGGGCAAACCAACCTGCTCGCGCTCAACGCCACCATCGAGGCGGCACGCGCCGGTGACGCAGGCCGCGGCTTTGCCGTGGTGGCGCAGGAGGTGAAGAGCCTCGCCAGCCAGACCGCGCGCGCCACCGACGACATCACCATCAAGATCGCCGCGATCCAGGCCGCCACCCGCCATACCGTCGATGCCAATGGCTCGATCCGCGACACCGTCGCCGAGGTCCAGGCCTCCGCGCAGCGCATCCGCGAAGCCATGGAAAGCCAGGCCCGCACCGTCACCATGATCACAGCCTCCGTCGACGAGACCGCGCTCGCCGCCGACTCCATGTCCTCAACCGTCTCGGCCATCCGCAAGGATACCGAAGCCGTCGCCACCGACGTCGAACAACTCGCCCAAAGCTTCGCCCAGGTGGATCACAAGCTTGGCAGGCTCGAGGGCGAGACGCGGGAATTTCTGACGAAGCTCGTGGCTTGAACCTTGCGGCTGCCGTCACCCGACGGCTGAACGCTTGCCGCTTCGATCGGACTTCGCCTAATCCGGCTGACGGAGGTGGCGATGAGCGTCGAGACCGGGAACTGGAAAATCGCGCTGCCGTGCACAAAGGCTGAGGCAGAGCATGCGCAATCCACCGAAGAGGATGATGACCACCTGCCGGTGCTGCTTGCGCGCGAACCAGACCCGTCCCAACCCGAGGATTGGATCCTCGAAGCCTATCTGGAAATCAAGCCGACGGCGGAACATATCGCTGCCCTGCGCCTCCTCGCGCCGAGCACCACAGCCAGCCCAACCATCGAGCATATCGCGCCTGCGGATTGGGTCACGATTTCGCAGACGGGGCTCGAGCCGGTTTCCGCGGGTCGCTTTTTCGTCCGCACGTCGCATTCACACCAAGCCGCGCCCGCCGGTGCAGTGACATTCGAAATCGACGCCGGCAGAGCGTTTGGAACCGGGCATCACGAAACGACGGCAGGCTGCCTGCTGATGCTCGATCAACTGGCGAGAACGGGCAAGCGCTTCGCGAATATCGCTGATATCGGGACGGGGACGGGCGTGCTCGCCTTCGCCGCGCACCGGCTCTGGCCGCGTGCGAAGGTCATCGCGTCCGATATCGATCCTGTGTCGATCGAAGTTGCCGCCGCCAATGCGGCCTCGAACGACATAGCGATAGGCGCGCGCGCCGGTGCAATCGAGTTTGCGGCGGCCGCTGGCTTCGACCATTGGCGATTGCGCCGGCGTGCGCCGTTCGATCTTGTGCTGGCCAATATTCTTGCCGGGCCGTTGATCGATCTGGCGCCTGCCATGCCGCGGAAGCTTGCGCCCGGAGCATCATTGATCTTGGCGGGATTGCTCACAGTTCAGGCAGAAGCGGTGGTTCATGCCTACCGGAGGCAAAATGTGAGACTGGTCAATCGCGCCGACAACGGCGAATGGTCAATTCTGCATCTTGAACGGGGCGGCCGCCAAGCTGCAATACGGCGTCATTGATCGATTAGGAGCCGCAGATCGAGCACTGCCCGGATCTTGTGCGCCAGTTGCGCGATCGTGAACGGCTTGGCCAACAACTCCACATCGGGATCGAGCGTGCCATTGTGGACGACTGCGTTACGCGTATAGCCGGTGGTATAAAGAACGGGCAGGGCTGGCATGATGTCGCGCGCCGCCTCCGCGAGCTGGCGCCCGTTCATCTCAGGCATCACGACGTCAGTGAACAGCAGATCGAGCCGGGGCTGCTGCTTTATGATCGCCAGACCAGCGCCGCCGCTTGACGCTGACAGCACGGTATAGCCAAGCTCCCTGAGCGCATCGACGGCGAAATGGCGGACGCGCTGCTCATCCTCCACGACCAAGATGGTTTCTTCCGTGCTTCCATGCGGCAACTGCTCCGCAGCCGCGGCCGGCACCTTGCTCGCGGGCGCGCCGACGTGGCGGGGCAGATAGAGCTTTACCGTGGTGCCCTCGCCGATCTCCGAATAGATTGCGACATGTCCACCCGATTGTTTCACGAAACCGAATACCTGGCTCAGGCCAAGCCCCGTGCCCTTGCCGATCTCCTTGGTGGTGAAAAAAGGATCGAAGGCGCGTTCGATCACATCCGGCGGCATTCCCCGGCCAGTATCCGTCACGCAGATCGCGACATATTGGCCGGGCGCGACTTCCGAATGCGAGGCGGCATAAGCTTCGTCGAGATGGCTGTTGGCGGTCTCGATCGTCAAGCGTCCGCCATCGGCCATGGCATCGCGCGCATTTAGCGCAAGATTGACCAAGGCATTTTCCAGCTGCCCAGGATCAGCGAGCGTACTCCACAGGCCGCCCGCCAGCACCGTTTCCACCGCGATATGTTCGCCCAGAGTGCGATGCAGCATCTCGGACATGCCGGACACCAGCTTGTTCGCGTCGAGCGCTACCGGTGCCAGAGGCTGGCGGCGCGAAAAAGCGAGTAGCCGCGCCGTAAGCGTGGCGGCACGCTGAGCACCTTCGCGGGCGTTGTCGATCGATTGCCGGGCACGATCCGGATCTTTGAACAGCCGGCGCTCCGCAAGATCCAAGCTGCCGATGATGATGGCGAGCATATTGTTGAAATCATGCGCGATGCCCCCGGTCAGCTGGCCGATCGACTCCATCTTCTGCGCCTGGCGGAGCTGCATTTCAGCCTCCTCGCGCGCGATCATCTCGGCCTGCGCGGTTGCGGCGGCGAGCCGCGCTTCGTCGCGCGCCTGTTCAATGATCCGGAAACGCCTGCCGGCGTCGTAAATAACTCCCATGGCGAGGCCCAAAATCATCACCACAGATCCAAGCATGGCGGCCGTGAGCATCCAAACCGCGTTTTGCGCCGTGCGCGTGCGCCGCTTGAGCAGCCGATCTTCGATCCCGATCATCAGGTTGACTTGATCGGCCAGCTGGCGCGTGGCGTGACGACCGCGAAGCTTGTCTACTTCATTGGCCACTTCGAACTGCTGACCCTGCGCGACACGCTCGATAGCCATCTGCCCCAGGTCAATCCGGCCGGCCACGATTTTTCGCAGATTAGCTAGATTGGCCACCTGAACCGGGTTGTCCGCTATCAGCAAGCCGACACGCGCCAGATTGGCGGAGATGTTTTGCCGGCCTTCCTGGAAATCAACCAGCATCTCGGGCCGTTTCGTAATATAGTAGCCGCGCGCCGCGGATTCGATCGCACGCGCATTTTCAAGCGTTCTGGTAAGCGCGACTTCCACCTCGATCGTATGAGCCACGCCGCTGCTGGCGATGATCTGCGTGCGCACCAGAAAAATTCCGCCGAGCACCAGCAGCGCCAACAGGCCAAGTGCCGCAAGCAGATAAGCCGGGATCCGGCGTGAGGGATAAGTTGATGGCACCCCGGCCTTTCATCGGTGGCGACGGCTCGCTTTACCGTAAAAGCCCAATTTGGCAGTGAGTTGCAATAGCTACTATCGATCGGAGACGAGAATCAGCTTTGAGCATCCGCGACGATGTCGGCCCATTGCCGCTCGTCGATGACTCTGATTCCCAGCTCCGCAGCTTTTTTCAGCTTTGATCCTGCCCCGGGGCCTGCGACGACAAGGTCGGTCTTGGCGGAAACCGAGCCGGAAACCTTTGCTCCCAGCGATTCAGCCTGCGCTTTCGCTTCATCGCGCGACAATGTTTCGAGGCTGCCAGTGAAGACCACGGTCTTTCCACTCACCTCGGATGCACGTGTTTCATGAACCACCGCCGCGGGAGCGACGCCATTTGCGAGCAGTGCTGCGATCACTTCCTGATTGTGAGGCTCGGCAAAGAAGGTGACCAGCGCGTCGGCGACCTCGGGGCCGATTCCCGGCGTTTCAATGATGGCGGCCATTTCCTTGGCGGCGCGTAGCCGGAACTTCTCGTCACTCTCTCCGACCGCCATCGTCAATGCATGGCGCTGCTCGATGGCGGAGCCGACCACCGCGCGCAGATCCTCCAGGCTGTGATAACGGCGGGCGAGATCGCGCGCCGTGACCTGGCCCACATGCCGAATGCCAAGCGCGAACAGAAAGCGATCGAGCGAGCGTGTGCGGCTCCGCTCGATCGCCTCGATCAGCTTGTTCGCTGAAATCTCGCCCCAGCCTTCCCGGCCGATCAGCTTGTCCGCCGTCAGCAGATATATATCGGCGGGCGAACTTATCAGGCCGTAGGCGAAGAAGCTTTCGACATGCGTTCCCCCCAGGCCCTCAATATCCATCGCGTTGCGCGATACGAAGTGGCGCAGCCGTTCGACCCGCTGCGCCGGGCAAATCAGCCCGCCGGTACAGCGCACGTCCACCTCCCCTTCCTCGCGCACCGCTTCGGATCTGCATTCGGGGCAATGATCGGGAAAATGCCAAGGCTCGCGCGCTTCATCGCGCGTGAGATTGTCGACGATCTGGGGGATGACGTCCCCCGCGCGCTGAACAATGATGCGGTCTCCGGGCCGCACGCCGAGCCGCGCAATTTCATCAGCATTATGCAGCGTTGCGTTCTGGACGACCACGCCACCCACCGTAACAGGCTTTAGCCTGGCGACCGGGGTGAGCTTGCCCGTGCGACCGACCTGGATATCAATTCTTTCGAGCGTGGTTTGCGCGCGTTCCGCCGGAAACTTGTGCGCGATCGCCCACCGCGGAGCCTTTGCGACAAAGCCGAGCCGTGCCTGCCAATCGAGCCGGTCAACCTTATAGACGACACCATCGATATCGAACGGCAGATCAGCGCGCATCGCTTCGATCTGGCGATAATGCGCAAGAGCGTCCTCAGCCCCTTCGGCACGCACGAACAGGCCGGTATCCTGAAAGCCCCAGGCAATGATGGCCGCCACCACCGCAGACTGGGTCTCGCCCGGGAGGCTGCTTGCCTCGCCCCAGCCATGCGGAAAAAAGCGCAAGGGGCGTGCTGCCGTGATCGCAGCATCCTTCTGCCGCAGCGATCCCGCCGCCGCATTGCGGGGATTGGCGAAGATTTTTCCTCCCGACGCCGTCTGCTGATGGTTGAGGGCCTCGAAATCGGCCCGATTCATGTAGATCTCGCCACGGATTTCGAACAGGTCGGGGGCACCCACCGGCAGCCATTTGGGAATTTCGGCGTCCGCAATCGTGCGGACATTGGCAGTCACATCCTCTCCAACCTGGCCATCGCCACGCGTAGCCGCCTGCACCAGCTGCCGCTTTTCATAACGTAACGAGCAGGAGAGACCGTCGATCTTCGGCTCCGCGGTCAAGGCGACCTCGGCATTTTCAGCCAGGCTGAGGAACCTTCGGATGCGGCCGACAAAATCGGAAATATCCTCATCGGCAAAAGCATTGTCGAGGCTGAGCATGGGCCGCGCATGCGCCACCTTGGCGAGATGGCCGGTCGGGGCCGCGCCCACGGCGCGGCTGGGGCTATCAGCTCTTATGAGGTGCGGAAATCGGGCCTCAAGCTCAGCATTGCGCCGGACCAGGGCATCATATTCTGCATCCGAAATTTCCGGCGCATCCTCGGCGTGGTAACGCTCATTATGATAGGCGATCTGCTCGGCGAGGCGTTCCAGTTCCTTCGCCGCGTCGGCTTCGGAAATCATGCGGCCTCCAGCAACCGGCTTGCCTGAGCCCTTGCCTCGTCGGTGACGTTCGCGCCGGAAAGCATGCGGGCAATCTCCTCGCGACGCTCATGCTCGTCGAGCGCGTGCACGCTTGTGCGGGTGACGGTGCCATCGCTCGATTTGGCGATCAGCCAATGCCGGTCGGCACGCGCGGCAACCTGCGGGCTATGCGTGACGACCAGCACTTGCGCGCGATCTGCCAGCCGCGCGAGCCGTTCGCCAACAGCGCTGGCGACCGCACCCCCCACGCCGCGATCGATTTCATCGAAGATCATTGTGGCGCTTTCAGCCTCCTCCGCAAGCGCCACCTTGAGCGCCAGAATGAAACGCGAAAGCTCGCCGCCGCTCGCGATCTTGATCAGTGGCGCAAACGGCGCACCTGGATTGGTCGAAACCTCAAATTCAACCCGGTCGCATCCTTCCGCACCCCATTGGTTTTCCGGCAGTGTTGCAATCGCCGTCCGGAAGCGCGCGGCATCGAGCTTGAGTGGCGCAAGCTCAGCCGCCACGGCCGCGTCGAGCCGCGCTGCCGACGCGCGTCGCGCTTCGGACAGATTTGATGCGGCCTCGACATAGGCGTTGCGGGCTGCGGCTGCCTTCGCCTCGAGCTGGTGGAGCCCGGCGGTTCCGGATTCGATCCGCTCCAGCCGGTGTTCAAGCTCGCGCCTGAGCTCGGAAAGCCGATCGGGTTCAACCCGATGCTTGCGGGCCAGCCCACGAATATCGAACAGCCGGGTCTCGATCGCATCGAGCCGGTCGGGATCGTAACTGAGCGCCTGGAGTGCGCCTTCGAGCTTTTCTTCGCTTTCGCTGGCCTCAATGACAGCCCGATCGAGCGCGGCGAGGGCGTCCGCCAACAGGGCATGCTCCGGAGCGATCCGATCGAGCCGGCGCGCCGCCTGGCGCAGTTGCGCAAGCGCCCCTTCCGATCCTTCGAGATGATCCACGATCTGGGCGAGATCTTCAGCGAGCTTCGCGCCCTTTTGCATTGCGGCGCGTTCGTCTGCCAGCGCCTGCTCCTCATCGGGTTGCGGATCGAGCGCAGCCAGCTGCGAAACTGCGTGCGCAAGCCATTCCTGGTCTTGCGCCGCGCGATCAAGCTCCTGGCGCGCTTGCTCCAGCGCGGCGCTGGCGGCGCGGGCCGCCTCCCAGGCGGCGGCGGCCTTGCCCACATCCAGGCGGCCGAAACCATCGAGTAGGACGCGATGCCCGCGCGGGTTGATCAGCCCGCGATCATCATGCTGGCCGTGAATCTCGACAAGCAACGCACCGAGCTCACGCAGTAGCCCGATCGAGGCGGGTTGATCATTGATGAAAGCGCGGCTGCCGCCATCGGCCTTGAGCTGTCGCCGGATGATCAAACCGGCTCCCGTCTCGGCATCGAGCCCGTTCTGGTGCAGAAAGACGAATGCCGGATGATCTGGCGCCAGTTCGAAGCTTGCGGTGACGCTGGCCTGCGGCGCGCCGTTGCGAACCAGAGCATTGTCGGCGCGCATCCCGAGCGCCAATCCCAGCGCGTCGAGCAAAATCGATTTTCCCGCGCCCGTTTCGCCGGTCAGAGCGCTCAATCCCGAGCCGAACTCCAGATCGAGCGCCTCGATCAGGACGACATCGCGGATGGAGAGGGCGGTGAGCATCGGCGCATGCTGTAGCCGATCGCGCCGTGCGGGGGAATTGCGTGCTTAGAGCCTGTTTCGAAAAGGCTCTTAGCCTTGGATCGGCCTTATCGTTGCTGGGGTATCCACTGGGCCAACTGCTCGAAAGGAATGGAGGTCTTGAAGGTGATGCCGGCCGCATCGCCATGCCGCCAGCGGACGATTCCCGAAAGCGGCGGCAGGCCATCCAGCAACAGTACGACCTCGTCGCCCGTCTTCGCATCGCCGGCCGGCGCGAATTTGGCGCCACCCTGGGAGATATCCTGTGTTTCGATCAGCTGATAGTGCGCACCGACGCGGAGCCGCCCCCGCCGTTTGATATCGAGACGTGGCGCGCGGGCGATAAAATCGGCTTCGTCATCGTTCGGCTGCGGTGCGAGCACCTCGGCGACCTCGACCTTATCGTCGAATTGCACGCCGATCTTCTTGTCGCGGCTCCAGACGATCTTGCCGGAAACGGTGCTGCCGGCTTTCAGTTCGATGGCGACATGCTCGCCCATATGGTGCGGCGAATAGATGTGCGCCATCAAACCGCCGGAAGAAATATTCCGGACCAGGCACAACTCTTGCCCGGCGGACGTGATCAGCTTGCCGACGCGGAAGACGCTCAGGTGGCGCTGATCGGCGCGACGATTGGCTGATCCCGAGGAATCCTGGCCCGAAGAGGGACCGAAACCAACGGCGCCGTGGTCATTAAGCATGCTGTCCCTCTCGTGCCACACCCGGCAATCGGCCTTCCTCGAGGCCCGTTCGCCTCTCTCCCCTCTATGGCCGATATGCTATAACATCCTTAAAATGGCCTCTCTGGACGTGGTTAATTCCCGTAAAATTAACTGCGTTATCAAGCGGTTCTCAGGGAGATCTTTGACCTCGATCAATTCCTTGGCTGGTGTGGCGGCCATTGGCGCACGATCTTCAATCATCGCGGGGCCTAGATTGCGATTCGCGAGGCCACGCCCTAAGTCCCGGCATATGCATTTCCTCGATCAAGCCAAAATCTATTTGCGATCCGGTGCCGGCGGCCCGGGTGCGGTGAGCTTCCGGCGCGAGAAGTTCATCGAATATGGCGGCCCTGACGGCGGCAATGGCGGCAAGGGCGGCGATATCGTGTTCGAGGCCGTACCGGGCCTGAACACGCTCATCGATTTTCGCTACACTCAGCATTTTCGCGCGCCGCGCGGCAAAGGCGGTGCAGGCGCGAACCGGACCGGCGCCAATGGCGAGGATCTGGTGATCAAGGTACCGGTCGGCACGCAGCTTCTTTCCGAAGACAAAGAGCATGTGCTGGCCGACTTCACCAAGGTCGGCCAGCGGCAGATATTCCTGCGGGGCGGCGACGGCGGCCGCGGCAACGCCAGCTATAAGACCTCCACCAACCGCGCGCCCCGCCAGCATGGCACGGGCTGGCCAGGCGAGGAGATGTGGGTCTGGCTGCGGCTGAAACTCCTTGCCGACATCGGTCTCGTCGGCCTGCCCAATGCCGGCAAATCAACCTTCATCAACGCGGTGTCCAATGCCAAGGCAAAGGTGGGCGATTATCCGTTCACGACCGTACGCCCGCAATTGGGCGTGGCAAGCCATCACGCCCGCGAACTGGTGGTCGCCGACATCCCCGGGCTGATCGAGGGCGCCGCGGAAGGTGCCGGGATTGGCGATCGCTTTCTTGGCCATATCGAACGGTGCCGTGTGCTGCTGCATCTTGTGGATGCTTCCGGGGATGATCCTGTGAATGCCTACGAGACAGTATGTGGGGAATTGGATGCCTATGGTGCAGGCCTTTCCGAAAAGCCGCAGGTCCTGGCGCTCAACAAGATCGACGCGGTGGATGCGAAGCAATGCGGCAAGATCAGGAAACGTCTGGAAAAGGCAAGCGGGCAAGATGTGCTGCTGATGTCGGGGGCGGCGGGTGAAGGCATCGATGATGTGCTCGATCGACTGTTTGAATTGGCGGGGGCCGGAAGCGACGATAACGACCAGTCCCACATGCCTGTGGAGACGTCATGGTCGCCGATCTAAGCAGCTTGCCGGCGGCCCGTTTCGCTCCGGCAAACTGCGCTCGCCTGGTCATCAAGATCGGTTCGGCCCTGCTGGTTGACGAAGCCGGCGCCGTGCGGCGGCGCTGGCTGCAGGGCGTTATCGCGGACATCGCCGCACGACATGCCGCCGGGCAGCAGATCGTGATTGTCTCCTCCGGCGCGATCGCGCTCGGTGCCCGCCGGCTCGGCCTGCCCAAAGGTGGTCGTGCGAGCCTGGAAGATGCCCAGGCGGCTGCAGCGACGGGGCAGATCGCGCTGTCGCACTGTTGGGCCGAACTGTTAGGGACGAAAGGACTCACGGCGGCACAGATTCTCGTTACGCTCGACGATCTGGAAGATCGCCGCCGCTATCTCAACGCCTCCTCCACGCTGGACCGGCTGTTGTCGCTGAAGGTCATTCCCGTCATCAACGAGAATGACTCGGTGGCGACTGCCGAAATCAGGTTCGGCGACAATGACCGGCTCGCCGCGCGCATCGCCCAGGCCGCGGGCGCTGGCGGCGTGATCCTGCTCTCGGACGTGGATGGGCTCTATACGGCCAATCCGCAGCGCGACCCTGCTGCCGAGCATATTCCTGAGGTCAGCCGCATCGACTCGCATATCCAGGCGATGGCGGATGGCGGCTCCGGTTCGGGGATGGGATCGGGCGGAATGATCTCGAAGCTCGAAGCAGCGCGCATCGCGACCGCCGCCGGCGCGCATCTGGCGATCATCTCGGGCCATGTCGACCATCCGATCGCAGCCTTTGCGAAGGGCACGCGCGGCACGATCTTTCTGGCGAGCAAGCCGGAGCGCGCACGACGCGCCTGGCTGGCGGGCCGGCTGACCGTGAAGGGCACATTGCGGGTCGATGCCGGTGCCGCCAAGGCGCTGAATGAGGGGCGGAGCCTGTTGCCCGCCGGGATCACAAGCGTTGAAGGCCGGTTTTCGCGCGGCGACGTTCTCAATATCGCCGGGCCGGACGGCACCGTGCTTGCGCGCGGGCTGGCCGAATATGACGACGGCGACGCAGCCAAGATCGTCGGCAAGCGCAGCGAATCGCTGGGGGACCTGCTCGGCTATGCGCCGCGGGCCGCCATGGTGCATCGGGACCATATGGTCCTGATCCGATGAAGCTGGCGATCACCGGCGGCACCGGCTTCGTTGGCCGCCATCTCATCAATCTCGCGGTCGCCCGCAAACATGCGGTGCGGGCCTTGGCACGCAGTCCGCAACCCCCGCTGGCCGGCGTGGAGTGGGTGGATGGCGCTATCGATCCGGCGCGAAATCTCGACACCCTTATCGAGGGTACCGATGCCGTCATTCATGTCGCGGGCGCGATCAACGCGGCCGACCGCGCGGGTTTCGTGGCCTGCAATATCGATGGCACTGCGGCCGTCATTGCCGCCGCCCAGCGCGCTGGTGTGACGCGCTTCGTGCATGTCTCGACGCTTGCGGCGCGCGAGCCTTCCTTGTCCGACTATGGATGGTCGAAGGCCGAAGCGGAGCGACGGGTCGAAGCCTCCGGGCTGGATTGGACGATCATCCGACCGCCCGCGGTTTACGGCCCGGGCGATCGCGAGATGCTCGAGCTTTTCAAAATGGCGGCGCGTGGGATCCTCCTGCTGCCGCCAGCCGGCCGCCTCTCGCTGATCGAGGTCCGCGATCTCGCCCGTCTTTTGCTGGCCTGTGCCCGAAACCCAGCAAAGCGCGCGATTTACGAGGTCGACGACGGGACGGTGCGCGGCCTTCCCCATAAGGAACTGGCACGCGCGTTGGGCGAGGCGGTGGGCAAGCGCGTACTCACGCTGCGGATGCCGAGCGCTGCGCTGCGTGCAGCTTCGCTGCTGGATAGAAGCCTTCGCCGCCGCAAAGCTAAGCTGACCCGCGATCGCGTTCGCTATTTCTGCCACCCGGATTGGGTCGCGAGGCGATCGATGGCGCCCCCGGCGAGGTTGTGGAAGCCCAAGACGCCTTATGCGGAGGGGCTCAGATTGACCGCTGAAGCTTATCGTGAGGCGGGCTGGCTATGAGCGGCACCGGCGCTGTTGCCCTAGTCCCGGCCTCAGGCCGGCGACGGCCGATAACCTCATAGCCGTTTCGCTTCGAGCGATGCCGACTCGCCCTACTGGGTCTTGCCGCCTTTCGGAGAATTGCCGGTGTGGGGCGCGTTGCCCGGCGTGATCCCAAGCTCGGCAAGCGGCTCCTTGGGTTCGTCGCTCGCCGGCTTGGACGGAGTCGAGCCCCCCGAAGCAGCAATGGCTATGTCCGACTGCCGCGCCAGCTCGCTATCATGAACGGCTTTCACGAACGCCGCTCCGAGCAAGACGAGCAGAAAGACGCATGCCAGCCCCGTCAGACCGATCCGGACCCGTTGCATCAATCCTTGCCGTCTTTCGACATGGCGCCAATGTAGTCGAAACGGTCCATTCTGTCGATATTTCGTTGGAAATATGATGATTCAAGGCGCCGTTTAGCGGCGCAGCCACTCCGGCGCCTTGAGTCCCTTCGATTCCAGCCAATCCGGATTGAACAGCGAGGAGAGGTAGCGCATCCCGGAATCGCACAGGATCGTCACGATCGTCTTGCCCGGCCCGAGCTCGCGCGCCAGCGCCATTGCGCCGGCAATATTGATGCCAGAAGAGAGCCCGACGCAGAGGCCTTCATTTTGAAGCAGGCCGAACAGCTGCTCCAGTCCTTCTTCGTCGCTGATCCGGAATTGTGTATCCACCGGCGCGCCTTCGAGATTGGCCGTGATGCGGCTCTGGCCGATGCCTTCGGAGACTGAGCTGCCTTCGGCCTTCAACTCTCCATGGGCGAAATAATTGTAGAGCGAGGCGCCGTAAGGGTCGGTCAAGCCGATCACGATGTCCGGATTGCGCTCCTTGAGGCCGAGCCCCACTCCGGCGAGCGTTCCACCCGTGCCGACCGCGCAGGTGAAAGCATCCACCTTGCCGCCGGTTTGCTCCCAGATCTCAGCTGCCGTCGTGCGGATATGGGCCATGCGGTTGGCGGTGTTGTCGAACTGGTTCGCCCACAACGCATTGGGCGTTTCTTCGGCGATGCGGCGCGAGGTATGCACATAATGCGCGGGATTCGAATAGGCCGTGGGCGCCACCAGCACGAGTTCCGCGCCGAGCGCCTTCAGCGTATCCTGCTTCTCGCGGCTTTGCGTATCCGTCATGACGATGATGGTCCGATAGCCCTTGGCGTTGCCAACCAGCGCCAGGCCGATGCCCGTATTCCCCGCCGTGCCCTCAACGATAACCCCGCCGGCCCCGATCGTTCCTTGGGCTTCGGCATCTTCGATGATCGCAAGTGCCGCGCGATCCTTCACCGAACCGCCGGGGTTCATGAACTCGCATTTAGCGAGAATTTCGCAGCCGGTCGCCTCGCTGGGGCCGGCAAGCCGCACGAGCGGCGTATTGCCGATCAGTTGCAGGGCATGGGGGGCAATGGTCATAGCCAAGGATTAGCTGAGTCGGCGCGCAGGACGCAAGGAAGCTAAACCTTCACCCCACGAACCGCGCATTGCTGCCCAAAAGGCAAGCATTGGATGGTGCAAGCGATTAAAGTGTGTGCAACTAGCATTTTTTTCTTGCCAGTGGCGAGACTGTCACAATTCTTGGCCTTGACGGGCGTTAAGACATTGGTCAATGGCGCGCCGCATGAAGACTCCGAAGCCCCTGCTGATCTCCGCTCCCCTCGCCATTCTTGCGCTGCTCGCCGGTTGCAACGAGCCCGAGACCATCACCGCGAATGATGACGATCCCGATGCCGCCAAGGTTGCCGCGGCGCCGCCGGTGCAGTTGCCGCCGATGGTGATGGCAAGCCGCACCTATCGCTGCAAGGACAACAGCCTCGTCTATATCGACTTCTTCAACAATAATACGGCGACCTACAAAACGAAGAAGGAAGATACCAGCGGCACCACCCTCACCTCCACGGGCGAGGGCAAACCCTATACCGCCGACGGCTATTCGGTCAGCGCCAACAGCAACAATATCGCGCTCACCGCGCCGGGCAAGGGCAGCACGACCTGCAAGGCCTGACGCCGGTTCACAGCCATTACGGGCCGGTGGGAGTGATCCCGCCGGCCTTTTTCATTGCGGCGGCTGACAAGCGATCGGGGCTTCGCTATCGCCCTCGGTCATGACCGACTCCGTCACCGCGATCACGCCTGAAATCGTTGCCGAACATGGCCTCTCCCTGGAGGAATATGAGCGCGTGCTGCGCGCGTTGGCGCGCGAGCCCAATCTGACCGAGCTTGGCATCTTCTCGGTCATGTGGTCCGAGCATTGCAGCTACAAATCCTCCCGCATCCACCTCGCCAAGCTGCCCACCACGGGTGCGTGCGTGATCCAGGGGCCAGGCGAGAACGCCGGCGTGATCGACATCGGCGACGGGCAGGCCGCCATCTTCAAGATGGAGAGCCATAACCACCCGAGCTATATCGAGCCCTATCAGGGCGCGGCGACCGGCGTCGGCGGCATCTTGCGCGACGTCTTCACCATGGGCGCGCGGCCGGTCGCGAACATGAATGCGTTGCGCTTCGGCCGGCCCGATCATCCCAAGATGCGCCACCTGATCGCGGGCGTGGTGCACGGCATCGGCGGCTACGGCAATTGCGTGGGCGTTCCGACGGTGGGCGGCGAGGTCAACTTCCACAAGGCCTATGATGGGAATATCCTCGTCAATGCGATGACGGTCGGCGTCGCCGAGACTGACAAGATCTTCTACTCGGCGGCATCGGGCGTCGGCAATCCGATCGTCTATGTCGGCTCCAAAACAGGACGTGACGGCATTCACGGCGCGACAATGGCATCGGCCGATTTCGGCGACGACAGCGAGGAGAAGCGCCCGACCGTGCAGGTGGGCGATCCCTTTACCGAGAAGCTGCTGATCGAGGCGTGCCTCGAACTGATGGCGTCCGATGCGATCGTGGCAATCCAGGACATGGGTGCAGCGGGGCTCACCTCGTCCTCGGTCGAGATGGCGAGCAAGGGCGGGGTCGGCATCCGCCTTGACATGGACAAGGTTCCGCAGCGCGAAACCGGCATGACCGCCTATGAGATGATGCTCTCGGAAAGCCAGGAGCGCATGCTCATGGTGCTCCAGCCCGGCAAGGAAGCCTTTGCCGAAGCGATCTTCCGCAAATGGGAACTCGATTTCGCGGTGATCGGCGAAGTGACCGACACCGGACGCATGGTACTGGTCCACAAGGGTGAGACGGTGGCCGACATTCCGCTTGGCCCGCTCGCCGACGACGCGCCCAAATATGACCGGCCTTATCTGAGCCGGGAGGAATACAAGGCCTGGGCGCAGGTGAAGCCGCTCGAAAATATTCCCGAGAGCACGGATATCGCCGCTGACCTGCTCAAGCTGATGGCCTCGCCTGACATCGCCAGCCGCCGCTGGATCTGGGAGCAGTATGATCACATGGTCGGCGCCGACACGGTGCAGCGCCCCGGCGGCGATGCGGCGGTGGTGCGTGTGCACGGCACGCAAAAGGGCCTCGCGATCACCACCGACTGCACGCCACGCTATTGCTATGCCGATCCGGTGGAGGGCGGCAAGCAGGCGATCGCCGAGGCCTATCGCAACCTGTGCGCCGTCGGCGCGACACCGCTCGCGGTGACCAACTGCCTGAACTTCGGCAATCCGCAGCGGCCCGAGATCATGGCCCAGTTCGTCGGCTGTCTCGAAGGGATGGCGGAGGCCTGCCGGGTGCTCGATTTCCCAATCGTGAGCGGAAATGTCAGCCTCTACAACGAGAGCAAGGCGACGGGCGGCGGCTCGGCCATTTTGCCGACGCCGGCGATCGGTGGCGTGGGTTTGCTGGAGAACTGGAGCAGGAGCGCGACGATCGGGTTTAAGGCGGAGGGGGATTATATCTTTCTCATCGGCAAAACTACTGGGTCTCTTGGTCAGTCGCTTTGGCTTCGTGAAGTCCACGGACGCGAGGACGGAGCGCCGCCGCCGGTCGACCTTGCGGCCGAGCGCAAGACCGCCGAGATCATCCGCTCGTTCATCACTGAAGATTTGATCACGGCCGTGCATGATGTTTCCGACGGCGGGTGGCTTGTCGCCGTTGCAGAGATGTCTTTGGCCAGCGGGCTCGGCGCAAATCTTGAAAATGACTGCAACCGACGGCCCGCCTTTCTCTTCGGCGAAGATCAGGGGTGCTACGTCATTACTGTTTCGCAATCGAAGGGACAGGCTGTCAGCGAACGGCTGCTGGAAGCAGGCGTGGAACATACCGGCCTGGGCACAGTCGCGGGCGACGCCATCATCTTCCCCGGCGACAATATGTATCCCTCGGTGGGAATCTCGCTCGCCGATCTCCGTGCCGCCCATGAAGGGTTTTTCCCCAAGCTTATGGGTGCTGACGCCGCCCTCGCCTGAACCACCGCGTCACCCTGTACTTGTTTCAGGGTCCACCGTCTTGTGAGCGCGAGCGGGCTGGTGGATGCTGAAACAAGTTCAGCATGACGATGCGGAAAGCCTTATTGCAAATCGTTCTGAATAGCGATAACTGTCTTCCATCGATTCGGGAGAGGTGCATGGTCGTTTGCGTTTGTAATGCGATCCGCGAGAAGGATGTTCGGGCCGCCGCGCGGCAGGGTGCGCGCACGCCCTGCGAAGCTTATGCCGCTGTCGGCCGCCGCCCGCGCTGCGGGCAGTGCTTTCCCTTTGCCCGCGAGATTATCCAGAACGAGCATCGCACCTGATCGCCGCTTTGCCGTTTTTTGAGTTTCCGTTCCATCCCCTCAGGGCTAAGCTGCTTCTCAACTAGCCGGAGGCCGTCATGAAGGGCGATGCTCGCGTCATCGAATATCTGAACGAGGCGCTCAAGAACGAACTGACTGCGATCAACCAATATTTCCTGCATTACCGGCTGCTCACCCATTGGGGCGTCAAGAAGCTGGCCAAGTTCGAATATGACGAGTCGATCGACGAGATGAAGCATGCCGATCGCCTCGCCGATCGCATCCTCTTCCTGGACGGCTTACCCAATTTCCAGCTGCTTGGCCGGTTGCGGGTCGGCGAGAATGTCGAGGAAGTCCTGAAATCCGATCTGGAACTGGAACTGGAAGCGATCCCGCCACTCAAGGACGCGATCGCGCATTGCGAAAGCGTGCGCGATTATATCAGCCGTGAGCTCTTCGAAGACATTCTCGAAAATGAGGAAGAGCATGTCGATACGCTCGAGCGGCAATTCGACATGATCAAGAATATGGGGCTGCAGAACTACATCCAGCTCCAGTCGGAGCCGGCGGAGGAAGGCTGATCAGCCCGCTTTGCGGCCGAAGACGACCGGGCGACGAACCGGCGCCGCCGCGGAACTCTCGCGGTCGAACAGAGCCACCGTCTCGTTGAACAGCGGCCGCAGCTGCACGACATATTCCAGAAGCTCGTCTGGAGATTGGTGCGTTTCCACGCAACGGCGAGCCGTATGCTCGATATACTCCGCCAGGAGACCGAGCTTTTCGCCGCCGAACTGCAGCGACTCGCCTTTGAGCGTGTGCGCGGGCCGCACGAGCGCCGTGGCATCGCGCTGGCGCATCGCCTCCTCGACCGCAGCAATGGACTTCACGCCATCCTCGCGGAAATAGCCAAGGATGCGCACGAATTGATCACCCAATTGCGCGCGCGCCTGTGCGAAATCCGACCAGTTGACGAGCGCGGCCGCCTCGTACGCCATCTCGTTTTTCCTCTTGCCCACCCTCACGCCACTCAGCCCAATTTAGCGGGTGAATGTAAACAGGTCGTTGAGATGGACTCAGCGAAGGATGATGAAGGCGCGATTATCTCCATTTTGCCGTTCGCCGAGCGACCAGCCATTGCTCTCGCACAGATCCGCGATTTCCGATCGGGCTTTCTGATCGTCAAACAGAAGGACCACACTGTCGCCTTGCGCCGCGCCGCGCATCAGCCGGGCGAGCCTGAGCGCAGGCCAGGGGCAACGCTGGCCGCGCGTGTCCAGCACATGCTCGGTCATGTTTCGAACGGATTGCGCGGCGCGCGAACGGTGAGGCGGATCGGCACGCCCTGAAAGCCGAGATCAGTGCGAATGCCGTTGATGAGATAGCGTCGATAGCTCTCAGGAAGCTGATCGACGCGCGTGCCGAATAGGATGAAGCCGGGCGGTCGCGTCTTGGCTTGGGTGAGATAGCGTAGCTTGATACGCTTGCCGCCCGGTGCCGGGGGCGGGTTGCGCTCGACCGCCGCTTCGAACCAGCGATTGAGCTGGCCGGTTGAAATGCGCCGGGACCATGCCTCCCGAATCTCGAACGCGGCCTGGATCATTTGATCGAGACCGCGTCCGGTAAAGGCCGACACGGTCAGCAGCGGCACGCCCTTGGCCTGCGCCAACCCTTCCTCGAGCGCCGCGCGCACGCCCTGGAACAGCGATGGCGGGTTTTCGGCAACATCCCATTTGTTGAGCGCGATAATGAGCGCACGACCTTCACGCAGAACCTGATCGGCGATCTTGAGATCCTGAGCTTCGAGGCCTTTGGTCGCGTCGAGCAGAAGGACGACCACCTCGGCGAAATCCACTGCTCGCAGCGCATCTGCGACAGAAAGCTTTTCGAGCTTGTCCTGCACGCGCGCCTTCTTGCGCAGGCCAGCCGTATCGATCAGCCGCACCGCGCGGGACGCCCCATCCTTGGCTTGCCATTGCCAATCGATCGCGATGGAGTCGCGGGTGATGCCGGCCTCGGGCCCGGTAATCAGCCGTTCCTCCCCGAGCAGCCGGTTGACCAGCGTCGATTTGCCGGCATTGGGCCGGCCGACGATGGCGAGCTTGAGCGGCGCATCCGGCCGGTCCTCCTCGTCGTCTTCGGCCTCGGCGTCCGAAGGACGATCGATGTGAGGGGCCAGCGCCTCGAACAGCTCAGCCAACCCTTCGCCATGTTCGGCACTGAGCGGTACCGGATCGCCAAAGCCGAGGCCGAAGGCTTCGAACAGCCCGCTCTCCGCCGCCCTGCCCTCAGCTTTGTTCGCGACCAGCACGGTTGGCACATCGCCGCTGCGCAGCCAGCGCGCGATTTCTTCATCCAGCGGCGTCACCCCGGCGCGTGCGTCGACCATGAACAAAGCCGCATCCGCCGCACGGACGGCGGCCTCCGTCTGCGCGCGCATCCGCCCCGGCAGGGTTTGCGGATCATCTTCCTCGAAGCCGGCGGTATCGATCAGGCGGAACGGGATGCCCAGCAGCGCGGCTTCGCCTTCGCGCCGGTCGCGGGTTACGCCGGGGCGATCATCAACAAGCGCGAGCCTCTTGCCGACGAGCCGGTTGAACAGGGTGGACTTACCGACATTGGGCCGGCCTATGATCGCAACGGTGGGAAGATTGGCCATACATCAGCGCCACGCGCTCACGCGCCCGTCGCTATCCAGGATATAGAGCGTGTTGTTAGCGATTATCGGCGAAAGGTAGATTGCCTTGCCGGCGCGGGTCTTGGTGCCGATCTTGCCCGTGGCAGCGTCAACGTTGACAAGTTCGCCCTGGGTGTTGGCGAGCACCAGCCGGTTGCCCGCAAGCACCGGGCCGGTCCATGTGATCAGCTTGTCCTTCTTCTTCGGTTTCCGCCAGTGCGGAAGCTGCGTGATCCAGCGCACCTTGCCGGTGGCACGTGCGATGCAGAGCAGTTGTGCCTGATCGGTCACGACGAAGATCCAGTCACCCGCAACCCATGGCGTGGAAATTCCACCGATGTTGAGTTCCCACAGCCGCTGGCCGCTCACGATATCGAGCGCGACCATGCGGCCGCCTTGCCCGATCGCGTAGACCTTGCCTTCCTCGATCACGGGATCGGCGTCGATGTCCGAAAGCGAGGCCACGGCGGTCGACATGCTGGTGCGCGATAAGGCATCCTGCCAGACGGCGCGGCCATTTTCATACCGATAGGCGGTAAGCTCGCCCGAAGAGAAACCCGCCACAACCGTTCCTTGAGCTACCGACGGGGCCGCCACTCCGAAAATCTCCGAGGCCACCAGCGATCCGGCCTCGTTCCAGACCGTCTTGCCGTCAGCTGCATTCAGCGCGAAGATCTGATTATCCTGCGTGATTACGTAAAGCTGGCCGTTCGCCACGGTGGGGGCGCCGCGCAGCGGACCCGCCGGGCGAACTTTCCACTGTATGGCGCCGGTCGCGGCATCCAGCGCGACGACGTCGCCGACGCCCGTGGTCGCATAGAGATGGCCATTGTCAAAGCTCACGCCGCCGCCGAACGCCGAACTCTCGCCATCGCCATGGACGCCAAGCGAGGTGCGCCAACGCGCGGCCCCGCTCTTTGCATCGAAGGCATGCACGACCGCCTGCGTATCGATGACGTAGACAGTTCCGTTGGCAACCACCGGCGAAGCCGCCAGCCGGGCCTTGTTGGAACCGCCTGCGATCCGCGCATTCCATGCCGGGCCAAGGGCAGAGCCGAGCGCGAGATTGCCCATGACCTTGCGTTCGTTGCCGCCGGGCTGCGCCCATGCGTCGTTCGCCTCGGGCGCGGGCAGGGTCACTTCGACGCTGGCCAGGCCAGGATCGGTTTCGGCGGCGTTCTCATAGGTGAGGATCGGGATCCGCTGACCGAGCAGCGGCGTCTTCGGCCCCTTATCCTCCCGTCCGCGAAAGATCCCGCAGCCCGACAGGGCAAGGAGGATCATCGCTGCGGCGGCAAATCGCTTCATTCAGTCTTTTCCTTCTGGGGCGCAGGCGGCGCCGAACTTTGTTGTTCCAGTGCGCCGGAGATCCGGACCGCGCGGGCACGCAGCGTGTCGGGGATCTCAGTGTTCTTGGCGAGTTCGTTGAAGATTGCAGCTGCCTTCTGCGGCTGGTTCAGCTTCAGATATGCTATCGCCGTCATTTCGGCAGCGCTGCCGTACCAAGGCGCCCCAGGTTGCGCGAGCGGCTTCAGCCGATCGATCGCCTTCTGCGGCGGCATGGTGTCGAAGCCCACCGCCACGCCCTTGATCAAGGCAGCGTCGCGGAACGGTTGCGCAACGTCGCTATCGGTCTCGATCGCGCGATATGCCGCGATAGCGCCCTTGGCATCGCCGGCCTCGAACTTGCGGGCAGCCTGGGCGAGCTGCGCGATGGCGCGATAGCTGGGATTGTCGCCCTTTATGATCGTCTTGAACTTGGCATCGGCTTGAGCGGGACGGCCGCCACTCAGATCGTCAAGCGCGGCGCTGAGCTGCTCGCCTTCCTCGCCCGCCTTTTGCTCGCCATTGGCCTGCCACCACAGATAGCCGCCGAAAAGCGCCAGACTGACGACGATGAGCGCGATCAGCGCCTTACCATAGCGGCGCCAGACCTGGCCGAGCTGATCCCGCCGCAGTTCTTCGTCAACCTCGCGAAGAAACGCCGGATCGGTCTGGGGGGTAAGCGCCAAGCATCGTCTCCAAGAATTGCCGGCGGCCCGGCCAGCGTTCCTTAGCGGCGTGCGCCGAGGAACGAAAGCGGTTCCGTGACTTGCAGGAAAGCGGTCAGCCCGGCGCTGCGGCCCAGCTCACCATATCCCCTTCATGGATGCCGGCGGCGGCGGCGCGTCCGCCCGCGATCTCGATGACCGCCGCCACGTCCTCGCCCGCATCGATCGGTTCAAGGGAAAAGGGCGTGGCGTTCGCCGCGATCCGCGCGATGCTCCCATCGGTGCGGATGAAGAGCAGGTCGAGTGGGATATAGGTGTTCTTCATCCAGAAGATGGCGCGCTCGGGCGCTTCGAACAGGAAGATCATGCCGCCGTCAGGAGCAAGCGACTTGCGGTACATCAGGCCGCGCTGCTGCTCGGCCGGGGTACGGGCCACTTCGACATGGAAGAGGCTTACGCCTTTTTGCGTTTTAATCCGTACCGGAAGGAGATCGACCGCGCGCGTGGCGGTGCTCGGCGCGACCGGCTCGGCCTGACAGCCCGTCGCAATGACCGACAAAAATAGGAGAACGCCGCCGAGCGGCCGAGTAAATCTCACGCGTCGGCGGGGTTGCTTAGATCGACAACCAATGGACCCTTGCGGCCCTCGGCGACGCGGGCGAGCAACGGCGTATCGGGTTCGAGATCAATCAGGCCGGCACGGCGCACCAGCTCCATATGGACGAAGATGTCGCGATCGTCGCCGTTCTGGCGCACAACGAAGCCATAGCCCTTGAGCCGATTGAACCATTTGACGCGTACAAGCTCGAATTCACCGGCCTGATCGATCAAGTCCGTGGGATTAACACGGTCATGCGCCCGTCGCGCAACCACGTCTGGATCGGGGCCGATCGCAGTGCTGATGTCGATTGAGGTGATCGCGCGCGCCTGCAACCCGCGCGCCCGGCGAACCACCTCGCACACCAGCCGCGCGCCTTCGGGCAAGGCACGCCGATCATGGTCACGCAGCACGGAGAAATGAATGAGGACATCGCCAATGCCGCCGTCCCCGACCATGAAACCGAAGCCGCGCATGGCATCGAACCACTTCACCGAGCCGGCCACGGTGATAGCCTGCTCTTCCTGCTGGTCATCAGCGTAAAGCACTGTTTCCAAGGCCAAATCCGTCGTCAACACGCTCGCGTCTTCATTCAAGGCGGACAACCCGACCCGCTCTGTTACCATTATACCTCCCCCCGAAGGTTGACCTTCAGCGCTAGCACGTTTCGAACGGTAAACGAAGCTGCAATCACGCCAGGCCGATCAACTCGCCCTGCCGAAAGGTCGGCAGGACGATTTTGTCATTCTTCCTCCGTAAGGATTTCTTTAATTATGTCTAGAGGATGCCCTGCCCGCGCCATAGCGGCGAACGCCCGACGGTAGCTGTTGGCATCGCCTTCTTTCTCGGCGAATGGGCCCAGCCGCTTGCGCCGCGCGAAATGCAGCGCCGCTTCCCTCGCCTGTTCCCCGGATTGGCGCAAAACCTCTTCAGAATCGTCCGCCGCGATGCCCGAGGCGGCGAGGTCGGCCTGAACACGGCGCTTCCCATAACCCCGCCGCGCAAGCGCACCGGCGCGCATTTCGGCGAACTGGCGGTCGTTCACATAGCCTAGTTCCGCCATGCGCCTCACAATCTCGGCGACCGGCGGTGCATCCTCGCCCGCCCAGCCGCGTTCATACAGTTTGCGTTCAAGGTAGCGCGTCAATTTCAGGCGCGTGGTTGCGTAACGCTCGACATAGCGCAACGCGAGACGCTCGAGCGACTCGCGGCTATGTGCAGGAATGTTGCGATTTGATGTCGAACGTGGCACGCGCCATTTTTGTGCCACAGTCGAGCCGGAATTTGAACGCGCATTGTCGGCTAGACGCCGGCAACATGGAAGTGAAGGCAGGTTGACATGACTCCGCCCAACCTGCCGCAAGCAAGGGAGCCGTTAACGGTGCTCAACCAAATCGCGCGTGCGCCGCAAAAGGCGTCGCCGGAGGATGCATTGGAACCGACTGCCACCCAAGACAGCCTGCCGCGTCGGATGTCCGATTTCGCAACGCTGGGCGAGGCGCTCGATTATGCCGCCGGCGGCGAGCGCGGCATGAACTTCCATGATGCGCGCGGAAAGCTGATCCGCCCCTATTCCTATGCGGAGCTGCGCGCCGATGCGATCGACATGGCGCGCCGGCTGATCGCGCAAGGGGTTCAGCCTGGCGATCGCATCGCGCTGATCGCCGAAACCGGCCCGGAGTTCGCGGCGCTCTTCTTCGGCGCCGTCTATGCCGGCGCATGGCCTGTCCCGCTGCCGCTCCCGACCTCGTTCGGCGGCCGGGAATCCTATATCGATCAGCTCGCCGTTCAGTTGACCAGCGCCGATCCGAGGCTGCTCCTCTACCCTGTCGAGCTGGCGGCGATGGCGGAAGCCGCCGCCTCATCGGAAGGCTGCGAGGCGATCGCCTGGGAACATTTCGCCGATAAGGCGGCGCCCGTGGTCGATCTGCCGGCCGCCAAGGGCGACGACATCGCCTATCTGCAATATTCAAGCGGCTCCACGCGCTTCCCGCATGGCGTGGCGATCACGCATCATGCGCTGCTCAACAATCTCGCCGCGCATGGCCACGGCATGCATCTTATCGAGAGCGACCGCTGCGTAAGCTGGCTGCCCTGGTATCATGACATGGGGCTGGTCGGCTGCCTCCTTTCGCCGATCGCGAACCAAGTTTCCGTCGACTATCTCAAGACCGAGGATTTCGCGCGGCGTCCGCTTGCATGGCTTGATCTGATCAGCCGCAACGAGGGCACGACGCTCAGCTATTCCCCGACCTTCGGTTACGATATCTGCGCGCGCCGCATTTCGAGCCAAACCAACGCCGCCGAGCGCTTCGATCTCTCGCGCTGGCGGGTCGCCGGCAATGGCGCGGACATGATCCGTCCCGACGTGATGCAGGCCTTCGTCGACGCGTTTGCAGATGCCGGATTCGACGCGTCCACCTTTCTGCCGAGCTACGGCTTGGCCGAGGCGACGCTGGCCGTGTCGATCATGCCCCCTGGCGAGGGCATCGTCGTCGAGCTGGTCGAAGAGACACAGCTTTCCGGCATCAGCAGCGGCGGCGATCGGCCGCAGCGCTATCGCGCGGTCGTCAACTGCGGCAAGGCGGTGCGCGACATGGTCATCGAGATCCGGGATGAGGACGGCGCGGCGCTGCCCGATCGGGCCATCGGCAAAGTCTGGTGCAAGGGCTCATCGGTGATGGTCGGCTATTTCCGCGATCCGGAAGCGACGAATGCCTGTCTGGTCGATGGTTGGCTCGATACCGGCGACATGGGCTATTTGTCCGACGGCTATATCTATATCGTCGGTCGCGCCAAGGACATGATCATCATCAACGGCAAGAATCATTGGCCACAGGATATCGAGTGGGCGGTCGAGCAGCTCCCGGGCTTCAAGGCGGGCGACATCGCCGCCTTCGCGATCACCACGCAGGGCGGCGAAGAAACGCCCGCCGTGCTCGTCCAGTGCCGCACCTCGGATAACGCCGAGCGCGCGCGGCTCCGCGAGGAAATCCGTGAGCGCGTACGCGCCATCACCGGCATGCATTGCGTGGTCGAGCTGGTGCCGCCGCGCACGCTGCCTCGGACCAGCTCGGGCAAGCTCAGCCGCGCCAAGGCGCGCAATCTCTATCTTTCCGGTGAAATCCAGCCCTACGACATCGCGGCCTGAATTTAGCCAGCGAGCCGTTGCAGTCTCCACAACACAGAGTTCCGCCACATCGCGCGCAGGACCGCGAGGTCTGGCGAATCGGTAAGGGTCGGCGCCGCGCGAGCAGGATGATGACGCTGCCCTTGCACTCCGCGCCGCACGCGGCTAATAGCCCGCGTTCTCGGGGCCGGAGGAGTGTAGCTCAGCTGGTAGAGCATCGGTCTCCAAAACCGAGGGCCGGGGGTTCGAGTCCCTCCACTCCTGCCATCCAGCGATGGCCGGCAGGGACCCGGGAAGCAAGAGCGAGGTCGAAGGTCGCGCCGGAGCCAAGAACGGTAGGCGGCCGACGGCCTCTTATTGGTGTTTGAAGGGCGATCTGGTGGCGAAAACATCACCTGTTGAGTTCATCCGGCAGGTCCAGGCGGAAACCAAGAAGGTCGTCTGGCCGAGCCGCCGCGAGACCGTGATGACCGCGGTCATGGTGGTGCTGATGACGCTGATGCTGGGGATTTTCTTCTTCGGCGTCGACGCGATCTTCAGCCGTATCGTCCGCTTGCTGCTGTCTTTGGTTTAAGAAGGTAAGGTCGTCGATTCATGTCGCGCTGGTACATCATCCACGCTTATTCGGGCTTCGAGAACAAGGTGCGCGACGCCATCATGGCGGAAGCGACCCGCATGGGGCTTGAGCGGCTGGTCGACGCCGTCGAGGTGCCGACCGAAAAAGTGACCGAGGTTCGCCGCGGCAAGAAAGTGACCTCGGACCGGAAATTCTTTCCGGGCTATGTGCTCGCCAAGCTCGAAATGAACGACGATGTCTACCACCTCGTCAAGAACACGCCGAAGGTGACCGGCTTCCTCGGCTCCTCCGGCAAGCCCCAGCCGATCAGCGATGCCGAAGCCGCGCGCATCCTCAACACCAAGGATGAGGTGGCCGCCGCCGCGCCCAAGACGAAGATCAAGGTGGATTTCGAGATCGGCGATCAGGTCAAGGTGCTCGAAGGCCCGTTCGCGAGCTTCAACGGCCTCGTCGAGGAGCTCGATTTCGACAAGGGCAAGGTCAAGGTCTCGGTCTCGATCTTCGGCCGCGCCACCCCGGTCGAGCTCGATTTCGAGCAGGTCGAGCGGATGAAATAGAATTCGTCGCCCGGGCCCGGCCCGGGGCCGCTCTCCCCACGCGCCGCACGGCGAATGAGGGCGGATGCCGAACAGCTTTCGGCAGGACGAGGTGGGACGAGATGCGGGAGATCTTCGGATCGTCGGCACCGCTAAACTTGAAAGAGAGTGACATATGGCAAAGAAGATTACCGGCTATATCAAGTTGCAGGTGCCGGCCGGCGCCGCCAACCCTTCCCCGCCGATCGGCCCTGCGCTCGGTCAGCGTGGCGTCAACATCATGGAATTCTGCAAGGCGTTCAACGCGCAGACGCAGGAGCTCGAAAAGGGCATGCCGATCCCGACCATCATCACGGTCTATGCGGATCGTAGCTTCTCGTTCGAAACCAAGACGCCGCCGGCGACCTTCCTGATCAAGAAGGCGGCGAACCTGAAATCCGGTTCGAAGGAGCCCGGCAAGGTTTCCGCAGGCAAGATCAAGCGCTCGCAGCTTGCGCAGATCGCCGAGACCAAGATGAAGGATCTGAACGCCAACGATATCGAGGCGGCGACGAAGATCATCGAAGGCTCCGCCCGCGCAATGGGCCTCGAAGTGGTGGAGGGCTGATCCGATGCTGAAACCAAGGAAACTCACCAAGAAGCAGCAGACGCTCGCCAAGGCCGTCGACCGTGAGAAGCTTTACGGGGTGGACGAAGCGATCAAGCTCGCCAAGGCCAATGCGACCGCCAAGTTCGACGAAACGATCGAAGTCGCGCTCAACCTCGGCGTCGATCCGCGCCATGCCGACCAGATGGTCCGTGGCGTCGTGACCCTTCCCAAGGGCACCGGCAAGACCGTCCGCGTCGGCGTGTTCGCGCGCGGCGCCAAGGCCGAGGAAGCCACTGCGGCCGGTGCTGACGTCGTAGGCGCGGAGGATCTCCTGGAGATCGTCCAGGGCGGCAAGATCGAGTTCGATCGCTGCATCGCCACCCCCGACATGATGGGCTTGGTCGGCCGCCTCGGCAAGGTGCTGGGTCCCAAGGGTCTGATGCCCAATCCGAAGCTCGGCACCGTCACCATGAATGTCGGCGAGGCCGTAAAAGCCGCCAAGGGCGGTCAGGTCGAATATCGCGTCGAGAAGGCCGGTATCATCCACAGCGGCATTGGCAAGGCGAGCTTCTCCGAATCGGACTTGCGTGCCAATTTCGATGCGCTGCTGGACGCGGTCGTGAAAGCCAAGCCGTCGGGCGCCAAGGGCAAATATCTCAAAAAGGTCGCCGTCAGCTCGACCATGGGCGCAGGCATCAAGATCGACGTGGCCGAGGTCAGCGCCAGCTGAACCTGCCGACCATATCCACCACAGGAGCCGGGAGCAATCCCGGCTCTTTTTGTATGAAAGTGCTTCCGGCGCTATAGGCAGCCGATGCACGCATCGGATCAGGACGATTGGCCACAGGCGGGGCGCGAGCGCGTTGTCGTGCTTCCGCCAGTTGCCGCGCTCGGCACCGGAATCGAGATCGACGAGCTTGCGCTGCTGAAACGGCTCGACGACAAGACGGTTTTCATGATGGGCGACAATCCCGCCCTGCCGCGCATGCCGGAACGGCCGAACCTGCTCGATTTCTTCAAATATCGCATCTCCGGCATCACTTTCCGTCACTTGCTGACCAGCGCCAAGCGCGCGCTCGACGAAGGGCATGAGGAGAAGATCGTCCTCGCCTGTCTGCTGCACGACATCTCCAATGCCTGCTTCATGCGTGCCGATCATGGCTATTGGGCGGCGCAGATGATCGCGCCTTATGTCGATGAAGAGATTGCCTGGGCGGTCAAATATCATCAGGCGCTGCGCTATTTCGCGGACGAAAGCGTGGGCTACACCTATCCCGAAAGCTATTTGCGCTTCTTCGGCCCGGACTATGTTCCGCCCGAATATATTCGTCGCGACGCCGAGGAAGCACGCCGCCATCGCTGGTATATGAGCGCCCGGCTCGTGACCCTGAACGATATCTATTTCTTCGAGGACGCGCCCGACGTCGATCCCGAGATCTTCACCGACATCATCGGCCGCCATTTCCGTGAACCGGAACAAGGATTGGGTTTCGACGGATCACCCACGGCACACATGTGGCGCACGATCATCTGGCCGAACAATTTCCTGTAATTCGGAGCTATCCTCTCACCCGGGCAACGCGGCGTCAGCCCTTTGGACCGAACGGGATCAGCAAGGCGCCGATGATTCCCAGAATCGTGCCCTTGACCAGCAGCGTGCCGAACACGGCGAGCAAAATGCCGGTGTAGATCGGGTGGCGAACAATGGCGAACGCGCCCCTATCAATGACTTCGTGACCAGGCTTGCGGGTGATGTCGCCGACCACAGCGAGCCCAACTCGATACGCGCCCACCAGCTGAAGGCAAAACCCGAGATGATCAGCACCACCGAGAGCCACGCCAGCCACCACGACGGGAATGCGCGATGGCGCTTCCCTTCGCATGCCCAGGACGCTCGCCGGCGGGCTCGACCACCATGCCGCAACCGCCCAGGACAAGACGAAGCCAATCCAAAGAGCGATGATGATCCCACCGGCCGCATGGCGCTATTCTCCTCGCGAACCCGTCCCCAAATGTGCAAGCATCAAGAGCGCTTGACGCATGTGCGCGACACACTGCGCGCCGGCATGTCGGAGCAATTCAGCGTCGATCGCGTGCATCGCGCTCCGCTGAACATCGGCGGCAGCGCGGCCCCGTTCGGTCAGCATCACGATCAGACGGCGGCGATCGCCAGGGTCGACGGATCGCTCAAGATAACCGCGCAACACGAGTGTGTCGATCAACTGCCCGGCGGCTTGTTTCGACACTTTCAGCTCGCGAATGATCTGTGCCAGCGGCGCATTGGAATGCGCCAATGCACCGATCACATAAAGGCCATTGCGCGGGACGTCATCATAGCCTGCGTTGCCCAACGCATCGCGCATTGCCGTGCCATAGGTTGCTCGTGCGGCTCGCAACAATGCAGGTGTCGCAATTTCCGCTGTGCGATCGGTCTCATGGTCCATAAGACGAGCATATAGTAAAATCTATTGACTGTCAATAATATTGACTAACTAGGCCCTTAAGACCGCTTGGGATTCATCGGTCAGGCGACGCGGCGGCCAAACCCGGCTTGGCCGAATGCGCGGGCGCCGGCGCCAATGAACGGCCGCGCCGGTTGCGCCGCAATCCGGGCGGCCTGCATCGCATCGAACAACGGACCGTTTGTGAGCGGATATTCGAAGCGGACGCCCATGCGATCGACCTCGTCCCACATCACGCGGGCATAGATGGTCTGATCGCGATGATCGATCTGGAAGCGGGTGCCGGCGGGGAAGCTGGCGCCTACGATCTGCGCGCCGCCTTCGGAAAGGTCGATGATCCGGCCTTCGCGCGTATCCAGCACCGAAACCAGCGTCACCTTTAGATCGACTGCAATACGCGCTTGCCTGCGATTCTCGTCCATGGCCCGCCCCTTTCGTTACGCATCCAACCACGGGACGGTTAAAATTCGGAAAAGGATAAGGAGGTAAATGGCAATTAATGCCTGAACGCCGCAAGCACCTGCCAATGGTCTTGCCATCGGGAACCTTGGCGTGAGAGAGCGCGGTCATGACCGGGATCGCCACACGAGAAGAGCTGCGCGCTGCCGCGCTTGTAAGCAAGGCATGGCCTTATGAGGAAGCACGCAAGCTGCTGAAGCGCTATGAGCAGCACCCTCCCCAAAAGGGCTATGTGCTGTTCGAGACCGGCTACGGCCCGAGCGGCCTGCCGCATATCGGAACCTTCAACGAAGTGCTGCGCACGACAATGGTGCGCCGCGCCTATGAGGCGCTGTCGGACCTGCCCACGCGCCTGATCGCGTTCAGCGACGATATGGACGGCTTGCGCAAGGTGCCTGACAATGTGCCGCGGCAGGAGATGCTACAGCGCTATATCGGCATGCCGCTCACCAGCGTACCTGATCCCTTCGGCAAATATGAAAGCTTCGCGCATCACAACAATGCGATGCTGCGGGAATTTCTCGATCGCTTCGGCTTCGAATATGAGTTCATGTCGGCGACCGAGCAGTATCGATCCGGCCGCTTCGATCCGACGCTGAGCAGCATCCTCGAACATTTCGATGCGATCATGGGCGTGATGCTGCCGACGCTGCGCAAGGAACGGCAGGCGACATACTCGCCGGTGATGCCGCTAAGCCCGAAGACCGGCAAGGTGCTGCAATGCCCGGTCACGGTGGTCGATGCCCATGCGGGCCTGATCCGCTTCACCGACGAGGATGGCGAGACGATCGAGCAGAGCGTGTTCGGCGGGAAGGCCAAGCTGCAATGGAAAGTCGACTGGGCGATGCGCTGGGTCGCGCTCGGCGTCGACTATGAGATGTCGGGCAAGGATCTGATCGATTCGGTCACGGCCTCCGGCAAGATCGCGCGCATCCTCGGCGCACGGCCGCCGGAGGGCTTCACCTATGAGATGTTCCTCGACGAGAAGGGCGAGAAGATCTCCAAATCCAAGGGCAATGGCCTCAGCCTCGATCAATGGTTGACCTACGGGCCCCAGGAAAGCCTCGCCTTCTTCGCCTATCGCGAGCCCAAAAAGGCAAAGCAGCTCCACATGGGGGTGATCCCGCGCGCGATCGACGAATATTGGCAGTTTCGCGCCAACCATCCGGCGCAGCCGCTGGAGCAGCAGCTCGGCAACCCGGTGCATCATATCCATAATGGCTCGCCGCCTGCCGAACCGCTGCCGATCAGCTTCGGGCTGCTGCTCAACCTGGTGGCCGTGCTGGGGAGCGCCGATCGCGAAGTCATCTGGGGCTATCTGCGCAACTATGTGCCCGATGCCAGCGCGGAGCGCTTCCCCGCACTCGACGATCTGATCGGCCACGCGATTGCCTATCACCATGATTTCATCGCACCGACGCTACAGCGTCGCGCACCCACCGAGCAGGAAGCAGCAGCGCTGCGGGCGCTTGACGCCAAGCTGGCTGCACTGCCTGTCGACGCCGGGGCGGAAGCGATCCAGACCGAAGTCTACGAGGTGGGGAAAGGCGCCGGCTTCGAGAATCTACGGGACTGGTTCAAGGCGCTCTACGAAACCCTGCTGGGCTCCTCACAGGGGCCGCGCATGGGCAGCTTCATCGCGCTCTACGGCATCGAAAATACGCGGCGTTTGATCGCGGAGACGCTTGCCGCCGCATAGCGGCGTGGCGCAGGCTCTTATGCAACGTCTCTGCATGGCGCTCACCTACCGTTCAGCTTGGCAGCCTTAGCGGCAAGGCGTGCGGTTGGAGCGACGCCATGAAGCAGGTCTATCTTCTGCTGTTTTCATGCCTCATGGTCTCAGCAGGAGCAGCATCCGCCCGTGATCCCGCGCCGGCTGGCAATCCGGCCCCCCAATTCCGGCGGCTCTTCATTAGCCCGATGGGGGAACCATTTCGTGGCGATGGCACGCGCGACGAGGTCGCGGTCTGGTTCAACGGGGCCGATCTTGATCATAACGGCCAGCTCAATCTCGCTGAATTCAACGCCGATGCCGCGCGCTTCTTCAAGATGCTCGATCTCAACCATGATGGCGAGATCGCGGGCGATGAGATCCAGCATTATGAGTTTGATATCGTGCCGGAAACCAGCGGCGCGAGTATCGATGAGCGCGGCTTTGGCAACGGCCGGGGTGAAGGCGGCGGCAGGCCCAACCGAGGCGGTGGGCGACGCGGCCATGAGAATTTTCAGGGCGATTATGGCGATCCAGGCGGCAGCGACGAAGGTGATGCTGCGCCAGCCGAGCGCCGGCCATCGCGGCAGCCGCTTGAAGGCGCTTCGCGCTTCGGCATTCTCGATATTCCTGAACCGGTGACGTCCGCCGACACCGACTTTGACGGCCGCGTCACCTGGAAAGAGTTTGAGACCGCTGCCGGGCAGCGCTTCGAATTGCTCGACACGAACAAGGATGGCGTGCTCACGCTGGACGAGCTACCCAAGCTGACCGTGCAAAAAGCGGGCCACCGCCAGCATGGGCGCGATCGGAATGGCCGCCAACGGCATTGATTATCGAACCATTTTGCCAGTGATAGCCTCGTCTCGGCGCGCAGCCGAGATGTTTCGGCGCAAAATCAGAGCCTTGCAGTTGGCATGCGAGGAAGCGCACGGCAGCTTCATTTCGGGGGGACACCGAAATGCGCCATTTTCGCTTCTTGCTGCTGGGTTTTGCCGTGGCGTTTTCAGCCGCACCCCTATCCGCCCGAGGCCTTGAGCAGGATGTGCTCGACGAGATCAATTATGTCCGCACGCATCCGCAAGACTATGCGGACGAGCTACGGCGCTATCGCGACAGTTTCGACGGCCGCATGGTCGTGGACGAAACGGGCGAGCACATGACCTATGAAGGCGCGCGCGCGGTGGACGAGGCGATCGCCTTCCTCGATGCGCAGAAGCCACTCGATCCGCTGGAACCTGGCAGCGTCCTCGCGCGCACGGCCTCCGATTATGCGCGCGATCAAGGACGGCATGGCAGCATGGGGCATGTCTCCGCGAACGGCGCCACTCCGGCGCGACGCGTGGCGGCGCATGGCGGCGGCATCTATGTGTCCGAGACGATCGCGTACGGCCGCTCGGATCCGGCGGGCGTGGTGCGCAGCCTGATCGTTGACGATGGCGTGGGCTCGCGCATTCACCGCGCCGTGATCTTCATGGGTTTCCTGCGCTATGCGGGCGTCGGCTGCGGCCCGCATGTGCGCGTCGATTATGTCTGCGTGATCGATTACGGGCAGACACCCGACGGCCGTCCGCCGCTGCCCGCCAGCCTTGCCAGGGCAGACGACAGCAACAACCCCCGCCACTTCTAGAGGCGAGCATTCAGAGTCCCTACCGTTTGGTTCGAGTAGCTTTCGAGCTCGTCGAGAAAGCGTATCGAGAACGCGCCCTGACGAATTTCTCGACTTCGGTTCTCGGCATGCTCGAACCTTCGCTCGAAACAAACGGTGAGGATTGACGCACGATGCTCGAAGAGATCGGGCGAGCGACCGCTATCGCTTCTGGTTGGCGATCCAGTCGTCGACTTTCTGTTCCAGGACAGTCATCGGCAGCGCGCCGGTGTTGAGTATCTGTGCGTGGAAAGCGCGCACGTCGAACTTGGGTCCAAGCTCGGCCTGCGCCTTGGCCTTGAGCCTCAGGATCGTGAGCGCGCCGATCTTATATGCCAGCGCTTGTCCGGGGATCGCAATATAACGCTCGACCTCGGCGCGCGCATCTGTCGCGCTTTGGCTTGAATTCTCGAGAAAATACTGGATCGCCTGTTCGCGGGTCCAGCCCTTGGCGTGAAGACCGGTATCGACGACGAGCCGCATCGCGCGCAGCATCTCGTCGTTCAATCCGCCGAACCGCTGATAGGGATCGGTCTCCATACCCAACGGCTTCCACAGCGTTTCCGCGTAGAGCGCCCAGCCCTCGGCGAACGCCGTGTTGCCGCCGAACCGCATGAAATTGGGAAGCGAAGCGTCTTCCTGCGCCAGGCTGATCTGGAAATGGTGTCCGGGGATCGCCTCGTGCAGATAGAGCGTCTCATCGCCGACCTTGGACCGCGAGGGCAGATCATAGGCGTTATAGTAAAAGATGCCCGGCCGCGATCCGTCCGGCGTGCCCGGATAATATGAGCCGGCCGCATCGGTCTTCTCGCGATATTCGGGCACCGGCCGGATCTCGAGCGGCGTCTTCGGGATCAGCGAGAATTGTTCGCGCACGCGCGCATCGACCCGCTTGCCGATGGCGGTGAAGGTATCGCGCATGTCTTCCTTGGACGCATATTTGAACTGCTTGGCGTTACGCACATAATCGAAGAACTGGCGCAACGTGCCCTTGAAGCCCACCTGCGCCTTGATCTTCTCCATTTCGCCCTTGATGCGCGCGACTTCGCGGAGGCCAAGCTTATGCACCTCGTCCGCCGAGAGCGGCAGCGTCGTATTCTGCTCGATCAGATAAGCGTAGAGCTTATCGCCACCTTTCATGCCGCTAAGGCCAACGCTGTCGCGCGCGGCCGGCAGATATTCGTTCTTGAGGAAATCGCGCATACGAGTGTCGGCCGGAATGATCCTGTCGCGGATCTGCGCGGCATAGGCGGCCTTGAGCCGGTCCTGGTCGGCGGCGGCGATTGATGCGGGCAACAACTTGATCGGCCCGTAGAAGACCGAGCCCTCGACCCCCTGCCCGATCTGAACATTGAACTGCTCGATCATATTGTTGACGACTAGCCGGGGCTGGACGACGCCGCTTTTCATGCCCTCCCGGAAGCGCGCGATTGCCGCGTCGAGCAGCTTCACATAGTCATCGTTGCGCTTGAGGTTGTTTTCATAATCGGCGACCGTCTTGAACGGCGCAGCACCTTCGCCCGACGCGAGGTCGGGGTAGAAAACCTGCCAGCCTTCGAAATGATCGATCGGCCGCACGGCGGTCAACGCCAGCATATCCGGCTGCAGGCCCTTGAGGTTGATCTCGGTCTGCCATTTGAAGACGTCATAGGCGATTTTGTTGACCGGGCTGAGCTTCGTCTTGTCGATCGCGGCGAGCGCTTTGAGGTCGCTTTCGCCGGCGGCGCGCTCCGCAGCGAAATAGGCGTCGCTCACATAATCGCCGAGGTGATCGGCATAGCGCAGATCGCCCCGGAAGAGCGCAGTGATCGGGTTACGCTGGAGCGAAGCTTCGTCACTGTCATGGAAGAGCTTGAGCAGCTGGGCATCGGCCGGCGAAGCCGCTGGCTGGGCCGCCGGAGACGATGAAGGGCTTTGTGCATGGAGCGGCATGCCCGCACCTATCATGCCAGCCGCACCGATCAACAATAGCGTCCTGAAAACCATGAATGAACTCCAGCGGAAACCATCGAATCGCTCTATGCTACTGACATTGATGTAACAAGAGCGGTCCAGGCCATGGCCCGAACCGCTGCTGCTATGCTTCAATCGGTGATTGGGTTCACCAGAAGAAATCGCGATGCACCTCTATGACCCGGCCGGTCCGGATGTTCACCAGCGCCACATCGTTGCCGTAGCGCACCCAGCGGCGCGGGCCTGCGACGACGGGGAGACGATAGCGCCCCGGATCGGCGACGATATACCGCCCGCTATAGTAGATGGGAGCGAAGCGATGGCCGACCACGAGCGGGCGATAGCGATAGCTGCGGGGGCCGACATAGGCCGGCTGGCGATAGGCATCGCGATGGTCGCGCCGATAGTCGCGCCAATCCTCGCGATATTCCTGGCGAGCCTCCCGAAGATCATGCCGTGCATCGCGCACGTCATGGCGGTCGCCATCGCGCACCGCCCGACGCAGGTCGCGGCGTTCTTCACTAATATCCTGGCGATCATGCCGCAGTTCGGCGGTCTGCGCCGAGGCCGCAACCGGAGACAGGGTGGCGGCCAACAATCCCAAAATAACAGCCTTACGCATAACTTGCTCCTCGATATTGGGTGCATGGCCAGTTGATGAAGCTTCCATGCTGGGAGCCGTTTCGCACAGCCGGACTGAACATCGCCGGAATGCTCCAGTCATACAATTGAAAGCATTAGGTTTTTTGGAACGACGAAGGCGCGGAGGTTTCCCTCCGCGCCTCGTTCTTGCAGATTTCGGCCTTACCAGAAGAAGTCGTAGATCACGTCCACGATATGGCCGTCGCGAATGTCGATCAGCATGACATCGTCAAAATAGCGCACCCAGCGATAGGGCCCATAGGCGGCGGGCAACCGATAATACCATGGATCGGAGATCCAATAGTCGCTGGCATAGAACCAGGGATCGAGCCTGTAGCCTATGTACCAGCGATTATAGCTGTAGCCGCGCGGCGCATAATAGCGGCGCATGTGGAAGCGGTCGCGGTTCTGATGGCGCCAACCCTGCCAGTCATAGCGCCGATCCCGGCGCCAATCGCGATTCCAGTCATTGTCCCGGCTGCCCCAGTCGCGATTGTCCACCCAGCGGTGATCATTGCGATCATTGTCATTGCGCCAGTCGCGCCGGCGATCCTGCCAATCGCGCCGATTGTCCTGCCAGTTCCGCTGGGTGTCGCGCCAGTCTCTGCCATCGGCGCGGCGATCCGCACGCCAGTCGCGCCCGCGGCCCTGCGTGCTATGCTGGGTGTCGCGCCAATCCCTCGCATTATCGCGACGATCGGCGCGCCAGTCGCGGCGCTGCTCGGCCGGGCTATTGGCAACGCCATTGGCAATCGCCTGCCGATCGCGCCAGGTTTCGCGCTGATCCTGCCGCAGATCACGGCGGTCCGCACCGACGTCGAGGCGATCGCGCTGCACCCCGCGCCAATCCTGCCGGGCGGCTGCGGGATTGCCCGCACGCCAATCCTGCCGCATCTGCGCGCGATCCTGCTGCACCTCCTGCCGGCCGCGCCACATCTCAGCACGGTCCTGACGGACCTCGGCGCGATCGTTGCGGACCTCCGCGCGGTTCTGCTCGTTCTGCTGCCGGCGGCCATCGCCGTTCTGATCCATGGCGCGCTGCCACCCACCCCGGCGATTACCGGGGCCATCACCGGGATCGGCCTGCGCGATCGCAGGCAGCGCCACCGCCGAGGCCAGCAACATCATTATCATTGTCTTGCGCATCTCGAAGAACTCTCCAGTCGCTGGACAGCCGGAGGGCCATCCTTGCACTTTACATCGCGCATGCCGGCTGAGCGAGTCCTGAACCCCTTTGTCAGCCCCCAGAAAGCATTCAGCGCTTGGGCGCGACCAGCGCCGGAACCGCCTGGGCAGCATCTTCGGGAGCGATGCCCCCCGGCGGCGCGGCGGCGATCTTCTCGCGGCCGGCCTGCACGCGCGAGGCGAGCTGGATCGCGCGGCGAATACGCGGATAGGTGCCGCAACGGCAGATGTTGGTGATCGCCCTGTTGATATCCTCGTCCGACGGATCGGGCTTCTCGGCAAGCAGCGCAGCAGCCGCCATGATCATGCCCGGCTGGCAATAGCCGCACTGAGGCAGATTCTCCGAAACCCACGCCTGCTGCACCGGATGGCCGCGGTCACGCGAAAGGCCCTCGATCGTGGTGACGAACGTTCCTTCGGCCTGCGCGATGGTGATCTGGCAGGAACGCACCGCCTTACCATCGACATGGACAGTGCAGGCTCCGCACAGCCCCGCGCCGCAACCATATTTGGTGCCGGTCAGGTTGGAGGCGTCCCGCAGCGCCCAAAGCAGGGGCGTCTGCGGATCCATCTTATAGTGGACGGGCTGTCCGTTGACAGTGAAGCTGGTCATCGCGATTCTTTAGGCGCGGAGAACGCCATCGATCAATGCAATCCCCATTCACGAAGGGTGCAGCTCCATGGCATCACTGCGCCATCATGCTGTTCGTGATTCTCCTGGCCGCGGCCGTGACGCCGCTTAGCGCGGAACAACATTTCGAAACGTGCGCCGCGCTGGTGAAGCAGGATGCCGCCAAAGCCGTAGCGGAGGCGGACGCATGGCGCGCGAATGGCGGCGGCATTCCCGCCCGGCAATGTCTCGGCCTTGCCTATGCCGCGCAGGAAAAATGGCCTTCGGCCGCTATCGCTTTCGAACAGGCGGCGCGCGATGCCGAAATCCAGCGTGACGGCCGTGCGGCCAATCTGTGGGTGCAATCCGGCAATGCGTCGCTGGCAGGCGATGATGCCCCCAAGGCTCGCGCCGCCTTCGATCGGGCGCTGGCGCTGCCGGTGTTGAGCGATCCGATGCGCGGCGAAGCGCTGACCGATCGGGCGCGTGCCGAAGTGGCTGCGGACGATCCTCTAGCAGCGCGCGCCGATCTCGACGCGGCCTTGAAGCTGGTGCCTCAGGACCCGATGGTCTGGCTGCTCTCCGCGACGCTTGCGCGCCGACAGAAGGAGCTGCCGAGGGCCGCGACCGACATCCGCGAAGCGCTCCGCCTGGCGCCGGACGCCAGCGCCGTGGCCTACGAGCAGGGCAATATCGCTTATGAGCAGAATCAGCTGGATATGGCCCGCGGCGCCTGGCAGCGCGCCGTCGATCTCGACAAGCATGGCGACGAAGCAGGGCAGGCGGCGCGCATGGCGATCGCAAAACTTGAAACCGAGGCTGCGCCGGCTCGTTGAGAGCGCTATAGATGCGCCATGAAATATCTGCACACGATGATCCGCGTCTCCGATCCGGACGCCACCATTCGTTTCTTCGAGCTGCTCGGGCTGAAGGAAATCCGCCGCTTCGACAATGAACAAGGGCGCTACACGCTCATCTTCCTGGCCGCGCCGGGCGATGAGGATGCCCAGATCGAGCTGACCCATAATTGGGACGAGAAGGGCTATGACGGCGGGCGCAATTTCGGCCACCTCGCCTATCGGGTCGACAATATTTACGAGACCTGCCAGCGATTGATGGACGGCGGCATCACCATCAACCGCCCGCCGCGCGATGGCCACATGGCGTTCGTCCGCACCCCCGACAACATATCGGTCGAGCTTCTGCAGGACGGCCGACTGGAGCCTGCAGAGCCCTGGGCTTCGATGCCGAATACCGGCACCTGGTAAGCGATGCGCCGAGAATTCCTCTCGCTCACCGGAGCCAGGCTGCCGATCGTACAGGCCCCGATGGCCGGATCGAGCGGCGTGGCCCTTGCGGTGGCGGCGCTCCGCGCCGGCGCGATTGGTTCGCTTCCCTGCGCATTGCTTTTGCCGGACCAACTCCGACAGCAAGTCGCGGAAGTAAGGTCGCAGGCGGAGGGGCCGCTCAACCTCAATTTCTTCTGCCATCGCCTGGGCTCACCCCCTGATGAGTCGGCATGGCGTGAAACCCTGGCGCCCTTTTATGCAGAGGAAGGGGTTGGCCCACCCACCAATCCACCACCGCTACGCGCACCATTCGACGACGCCCTTTGCGCAGCCGTCGAGGAGGTCAAACCCCAGATCGTCAGCTTCCACTTCGGGCTGCCGGAGCCTGAACTGCTTGCCCGTGCCCGTGCGACAGGTGCGCTCATCTTCGGCAATGCGACCACGATTGGCGAGGCCCGTTATCTCGCCGCCCAGGGCGTCGACGCGATCATCGCGCAGGGGAGCGAAGCCGGCGGCCATGCGGGGCATTTCCTTGCGGGGCATCATCCTGTCGGAACGATGGCGCTGGTCCCGCAGATCGTCGACGCCGTCACCGTCCCTGTCATTGCCGCCGGCGGAATCGGCGACGCGCGCGGGATCGCGGCGGCGCTGCTGCTGGGCGCCGCGGCGGTGCAGCTTGGCACGGCCTATCTGCATACGCCCGAGAGCCTGATTTCCGCGACGCACCGCGCGCGCCTTGCGGGGCCGGAGGCTGAGGATACAGTTTTCACCAACCTGTTCACCGGCGGCCTTGCGCGTGGCATGCGCAACCGGCTGGTCAACGAGCTTGGCGCGATCCATCCGACCGCCCCGCCCTTTCCCTACGCATCGGCCGCGCTGGCCGAATTGCGCCGGGTTTCCGAAGCCGACTATGCCAATTTCTGGGCCGGTCAGGCCGCGCCGCTGGGCAGGCCGGAGCCCGCCCAGGCCCTCACCGAACGGCTGGCGCGAGAGGCGCTGGCGCTTCTGGAGCAAATCCATGCCGCTTGAGATCGTTCGCATTCCCGTCCTCAACGACAATTATATCTGGCTGGTGCACGAGCCGGACAGCGGCGAGACCATGGCGGTCGATCCCGCCGTCGCGCCGCCGGTGCTGGCCGAGGCACAGACGCGCGGCTGGCGCATCACCCAGATCTGGAACACGCACTGGCACCCCGATCATACCGGCGGCAATGCCGACATCAAGGCGGCGACGGGATGCCTCGTCACGGGTCCAGCCGTCGAAAAGGGCAAAATCCCCACTCTCGATCGCGTCGTGAGTGAGGGCGACATCGTGAAGCTGGGCGCGATCGAAGCCGTGGTCATGGAAGTTCCCGCCCATACAGCAGGACATATCGCCTACCATATTCCCTCCGAAGCCGTGGTTTTCGTTGGCGACACGCTGTTCGCCATGGGCTGCGGCCGGCTCTTCGAAGGAACGGCCGCGCAGATGTTCCGTAACATGAGCCGCCTCGCGGCATTGCCGCCGGAGACGCGCGCTTATTGCGCCCATGAATATACCCAATCCAACGGCCGCTATGCACTGGTCGCAGAACCGGACAACCAAGCGCTAATCGATCGTATGAAGAAGGTCGACGCGGCGCGCGCGCATGGCGAAGCCACCGTCCCCACCACGATCGCGCTCGAACGTGCCACCAACCCCTTCATGCGCGCGCATTCGGTGGAAGAGCTGGCGCAACGCCGCGCCGCCAAGGACAATTTCCGGGGCTGAGCGCCGCCATCTTCCGCTTTTCGGTTACTCCTCCTATGAGGGCGCAAACCGCGAGGTAACGCCCTGATGCCGCATTTTTTCGCCGATACGAGCCAATTCATCCACTGGCAGAATCTCGGCCTTTCCCCGGTCGCGCTCGCGCTCGGGCCGCTCAAGATCCGCTGGTATTCGCTGGCCTATATCGCCGGCATCTTGATCGGCTGGTGGTATCTGCTCAAGCTGATCGCCCAGCCCGGCGCGCCGATGGCGCGGCGGCATGCCGACGACATGGTGTTCTACGCGACGCTCGGGATCCTGCTGGGCGGCAGGCTCGGCTATTGCATCTTCTACAAGCCCGAGCTGTGGCAAAACCCTGTCGACGTGCTCAAGCTGTGGGAAGGCGGCATGTCCTTCCATGGCGGCGCGATCGGGATGAGCGTCGGCATCTTCTATCTCGCCTGGAAGAATAAGCTCAACTGGCTGCGCATCCACGATTATATCGCCTGCTGCGTGCCGTTCGGCCTCTTCTTCGGCAGGATCGCCAATTTCATCAACGGCGAATTATGGGGCCGCGCCACCGATGTCTCATGGGCGATGGTATTTCCCGGCAGCTATGCGGGCGACGTGCCGCGCCATCCAAGCCAGCTCTATGAAGCCGGGCTCGAAGGGATCGTGTTATTCACGATCCTCTGGTTCGCCTTCTGGAAGACCAAGGCCCGCTACGAGCCGGGCAAGCTCACGGGCATCTTCCTCATGGGCTATGGACTGGCGCGCTTTTTCGTCGAATTTTTCCGCGAACCGGACGAGGGGCTCGGCACGCTTTCCTGGGGCCTGACGATGGGCCAGACGCTGACGGTGCCGATGTTGCTCGGGGGGCTCTATCTGATCCTGACCGCCAAGACCCGGCGGCATCGCGTGGAGCCGATCGCCGGAACCGAAAGCGTTGCCTAAGCCCGGCTTTCCAATTCCGTAACGATCGCGGTAATAGATCGGCCAGATGCTGACGCAGCACATAGTCGAGGATGAACTACAGGCGCTGATCGCGAAGGAGGGACCAATCCCGATCTCGCGCTTCATGGCGATGGCGAACGCTGCCTATTATTCGGATCATGATCCGTTCGGCATCAAGGGCGACTTCATCACCGCACCCGAGGTCAGCCAGATGTTCGGCGAGCTGATCGGGCTCGCGCTCGCCGATTGCTGGAAACAGGCAGGTGGCGACGCAGCCTATGTCGAGCTGGGGCCCGGCCGCGGAACGATGGCGGTGGATGCCATGCGGTCACTGGCGATGGTCGATCTGGAGCCGCTGGTCCATTTCGTCGAAACAAGCGCCATCCTGCGCGCCTCGCAGGCCGAGCTCATCCCCGCAGCGATCTGGCATGACGATATCAGCAGCTTGCCGACGGACGTGCCGTTGATGATCGTCGCCAACGAATTTTTCGATGCGATGCCGGTCGAGCAATATGTCAAGACGATGATGGGCTGGCGCGAACTGATGGTGCGCCACGACGATATTGACGGCTTCGCGACCGTGCCGGGACAGGAAGCATGCGAAGACAGGGTTCCCGACGACCTGCGCGATGCCCATACCGCCAGCGTATACGAGCAATCGTCCACGGCGCGTAAGCTCATGCGCGATCTTGCGAAGCGGCTGGCGGCGCAGGGTGGCGTGCTGATCGTGATCGATTATGGCTATCATGACCGTGCGGCGGGCGACACACTCCAGGCCGTGCATGCCCATGCCTATGCCGATCCCTTCGCGCGCCCGGGCCGCAGCGATCTGACCGCGCATGTCGATTTCTCGGCGCTCAAGCAGGCGGCGCAATCGGTACGGGGCGTCAAGGTGCGCGGGCCGGTCGATCAGGGCGATTGGCTGGTCGCGATCGGCATCGATCTTCGCGCCGATCAGCTCACCCGCGCCAATCCCGGCCGGGCCGCCGAGCTCGCCGCCGCCCGCATGCGCCTGATCCACCCGGATCAGATGGGGAGCCTGTTCAAGGTGCTGGGCGCCTCCGGGGTCGGCTGGCCTGTCGTTCCCGGCCTCTGAAGCAAATAGATCGTGCAGCACCAGCTGGCCATTTACGACATGGACAGGACGATCACGCGATCGGCCACCTATACGCCCTTTCTGTGCCACGCCGCGCTGCGGCTGGCGCCCTGGCGGCTGCTGCTGTTGCCGATGGTCGGCCTGTCGCTGATCGCCTATGCCTCGCGTCTGATCGATCGGAAGCGGCTCAAGGAGATTAATCAGAGCCTCCTGCTCGGCCGGCATAGCCGCAAAAGCGAACTCACTCCCGTGGTCATGAGCTTTGCCGAGAAGACGGTCAGGACCAACGTCCATCACGGTGCGCTCGACGCCATCGCTGCCGACCGCGCAGCCGGCCGCCGGCTGGTCATGGCAACCGCATCCTATCGCCTCTATTCGGAGGCGATCGCCCGCAAGCTCGGCTTCGACGACGTTATCGCCACCGACAGCCTGACGGGCCTCGACGATCGCATCATCGCCCAGATCGATGGGGAGAATTGTTACGGCCCGGCCAAGCTGCGCATGATCCTCGCCTGGATGGACCGCGAGCATATCTCGCGCAGCGAGGCGCGGATCCGCTTCTATTCAGACCACGCCTCGGACGCGCCGGTGCTGGAATGGTGCGACGAGGCTTATGCGGTCAACGCGCATGACAAGCTCCGCAAGCTCGCGAAGCAGCGCGGCTGGACCATCGTCGATTGGGGAGCTTGATCAGCCGCGGATGTTACTCGACCCGCCGGTACAATGCGTCGAGCCGGTCGATATAGTTTTTCCGGATCACATGCCGCCTGATCTTCAAAGATGGGGTCAATTGCTCGTTCTCGATCGTGAAAGGCTCGTCCGCGATGATGAAGCGGCGGACCTTCTCGATCACCGACAGCCCGCCATTCACGCGATCGACTGCCGCGCCGAGCGCCTTGTGGAACGCAGGGTTGGTCTTGAGCAGCGATAGATCGGCCACCACGCCGGCCTCTGCGGCCCATTCCTTCATCCATTCCGGATCGGGCACGATCAGCCCCACCAGATAGGGCCGCCGATCGCCATAGACCATCGCCTGAACAATTTCGTGCTCCAAGGTCAGCATGCCTTCCACGCGCTGGGGGGCGATATTGTCACCCTTATCGTTCACGATCAGGTCCTTCTTGCGGTCCGTGATGGTGAGACGCCCCTTTTCATCGAGGAAGCCGATATCCCCCGTGTGCAGCCAGCCATCCTTGAGCACGCGATCGGTCTCGTCCGGATTGTGCCAATAGCCGTGCATCACAAGCTCGCCGCGCACGAGGATCTCGCCATCCTCGGCGATC
>Ga0070685_10000173_pt1 | contig 42626 bp, 62 predicted proteins | sample KBSS13LmetaG_FD_65651 | JGI IMG/M metagenome (GOLD analysis project Ga0070685, IMG submission 65651) | Switchgrass rhizosphere microbial communities from Kellogg Biological Station, Michigan, USA - KBS S1-3L metaG | ecosystem: Host-associated > Plants > Roots > Rhizosphere ...
ACTGCTCCTCGCTGTAGGCCTTCCAGGTCGCCTCGAACAGGGCATCGTCAGTGTCGTCAAGCGAAGCCTGAAAGCTTTCATCCGGCAGAGGTCGAACGGGCGCACTTTTTTCTGCCCTGCTCTCGAATTGATTTCGATCAACGAAATCCCCTTCGCGCGCGGTACGCGCGCTCTTGTCTGTCTGTCTGTCTGTCTTAAAGTCTGTCTTCGCGGGCGCGCGCGAGGTGACGTCACTGTGACGCTCGTTGTGACGCTCCCTGTGACGCTTCATCCGTTCAGCGGAAGTGCTTGAACCGCCTTGCCAATCACCCCAATCGTGCATGCGGTATCTGAACCCCGTTGTGCCACCCGCTGCCTTATCGATCAGGTTTCGCTGCACCAAGCGATCGAGACCGCTCGACAACCGTTCGGGCACCGTTGTCGTCCGATGGAGCCGAAAAGCCACCTTTTGCAAGGGCGGCAAAAACCCGTCCTCATCATGCTCGCCCGCTATGCACAGAAGCTCGATCCAAAGCCACCGATCGGCCTCGTCGAGGCTCATAATTTTCTCGTCGTCGAGCACCCGGTAGTAGAGCTTCAGCCAACCGCGCGGATTACCCATGCTTCGGCCCCTCGATCTGCGGCACCGGCCGCCCCAGGATCTTCTCGGCCTCAGCCCGGCTGATCCGCCCCGCCGGCCACAGCCGCTCGTCGACGCGGATCCTGATCTCGAGCTCGGGCAAGGTCAGCCACAGCACCGGCGGCTGCTTCTCCTCGTTGATGTCGCCGCCGATCCGCATGTCGCTGATCGTGTGCGGCCCGATCTGCATCAGCGCCTCGCACACGCGATTGTCGGTCGCCTGGCGCATCATGTCGGCATAGACCTGGCTGAAGAGGTCGATCGAGCCCTGCCGCACCAGCGCCTCAGCCGGCATCGCCCGCCGCAGCTGAGCGTGCACCATGTTCACCCGCTGCTGCTGCCGGATCCGCCGGCCCACCTCCTTCTTGAACTCCGCCTCACGGGTCCGCACCCGCTGCTCGAGCATGGCCACCTTGGCCAGGAGCTCGGCCCGCTCCTGGTCCCAGGTCAGCGGCTTCGGCCGCCGGCCCGGCTTCGGCAGTCGCTTGATCCGCCCCATCAGGTTGGCCCCGCTGCCAGGCTCTTGATGACGTCGTAAGGCACGAACACGCTGCACGTCGCGCTCGCCGCACCAGGCGCATTGAGCATCAACGGCATCGTCGCCGCCACCCTGCGAAAGAGGGGGCCCTGAAAGTCGAAACGGATGGTGTGCTCGCCCGTCTCCTCGCCACCAAAGAGCACCATGATGTCCGGGTCTTTCGCCATCGCCTCGGTGAGGCACCGGATCCGGTTCCACACCGCCGGCACCACCGCCACGCGCAGCGCCCGCCGCATGTAGCTCCAGTAGTGCTGCAGCTGCTGCTCCGCGCTCATGTCGGTGCCCTCCCGCGGCCAGAAATCGCCGAGGATCGCAATGCACGCCGCCCCGACCATGATGTCGTCCGGCGTCACCGGCTCGATCAGCAGATGCTCGAGCGCCTCTGCCGTCGCCTCCGCCTCGATGGCGGCCTTCACCTTCGCTTCACCCATTGCTCGTTCCTCCAAAGAGCACCAGCTCGCGCGGAGCCTTCCGCGCCAAAGCCGAGCTCGCCCAGTCCCAGATCTGCAGTGCATCGCAGCGGTCTTCGTCCGCCTCTCCGGCGGCCACATACTTGAGCTGCCGGCAGCGAACGATCGTCGCCCGCTTGTTGTCTTCCCGCGAGCCGTGGCTCCGCCTGCCGGTGAAGTGCTTGCGCGCGTGGAGCACGTCGACCGCCCGCAGCTCAATCCCCCACAGGCCGCAGCAGGCCTCCAGGGCGCCGCGGCGCATCAAGGCGTCGTAGACCGAGTGCTCGGCCGTCCCCAGCCGCTTGTAGGCCGCAAGAGGAAGATAATCCTCGACCACCACCAGGCGCGGCCGGCGCTCCTTGAAGCGATCGTTGAGCCACCCGAGAAACTCGAACAGATGAAGTGGCGTCGATCCGCTGCGGCTCGGTTGCTGCCCCGCCTCGCCCTCAGCCCAGCCCGTCTTGAAGCCGAGATCGAGCGCCAGGATCCACACCATCAGCCCTCCTCCGTCAGCGGCGGGTAGTCCATCGGGCCTCCCTCAGGCGGCTCGTCGAGCTTGAGCCGCTGCCGCTCCTGCGCCTCGACGCCGTGCCGGCGCAGCGCCTCGGCCAGATACAGCTCGGCCGTCTGGATGTGGGTGATGCCGATCGCGAGCTCGCGGTGCGAAGAGATCAGCCTGAGCTGCTTGTAGATCTGGATCAGCTCGTGCAGCCGGTTGTGGACGGCCGCGTCTTCCTGAACGGTGAAGGGCATGCGATAGTGCTCCTGTTCGAAAACGGTGGGAGTAAGCGCGAGGCGGTCCCGGTGCGGCGGGGCCGCCTTTGTCTTAGGCGACCTCCTCTTCCTCGACCTCCTCGTCGGGGCCGAGCTCGGGATCCTTCTGCGCCGGCTTCGGCGGGTTCTCCGGGATGAAGTGCACGTCTTCCTGGAAGTGCTTGCGCAGCTCGCGCCACATCATCGCCATGTCCTCGATCGCCAAGATTTGGTTGAGCCGCTCCTCACGCTTCCTGGCCCACGCCCTTTCCGCGATTTCGGCGTCGAACACTATCATCGGGATCCCGGCATCCTTGGCCGCCGTGCGCACCTCGCGCTTGTCCTCGCGCAGGGATTTCATGTCCGCCATGTAAGAGCTGTGGCGCGACAGCCGCTCTACTTCCAGATCCTCGTACTGCTTGAAGAAGTTCTCGGCCTTCCCTGCGTCGATCATGTTCGTCAGTGCCTTTGCTTTCTTGGCCATTATCGTCTCACTGGTTCGTGGTGGTTGAGATATATTCGGATCGCCGCCGCCACCACTGTCGAAGGCGTCCGTCCGTGTTCCATTCTGGAGATCATCGACTGCTTTACACCGAGCTTGTCGGCGAGCTGTGCCTGCGTCAGCCCCAGCCGCTTCCGGTGGCGCTTCATTCTCGCGAGCTCCTCCGTCGTCCAATCCTGGGCGAGTTTCATTACCATTGCTGCGTCTCCTGTCGGCTCGATGCATGATGCGCCCCCAATATGGGGCGTGCCAAGGCCCCCTTGCAGAAATATGCACGACGGCGCATATTAGGCGGGCGAAGAGGAAAAAGGAGAACACCAATGCCTAAGACCCTGTTCACTGCCACATTCAGCAACGGGACCAAGAAAACCCGCCGCAGCGCCCGTCCCTACACCCACGCCTTCCGCGTCATCGCCGCCTGGCAGCTCACCGAGGAATACCTCCTCGCCGGCGGCAATCGCTTCTACCCCGACAACAAGGCCGGCGACCTCGTCACCCGCACCGAGTTCGGCTTCTCGAGCTCCGAGCGGCTCGCCCGCGTCGCCGCCGATCGCTTCGCCCAGGGGTTCAGGCGGCCCGGCGTAACCACCTCGGTTGAGGTCGTGCCGGTGGAGGTCGCGTGATGAACAAGCTCACCGTCTACGGCTTGCCGCTCAACCCGACGTCCCTCCTCGAGCACCTCGAGGGGGGGTCTTTCTGCGTCAGCTACGCCACCCGCCAGCGCCTCGGCAAGCAGCTCGACCAGGCCATCCGCCTCGTCGGCGACCAGGGCATGCTGATGATCGACAACGGCGCCTTCAGCCACCACAAGGCCGGCGGCTCGTCGATGGATGATGACTACATCGAGGCCTTCGCCACCTGGGCGCAGGGCATCCTCGACCGCTGCCCGCAGGCGATCGTCGTCATCCCCGACGTGATCGGCGGCACCGAGGCCGAGAACGCGCAGCTCATCCTCGAGTGGCCGCTCGAGCGCGCCCGTTCGATGGCCGTGTGGCACCTCGACGAGAGCATCGACAGCCTGCTCCACCGCTGCGTCGATCACGAGTGGATCGCCTTCGGCTCGAGCGGCCAGTACTGGCAGATCGGGACCGAGGCCTGGCACGCCCGCGTGCGCGAGGCCCTCGCCGCGATCGACGCCTGGGCCGCCGAGAGCGACGGCGCCTATGTCCGTCCGCGCATCCACATGATGCGCGCCCAGAGCCAGGCGCACCTCTACGCCTTCGACAGCTCGGACAGCTGCAACGTCGCCATCAACCACAGCCGCCAGCTCCGCCTGGGCGAGACGTTCCCGGCTTTCGCCGGCCGCGTCGACGCCAAGATCCAGGCGAGCGCCGGCCCCGCCAGCGAGCACCAGCGCAAGCGCCCGATGCTCTCGGGCTGGGAGTTCGAGCAGGCGATGGCGCAGCTCCTGGAGCCCGAGCTCGAGCTGAGGGAGGCCGCGTGATGACGATGGAACGCGCCTTCAAACTTCTCCGCCACATCGACCAGCAGCGGAAGCTGATCGAGCAGCACCTCAAGGCCGGCGACCTTGCGCTGGCCGCGGCCGAGACTGCCGATCTGACCGGCTTCGCCGAGGATCTCGAGAAGGAGATCGACGCCCTGGTGGAGGGCTTGTGATGGACCTCCGCATTCACAAAAACGCCTCGAGCGCCTCGGCTATCTTCTGGCCCGTGTTCGACGGCGGCACCGGCCGCTACGTCGGCTCGGTCGAAGTCACTCGGCGCCGCCAGTTCGTCGTGCGGCTGTTCCGCAATCCCAGCTTCGACGCCATGCTCAACACCGAGGAAGGTGTCCTCGGCTACCTCGAGGGCGTCGGGACTGCCCTCACCTTGTTGAAGCTCGACGAGGTGCCGGCATGAACGCGGATCCTGACGATCCCCTCGACGATGTGCTCGAGGCTCCCCTGGTCACCGGCCCCCGTAGGCCGGTGACTATCGCCGTCGGCATCAAGCTCGCCAAGAAGGCCACGCTCGAGAAGAAGCTGGCCAAGGCGGAGGCCGATTTCGAGCGCCACCTCACGAAGCTCATCAGCGCCACCCGGCGCGTTCAGAAGGCGCGCGAACAGGTGCGCCGCTATCGCAAGATCCTGCAGGAGGAACGCACGTGACCTCGCTCTACCGCTGCGATCGCATGCAGCCCATCCTGGCCGAGACCGAGCTCGAGGCCGCCTACACCTTCGCCCGCCGGCTCGCCCGGCGGGATCATGGCATGACCGGCTTCGTCGGCAGCGTCGTCGCGACGGGCCCGTCGGCCTACCGCGTCGACATCGGCAAGCGCTTCCGGCGCGGCCGCGAGCCGCTCCTCACCCGCACCATCAATATCGAGCTCGAAAGGATCGCCTGATGTTCCGCACCCTCCTCATTGCCGGCGCCCTCGTGGCGTCGGCGGCAGTCTCGCCGGCATCATCGGCACCCCCCGCGCCGGCGGGGCTGCTCCTTCACCAGGACGGCGCCGCGCCCGGCACCAAGGCCGAGCACGAGCCCGTCTGCACCATGACCAAGGACGCAATCGACTGCGACGGCCACCACTGGCCGATGAACCCGGCCACCGGCTGCTACCAGGTCGGCGCCATGGATCTCTGCGTCACCGTGAAGGACAAGTAGATGGCCGCACGCCTGGGCCCCTTCGTCCTCATGGTCGACAAGAAGGGGTGGCGTCACGCCACCCTCCGCAATCGCAAGCGCGCCGAGCTCCAAGCCCGGCGCCTTTATCGTCTCGGCTACGCGGTCAGCCTCACCGATCGCAATGGCACCGTCATTTATTCAGGAGGACCGCGCAGTGGCTGACACCAACCAACCCGATCCTGGGCCCGACATCATCGCGCGCCTGGCGGTCGACTACGAGCAGCTCAAGGGCATCGTCGACGCCTACGACGCCGAGGCCGCCCAGCTCCCCACCGAGATCCTCGACGAGAGCGAGCGGCACCGCTTCGCCGACGCGATCAGCCGCATGCAGAAGACGGCGAAGTCGATCGAGAGCGCCCGCACCGCGGAGAAGGCGCCCTATCTCGCCAGCGAGCGCGCGGTCGACGGCTTCTTTCACAACATCAGCCGCAAGCTCACCGAGGTGATGACTGACCTCAACCAGTGCCTCACCGACTACCTCAACCGGCTGCGCGACCAGGAGCGGGCCCGCGCCGCTGCCGAGGCCGCAGAGGCCCGCAGGAGAGCCCAGGAAGCGGAGAAGGAGGCGGAGGCTGCTCGGGCACGGGCGCGGGAGGAACAACGCGCCAGCGAGCGCCGCAGGGCCGATGCCGAGGCCGCCGAGCGGACGGCGGAGGCCGATCGCCACACGATCAACGCCATGGCCGCCGAGGAAGCCGTGCGGGCCAAGCCCGCCGAGGTCGTCCGCGCCCGCAGCGAGACCGGCAAGGCCTCGACGCTCCGCACCACCTGGAAGGGCGAAATAATCGACATCGACGAGCTCGACATCGAGCGGCTCAAGCCCTTCTTCACCAAGCCCCAGCTCGAGCAGGCGCTCCGTGCCTACGTCGCCGCCGGCCACCGCGAGCTGCGCGGCGCGACCATCTACGAGACCTCAAAATCACAGGTGCGAGGATGAACGACAACCGCATCGTCCGCCCGATGATCGATCGGGCACCGGATCCCTGGCAGATGGAGATCGTCAGCGCCTTCACCCGGTGCACCCGCCGCTTCATGCAGCTCGGCCGGGCCGCCAACCAGCACGAGATCATCAACGCGAGCCACGGCATGCAGGCGGTCGAGGCGCTGAAGTTCGCGGCATTCTTGAGCCTCCTCCTCGAGGCCCTCGACGAGCTGCTCACCACTGTCGTCGAGAGCGGCAACACCCGGCTCAAGGTGCTGCCGCACGGCCACCACGCAGCGCTGCTGCAGGAAGAGCTGTGGGGAACGGTCAACGCCTTCCTCGATCGCGCCGCGGCCGACGGCATGTCGGGCTATGATTTCATGCTGCGCAAATACCGCGACGACATCCAATCGAGGTTCCCGCTATGATCCAAGAGATCCCCATCACGTCGCGCGAGCAGTGGCTCACCGCTCGCCACCAGGACGTCACCGCCAGCCAGGCGGCCGCCCTCCTCGGCATCCACCCCTACAGCTCCGCCTTCTCGCTCTACGTCGAGAAGAGCGGGCCCCTGCAGCTCGATGACGGCGCCGTCAGCGGTCCCATGGAGCGCGGCCTGCTGCTCGAGCCGGTCGCGATCAAGAAGCTGCAGCGCGACCACCCCGACTGGGACATCATTCCCGGCACGCACTACTACCGCGATCCCGCGAAGCGGATCGGCGCGACGCCCGACGCTCTCGTCTGGATGAAGGATCGCCCCGAGTTCGGCGTGATCCAGTTCAAGTCCGTCGAGCCAGGCGTCTTCAAGCGCAACTGGCGGAACGAGGCCGGCGAGATCGAGCCGCCGCTCTGGATCGTCGTCCAGGCCGCCGTCGAGCGCGAGCTCACCGGCGCGAGCTATGCCCTCGTCGTGCCGCTCGTCATCGGCTTCTCGGTCGAGATCCACGAGATCGAAATCCCGTACGAGCCGACGCTGATCACCCGCATCGAGGCCGACGTCGCCGAATTCTGGACGCGCGTCGAGAACAAGCGGCCGCCCGACGTCACCAGCCCGAAGGACGCCGAGGTGCTTGCCACGCTCTACCACACAGTCGGCGGCACCGTGGACCTCAGCGGCGACAACGAGCTGACTACGCTCGCCGACGAGGACGAGGATCTCAAGGCGCAGATCCGCTACACCGAAGAGCGCCGCAAGATCATCAAGGCCCGCTTCATGGCGGCCATGGGCAATGCCGGCGTCGGCTATCTCAGTGATGGTCGGTGCATAATTCGGCAGCAAGTCGACGTGAAGGCATATACAGTCCCGGCCAAGAGCTACATCAAGCTAACCCTGAAGGAGCCACGCGCATGAACGAGACCACAATGGAAGTCCGCGACGACAAGGATCTGAAGTTCAGCGACCAGCTCGCCCGCAAAGAGGGCGAGTTCGCGGTCGCGATCCCCCGCCGGCAGGGTACGGAAATCCCGCTGATCGCACCCGAGCGCTTCGTCCGCGCGCTGCTGACCACCGTCAGCATGTTCCCGAAGTTGCTCCGCGCCGATCGCCGCTCGTTCTGGGACGCGAGCTCGCGCTCCGCCATCGACGGGCTGCTCCCCGACGGCCGCGAGGCCGCGCTCGTGCCGTTCGAGAACCGGCGCCAGATCGATGGCCGGTGGACCTCAGTCCTCACCGTCCAGTACATCCCGATGATCGGCGGCTACCGCCGCCTGGTCCGCGAGGCCGGCATCGACTGGCACCTCCGTGTCGTCCACGCCAAGGACCAATTCGAGCACATGCTCGGCGACGAGGAGCGCATCAGCCACAAGCCCAGCGACGATGAGGATCCCGGCCCGTGGACGCACGTCTACGCCATCGCCAAGCGCGGCCGCGAGATCATCGCCCGCGACGTGATGAACCGTGCGGCGGTGTTCAGGATCAGGGACCGCTCGCAGGGCTGGCAGTCGATGCTGCGGATCCCTGATGAGAAGGACCGCGAGCGCGCGATGTCGAAGAGCGCCTGGGTAGTCTGGGAAGAGGAAATGGCGCTCAAGACCGTGGCGAAGCGCCAGGTCAAGGTGCTGCCGCTCTCCACCGACAGCCTGATCTACGAGGTGTTCAAACGTGAGGAAGCCGACGAGCGCGGCGACACCATCCGGCCGGCGATCGCCAGCGTCGGCTCGCTCTCCGAAAAGATGCGGGCGCTCGCCGATCAGCGCGAGGCCGAGGCGCTCGCCGAAGACGATGGGGACGACGGCATCGACGACATTGACCAGGACGGCGACGTCGTCGACAAGACGACAGGCGAAATCACCAGACCAGCGGCCACAGCTCCGTCCGCTTCGGAGCCACACAGGGCCGCTGCAGCTCCCGAGGAGCAGGCGAGCTCCTCCTCTTCGCAAAAGGCGGTGTCACCGCCTGAGGCCTCGGGAGCGACCAATACGGCGGTTGCTGACACACCCCAGCCAAAGGAGCCGAAGGCCCCCGACGCTCCGACCGCCGCTACCGCTCCCGCTGCGGATGCTCCCGCGGCGGGGGCGGGCCCTGTCGCCTACACCAAGCTGACGCCCGAGCAGGCGACGAAGATCCGCAAGTTCGCGGACATGCTCATGGGCGCGCAGAGCCAGCGCACCGTGCAGAAGGGCGCGATCAACTTCCTCGAGGATGAGAGCTTCCCGGAGGGGTCCGCGGCCGAGCTCGCGGTCGTCGCCATCCGCGACGCTCACCTCGCCCGCGCCGCCGGCAAGAGCTCGCCCGGCGAGTGCGACGCGGTGAGGGACCGGGTCACTCGGCTGTGACCGCTTTCACCGCTGAGGAGAAGCGCGCAGAGGCGGCGCGCGAGATCAAGTATCGGCAGTGGGTCTACGGACGGAAGGACTACAAGAACAACGCCGCCGCCGCCGCCGATCGCCGCCACCTCGAGATCATGGTCGAGATCGAGGCCGACTACGCCAAGCTCGCGGAGAAGGAGCGCCTGCTGTGATCTGGCTCGCGCACCTCTTCCGCCGCAACCACGATGCCCGTAGAGCGCGCTGGTTCGTGTTCGGGGCCTGCGCAGGCTCCCTCGTCATCGCGGTCGCCTACGACACCACCAGGCCCGCCTGCGCGGCCGACGCCGCGACATGCGCGGCCTATGGGGTCCAGGTCGAGCGGCTCGTCAAGCTGCTCACCAACGACGATGACGTCGCCCAGGCCGCCCGCGATCGCGGCGAGGTCCATTGCGGCGTCATCGACTACCCGGTGCGACTGCAGCTCGATCCCGAGGAAGGCACCGCGCCGGCGATGGGCCCGACGGTCTCGCCGAAGGACAAGTGGTGCCGCGCCCACTACCGCAGCTACCGCCCCGCAGACGGCACCGTGCTCCGGGGCGGCAACCGCAAGCGTGTCGCTTGCCCATGGCCAGGAGGCAACCAGTGACTGAGAAGACCCGCACCCGCCGCAGCAACACCGACGACCTCATCGAGGCCCGCGCCGAGATCACCCGGCTCCAGGCCGAGGTTCAGCGCCTACGCGAGAACACCGCTGCCACGGCGGCCGTGATGAAGATGGTGGGCGACACCGTCATCGAGCTGCGCGACAAGCTTCGACAGGCGATCTCCCCTTAATTGATGTAGACCGCGCCCCCGATGCTGTCCCAGTTATTGTTGATGTCGCCCCACTGCACATCGGGGGTGCTCGTGTTGTTCGAGGTCAGCACGTTGATGTTCGTGCCGCTGACCAGAGCGAACAAGATCTGCCCGGTGCTCGGCGCGGTGTAGCCGGTGCCGCGGAACGGGAAGCTCGTCACAAACGACGTGGAAGAGAACGGCAAGCCAGTGATTTGCGCCTGCCCGACGCCACCGGCGCCCTTGCTCGTCAGGGTCATGCGCCAGGTCACAAACACCAGCCGGCCGATCTTGGTGTAGGTGCCGCTCTGGACTGAATAGGTCATCCCGGTCGGGGGCGTCGTCGCTGCGGAGAGCGCCGGCGTCCACGTCCCCGTAGAGTAGCCGAGATCGGCGAAGAGATTGGCGAGTGTCGTGTCCGTCGGATCGCCGGCGCCGGCACCCAGCCGTCGCATCTTCACCGTCCCGTCCGCCATGTTGGCGAGCAGGGTATTGTCGATGCTGTCGGCCTTCACCGCGGCCGTGATGCTCGGCGTTGCGTCCGCGTACGTGAAGTCGATCGTCGCGGTGTCGACGAGGATATTGCCAACCGCGTCTTGCGCCTGCTCGTCGTCGTATTGCGTAATCGTCGAGGCGATCGTCGGGTTGCCAGCCGCTCCGCTCGCGTTGCTGATGCTTATGCCGGCGCCGGCGGCGAGCGACCGCTTGGTGAACGTGTCGGCGGCGGTCTCGACGACGAAGCCCGCCGTGGCGTCGAGGCCGGCCAGCGCCGTGAGCGTCGCGTCGAGCGGCTGGGCCGCCAGGTCGGTGAGAAGGTTCGCGAGCGTCGTGTCGGTGGGATCGCCGGCGCCGGCACCCAGCCGCCGCATCTTGACGGTGCCGTCGGCCATGTTGGCGAGGAATGTGTTGTCGACGCTGTCGACCTTGATCGAGGCGGTGATGCTTGGCGCCGCATCGTTATAGGTGAGGTCGATCGTCGCGGTGTCGACGAGGATGGTGCCGACGGCATCCTGTGCCATCTCGTCGGTGTACTGGGTGATGGTCGAGGTGATCACCGGATCGCCGGCCGTGCCGGCCGGATTGCTGATCGAGATCCCAGCGCCGGCGGCGAGCGACCGCTTGGTGAAGGCGTCCGCTCCGGTCTGCACCAGGAAGCCCGGCGTCGCGTCGAGCGCGGCGAGAGCATCGAGCGTCGGATCGTGCGGCTGCGCCGCCTCGGCGATCACATCGACATCGGACAGCGCCTGCCGGATCTGCAGCCAATAGCGATACCAGTCGCCGTCCGCGACGCTGTCGATCTCTCGCGGATCCGGCGTCCTGCGGCGGGCGATCGCCTGCCGCTCGTTGGGGATGTTGGGGATGTGGACCGGCAATCTACACGCCTCGCGAGGCGAGATAGATCACGATCGCCTTGAGCACCGCCCGCGCCTGCGCGAGCGTTGTCACGTTATTGTCGATCCAGGTGCCAATCTGCGCGGAGTTTGCAGTCCGCAGCCGCTGCACGATGTCCACCTTTCCCGGATCGGCATCGAGGTCGGCCCTGCGGGCGATCTCGTCGAGCTCGGCCTGCGTCGGCGGCGCTGGATCGGCGATCGTATTCCCGGCAAGGCGCCAGGTCTCGACCCTCTGCCGGTAACGGTTGCTGAGGTCGTTGGGGACGAATATGCCCTCGACGCCGTCGATCTTGGCGAGGATCATCGAGTGCCCCGCGTCGGTCCATTGCGCGCTCTCGACAGCCATCGCTCAAAGCTCCATGTCGAGTGTGATGTGGATCTGCATGCGATTGCCGGCCGCGCTGCCGGCCGCCGTCGTGCAGGCGAAGATCACCGTGTCCTCATAGATCAGGTTGATGCTGGTGCCCGTGCAGTCGGTGAGGACCGTCTCGTTGCGCGCCTGCGCGTTCACCGCAGCCGGATTGTAGAGCGTGCCCGTCGCCGGCGAGGTGCGAAGCTTCGTGGGCAGGCGCCAGATATTGCCGCCCTGGACCGTTGCCGCACCGACGACCTGGGTGAAGTAAAGCGCGTTCGATGCGCCGGCGTTCTGCGCCGGTTTGACGCTGTAGGGGAACGTCTTCTGGTAGTACCGCTGGCACCTGATCAGCTCGGTGCCGAAGTCCATCACCTCGAACTGGCTGAAGATCCCGTCGGCCGCGTAGCGCGGCTCGCACATGACGTCGGTGATCCAAACCGATTTGCCGTTGCTGTCGAGCGAGCCGCTCGGGAAGCGCAGCCGGAAGCCGATGCCGTTGCCCTTGTTGGCGTAGGCCGCCGGATCGCCGAGCCACGTCACCCGCGTCCAGACGCCGTTCGGGCAGCTCTGCAGCGCCTCGCCGGCGCCGCCGCCGTTGACGATCGTGCTCGCCGCCCAGTTGTCGAGCACCGTCGGGGTTTCGACGAAGAGGGTCGGGGTGAAGGCCGAACCGGTTTGGTTGTTGATGTAGGCGCTGAACGCAATCTGCGGGGCCCAGACCAGAGGGTTGTTCAGCGTGAATGTCCCGGCGACCGGCGTCGCCGCCTCGACCCGCTGATCGACGTCGACAGTCGTGACGCCGGCATTGCCGACGATCACCATCATGCTGCCCGAGCGCGGCGGGATGGCCGCATGATTGTTGCGCGCGATGGTGGTGAGCGCGGCGCCCGCCGACGTAATCGCCCACCGATCGGGTCCATAGGTCCGCGTTCCCGCCGTCCCTGGCGTCGGCGAGCCACCGCGCTGCCAGACGATCATCCCGCCGTTGAACAGGAAGTTCTTCTTGCCGGGGAATTCGACCGGCTGAGTGACCGCCAGAGCCACGCTGAGCGGCACCTTGGCAGTGGTGCCATCGGGCAGCTGCACGAGCACGTAGGTGTTCGCCGGATCCGGCACCGAGCCCTGCGGCACGAGGTTGCCGCCGTCCACCGCGAAGGTCCAGATGCCGTTCAACTTGGTGATCAGCATGCCGGCGCCGGCGGCAACGCGCGCCGGGAACTTGCCCAGCACCCGCGCAGAGAGATTGAGGTTCGTCATGGGCTGGTCACCACCCCTTCAACAATTGAGATCCCACCGACGAACACCTGGCAGATGTCGGTGTCGTCGGTCTTCGCGGTGAGGCCCGCGTCATAGTCGGCCGGCGCTGCGACCTTCATCGCGGACGCCGGGATGACGATCTGCATCACACCGAGGTCGATGATGTTGATGTCGCCGGCCTGGCCGGGGGTCGTCGAGGCGACCAGCGAAGCCGTGTTCGGCGTATCGCCCCACCAGTAGGGCGTGCTGCCGCGCGGACACATTGCGAACACGATCGTGAGACCGCTCAGATCCATGAGCTGGCCGTCCTCGTCGAACAGCTTGACGATCAGCTCGAATGTGCTGCGGTTGGAGACTTGCGCGAGGGTTCCCTGGAGCATCGTCGCCTCACAATTTGATGAACCAAGTGCCCAACATCGTCGGCGGCATATTTGGCAGCGCTACGCCGCCGCCGGTCGCGCCGGTATTCGAGCCACCGGTCGGCTGCGCGACAGAGGCGCCGCTGCCCGACTGGACGGTGGCAGTGCCGAGCGGGTGCGTGTGCGACGGCAAGTTCGTGATGCCGATCAGGCCGCTTTCGGCGCCGCCGCTCGCACCAGGTGTCGAGCCGCCGGGCTGAATGATCGAGCCGCCGATCCGGCCGGCCGAAGAGTTGCCCATGGTGTCGATGCCGAAGGCAGCGCGGCCGCGCATGTCGGGTAGGCCGATCGTCTTGTTCGCCGCGAAGTCCGCCGCCGCGGTCGCCCCGCGGCCGCTCGGCAGCACCGGGCAGACTGTGTCGGCGAGCGCCTGCCAGAGGAAGAGGAACAGAGCCTGCGTGTCGGCGTTAGCCCGCTCGGTGGCGCCCGATGTAGCACTGCCGATGGTGCGCGCATTGCAGCGAACAGCTCCAGCACGAGTGCCATTCATCGGGCTCCACCAAGTGTCCCCGGTATTGAGCACGGTGGTCGGGTCGACGCCGGATCCACCGCCGCTCGCGCCCGGCGACAAGATCGGGATCGTCGCCAGCGCGATGAGCTCGACGCCGGCCTCATCGGTCACCCGGAAGCGGTAGAAGCTCGCCGCAGTGTCGTCGAGATAGATGTTCGGCATGCGCCCGAAGCCGTCGGCGGAGACCGGCTGGTTCCATGGCGTGAGCAGCGAGCTGTCCTTGTAGACGGTGAGCTGCTGCAGCACGTCGGGCGCGTAGAAGAACGCCTGCGCACCAGGCGCGGGGACGCCGAGCTCGTCGAACATCATGGTGCTGGAGAGATGCCAAAAGCCGGCCATGCGGCCCCCCTATTGTGTCGCCTGGTTGAAGCCGCCGACGGTGGCGCCGGCCGCGGCTCGGCCAAGCCTCGAGACCGCATCACGGATGGCAGGGTCGCGCTCGCCGGCGACCGCCACACGGCGGAGCAGCTCGGGATCCCGGCTTGCCAGCGCCTCGGCGATCCACGCCGCCGCCCGCTCGTTGAGCCGCGTCGCCAGCGCCCTCTGCGCCCGCGCGACGCCCATGCCGGCGACGGCGCCCATCGCGATCTGCGGCCAGCTGCTCGGGCTCAGGATGTTGCCGCCGCTGATGCCGGCGCCGAGGAGGCCGCCGCCGGCGGCGCCGATCAGGTAGCGCGCCGTCTTGCTGTTGCCGCTGACCTCGTTGTGGAGGAGGTTCAGCCCCTCCTCGATGTCGCGGTGGCGGAGAAGCTGCGCGGCGCCCTCGCGGCCGAAGATCGCCTGGAGCTGGTCGCGCGCGTGGCTGCTCTGCGCGATCTGCTTGGTGATGTCCTGGCTGTCGCCCTTCTTGCGGATGGCGGTCACCATTTTGCTGATCCAGCTCATCTGCGCCAGCCGCCGCTCAGAAGGGGTCAGCTCGGCCATGACGCGACGGATCTCGACACCGGGCATGTTGGCGTCGAACATTTCCTCGCCGATCTGGCCAGCCTCGCGACCGCCGAAGAGCTGGTGGCTGACGCCGAGCGCGCGCTGGTAAGCCGGCACCTCGTTGGTGAGGTGCTCGACCAGGGTGCGGCGCATCATGTCGAGGGCACGGGCGGCCTCCGTGTGGCGGCCGGCCTCGTTGGTGCCAGCGTGACTGATCATCCGGTCGAGGGCCCGCTTGACCTGATCCCAGTAGGCGAGGGTCGCGCGTGGACCGGCACCGCTGCCGCTGTTATCGCCGATGCCGCGGGCTGGTCCTGGTGCGCGTCCCACATGATCCCACTGGCGCTGACCGCGCGCCCGTGCCGCGTTGTTGTTGTTGCGCAGCCGCTCCGCCCCCTCCCTCATGGCCGCACGGAAAAGCGGATCACCGCCCTGATCTACCGGACGCGCCAGGTCCGCGAGCTCCGGCGACCAGCTGATGCCCTCGTCGCCGCGCAGATAGGCCTCGTCGTAGAGTGCCCCGCGCTCCCGCTCTGCGGCGCGGATCCGATCCTGCAGGCCGAAGCGCGTCTCCTCGCCGACGCCGCCGCTCGCCCGCTCGATCGCCGCCTCGGCGCGATCCACCTGGCCCCGATAGCGCGGCCGGGTGACGCCCGTCAGCGTCGCTTCGGCCTCGGGGCTGACGTCGGCCGCGGCCCGCGCCATGCGCCTGGTGCGGACGCCGCCCATGTCGCCGACGACCGGATCGTAGCCGCCTTCCTGCAGCTGCTGCATGCGGGCGACGAGCTCGTCGGGGGTCTGGCCACTCTCGCGGCGGATGTTGCGGCCGATCTCCGCCTCGACCTCAGGCCGGGTAGTCGCGCCGACACCGCGCCGGATGCCGCGCAGACCCGCGCCGATGGCGCTCACGGCTCCCTCGGCCGCCCCGCCGACGGCACCGCCCAGCGCGCCACCGGCGAGCGCACCGCCCACGGTGGCCCCAGCGACGTCGCTGAGCGAGCTGTCGGGGCCCTCGGGGCTCTCGGCATAGCCGGCGCCGCCGAGCGCGCCGTAGGTCGCCCCAGTGGCCGCAGCGTTGACCAGGCGAGGCGCCAGGCGGCCGCCGATGCCGAGCGCCTGCGCAGCCTTGATCTCGGGCGTCAGCGCGAACGACGCGATATTGCCGCCGAGCTCGAGCGCCGTGCTGGTCTTCGGATTACGGCGCGCGAACCCCTCGCGGCGCCCCTTGCTGCCCTCGTAGCCGCGCTTATAGCCTTCCTTGAGCGTACCGCCGCCCATAGCGCTGATCAGCGCGCCGATGCCGCCGCTGGCCTCGTCGAGCCAGCCGCCCGTGATGCCCTCGAGCGTCGCGCCGAGCGCGTCGTCAGGGCGAGCTGCCGGCTCTTCGGCGACGCCGGGGTGAGCGGAATGCCATTGCGCGAGGAGCTGCTCGCGTTGCCGCAGCGCATCGGCCTCGTCGCGCGCCTGCATGGGCTGCGACACGGTGCCGTCGGGAAAGCGGACGTCGAAGCGCATCTCAGTAGGCCCTCAGCCCTCCCGCGTAGTCCAATTTCTGGCGCATCGCCTCAATGCGGAGCTGCCGCTCGCGCTCCGCCAGAGCGAATGGATCCGGGTAGGCCCGCGTTGACGGCGTCATGTTCGAGCCGGAAGGGCCCGCCGGGATCAGTTGCCGATCCGGCATCGGCTGCGGCGCCCTGGCCGGCGGCGGCGCGGTGCGGAAGCCGCCACCAGGCGAGAAGCTGACGTCGGGCCCGCGGGCGGTGTCGAAGCCGTCGGCCGCAGTCGCCGGATCGTTCCGGCCGAAGCCGCTCCCGCGGAACGGGAAGGGCTCGTCGGTCTGCGTCTGCTCGAGGAGCCCGCGCGCGTAGTCCGTCGCCTGCCGCTCGAAATCATCGTGCCCTGCAGAGCCGACGGATCCGCGCGAGCCTGGCGCCGTGCTGTCGTCGCTCATAAAGAAGGCGTTGTTCGGCGAACCGCCGAGCGATCCCTCCGAGCCTGGCGGCTGGCCAGTGCCGCCCATCAGCGACATGTCGAGGCGAGGCTGTGCACCCGCGGCGACCGATCGCGACGCGCTGCTCGAGGTGTTCGGATCGGCGATGCCGAAGTCGGGTGTGCGAGGTGCGCCTGGCCGCGCTCGCGGGGTGGCAACGTTCCCCGCCTCCATACCACCAGGCAACCTCAGTACTGTTCCGGGCTGGAGAGCACGCGGATCTCTGATGCCGTTGAGCTGAGCGATCTCCTTGGCCTTGGTCGGGTCACCCAGGTAGGTCTTCGCGATTGACCACAGATTGTCGCCGCGGTTGACCGTGATGCTCGAGCCGGGGCCGGCGGGCTGCTCAGCGAGCATGCCGTCGGGCCGCTGGCGCGGGTCGGGCACATCGGGAGCGCCCGCCGTGCCGGGCCCATTGACTGCAGCGCCGCCGATCGCGTCCGTAGCGCCGAGCTCGGAGCCGGTAATACCGCCGCCCGACGGCGCCGCGGCCGTCTCCGTGTCGAAGCGATTGGTGTGGGGCGTGAAGCGCGTGCCCTGGTCACCCACCGGCGGGATATTTGTTTCACGTGAAGCAGGAGCTCCGCCGCTCGCCTTGGCGCGATAGGCCTCGTAGCGGGCGGGCGCCTCGGGACCGAACGCCGAGGCGAGACGGTCCTGCCAGGATCCCGGCAGTTGCTGCCACGGCACGCCGCCGGCCATGATCGCCGCAGCGTCGCGAGCTGACGAGATCTCGCCGCCGCCGGCGCCACCGCTCACCGCGCGATCAGCGCCGCTCAGGGTTCCTTCTTGTCGCTGAGCGAGCACGCCCACCGGAGCGAGCGGCGGCGGTGGCTGGTATTCGCCCTCGCCCACCGTGCTCGGACGGACGCCGCTCATGTCGGGCCGCTGGTTCGGGCTCGGGATGCGATCCGCCGAGAGGCCGGCCATGGGGATCTCGCCAGGCGGCAGGCGTGGCACGCCCTTGAAGCCGCTGTCGAACGCCCGCGCGAAGGCGATGTCGGCCGGGTCGGTGAAGTTGCGGCCGCCGGTAGCGCGGGTCAGCTTGCCGTTGGCGCCCCACACGGCCGGCGGGTGACCGGGATCGGTGCTGTAGCCGATGTGCAGCATCGGACCCGGATAGAGGCCGAAGCGATTGGCGCCGGCACTGGCGCCGGCCAGAGCGACCTGGGCGCGCTGCTCGCGGCTCCACGGCTTTCCGTCCGCCGTAAAGCCGGCGATGTCCGCCTGGCCGCCACCCATGTGCGACCGGTGGCCAGGGCCGGCGCCGGCGGTGATGTCGAGCCGGGTGATGCCGAGATCTCGAGCTGCCGAGGCGGCCGTCGTCAGGATCCGCAGCGTCTCGGGCTGCAGGCCCTTGAAGCTTGTCCGGTCATTGATCGCGACGCGCACGTCGATGCCGGGCACGGCCAGGGGGCTTGCTGGCGCCTTTGCGCCCGCGAGCTGGTCATCCGCCGGTCCCGTGTCCGTAGACGCGCCAGCGCCCGCCAGGGGCTCGGCGGGAGCGGTTGCCGACGGGGTCGGGGCCGAGGTGGGCGCCGCTGCGGTCGTCGACGAGCTGCTGCCGCCGCCCTGCGCCATGGCCGACTGCGCAGCGAGGGCGCTCGCATAGTCGCCGCCGCGGGGGATGCCGGTCGCTGCCGCGATGAGCGACGGATCCCTCGTCGTCGAGACGCCGGCCGGTGCATTATTGGGATAGTCGACCATAGCCTCGCCCTCAGTAGTGCGCGATGGGATCGTCGGGGTTGTCGCCGCCGGCCCCGATCGTGCTCAAGCCCTCGATGTACGGATACTCGGTGATCTCGCTCACCCGGTTGGTCTTGGGATCGCGCTTGATCTTGAAGCCGAGGTCGTCGAGGCGCACACCGAGCTGCTGCTCAACGACAGTCGGATCGGTGCCGCCGGCGAGGAGGTCGCCCGCCATCTTCGTCGCCCCCATCAGCAGGATGTCGTGTTGCCGCGCGAGGTTCTTCTGGATCAAGCCGGGATCCATGCTCGGGTTGATGTCGGAGCGCTCGAAGTCGGCGCGCTCGTTGTCGGTCAGCGACGCGCCGAAGAGCCGGTTCCGCTTGATGGTGGCCGTGTTGGCGCGGTAGTTCGCCCACCAGTCGGCCTGGTCCTTTGAGCCGAGCCACTCCACGCCCACCCGCGCCATGTCGTTGCCGAGCTCGCCGGTGGCAGCATGGCCGGCGTATTCCGGCTTGAAGGTCGATGCCGTGCCGTTGAGGTTTTTGAGATCCTGACCGGCTGAGGCGACCGTGTCCGCCCAGGCCTTCGACAGCGGCTTGGTGCCCGGCGTCCGGCTGCGCGCCGCGGCCGCCTCCTTGAGATACTCGGGATCCGCTGGCCCCTTCGGCGCCGGCTTCAATTGACCGGGCAAAGCTCCTGGGCTGGTGTCGGGGATCCAGGTCGGCGGGTTGCCAGAGCTCGTCGGGTGCGCCTCGTCCCAGAGCTCCTTGGTGACCGCGAGCTGGTGCTCGGCCTCCCAGTTCTTCTGCAACCGCTCGTCCTGGGAACGGCGATAGTCCATCGCCTCGTTTGCCATCCCGAGCCGCGCCTTGGTCTCGGCCAGGCCGGCCGCATAGTCGCGGTTCTTCTGCAGCTGACCGGCGATGCCGCCGAAGCCCTCCTGCAGCATGCCGCTGTAGTCGGGCGAGCGGTTGAGCTCGAACGGTGCCGTGTTGAAGCGCGGGTTGAACGCCATCAGTACGCCTCCCCCTCCTTGAGGCCTGCAGCCCAGCCGCCGCGCGGCGGCGGCGCTTCCGCCGCACTCGGCACGCCGAGCGATTTCTTCTGCTCGTCGCTGAGCTGGTCGAGCGTGATTGCCCCGCCCGCAGTGCTCATCAGCGGGATCTTGCCGCGGATGAAATCGCGCATGATCTGCCGCGGGGGCACGCCACGCTTCTTCGCGGTGTTGATGACGCCGTCGGCAAAGAACTCGAGCGCGCTCTTGTTCTCGTCGCTGCCGAGACCGGTGCGCTTGCCGCCGCCCACCCAGACCGAGGCCTGAAACTGCGCGGGGTCCATGCCCATCTCTTCGGCGATGTCCTGGTAGTAGCGCTCCATCGCCGGATATTCATTCGGGCGCGGCTGATCCTCCCAGTTGATCGCCTTCTTCTGCGCGTCCTCGAGGGTGAGCCGCCCCTCTTTGAAGTCCTTCGCCGGGTTGAGGTAGATCTTCTCGCCGTTCTTCCCCTTGAACGCCATGCTGCCCTTGAGGAAGCGCTCGTCGCCGTAGATCATCGACGGCAGCTTGATCGCGTGCGCGTCGATCGTGGCGGGGCGCCAGTTGCCGTAGAGGTTCTCGCCGTAGCTCGGCGGCTTGGGATGCTCGAACACGTCCCACCCCTCGGGAGAGAGAGCCTCGCGGACGTTGTCGCGGTGAAGGTTCTGCGCCAGGTGGCCGTAGCCGCTGCCCTTGGCGGGCTTATAGTCTTCCGGCGGGATCCACTTCGGCGGGGGCATGTTGCTCCCCCGGCCGAGCTCCTCGCCGCCCATCGATAGGTGGTAGTACTGGGAGGCGTTCTTGACGTTCGCCGGCAGTTTCGAGCGGGGCGAGGTGGCCGACATCATGTCGACGAAGCGCCGGAAGCCCTGGTCGCCGCGATCGGGCCCGAGCTCGCGCATGAACTGCTCGCGGAGCTGCTGAAGATTGTACCAGCCCTTAGCGCCCTTCTCGGCCCCCTGCTCGGCGTAGCGCATGAGCTCCTCGCGCACGCGCGGATCCGCCATCATGTCGATGAGGCGCATGCTGATGCCGCGCGGCGGGTCGTAGCGCGGGAGGTCGAACTGCGGGCGATCGGGCCGCTTCTCGAGCGTGTCGCGGCTGAGGTCGAAGAGCTGGTCGGGACGCTCCTCGCCGGCGGGCACCTCCTCCGCCGTGAAGCCCTCGCGGGAGCGCAGCCGGGCCTCGGGATCGAAGATGTCCTCGACCGGCGCCTTCTTGCCCTTCGGCGGCACCTTGATCCGGCTCCCGCCGCCCGCTGTCAGCGCCTCTTCGGGAGCTCCCATAGCGCCGGCGCCGGCGGTCGAGAGCGCGATGTTGCCGCTCCAGTCCACCAGGTCGGGGTTCACGTGGCCGGTCTCGGGATCCCACACGGGGATCTCGCCCGTCATCACGCCACGCGGCACGTTCGCGAGCCCCTTGGCGTAATCGACCATGCCGCGGCCGAGGAGCAGCGCACTCGACGGCTCACTGTTCTTCGGCGGGCGCTTCCGCGCCTCCAGCATGGCCGCGTAGTTGGTGCGCGGATCCATCAGCGTCTCAGCCCCGCCGCATAGTCGAGCCCGTTAGCCGAATTCGGCTTAGCGTTAACCGAATTCGGTTTGCGCATCTCAGCCGCCGCGCGTTTCTCGCCGGGGAACTTGCCGCCGTTGGCGTAGTAGAGCCGCACCTGGGCGCCGTTGTAGCTGCGCCCGGTCGGCGAGATGTACTGATCTGGGCCTGCCTTCTTGAACGGCATCAGGTCGGCCTCACCGCGTTGATGGTGTTGGTCGTGGCGCTGCCGGTGCCGGCGCGCGGGAACATGCTCGCGGCGAGCTGGCCGGCGCCGAGGACGCCGCCCCAGATGTTGCCGCCGGCGGTGTTCTTCGACTGCTGGAAGCCCGCCTGGGCGCCGGCGATGCCGGTGGTGGTGCCGTAGCGGAGATTGGCGAGGTCGGTCGCGTAGTCGTACCGGCGATCGCCCATCGTGCCGTAGGTGTTGAGGAGCGAGCCACCGGCGTTGGTGGTGATGTCCGCCAGGCTCTTGCCACCGCCGAGGATCGCGTTCGCGCCGGTGCCGGCGACGTCGAGGCCGGTCGACGCGAGATTGCCGCCGGTGGCGCTCCAGTTGCCCGAGCGGCCGGTCGCCGCGCCGGTCGCGATGTTGCTGAGGTTCGAGCCCTCCTGGCCGCGGATGTCGGCGATGTTCTGGCCGGCAGTGGTCAGCGCGCCGGAAACGTCGCGGCCGTAGCCCGTCTCGAGGTTGGAGAGGTTCGTGCCGAGGCCGGTGCGCAGATTGGAGACGTCGCGGCCATAGCCGGTCTCGACGTTGCCGACGTCCTGGCCGTAGCCGGTCTCAACGCCGCTCACGTCGCGGCCATAACCGGTGTCGATGTTCGCGAGGTTGGTGCCGGCGGCGCCGGTGATGTCCGCCATGCTGCCGCGGATCCCGGCGCCGAACTGCTGCTCGCCCATCAGCCGGTCGAGGTAGTTGCCGTACTCCTGATCGCTGAGCCCGTGGGCGTAGTTCAGATTGTCGATCGCGTTGCCGCCGCCGCCGAGCTCGCCCCGCGAGGCAGCACGGCGATCGAGGGCATCGAGGCCCTGGTTGAGCGCGAACTCATACCCGGGGCCCGCGCGGAACTGCGACACAGCGCGATCGTGGCCCGCCTGGCCGCCGAGGCCGAGGGCGTCAGCGTACGAGCTCGCCGCGCCCGCCGTGGCGTCGGCGTACGGCTTGAAGTAGCCGAGCGAGGTGTCGCGGGCGCTGGTGATGTCGCCCCGCGCCGCCGTCCGTCCAGCGCCGAGCGCCGACAGTGAGCGCTCGCGCCCGGTGCCAAGTGCGCCGAGGGTCCGCTCCCGACCGCCGCCGAGCGCGCCCTCTGCGCCGGCCTCGGTGCCGAGCAGCGCCGAGCGGCTGAGATCGCGTCCGCTGGTCAGCGCGTTGATGCCGCCCGCGGTGCCGCCGAGGATCGCGCTCTCGGATCCGCGAGCGCCGGTGCTGATGTCGCCGCGCGCCTTGTTCTCGCCGGCGGTGATCTCGCCGCGAGCCTTGGTGTTGTAGTTGGTGATGTCGGTGCGGGCTTGCTTGCCGGCGGTGTCGACGCGGCCGACAGCCTTGTTGGTGCTGCCGGTGATGTCGCTGCGAGCTCTGGTCTCGGCACCCTTTACCGCGTCGATGCCCTTCTGGTAGAGGCCGGTCGATTTCTCCTGGCCCTTCTGGAGGGTGTTCTCGGCCTGGCGGCCGCCCTTCTTCAGCGCCTTGACCGTGATGTTGCGGATCGCCGCTTCGTTCTTCGTGTTGAACGGCGCGAGGAGCGTCCCGCCGCCGCCGGCGCCGCCACCAGGCCCGCGGAAGCTGCTGCCGCCCTTACCGCCGCCGCCCTTCGCTTTGCTGCCGCCACCGGTCTTGATGGGAGCGGGGCCACGGCCGCCCTTGCGCACGCCATCGCCAGGCCGCAGGCCGGCGGCGTAGTTGAGACTACGGCTTCCGCCGCCGCCGCCGCCCTTGCTGCTCGGCGCGCCCTTCTTGTCTCGGCCAGGATCGGAGATCGGCTTCCGCGCGTTGTTCGACGCAGCCTTCTTCGCTGCAGCCGGCGCCGGCCTCGGCAGCGCTCTCGGCTGTGCCTTGGGCTGTGCCTTGGACTGCGGCTTCGCCGCGGCCGGCCTGGGCTGTGCCTTGGGCTGCGACGTGGCCTTCGCTTTGGCCTTGCTCTTCGCCTTGCCCTTATTCTTGGCGAGGCCCTTGGCATAGTCGATCTTGGTGGTGGCCATTACGCCCTCTCTTGCATCAGGCTCATGCCGCCGAGCAGCGCCATGCGCACGCGCGCTCCCGTCCGCAGGCGCCAGCGGCGGCCGACGTAGCCGGTCATCCCGAGCATCCTCGGATCGATCAGATTGCGATATTCGCCGAGACGGCCGAGCGGCCGCTGCAGCGGGTTGCTCCAGCTCGCCCCGTTGTCATCGGTCCAGGAGATCTCGAGCATCGGATCGACATCGGAGGCGAGCGCACCGCCGGCGTCGGCAAGGCCGGTGCCCTGCTGGAATTGAAAGGCGGCACGTGCGACTTGCTGCCGGGCCGGGAAGTTCATCACCGGGCCGCTCTCGACCGTCCACACCAGCGGGTCGCCGCACTCCTCGAATACGTCGAAGTCGACGGCGCACATCTGACCGCTGGTGGCGTCGCCGCTGAGCCAGTCACCGAAGGCGAACGAGCTGCCCCCCTGCCACCGCCAGGTCGGCGACAGGTACGACATTCTCTCGTGCCACCACTTGGTCGAGAAATCGTAGCAGGCGCAGAAGCTGGGGCCGCGGATGTAGATGCACTGGTGACCGCGCCGGATGAAGCAGCCCATCTGCAGCGTCGACTTGTCGGCGATCCGCTCGAGCACGGTGGTGAGCCAGGGATCGCTGATGACCTCGGGGTCATAGCCGTTGAAAGCGCGGATCGTGTTGTCGTCGGCGAGGAAGCAGAGGCGACCGCCGAAGGTGTCCTCCCAGCCGGTGATGCAGGAGCGCGCCGCCAGGCCGCGGGGGATGACCGTGTTGCGGCGGAGCGGAAAGCCGGTCGCGTTCGGGTTGCCGCCGGATCCCCAGACCTCGCAGTGCTGGTCGCTGAAGATCCACAGCTCGCCGCCGAACCAGACGGCGCGCACCAGCCCGTTGTTGGCGCGCGACTGCGCCTGGATCCGATCGAGCGTGTTGATCGTCGTGGCGTTGAGGCCGCTCGCGTACACCCGCCCGTCGGCGATCGTGATGAAGAAATATCCCTCGCCGAAGCAGACGCTGTTCGGCGCCGACGGCGGATCTGCCCAGACCGCTTTGCCGGTGGCGTCGAAGGTGAAGGGGCCTGACGCGACGGAGACGAGCACCATGTCGGGCGTCGGCGTCCGCTGGTTCTTCGCCCAGGTGATCCAGTCGGTGCCGCCGAGCCCGGTGATGATGCTCGAGACGCCGAGGCTGGTGGTTTTGACGAGCTGGCCCGACCAGGCGCTGAAGAGGGTGGTGCCGTCGAAGAAGGAGCTCCGCCAGGTCGACTGCAGCGTGTCGGTGAACATGCGCAGGCCGCTGGTGCGGCGAATGACGTAGCTCGAGCCTGGCTGACCGATCAGCGCCTCGGCATAGGCGTTGATGAGCCTCCCCCCGCTTTCGGCGGGCGTCTGGCCTGGGGCCGTCGTCGGGGGGAAGACAATGTCGGCCATTAATTCTCTGCGTTGCTCTTTCCGGTGCGATCGAAGCCGCTGTTCTCGGCCAGGCGATCGCGGAGAGCGAAGCCCATGTGCGGCCAGATCTGGCGCACGGCGTCCTCGTAGGCGAAGGTGCGGCCCTTCTCTCGATCGAAGTTCTCGGGCGACGCCGGCGCCGCCTTGCCGACGAAGACGAACCCGTTGTGCATCTGCACGAAGCAGAGCGTCAGCACGCCGAGCGCCGGATCGTCGGCGACGCCCAGCGCCTCGCCGGCGGTGATGTAGTAGACCCGCTCGATCGCGGCCTCGATGTCGCTCAGCTTGACGCGCGGATATTTGGCGCCTGCCGCGCCGAGCTCCTCAGTTGCCTTGAGGCTTTCAGTCAGCATCACATGTACTCTCCCTGCTGCACCGCTCCCGAATATCGGCCGTATCCGATCTGACGCAGCTTCGTCTCGGCACGGAGGACCGGCGCGGTGCCGTCGGCCTCAAGCGGTAGTGCTGCCACGCCGAAAAAGCCCTTCACGGCATCGGCGAGGCAGACGGCGAGGCTCTCATAGACCGCGTCGTCGATGTTGTCGGGATCCCCGACGAAGATGATCTCCCGCTGCTGCAGCTCACCGATCAGTGGCTCGACGCCATCGTCGACGACGGCCGTCTCGTTCGGAAACGGCGGCCGGTTTTCGCCGATGACGCCGAGGCGCTGCAGCGCCCGATTAATGAGCTGCGTGCGGGTCTTCGACACTTACGTGATTTTCCGCTGGCGGGCGCCTTTAAGGGTGCCATGCGAGCTCTCGTCGCTTTCCCCCTCGTCGCTGTCGCCAGCGGCGCTTCTTGCGCCATGGCCAGCCTCGGCGGGGTGGTCCTCTTCGATCTTCCACCAGCCTTTGTCGAGCTGGCCGCGGATCTTCGCGATCACATGCGGGTTCTTCACCTCGATCGGCTTGTTCAGAGGGAAAACGATGTTGGTCTGATTGCCGGCGGGGCCCACCGGCCACTCGACGTAGCCAATGTTACCGAGGACTGCCTCGTCGCCGCCGAGGAAGGTGATCTTTGCCATTGCTGTCTCCTGTGGTTAGAGCCCCGCCGGCGCGATGCCGACGGGGAAGTTTCCGCCGGGGGCTTGGGTTACGATCCAGGCGGGTTCGCCATGCGATAGAGCACGTTGAGGCGCACCTTGCCGGCGGTCGCCGCGCCGGTCTCCTTGGCGTAGATCGGCGTCTCAACGGTGAGCGGTGCGATGAAGCCGGCGATGGTGTTCGGCGCCGCGATGGTCGAGATCGCGGTCGCCGCGTAGGCCGCATTGGCGACGAGCTCGGTGCCGGTCGCGACGGTGGTGCCGAACTTCAGCGCGGGGGTGCCACCGCTGAGCGCGACCTCGCACTGGGTCTGCACACCGATGACGAGGGCGCCGATCGGCAGTGAGCCGAGCTGCTTGGTGCCGAGAGCGAGCTGTGCGGCGTCCTTGGAGACATCGACAAGGCCACCGGCCCAGATGATGTGGTCGGGCTTCGGATCCCGGCCGGGAATTGAGCGTGGCATGCTGTTTCGTCCTTCCTTTGTGGAGCGAAGTTTGCGGCTGGCCTCCAGCCAGCCAACGAAGGCGCGGGAGGGATCCCCCGCGCCTGTGCTTGGCACGCCTGGTTAGGTCGCGCTGTTGCTGGTGAAGACGGTAAAGACGCCCCACTGCTTCAACGCAGTGCCGTCCATCGGGTGCTTTTTGAAGGCCTTCGCGATGCCGTAGCACATGTCGACGCCGGCGCCGGTCAGGAAGTCATAGTCGTCTTCCTTGAGGAACGTCGGACGCGGCATCTGGCCGTAGCAGAGCGCCATCGCCATCTGGCCGCAGAGGAAGTTCGGGTTCGCCCTGATCGAGCCGGCACCGCCGGTGAGCAGGAGCGGCCAGTTCTCCTCGAGCATGATGTCGATCTCGGGCACCTCGCGGACGATGACACCGTCGTAGATTTGATCCCCGTCTTGAAAAATCGGATTGCGCGGGGCATCGCCCTCGCCACCCGAATTTTCCCTCGGACGGGCGTCCTTGTTGACGGTCTGCAGCGAGATCTTCAGGTCGCGGAAAGCGAGCGAGCCCGAGAACATGACGAAGTACTCGCGACCGTCCGTCAACTTGAACGGACGAATGCGCGGGTTCGCCTTTTTCGCCAGCATCTTTGCAAGGCTGACGGTCGGCGCAGTGAGGTCGTCGGTGGGTGACGGGCCGACGGTGGCGAGCGCGGTGGCGAAGGTGGCGTTGTAGTTGCCGCTCGTTGCGCCGTAGAGCACGCGATCCGAGTTGTCGGCGTTCCAGGTGTTCCTCTGGGCGGCCGTCGACTGCTCGAACAAAATGCCATTGACGCGCTGACCGTCGTCCGACCCGAGGGCCGCCGGCGGGCTTTCCGTGGGGAGCGCCATCAACGCGAGGATGATCTCGTCGCGCTGCAGCTCCTTGCCCCAGTCGCTCAGCAGCGGGCGGGCCTCGCCGAAGACGTCGGCGCTGTCCTTCTGCTGCTCGCTCTTGTCGGTCTTGACGGCGTTGCGGGCCCAGTCGATCCAGACCCTCATGCCGTAGTTGTCGATACGCTCCTCGTTTCCGACGAGGGTGCCTTTGCCCTTGCCACGCGCCTGCAGGCGGGTGACGAGCGGCATGTTGATCTGCTCACCGCCCTTCTTCAGGTCGTTGATGATCCTGATGATGCTGGTGATCTCTGTTCCCATGTAAGGCGAGAACAGGTTTTCGCGCACGTACTCGCGGATAATCTCGCGACGATACTGAACAAGTTTGTTGTTTGCTTGGATGATTGCAGTAGCCATGGCCCGAAACCCCTTGGGGTCAGGCCGCCGGCTCTATCGTCCCCGTGCGCCTGCGCGCATCCTTGCGATGGGGAGACCGGCGACCGCGTCCTGGAAAAAGTCGCCATCGGTCACCGGCATGTTGCCGCTGGTGCGACGGTTTCCACCGCCTCCACCACCTCGGCCTGATGCGCTGTTGACTGACGGCAACCTGACGAGGGTCTGGGTGCCGGAACGTCCATTCCTTGCCGGGGGCTCATCACGCCCGCCGTCGTCGTCCAGGAGCTCAAAGCCGAGCTGCTGGGCAATCAGCCTGCGGAACTTCGGATCTTGTTTCAGCCGCTCGGCCGTGCGCCGCTCGACGTACCCGTCGGGGTCTCCCCCGATCTCCGCACGCATCGCCTCCCCGTCGTACCACTCCATGAGAGCGGCGCCGGGATCCGCGTCGTTGGTGATCTCATCGGCCACGCGATCGCCCCTGCGGGTCATCCCCTGCAGAGCTCGATACGCCTGCTCGAATTCCTGCCCCCTGGCGCGGTGCTCACGCCGGAAGGTGAGATTGATCATCTTGTCGCGGGCTGCAGCCTCGATGCGCTCTTCGACCGACAGGAAACGCTCGTCGATGTCACGCACGAACCCGTCGGGATCGCGCCACACATCGGGCCGCTCTTGTTCCTGCTGCTGACGAGGCGCCCGCAACGCGCGGAGCTCCTCCTCGAGCGAGCCGAACCGCTGGGCCAGCTGGTCGAACATGCGGAGCGAGCGCTGCTCGCGATCCTCCGCATCGCGACGACGCTGAGCCTCGGAGCGCTGGCGATACGATGGGACGGTGCCGCCGCGGCGATCGCCTCGGTCGTCGTCCTGCCCGTCGTCGCCCTGGTCGCGATCGTCGCCCTGGTCGTCGTCTGGCTGATCCTCCTGCTGGCGCGTAAAGCGACCAGTCGGCGGATCTCTTGGCTGTTGGCGTTGATTGTCGCGGTCGTCACGATCATCGACCTGGTCGAGGCCGCCTACGGCGTCATCGAACAATTCACGGTCGCTGGGATCGTTTGGTCCCGCCAAGGAATTCTGTCCCGAACCCTACCCGTTGCAGGCCTGTTTCGCCGGCTGCTCAGTCGCGAAAGTCCGGTGATCTCGCTCACCGCAGCGCGCGCGCAGGATCGGGCCGATGATGCACAATGTCAAGATGTAGTGGGTGAGGGGCTTTCGGCGGCGCAAATCTTGCGATCGGCGCCGCCTACTCCTCCGTTTCACGCGCCAGCCGGCTCGTTGGGCCGGCCCGTCATGCGCACGGAGGGCCTTTCAGAAGGTGCTGGGCCAGATCCCCGCGATGGTCCGGGGGACGCCCTTATCCAACATGGGAGCTGGCAGGCCTTCAGAAGGTGTGCGCCGGCCCCCGCCCACCTATTAGGCCTGGGAATTGAGGACCGGCGCGCTGTCGAAGGTGCTGGGCCATCCAGCAATCAGTTTCACCCGGAAGCGTCGGCGGTTGGCGCCGCCATCGGTTCCCGAGGCTCCTTCAGCGGCGCGAGTGTAGCACCGCCAGGGGCCCTGTCTACGGGCTCAGCACTTCTTGCCCTTGCCCTTCTTGGCCATGCAGCTCACCTCCTCTCGGTCACTTTTTGTCGCCGCGCATGAGGCCGCCGGCGAACGCAACGGCGGTGGCGAGCAGCGTGGCGAGCAGCTCACCGAGCTTTTCGCCGCTGCATGTGCCAGGGCCATGCGTTGCGTTGATGTAGCCGCAAACCAACAGTCCGATCAGAAGATCGAGCGCATAGACCGCCATGATGCCGGCGACGAGCCAGAAGCTCGCGCGGATGAGGTCGAACGGCTCACGGGGCGGCCGCTCATTCACAGCTTGCCCAGCAAGAGCAGGATGAGCAGGACGAGGAGCACCAGCCCGAGCAGGCTCGCCGGATACGGGCCCCAGTTCGCCGCCCACGGCGCCGGGCCGCCTGGGACTGTCCCGACGATCAAGACGACCAGGACGACGATGAGGAGGATCGTGATCATGGCAGCGGCAGCGCGTAATGGCCGCCCAGGAAGATCGCCATGAAAATCGCCCACAACGCCCAAAGGCTGGCGGACTTGATCTCTGGATTGATGATCGCGAAGACGACGCTGACGATAAAGAAAACGAGTGCGACGACTGTTCCGGTCATAGCGTGAACCCTGCGGCGACACACGACGCCGAGACGTTGCCGGCACCACCGGCGGGCAGGCTGACGACGATGCTGGTGTTCACGGCCGAGCTCGGCACCGGGTAGCTGAAGTCCTCGTTCACGGTCGAGCTCGTGCCCAACACGGGAAAGGTGAAGCTGTAGTGCATGGTGCCGCCTTGCACGCCGGTCACGGTGAGATCGACGCTCGCGGCCGCGGTGGCGCCGCCCGCCTGGCAACTGAAACCACTGATGTAGGTCAATTTGCTGGCGACGCCGGCGAGGGTGGCGGTCGCCGCGGCGTTGCCGACGATCGCGCTCGAGCTCGAGGTGGGCGTCGCGCCGCTGGGGTACGGCGTTGAGGCGACAACAGTCGGCGAGGTCGTCGTGCCGGTGGGCAAGCCGTTGATGTCGACTACGGCAGTGAGCGGCACCTTCGAATTCGGCGAGGGCGTCGCGGTGAGGCTGTACATCAACCCGTTGAGGTCGACGATCGTGCCGACAGCGAAGGCGCTGCCGGCGAGGAGCGCGAGCCCGAGGGCCCCGTAGAGCAGTCTGCGAAGCATGGCGCGCCTCCTATGCGGTCAGGAATTGGCCGGCGGCGTGTGCCTGGCCGGTTGCTTCGGTGAAGGTGACGCCCGTCAGATCCGGCCACGTGCCGTAGGTCTGGGCGAAGGTGTAGCTGAGCATCATCACGCCGGTGGCGCTCGAGATGTTCGCCTGGGTGGCGCTGCCGATCATGTTGCCGTGGATCGGCGAGTTAGCGCCGGCGGCCTGCATGATGACGGTGCCGCCGGCCGATGCATCGGCATTGATCGCGAACCAGTAGAGGCCAGGCGGCAAGGTGACGGGCGAGGCGCCGACGAGCGCGCCCGCGACGTTGCCGGCGGCGTCGGTGGCGAGGTTCCCCGTCTTGGCGAGCGCCTGGCCGGTGGGCGCGAGCGTGTTGATGTGGGCGGCGTAGATCGCGAGCTGGACGTTGCCGCCGGCGGCCAGGGTGGTGATGCGCGCGCCGAGCTGCGAGATCCGCACGTCGTCTCGGACGACGAACGGCACCAGCGCGATCGTCGACGCGGCGAGCACCGCACCGGCGGCGACGCCGATGGTGCCCGCGGGATACCAGCGCCCCGGCACGAAGCGGAAATTGCCGACGTCTGGCGTGACCTGGTATGGCGAGCGAGCGTTCTGTCCCATCTAAGCCTCCTATGCGGCCTCTTGCGTGCGGCCTGGCCGCAGCGAGCCGAGCCCGCCGTCGCCGCGATTGTAGAGATCCCCCCGCCGGAACGCGGCATCGTTGCCGGCCTTCCGCATTTCGGTCATCGAGCTGGTGACGTCCTTGAACGCCGAGGCGCGCTGCTTGTTGGCGTCGGCGCGGAGCTTGATGACGTTGCCCTGCAGTGTCGACGTCTTCGCCTGCGCCTCGGCATTGTTTTTTGCAGCCTCAGACTGCGTTTTCTGCACCTGAGCCTGCGCGCCGGCGAGCTGCAGCTGCTGCACCTCAGGCGGTGGCTGTTGCGCTTGTTGCGCTTGCTGGAGCTTGCCGAGGATCGCCTTCTTCGTGCGGCCGGGGATCGGAGCGAGCTCGAGCATGACCTCGGGGGGCACGCCGACGCCGTTCTGGGCCATCGTGACCATCGTGTCGTAGACGTCCTGCATCATCGTCAGCGTGTCGGGCCCCTCGTCCAGCAAAATGTCGACGTCGAGCTGGCCGATCATGTTGACGAGCACCGGCCGGCCGAATTGGTCGACCTTGCGGGCGTTCAGCTGGATGAACTGATTTTTCTCCTGGTCGTCGGTGACGCGGATCCAGCGCTCGGCCTTCCAGTAGCGGAGCGCCGTGTTCCAGATCGCGCGATAGACGCGGAGCTTCCAGGCCCTATACACGAGAATAAACGGCCCGAGCTCGGCTATACCGGCCTGCTGCAGTAATGCGATCGCGCGGCCGGATTTATTCTGTATATCCTCGCCCAACATCGAAGCATTGGGCCCGAAGTTGTCGATCTCGGTCTTGATCTCTTGAAAGAGCTGCAGCTGGCCCTCGAATTCCTGGGCCATCTTCACGTCATCGAATTCGAAGCGGAAGCCGGGCGTCACCTCGAGGTAGCCGTCGGCGCGCACCGCTTCCTTGCGGGCCTTCTCGACGTCGGTCACCGCGCCCTTGTCGGCGATGATGCGGCGGGCGTTGAGGAGGTGGAGCGCCTTGCTGCCGCGGGCGTTGATCTCGTCCTGGCGAGGCTTCAGCGGCCGGATGATGCCATAGCGGTCGCCGTCATGGTCGACGTTGACGCTGGCCATGAGGTAGCGGCAGAAAGTCTTGCCCTTTTCGTCCATAAAGGGCGATTTACCGCGGTAGAGCTCCTGATAACCTACGTAATAGCAGAAGTACCATTCGCCCTTGTAGATGTACCAGTGCTCGATCAAGAAGACCCGCTTGTCTTCTACGTCAACCCACCGGAACATGCGGTCCTGTTGCTGCCAGCTCTCGAGCGTGCCGCCCGAGGTGCACATGCTCTCGAGCTCTTCCTCGAGATCCGGGAACATGTCGATCGCGACGTCGACGTCGAGCCACTTCGCGGCCCCCATGTAGCGGGCGTCGCTGAAGGTCGGCCGAACGGACCAGGGATCGTAAAAGAACGTGTCGCCATCGACCTTGGCGTAGCTGAGATCAGGATCCTGACCCTGCGTCTGCTCCCACCAGGGGTAGTCGGAGCCCTTTTCCTCGTTGGTGGCTGTGTCGCCGCCCTCGAGCAGGAGCTCGATGCCGAAGACGCCCTCGATCGCGCCCTGGCGCGCGCACTCCGCCGCCGTCGAGGGCCAGTCCTGGCCGTCGTCGTTCGGCTTGTCGAGCACGTAGCGCACGACCGCCGTGGCGAGCTCGTCGCCGCCGCGCTCCTCCTCCATCGGCGTGCGCGGATAGGCCTTCGGATCCTGGCGCAACCTCTCCATGAGGCCGACGACGCCATTGACCTTCCGATCGATCATGTTGCGCACGACCGCCGGCTGGCCGCGCGCCTTCAGCACCTTGAGCTCGGCCTCGTTGAGCTGGTCGCTGTGGAAGTAGTGCCGGGCGATCCGCGCCTCTTCGATCTCTGCCGTCTTGGCGGCCGAGAAGTCGGTGAACTGCCGGCGCAGGCGCGAGATAGGGTAGCCGTGATCCTCGTCCTCTTCCTCGGGATCGGCGACGGACGATCCATTGCGCCGGCTGCGCCGATCGTCCTCGTAGTTTCGGCCTGAGACGTCGCGCGACGCGCTGGCGGCGCCGGGCACGTAGCCCGACAGGGAGCGCATTCCGCCGGTGGTGCCGTACGCCATTACGGCCGCCTCCGATCCTGCTCGCCCTTGGGCGGCTGATCAGGCGGCCGATCGTAAGGCTTAGGTCCCGCGCGGTACCCTGAGGTACCTTGATCGCGCTCGCCTGGGCGACCGAGGTGGCGCCAGGTCAGGTCGAGCACGTCGTCGTAGTAGCCGAGGAATTTGTCGCCGGGGGTCTGTCGCTCGAGGAGCGCAGCTCGATCGAACAGGATGTTGAGCCAGGGCCGCAGATCCTCGTCCGCGGCCTCAATGCAACGCCGGCGCTTCTCGGCCCCATCCATGCCGCAGCCCCTCAAGTCTCGCGTTGCCGGCGCGGACGATAATCCGATTTGCGCCGGCGCACCAGTCCCCTCAATCCCCGTTCCGCGCCTTGACCGCGTTCGCGTCCTTCGTGACCTGGGTCTGCGGGATCGAGGCGTTTGGCGAGGAGAGCATCTTCGCGGTCTCGACCGTGTGCGGGGCGAGCTCGGCGGTCTTCGCCAGCACCTTGTTGCGACGGGCCTGCACGATCCCGTTGAAGATCGACCAGGCACCGGCGACGATGACGCTCGCGGCGCCGGCAAACGCGGTCACGTCGAGGTTGTCGATGACGCCGTCCATGTTGACGTCGACGAACAGGCCTCGACCGAGGAGGTAGCCGCCGCCGGCGGCAACCAGAATGCGGACAGCACCACCGACGCCACCGGTGTCGGTGAACTTGGGAAGGTCAGCCATCTTGATTTCTCAGCCCAGCACGAAGCGTTGCCGTCCGCAGCTATAGCGCGAAACGAACTGCGCCGCCTTCACTGATTTTCGTGATGTCCACCCCCCAAATTGGGGGATCAGTACGCCCCGCGAGAGTTGCCGGTGCCGCGACCACCAGGTCGCGGCCCGTACCACTTATTGCCGGGCCGATCGGAGAGGAATTGCAGCTCGGCTGCGGTGGGCGAGGGTGCGATCTTGTCGGCCGCGCCGAAGGTGGCCACCACTTTCGTCGGCGGGACCATCTCGAAGCGGGCGTTGACCCGGTCCCACTTCATGTCGATGAGCTTGTCGTTCACGTGAGCACCACCGTGCCGTTGACGACGACCTCGACGTCGCCCTTGACGACGATCTGCACCGACGGGCGGAGCGGCAATGGCGCCTTCTCCGTCGGCATCGCCCAGGTCGCCTCGAGCTCCTCGATCGAGCCGTCGAAGGCGTTGAGGTCGGTCGGTGGCGTGACGCCGTCGACGGTGCCCTTGTCGCTATACTGCCAGAGCCACAGCTTGAAGCCTGCCGGCACCGACGGCTTGCTGGCGTACTGAGCGAGCCAGAGCGGCCGGCGCTTTAGCCTTGCCGGCACAGTCTCGCCCGCGGTAATCGCATCCTTGAGGCTGTGGCCACTGTAGAGCACGCAGTCCCGATACGTGAGCAGCTCGACCTCGGCCATGAAGGCGTCAACCTCGGCGAGCGAGATCCCGGCGACCTCGAAATCGCACGCGAAGAGCGTGTTCGGCTCGGTGAACGGCAGCATGGTCTGCACGAAGAACGTGGCCTGATCCTTCATGTTGCCAGGCCGCAAGAAGTGATAGGCGCCCCAGAGCATGCCGGCGTCTTTGGTGAGGTAGTAGCGGGCGTCGAGCTTGCTGTCGACGAAGCTGTTCCCCTCGGTCGCCTTGTGGATGATGCCCCAGACGCCGGCGGCGCGCGTCGGGTGGAGCGTGTCGGGAATGACGTTGTGGTGGCTGAGGTCGATCACGCGCGGCGTGGGCATGGGCGGCACCCCTTTGCACGGAGGATGCGTCCCCGCATATCACCCGAGGATCATGCTGTCCATGCGCTCGTCGTCGGCGGGCCGGTAGGCGTCGCGCGGATCCCGCTGCGGCTCTTTGTGCGCCCGCTCGCCGATGATCATGCGATCGAGCAGCTGCCCGACGAGGCCGAGCGCGTCCACCTGGTCGTCCGTCACCCCCTTGTCGAAGGTGAGCAGCTCGACCATGAGCGGCTTGTGCCAGGTCTCGTACTCCGGGATGTAGAGCGAGCGATTTGCGATGCGGCCGCGGATCGACTGTGCGCGGATCGCCTTGTCGCCGCGCGTGGGGAATTCCTCGATCGCGACGAACGCCTGGCGGGCTTGCATCCGGCTCCGCATGAAGGGGCCGATCGCGGAGTTGATCTGGCCCTTCTCGACCGCCCAGCCCATCGGGCTCCATTTCTTGATCAGCGAGCACATGTGGTCGATCCAGGTGTTGCTGTCGGTCTGCCCGCGCCAGAGGTCGACGACGTACATGCGCCCGTCGGCGTCGAGGCCGACGACGATGTGCACAGTGTAGTCGCCGCCGTTGTTCGTCACCGCGAAGTCGGAGCCGCCGTAAAAGACCATCTCCTTCCGCGGGGGCAGGCTCTCGCGCTTGAACGTCTTCAGCCAGGCGGCGCGGAAATAATCGCCGCTCTCGGCCACCGGCCGCTGCTGGTAGAGCGCTTCCCAGGTCTGCGGATCGAGCTCCTTCTCGCGTTGCTGCAGGAACTTCGGGTAGCCGTAGCCGTCATCGTCCCAGAGATACTGGCCGATCTTCCGCTCGAGCGGATCGTCGGCCTCGGCGCGAGCTCGGAGGTTGATCACCCGGCCCTTGATGATGCCGGCGTCGATCTGCTCGATGATGTGGCCGGCGACGTCGGCCATGTGCCAGCGCGTGTTCATCAGCGCGCGGAAGGCGCCAGGCCTGAGGCGACCGCTGAAGTCGCTCAGATACCACTCCCAGCGGCTTTGGCGCACCGTGGGCGACATCGCGTCCGCCCTCGAGCCGAAGAGGTCATCGGCGAGGCCGAAATCGCAGCGCACGCCCGACACGCCACCGCTCGGGCTGGCGCCGTAGTACTCGCCGCCCTGGACGAGGCCCCAGTTGTCGGCGGCGCCGGATCCTGGTCGGAGATCCACGCCGAGCGCCCGAGCGTGCATGATCACATCGTTGCGGACGCGCTTGCCCCACCTGTTGACGAAGTCGCCGCTGTGGGTGGCCGCGAGGATCAGGTTGCTGGGGTGGCGCGCCAGGTAGGCCTCGGGCGCCAGCACCGAGAAGTAGGTGCTCTTCGCGCTGCCAGGCGGCGCGTGCAGGAGGATGATCTCGTCGTCAGTCTCGCCGCTCAGAAACGGCTCGAGCTGCTCGATGATGTAGCGATGGTGGCGGGCGGGCTTGAACCCTCGATATTCCGCCCAGGCGGCGAGGCTTTGTCGGATGCCATCGCGGGCGGCTTGCCGCTGGTAGAGCGTCTCGGCGGCCGCCTCCACTGATATGGCCATCGGCGTTTAGTGCGTCGTGCCATTGCCAGACTTACGCGGCGGCGGGATCTGCTTCGGCTGGCCCTGGGCGATGATCTGCAGCAGCTCCTCGTCGGTGAGCATGCGCGGATCGTCGCTGTGGGAGTAGACCACCTCTTGCTTCGCCCTCCACTCGCCGGCGCGCCGGTTCATCAGCCAGATCTCGGCGGCGCGGACATCGGGCGGGACATGCTCGACGGTTTTGACGCGCACGACGCGGCCCTCGACGGTCTTGATGACCTCGCTCTCGAACGTGTAGCCGATCGCCCGCTCGTAGAGGGCCCGCACGACGCGATCGTCGGCCTTCTCGCGCCAGGCGTTCATCGCGGCCTTGAGCTCGGGGCGGAGCTGGCGCCACTTCCACATGAGGTTCGGCGAGACGCCGATCAGCCGGCCGATCTCAGCGTCGGTGTCGCCGGCGGCGCAGCGCTGCAGGATGATCGGGAGGAATTCGTCCTTCCACTTGGTCGGCCGGCTCGAGCTCGTCGGCCGGTGCCGCTGCGTCGGCATGGGCCCTGGATCCGACTGGTTCGGCCGGGCGAGCGGGCGCCGATAGTGCTTCGCGTCGGGGAATTTGCGCTCTCGAGCCATGCGCGCGGAGTGTACGGGAAAACGGCCGGGTTGCAAGATTATGCACGTGAGCCTATATTTTGAGGGCGAAGAGGAAAAGGAGAACCGCAATGCACACCCGCAACCTTACCGACGGCTCCGTTGTCATCGAGCTCGATGACATGGAGGACTGGGATCAGTTCAAGCTCGAGAACGCCGCAGAGCTGCTCGCCGAATTCGGCTCGTTCCACGCTGCCTTCCGCGCCGTCGAGACGAACACCTTTCTCATCGGCGGTGGCGCCTCGCCGGCAACTGTCGTGTGCTTTCGCGAGCCTGAGCCTGATCAGGGCATCGATCCTGCCGACGACATCCGTGACAAGATGCGGATCAATTTCGGGGAGCCGTTCTGATGGCCATCAAGAACACTGACGATCTGCCCGACGCCTTTGGTCGCCCTGACCTAAGGCACCGGAGCAACCGCTCGGGCGGCAAGCCGATCCCAGCCGTGGATCGCTTTGCCTCTCTCAGCGCCTTCCTGCAGTCCCACGGGATCCGCTCGCAACCGACGCTCGAGCTGCCCTACCTGGACTGGCTCAAGCTCCACCACCTCCTCGAGAAGGAGATCGACCAGGAGCTTCACGTCGGCGGCAGGATCGATGCCCTTGTCACGCGCGGGCTCTGGTTCCACTGTTGCGGCGTCAAAATCAGGAGCACAGGCTGATGTCCCAGAAGATCGTGAAGAACACCCCGGAAGAGCTGGTCATCGCCAAGGTTGACCACCAGACGGGCCGCGGCGAGCCGAACGGGATCCGGCTCTACTTCCGCCGGCAACCGCACCCGACCGACAATCCGACGCTCGAGCTCGTCGATCCCCGCGGCAAGACCGTGATGATCGACAAGAACACCGAGGCCGAATACTATTTCACCGGCTCCAAGCCGGGCGGCGTGGACACCAACGGGATCCTCGGCGGCACCATCGCGGTACTCGGCGAATGGCTGATCCGCAACACGCCCACGGGGGACATCCTGCGGGACCCAGTGCGGCGCGCGAAGCTGTTTGCCGACATGGGCATCAGCGAATGACGCTCCCGCACCCGTCCGACGTCATCCTCTCAGGCCGCATACGGGTCAGGAGCAGCACGGTCGGCACGACCATGCTCAAGCAGTTCCTCGAGCTACCCGCGGACGCCCGCATCGAGTTTCTCTTCTGGTCGCTACAGGACATGGCCGCGCACAACCAGCGCCTGGTCACCCAGGTCAACCAGCTCATCAAGATGCTGGATCAGGCGAAGGCGCAGGGGTAGGCAGCGCGAACCATCGACCATCGGCGAGGTCGGCGAAGTAGTTGTGCTTCTTGCCCTCGTCGGTGTCGATCCAGCGCTTTTTCCACCGCGGCCGGCTCGAGGCCTCCACCACACAGATTGTCGAGAAATCAGCGCTCACCGTGATGTAGGCGTGCGTCTTGTCGCCGAGCTCGTCGACGCCTGTCACCGTGTCGACCAGGATGTCGTGGAACGGCCAGCCGCCCTTCACCGTGGGATCGCCGACAAACGTGTAGCTGATGCCCTTCACCGAATAGGTGCGCTCCTCGCCGTTATGGAGCGTCCGCAGATCCCCGTCGTCACTGTAGAGGTGCGCCTGGGCTCGCGTCGGAGCTCGGTGGATCGGCGGCAAGGTGACGTAACGCCCCTGCAGGCGAAACATGCGCGCGACGAGAAAGACCGGGTAGTCGCTGCCGTCAAGCTTGAGGAGAAACCGCTGGTGGACTGGATCCGGTTCCGTCATCGTTGACCTCCTGCGCCTCGAGCCAGGCCTCGAGGGCGGCCTGCAGCGTTGGATACTCGACATCGCCGCGCTTGTAGGTCGTCGACCAGGCAGCGGCGCGATCGGGCTTGGTGGCGGTCTCGACGACGTCGGTCTTGATCAGATCCTTCGGCGGTTTGCCGCTCCGCCCGCCCGTGCCGCCCCGCCCGCCCTCGCCGTAGTGATACTCGAACCCCTGGATCTTCATCCCGTTCGCGCCGTCTGCGAAGAGGACTGCTTTCCGCCAGAAGCGATTGAGCGGGAACGTCACAGCCACGCCCGCGCGACCTGGTAGACGGCATACCAGAAGCCGGCGATTGACGCCGCGAGAATGGCACCGACGATCACGCCCTGGAGCGTGGCGCGGGTGTACGAGTGATCTGGCGCGATGTAGCGCGAGCGGCTTGGCGTGCAGATCGCCTCCCGGAACGATAGATGGCGGTACTCGTCGAGCTGAGCAGAGAGCTCGCGCACCGGCACGCCCCGATAACGAGGCAACCGCATCAGCTCGGCCACGCTCACATCGGCGTCGTGAAGCCGCTCGTTGTACCAGGCATTGAGCTCCTCAGCGGCCCAGGAGGTGAGGAGGCGATCGGCGGTCGACATGTCACGCAGCTGCTCGAACAGCTCTGGGTTTGGCCTCAGGTTCTCGAGGGCATCGGCGATCCCTTCCGCGATGAGAGGAGCTGCAGGCCGGGACTGGGCACAGGCCCCATCGGACGGCGAGGTGCTGTCGCCTGGCGAGCTCGGCACGGCATCGTCCAACGGCACCCGGCCTGCAGTTTCGGGATACTCGGCGTTCTTCATGGGATCAACCCTTCTTGTGGTTGGTGGCTGGAGAACGTGGGGATAACGGCTTGCGCGTCTCGACCACCTTCGCCTTGGCGGCGGCGATCTCTGCCTCCTCCTCGGGCGTCGGTGGCTGCAATTCGCGCTGCCCCGGCTCAAGGGGTGGCTCGACGGGCTCCGACGCGCTGGCGGCCTGTTTCCGCTCGGCGGCGAGCCGGTCGAGGTAAGCGATCACATCGCGATCGACCGGGCCCATGCCATCCTCGACCTGTTCCTGGTCGTAGCCCATCGCCCGCGTGATCGCGAGATAGAGCGAGCGGAAGCGCGCCATGCTCTTCGCGGCTTCCGTCTGCCAGGCGTTGCCGGCTTCGGCGGCCTTCGCCGCGGCCTCATCGGCGCCTCGGCTCCACGCGCGGACCTGGTCGAGCTCCCGCCGCAGGCGCTCGTTGTCGGTCAGCACTTGCAGCACGAAGTTGTCGATCGAGATCGTCGTGCCGTAGGCCTGGGGCATCGGTGCCGCCGGCGCCACCGGGATCGCCGCTTCTGGCACCGGGCGCCCGAGGGCCTCGACCGGCTGCTCCTCCTGCTCGAACTGTTGCTGCCGGGCGATCTTGTCCTCGCGCGTCATCGCCGCCCGAAACGCATCGTCATCGGCGACGATCACCTCGTCGTCCCCGTCGTACTTGACCACCCACTGCTGCGGCTCGATCAGGTACGGCTCGGCCTGGCCGGCCTGCTGCAGCATCAGCTCGTTGGTGGGCGTGCGGCCGATGACCGCCGGCGACACGAACCGCGGCGCCACCAGCGGCGTGCGCGGGCCCGGCGCCTGCCAGGCGGTGGCCCAGTTGCCCTGGCCGTCGCGGAAGCGGCCGAAGCGTCCGTTCTCGCGCTCGGTCGCCCTGGCGGCGGCCTCGATCTTGGCGAGGTCATCCTCGCTCATCTTGGCGCGCGGCCGCGCCACCTCATCGCCGCGGGCGTCGAGCTCCTTGAGGTTCTTCACGTAGTCGAGCGCCATCAGCGCAGCTCCTCTTCGCGGTAGATGCGGCCCTGCCGAACGTGTGGATCGTCGCTCTTGACGCCTGCCATGGCATCCTTGACGCGCTGCTCGCGCTGCTCGCGCTCCTCGCGCTGCTTGCGCCCCTCGAGCCAGCGATCGATCTCCCACTCCGTTGATGGGGCCGACGCAATCCCCCCGTTGCTGCCACCGCTCACGAGACGCTCGACCAGGTTCAACACCCGCAGCTGCGCCTGGGCGAAGTGCAGATCCATTCGCATCGCCTTGAGGTCCGTCGCGGCGCGCTGGAGCAGATTGGTCGCGACCTCCAGCTCAGTGTAATGTCGCGGCTCGTCGTCGCCCTGCTGGATCCGCCTGTAGTTCGGATCGGTAAACGCCTCGGGGCCACCAGTGTTCAGTTGCTCGGGCATATCAGCTCCTCACATCATGGTGCCGCCGGCGTCGAGCCGATCGGCAGCGGACTGCAGCTGCCGAGCCTCGAGCCCGAGCTGCCGTGCTGCATAATCATGCATCGCCTGGCGCAGCGCAAGGATACCGATCTGCAGCTTGCCTTCGGATTTAATGGCCACATGATCCGCAGCTCGCGCGGTGGAGATCAACCGCTTCTCCTCCTCGGGCGAGGGCAAGCGGCCGTTGTCGACGACGAACCAGTAGAGCGTGCACAGCCACTTCTCGTCGAGCGCAAACTCGACGAGCGCGCGTGCCGCGACATCCTCGCGGAGATAGGTCTGGGCTGCTTTTTCCTGCTTGAGGCCGGCGACGTACCAGTCCGAGGCGCTTACGCCTTCTGGCGGTCTCGCGCCGCGCTTCCAGCGCCAATCTGCCGGCGGCTCACGTCGGCGTGACGATACGGCCACCCGCTGGACGGCCGAGGCCAGCTTGATTGAAGTCGGCCAGGCGTTGGTGGTGTTGGCAAGCTCCAGAGCTGCCCGACGTAGGGGTTCGATGTTTGTTGTGGATAACCCCGGAACCAGCCTCGAAACCACCAGCGCAAGCCCGTCCAGATCCTGGCGCTGAGCCTGCTTCCGATGGGCGGGATGGTTGGCGAGAACATCGAGGAACTCTATCCGTAAGACCTTGGCAGCATTGAGGGTTTCCTCATCATCATCATTCAGTTCGAGCTCGCCAGCCATCACACAGCCTCGCGCTGTTCGCCGGCCTCGTCAAGCGTCCGTTGCAGCACCCGCTTCGCGGCCACCGCGACCGCCGGCGTGTCGGCGATCCGGTACTTCGCCCACATCCGCCCGGCGAGCCACGTGTCGAGGTGCTTGCGGTAGGCGCGATGATCGCTCGGCCGGTCGTCGTCGCGGTGCGCCAGCCACTCGCTCAGCCGCCACACGATGACGCCCTCGAGGGCCGCGCGGCGATCGGCCTGGGAGAGGGTTCGCCAGACGCCCTCGGCCTTGCCCTTGACCGAACCAGGGTGGCCGAACTGCTCCTCGCTGTAGGCCTTCCAGGCCGCCTCGAACAGGGCATCGTCGGTGTCGTCGATCGAAGCCTGAACATCCTCCGGCGGAGGTCGAACGGGCGCCCTTTTTTCTGCCCTGTTTTCGAAATGATTTCGATCAACGAAATCCCCCTCGCGCGCGGTACGCACGTTCTCCTCTGTCTCTTTATCTTTATCTCTCTCTAAGTCTAAGCCCGCGCGCGCGCGAGGTGACGTTTCGTGACGCTCCTTGTGACGCTCCCTGTGACGCCTCATCCTTTCAGCGGAACCCCCTGATTTGTCTTGCCAATCCTCCCAGTCATGGAACCTGTAGCGACCCTCCATTGACCCCCCCTTTAGGCGGTCAATCAGTCCGCATTGGGTCAAGCTATCGAGACCAATGCGGACCCAATCGGGGGGCTGACGGCACAGAAAGGCAAGCCTATTGATGGGCGGAAGCATGCCATCGTCACCACTTGCTCTTGTGGCTAGAAGCATAAGGAACCAACGGTCCCGATCCTCCGCAGAGAGCGTCATCACCTTCTCGTTTTGCAGGATCTGGCACCACATCTTCAGCCAGGGCGGGGCGGGCTCGGTCATTTCGGCCCCTCAATCTGCGGCACCGGCCGCCCCAGGATCTTCTCGGCTTCCTCCCGGCTCAGCCGCCCCGCCGGCCACAGCCGCTCGTCGACGCGGATCCTGATCTCGAGCTCGGGCAAGGTCAGCCACAGCACCGGCGGCTGCTTCTCCTCGTTGATGTCGCCGCCGATCCGC
>Ga0070685_10000174_pt1 | contig 42617 bp, 36 predicted proteins | sample KBSS13LmetaG_FD_65651 | JGI IMG/M metagenome (GOLD analysis project Ga0070685, IMG submission 65651) | Switchgrass rhizosphere microbial communities from Kellogg Biological Station, Michigan, USA - KBS S1-3L metaG | ecosystem: Host-associated > Plants > Roots > Rhizosphere ...
GTTTTCGTTGCCGTTCAGCCACTGCAGCATCGCCGGGTCGACCGTCACCGCCCGGAAGAGGTCGAGGAACGAGCCGAAGCAGTGGCTGCGGAAGAGGTTCGACTGGTCGATCATCTGCTGCTGGCGGGAGACGTTGGCCAACGAGGTCGCGAACCAGTCGTGGAAGATCAGCGCCATCCGCTCGACCAGCGGCTGGTTGGTCCGGACCATGCGGTCGAGCCACCAGAGGTGGTCGTGGCCCCAGGCGTCGGCGGGGGCGATCGGGTTGCCGTCGTCGTCGGTCGGGGCGGGGCCGGTGAGGACGGCGGTGCCGCTGGGACGGGTCAGCGACCGGACCGCGCCGACCAGCCCGAGCGAGACGAGCGCCTCGGCCTGTCCGGCGACCGCGCCGAATCCGGCCCGTTCCAGCAGCCGCACCGCCTGAGGGCGGCCGAAGGGGCCCTGGTAGGCCCCGGGCGGGCGCGGGTCGGAGACGGCCGGAGCGGGGGCCGGGTCCGCTGCGCCAGCAGCCGCTCCCGGAAGCGCCCGCGCCGCCGGCTTCTTGCCGGGACCGCGGAAGTGGCCCTTCTTCGGCTTGTGGTGGTGGGTGTAGATGTAGCCCTGGACGCGCCAGTCGCCCTGGCCGTCGGGAACCCAACGGAAGTGCTTGTCCTTCCAGACACGGCGGCGCTTGCGGTGCCGGTGGTGTTTCGGCTTCCGCTTCTCGTCGACTGCTTTGACTGGTGAGTGTCTCGGGATCGCCATGCGCGAATAGGCCCCAGCGGGGCCTCCCAGGTTTGGTCGGCCCGCCGGCGCGCGCACTTGAGGCCCCGCGAAAGCCGCTGGACGTTAGACCTAGGAGCGACGCGCAAGAATGGCTATGTGCAGTACCTCGTCATCGCCTTCTTCTTCGGACTCGCCACCGGCATCATCGGTCGCGGCAAGGGCAGCTCGTTCTTCATCTGGTTCGTGATCGGAACGGTGATCCCACCCCTCGGCCTGATCGCCGTGATCCTCTACCGCGTCGACAAGGACGAACCCGAACGCCAGTGCCCCAACTGCCACAAGCCGCTGAAGCTCTACGTCCAAGTCTGCCCCCGTTGCGGCACCGACCTGTATCTGCCCGACCCGGCAGCGGTGCGGCATCCGGGCGTCCGCTAGCGCAGCCAAGTCCTGACGATCGCGTTGGCGAAGCCGGCGCCGTAGCGGAAGGCGGCGGGCTTCTTCGAGTGGCCGTGGAGGCGCTGTTCGACCGTGATCGGGACCTCTTTGGCGGGGATGCCGCGCTTGATCGCCTCGATCATGAACTCGGAGGTGTGGAACTGCTCCTGGCGGAGGACGAGCTGGGGGAGGACGGTGGTGCGGACGGCGCGGTAGCCGTTGGAGCAGTCGCTGACGTGGGTGCGGGTGATGAAGGAGACGAGGCGGTTGAAGAAGACGATCCCGAGCTCGCGGGCGAAGTGGTTGCGGTCGGCGTGGCCGAGGACACGGGAGCCGTGCGCCATCTCCACCTCGCCGTCGAGGATCGGCTTGACCAGGCGCTCCATCTCGTCGGGGCGGTGCTGGCCGTCGGCGTCGAGGGTGACGACGATCTCGGCGCCCGATTCGACCATCAGCCGGTAGCCGGTGCGCAGGGCTGCGCCGCCGCCGCGGTTGGTGACGTGGCGGGCGACGAGGGCGCCGTGCTCGGCGGCGACGTCGCCGGTGCCGTCGCGGGAGCCATCGTCGACGACGAGCACCTCGGTGCGGATCCCGCAGACCGCCGGTGGGATCTGATCGAGGACGGTGGCGATGTTGTCGGCCTCGTTGTAGGCGGGGATCAGGATCGCGATCCTGTCCTTGAAGCGGTCGGGCAGCCCCGCCTGACGGAACTCCTCCCAGGCCAGGCCCTCGAGCGCGGCGGCGAGCTGGCGGGCGTTGCGGGCCGACTGCGCCAGCGCTCGCAGGGTGAGCAGGAAGAGGACGAAGATCGCGAAGACGGCGAGGCCGAGGATGCGGCCGCCGTTGCCCTTCTCGAACGAGAAGGCGGAGAGCAGGCCGTTGACGATTTCGGTGCCGGCGACGATCAGCAGGCCGGCGCCGGCGAGGATCAGGATGAGGACGTCGGCATTGCGCAGGGTGCGGCGGCGCGCGACGGCGTAGGCGATCGTCGCCAGCGCGATCAGCACGCCGACCGCGCGCAGCGCGGTCAGTTCGGCGGGGAAGAGGCCTGCGGTTGGGGCGACCATCGGCGAGCGGAGGATATGGCCGCGAAGGCGGAAGAGAGGGCGAGCCCGGCAAGTGGAAAGACGAGCGTCATCAGCACCTCGTTGCGGCGCGGGGCGGCGAGGGAGACGGCGCCGACCAGGGTGACGAGGAGGATCGGCGTCGCCAGGACGACCAGCTCCCACCAGCGGCGCCACAGCGCCAGGAGGACGAAGCCGGCGATCCCGAGGAGGACGAGGAGGATCTGCACGGCCCTGCCGGCCGTGGTGCTCATCGCTTCGCCGACCCCGCTGCTCCACATTCGCCCGACCTTGCGCGCGGTCATCGCCAGGTAGGCGACGGGGTCTTCGTCGAAGTACATCGAGAGGTTTTCCTTGCCGAGCTTTCCGAGCGCCTGGTCGCGGGTGAGGTCGGGGTGTTCTTGCTGCACTTCCGCGGCGACCTTGTCGAAGAGCGGGGTGGGGCTGACTTCGTTCAGAGCTTCGGAGCCTGGTTCGAGGTCGCGGTGTTCGTAGCGCTGGACGAGGATCGCCTTCACCCGCTGGTATTCGCCGTCGGCGGGGAGGAAGGTGCCGACGTAGAGCGCCTTGCCGCCGCCGGTCGAGATCGGGACGACGCGGTCGAGGACGACGACATTGCGGATCGTCCAGGGGAGAATCGGGAGGACGAGGGCGAGGAGGATGGCGGCGGCGGCGGCGAGGCCGGCGGTCCAGTTGCGCCCGCTGGCGGTGCCGGTCCGCGGCCAGGCGACCCGGAGGAACGCGAGGACGACGAAGGCGGCGCCGACCAGCAGGTACTCGGGGCGGAACATCGCGGTCAGGCCGAAGAGGAGGCCGGGGACCAACCACACCCACGCAGGGGCGATCCATCCCCGCATACCGCGGACAGATCGGTTCACGTTGCGTTGACGATCGGAGGCCCAGAGGAAGGCGAGGATCGCTGCCGGCAGGGTCAGCATCGCCGGCGGCTCGCTCATCAGCTCGCCGGTGGTGTGAAGGAAGGGCGGGTAGATCGCAACGGCGAAGGCGGCGAAGAGCCCGACCCAGCGCCCCAGCTCGCGGCCGCCGAGCCGCCAGCCCAGCGCGAAGACGACGAGGATCGTCCCCACCCCCAGCAGCGCCTCGACGATCCGCGCCGTCCCTTCCCGCGCCCCGCCGGTGGCGTAGAAGGAGGCGGCGTAGAGGAAGGGCGCGCCCGGGGACCAGTCGCTCGAGTCGCGGAATTCCGGGCCGCCGAAGCTCCCTTCCTCGTAGAGGGCCTTCGAGATCGCGTAGTAGGCGTGCGAGTCGTCGGCGGGGTCCGCGACCGGGTTGACGACCACGTAGGCGCGGACGACGAGACCGAGGGCAGCGATCAGCGCCAGCGCGATCAGCGTCCGCTTGCCGTAGCGCAGCGGCAGGGTGCGAAACCAGTCGGCGACGGCGGTCAAGGCGGGGTCAGGCTATCCCGCAGCCAGGCGATCGCGGTGGATGCGAGGGGGGCGAGGAGGGGGACGAGGACGAGGACACGGCGGGGGGAGGCGACGAGGAGGGCGCTGAGGGCGGTGATGGCGAGGAAGATCGCGCCGAGGAGGAGGGCCTCCCAGTGTCGGCGCCAGGCGAGGATTGCGAGGCCGAGGAGGGCGAAGGCAATCAGTAGCCAGTGCATGACCTCCCAGACCGGCTCGCGCATCACATCGCGCGGCCCGTGCGACCAGATGCGGGCGACCTTCGTGGCGACGAAGCCGGCGTATTCGAGCGGCTCTTCGGAGATGTCGTCCCAGAGCTGTTCCTTGCCGAGCTTCGAGAGCGCCTGGTCGGTTTCCATGTCGGGGTAGTGGGCATGCGCAAGCCGCGCGAGGATCTGCTCGAGGCGGAGGTGTTGCGCGTCCTGGGGCGCGAAGAGCTGCGGGTTTTCGCGGACTACTGCGGCGCCGACCTTTTCGGGATCGCCGTCGGAGGGCAGGTAGGTGCCGGCGTAGAGGACCTGTCCGCCGCCGGTGGAGATCGGGACGAAGCGGTCGAGGGCTACGGCGTTGCGGATCGTCCAGGGCGCGATGACCACCAGAGCCGCGCCGAGGAAAACAGCAGCACGTAAGAGGGAGGAGCGCCAGTCGCGCCTCATCTCCCGCGCCGCAATCATCAGGGCCACGAGGAAGGCGATCCCCAAGTACTCCGGTCGCACCAACGCCAGCGCCCCGAAGAGGACGCCCGGCAAGAGCCACCGTACCCAACCCCCGTCCCAAGCCCAGAGCGCCGCCAGAACCCCACCCGACAAGAGCGCCGCCGCCAACGGCTCGCTCATCAGCATCCCCTGGTACTCCAAAAGTGCCGGATAAACCGCCACCACCAGCGCCCCAACCAGCGCCGCCCAGACGATCGCTGAATTTTCCTCCCCCTGGGGAGGAATTCTCAGCGAACGCCCCTCGCCCGTCGCCGCGCCGACCTCACTTGAGCCGGGTCGTCGCGGCGACGGGCGTACCACAAGCCTCGTCAGCCGCCTCCCGATCGCGTACGCGAACAGCACGCTCAGCGCCCCAATCACCGCCAGAACAACCCGCGCCAGCCGTTCGTGCACCCCGCCCGTCGCCTCGTACAACCCCGCCACGAACAGCGGCAGACCCGGCGAGTAGTTGCTCGACGGCTGCGTCGCCCCCGCGCCGACCGTGAAACCTTCGCCTTCGCTCAGGTTCGCCGCGATCGCCGCGTAGGCCTGGGCGTCGTACACAGGGGCGCGGCCGTCCCAGGCCTCGCCGACCCGCAACCCCAGCCCCAGCAGCAGGATCGCGACCAGCGCGCCCAGCCCGATCCAGCCGCCGTTTCGCGCCGCCAGTCCGCTCGCCATCGCAGGGATTCAACACGGACACGCGGCCGACCAACCGATTAAAGTCCCGCCCTCATGCGAATCCTCATCCTCGGGGGCGACGGCTACCTCGGCTGGCCGACTGCGCTCCGCTTCTCGGCCCGCGGGCACGAAGTCTCCGTCGTCGACAACTTCTCCCGCCGCCGCTGGCACACCGAACACGGCACCGCCTCGCTGACCCCGATCGGGGAGCTGGACGAGCGGATCGCCGCCTGGCGTGAGGTCTCCGGCGAGCAGATCCGCAGCTACGTCGGCGCGGTCGAGGACGGCGACTTCCTCGACGAGGTCGTCGCCGAGACCCTGCCCGAGGTGGTCGTCCACTACGGCCAGCAGGCCTCGGCGCCGTTCTCGATGCTCTCGCGCGAGCGCGCGGTGGAAACCCAGCACGCCAACGTGATCGGCAACCTCAACCTGCTCTTCGCGATGCGCGACCACGTCCCCGACGCGCACCTGGTCAAGCTCGGGACGATGGGCGAGTACGGCCAGCCCGACATCGACATCGAGGAGGGCTACATCGAGATCGAGCACAAGGGCCGCAGGGACACGCTCCCCTATCCGAAGCTGCCGGGCTCGCTCTACCACTGCTCCAAGGTCCACGACTCGACCAACATCCACTTCGCCTGCCGGACCTGGGGCCTGCGCGCGACCGACCTCAACCAGGGCGTCGTCTACGGCGTCGAGACCGAGGAGACCGCCCGCGACGACCGCCTCGTCACCCGCTTCGACTACGACGAGCTCTTCGGCACCGTCCTCAACCGCTTCTGCGTCCAGGCGGTGATCGGTCACCCGCTGACCGTCTACGGCGCCGGCAACCAGACCCGCGGCTTCCTCAACATCCGCGACACCCTCGCCTGCGTCGAACTGGCGGCCCTGAACCCGGCCGAGCGCGGCGAGTTCCGCGTCTTCAACCAGTTCACCGAGCAGTTCTCGGTGCTGGAGCTGGCGGGGCTGGTCAAGGAGGCCGGCGAGCACCTCGGCTACAGCGTCGAGATCCAGCACTACGAAAACCCGCGGGTGGAGAAGGAAGAGCACTACTACAACGCGATCCACACCAAGCTGCTCGACCTCGGCCTCGAGCCGACCCTGCTGGGCGAGGAGCTGGTCGAGTCGATCATCCACGCGATCGAGCGCCACAAAGGCCGCGTCGTCGAGACCGCGATCGACCCGAAGACCCGCTGGAACCCGGCGGCGTCACCCGCCGCCCAGGCGTAGAGCAGGCGCGGGGCGGAGACCCCGCCGCTGGTACCATCGCCAGTTCCTATGCGCGCTGCCGACACGTTGATGGAAAGCCTCAAGGCCGAGGGCGTCAAGGACGTCTTCGGGATCCCCGGCGGGGCCAACCTGCCGACCTACGACGCCCTCGTCGACGCCGACTTCCGCCACGTCCAGGTGCGCCACGAGCAGGGCGGAGGCCACGCCGCCGAGGGATACGCGAAAGCCTCCGGCCGCGTCGGCGTCGCCTTCGCCACCTCCGGCCCCGGCGCCACCAACCTCGTCACCGCGATCGCCGACGCGATGATGGACTCGACCCCGACCGTCTTCATCACCGGCCAGGTCCGCACCGAGCTGATCGGCACCGACGGCTTCCAGGAGGCCGACATCCTCGGCGCCACGCTGCCGTTCGTGAAGCACTCCTTCGCGGTCACCGACCCGCGGCAGATTCCCGAGTACGTCCACCAGGCCTTCCACGTCGCCTCGACCGGGCGCCCCGGGCCGGTCCTGCTCGACATCCCGCAGGACCTCTCGCGCGCCGACATCGACTACGCGCCGCGGACCGAGCCGGTGGAGATGCCCGGCTACAAGCCTTCGACCGAGGGCAACATCAAGCAGATCCGGATCGCCGCGAAAGCGCTCGCATCCGCCCGGCGGCCGATCTTCTACACCGGCGGCGGCGTGATCAACGGCAACGCATCCGCCGAGCTGCGCGAGCTCGCCGACTCCGACCGCTTCCCGGTCACCTCGACCCTGATGGGCCTCGGCGGCTTCCCGGCCTCCAGCGACCGCTTCCTCGGCATGCTCGGGATGCACGGCACCTGGACCGCCAACCGGGCGATGGACAACGCCGACCTGATCGTCGCGATCGGTGCCCGCTTCGACGACCGCATCACCGGCAAACTCAGCGAGTTCGCCCCGAACGCCAAGGTCATCCACATCGACATCGACCCTGCGGAGATCTCGAAGAACGTCGGTGCCCACATTCCGATCGTCGGCGACGTCAAGCAGGTGCTGCCGAAGCTGACCCGCGAGTACCGGGCGCTGCAGACCGACTCCTCCCGGCTCGACGAGTGGTGGAACACCCTGCGCGGCTGGCAGGAGGCGCACCCGCTCTACTACGAACCCGGCAAGGACGGCGAGATCAAGCCGCAGTTCATGATCGAGGCCCTGCACCGCGCCACCGGCGGCGACGCGATCATCACCTCCGACGTCGGCCAGCACCAGATGTGGACCGCGCAGTACTACGGCTTCGACAAGCCGCGCCGCTGGATCAACTCCGGCGGCCTCGGGACGATGGGCTTCGGCCTGCCGAGCGCGATCGGCGCCAAGGTCGCCTGTCCCGACGAGCAGGTCGTCTGCGTCGCCGGCGACGGCAGCCTGATCATGAACGTCCAAGAGCTGGCGACCTGCGTGACCGAAGACGTCCCGGTGAAGATCTTCCTCCAGAACAACGGCTACATGGGCATGGTCCGCCAGTGGCAGGAGCTGTTCTGGGACCGCCGCTACAGCTCGGTCGAGATGGGCGCCAGCCCCGACTGGGTGAAACTGGCAGAGGCCTTCGGCGCCAAAGGGATGCGCTGCGAGGAGAGCGCCGACCTCGAGGAGCAGATGGTGGCGGCGCTGGAGCACGACGGCCCGGTCCTGCTCGACGTTCGCACCGTCCCCGAGGAGAACTGCTACCCGATGATCCCGCCGGGCAACGCCGCCCGGGACATGGTCGAGGCGCCGCGAAAGACGGTGAGCTGATGGAGGCCGGGACTCCGCAGGTCGTCAAACTCGAGGACCTGCACGTGGCGGGGCAGCTGAGCGGGCGCAAGCACATCCTCTCGATCCTGGTCGAGAACAAACCGGGCGTGCTGGCCCGAGTCGCCGGCCTCTTCTCGCGCCGCGGCTTCAACATCGACACGCTCGCGGTCGGGCCGACCGACGACGAGAGCGTCTCCCGGATCACCCTGACGCTCGACGGCGCGGTCCACCCGATCGACCAGGTGACCAAGCAGCTGCACAAGCTCGTCAACGTCCTGAAAATCCGCGACATGGAGCCGGAGGAGACGGTGGCGCGGGAGATGGCGCTGTTCAAGGTCTCCTCGGCGGTCGAGAACCGCGCCGAGATCATCCAGTTCGCCGAGATCTTCCGGGCCAAAATCGTCGACGTGGCGCGGCGGACGATGACGATCGAGGTGACCGGCTCGGCCGACAAGATCGAGGCCTTCGAGCGCATGGTCCGCCCGCACGGGCTGGTCGAAATGGTCCGCACCGGCGAGATCGCAATCGGCCGTGGTCACGACTAGTGACCTCCTCGGCGCCTTAGCCAAGGGCGCCGGCCGGGGCCGACGCACCCTTGTAAGCGTCACCAGGGAGGTCGAGGTGGCCGACCCGTGCGCGGTCGTGTTCTCCTCGCGCCTCGCCTCCGAGCGCTGGTTCTGCTGGGAGCAGCCGGACCGCGAGTTCGCGCTGGCGGGGCTGGGGGTCGCGCACGAGGCGAGCTCGCGCGGTAGTAGTCGCTTCGAGGAGGTGGCCGACGAGTGCCTGCGGCTGGGAGACCACCCGGTCCTCGAGGAGCCGCGGGGGCTGCCGGCGGGAGCCGGACCCGCCTGGCTCGGCGGCTTCGCCTTCGACCCGGAGGGCGGTTCCAGCTCGACCTGGTCCTCGCTGCCGCCCGCTTCGCTGGTCCTGCCGCAGTTCTCGATCTGCCGCCGCGGCGAGCGTGCCTTTCTCACCGTCAACGCGGTGGTGCGAGCGGGGGAGGGGGTGGAGCGGATCGCCGAGGAGCTGGCGGCGCGGGTCGCCGGGCTGCACCTCGACGCGCCGCTGCCGCTGCTCGACCCGCACCCGACCGCCCACGCCGAGATCCGCAGCGCCCGACCGCCGCGCGAGTTCGAAGCCGCGGTCGAGGGCGCCACATCCCGGATCGCCGCCGGTGAGTTCTCGAAGGTGGTGCTCGCCCGCGAGGTGATTGTCAGCGCCGGCGCCGCCCACGATCCTGCCGCGGTCTTCGGAGCGATGCGCGAGCAGTTCCCGGCCTGCTTCTGCTTCTGCTGCGGCACCCCGGAGGCAGCCTTCATCGGCGCCAGTCCCGAGCTGCTGGTCCGCCGTGCCGGCGCCTCAGTCTCCACCGTCGCCCTCGCCGGCTCCACCCGGCGCAGCTCCGACCCCGCCGTCGACGACCACCTCGGCGAGCAGCTGCTGCGCAGCGACAAGGACCGGCGCGAGCAGCGGATCGTCGCCGAGCGGATCGTCCGCGCCCTGCGCCCGCACGCCGTCTGGGTCGAGGCGGCATCCGAGCCGGAGATCGTCAAGATCGCCAACATCCAGCACCTGGCGACGCCGGTGATCGCCCAGCTCGCCGAACCGCGCTCGGCGATCGAGATGGCCGGCCTCCTGCACCCGACCCCCGCCGTCGGCGGCGAGCCCTGGCCCGCCGCGGCCGCCGCGATCGCCGACCTCGAGGGCATGGATCGCGGCTGGTACGCGGCCCCCGTCGGCTGGATGGACGCGACCGAAGACGGCGAATTCTGCGTCGCCCTCCGCAGCGCCCTCCTCCGCGACCGTGAGGCCCACCTCTTCGCCGGAGTCGGCATCGTCGCCGGCTCCGACCCCGCCGCCGAGCTGGCCGAGACCGAGGTCAAGCTCGGGGCACTGCTGCCGCTGCTGGCCGAGTAGTGCAGAATTCCGCCGGTGCGGCAGGTCGGCATAGCGGCAGTGTTCCTCGCCCTCATGGTGCTAGCGGCGTCGGTTGCGGCGGCGCCGCTGCCGGAAGGACCACGCCTCTCCTTCGTCGTCTGGAAGACCGGCAAGCCGATGGAGCTGAAGGTGGCGACGGTCGACGCGGAGGGGGGCACCCGGACCACCCTCGTCGGCAACGGCCGGATCTGGCCGACGCCGTTCAGCGGTGGTTCCTGGTCCCCCGACGGATCGAGCTTCGCCTTCGCCGGCGCGCCGCGGCAGGGGGAAGGGGCGCACGGCCAGATCTACCTCGTCTCCGCCGATGGAGGTGCCCCGGTCCCGGTTCCCGGCAGCCGCGAAGGTCACGAGCCGGTCTTCTCTCCGGACGGCCGCACGATCGCCTTCTCGCGGACCAAGCTCGAGTTCAAGCTCAACCTCGAACACCCTGAGCTCTCCCGCGACTACTTCAGCACCACCGCCTGGATCGTTGACCTGGTCAGCGGGGAAGCGAAGAAGCTGACCCCCTGGCGCAACGGGCTGAGAGTGACGCCGACGTCCTTCTCGCCCGACGGCAGCAAGCTCCTCGTCGAGCGTGAACAGGGGAAGGGGGAGGAAGTGGCCGTCTTCGATCTCTTAAGAGGAGGCTCGACCCTCTTTGCCCGCGACGCCCACGACCCTGCCTACTCACCTGACGGCACCAGGATCGCCTTGATCAGCGACCGCGATCACGTGACGATCGATGGCGCCGACGGCCCGATCACGTTCGGCGAGCTGTACGTCGTCGGGGCCGACGGGGATGGCTGGCGTCGCCTCACCCGAAACCGCACCAGCGAGGAGGAAGCGCCAAGCTGGGATCCATCGGGGCAGCGGCTGGCATTCGCCCGGACCACCGGGCCGGGGACGATTGGCTTCGGCTTGACCAACGTGGTCATGGAGATCAACCTCGATGGCAGCTGCCCGACTCGGGTCGTCGGGAAATTCCGCTCCGAGCCCGCCTCGAAACTTGGCCTCTTCGCGCCCACCTGGCGCCCGGGACCAGGCCGCGAGGCCGGCCCGATCGCCTGCTAGCCCGGTAGCGCTTTATGCACCCGCGCGGCGAGCTCGCGGTGCGCCTCGACGTTGGTGCGGCGGTCGGTCCCAACCTCGATCAGGCCGGTCCCGGCGGCGAGGGCGGCCGGCAGCTCGGCGAGTGAGTCGAGGCGGTGGTGGGGGAGGTCGAAGAGAGCGGCGGCTTTGGCGGCGTCGACACCACGAGGGGTACCGAGGAGGGCCTCGAACTCGTCCTCGGGCAGCGCCGCCTCCTGCGGTAGGAAGTGGAAAATGCCGCCGCCGCTGTTGTCGACGACGATGATGCGCACGGGGGTCGAGACCTCGCCCAGGGCTGCGAGGCCACCGAGGTCGTGGAGGAGGCCGAGGTCGCCGGTGACGATGGTCGTTGGGCGGCCGCTGGCGCGGGCAGCGCCGATCCCGGAGGAGATCAGGCCGTCGATGCCGTTGGCGCCGCGGTTGGAGAGGAAGAGGGCGTCGGTGGTGGAGGGGGCGAGGAAGGTCTCCTGGTCGCGGATCGGCATCGAGGAGCTGGTGTAGACGAGGTCGCCGTCGCGATGGGCGGCGCTGAGGGCGCGGTGGAGGGCGGGCTCCGTGATCGCGTTCCCATCGCCGAGGGCCGCGTCGAGCGCGCGCTGCGCTGCGCCCTCGGCCTCGAGCCAGCGATCGGGCAGCGGCCGTTCCCGTCCCTCCAGGCCTTCCAGGCGCGCCGCCCAGCCGGAGGCGAGCTCGGTCGGATCGGCGCGGAGTATCGCCGCGGCGCGGTTCGTCGGCTCGTTCCAGCCCCCATAGGGATCGATCACGATCTCGTCGGCGCCGCTCTCGGATATCCAGGCGCGAAGCGGCTTGCTGGTCGGCATCTCGCCGAAGCGGAGGATCAGCTCGGGCACCACGGAGCGGGCGAAGTGCTCGTCGCGCAGCAGCAGGTCGTAGGCGGCGACCACGTGGGAGCGGTCGTGGGGGCCGCAGCGCAACTGCGAGGTCGGGTCGGCGAGGATCGGGAAGCCCGACACCCGGGCAAGGTGGGCGAGCGGCTCGCGCAGCTCCGGGTCGAGCTGGCGGCCGGCGACGATGACGCCGGAGATAGCGTCGCCAATGTGCCCGGCCATCTCGTCGAGGAGGAAGACGGAAGGCTCGAGGTCGATTCGGGTCACCGCGGTCAGCGGTCGCTCCCCGCGGCCCTCCAGGGCCATTGGATCGGTTGCGGTGACCGCCCCCTCGACCGGCACCGGCGCCAGCGGCTCGCGCCAGGGCAGGTTCAGGTGCACCGGGCCCGGCCGGACCTCTCCGCGCGCCTTCGACAGCGCCCGGCAGGCGACCGAGCGGTAGTGCAGGAGGCCGCTGTCATCGGCCTCGTGGGTTCCGACTTCGCTGAACCAGCGCATCGAGGCGCCGAAGGTCTTGATCTGGTCGATCGTCTGCCCAGCGCCGATCCCCCGCAGCTCCGGTGGCCGATCGGCGCTCAGCACCAGCAGCGGGATCCCCGATTCGTCCGCCTCGACCACCGCCGGGTGGTAGTTGACGAGCGCCGTCCCCGAGGTGCAGAGCAGCGCCACCGGGTCCCCGCTCGCCTGCGCGGCCCCCAGAGCAAAGAACCCCGCCGACCGCTCGTCGACGATCACCGCCACCTCGATCTCCGGCTGCCGCCAGAGCGCCACCGCCAGTGGGGTAGAGCGCGATCCAGGAGAGACGACAGCGAGTCGCAGTCCGGAGCGCGCGAGCTCCTCGGCAAAGGCGGAGGCGAGGGCGGTATTGGCGTTGGTGGGGTCCATGGACGGGGTGGCGCGAACTGCATCAGATTTCCCCTCTGGCAGGTAGGAAATCTGATGCAGTTCGGCTCGGAGGCTAGAGCCGGTGGGCCTGCAGCGCCTCCTCGTCGATCTCGACTCCGAGGCCGGGACCAGGAGGGAGGTGGAGCATTCCGTTGCGCGGCTCGCACTCGGCCGTGGCGATCGTCTCGGCGAAGAGGCGCTGGGTGGCGAGGCCATGGGCGAGGTGGAGGCGCTCGGGGTGGGTGGTCTCGGCGAGGGTGAGGGCGGTTTGGGCGGCGGCGGCGATTCCGACCGGACCGTCGAGAGCGCTGGTGATGAAGGCGGGGAGGACGTCGGCGATCGCCAGCGCCGCTTCGGGCCCGCCGACCTTGGAGAGCTTGATGCCCGTGTAGGCGCAGGCGCCAAGAGACGCCGCCCGCTCCGCCTCCGCGAGGGTGGCGACACTCTCGTCCGCGGCAAGCGGAATCGACGTAGCCGCCGCGAGCTGCGCCATCTCCTCCAGCGTCGCGACCGGCTGCTCCGCCAGCTCGATTCCGAAAGGCTCCAGCTCGCCCAGGCGTCTCTTGGCCGTCTCGAGATCCCAAGCCGCGTTCACGTCCACCCGAATCCGCGCCTCGGGGCCCACCGCCTCCCGCACCGCCCGCACCTGCTCCACGTCCGCCACACCGCGAGTCCGCGAAAACCCGGACTCTGTACGGGTTTTCGCGGACTCGGCACCGAGCTTCAACTTGAACGTCGTGAACCCGTCCTGCGCCCAACGTTCGGCGTCAGCCGCAACCGCAACGGGCTCCCCAGCCACCAACGTCGCATTGCACGGCACCGCTTCTTCGCTGTCGTCGACCGACGGATTATGAGTCCGCTGGTCCTCCTGCCGCCCACCCAGCAAATCCATCCTTGCGGTCGCCACCGCACAACGGGAGGGAGCCGACAGCTCCTCGTCAACCTGCCTCTCCGCCCACGCCTCGAGTTCACCAACCACCTGCGTCAGCGACACCCCGCCCCGCAACGACAGCGGCACCGCTTCGCCCAGCCCCACGACCCCGTCCGCGTCCCGCACCCGCAGCAGCACCATCTCCCGCCGCTCCAGCACCCCGCGCGCGGTCACATACAGGGCCCGGAACGGAAGGGCGTAAGGGATCACCTCGACGGACGCCAGCTGCACACTTCAACCCTCTCAAACCCGAACTGCATCAACTTGTCCACCCAGCAGGTAGTCAAGTTGATGCAGTTCGCGTCCCTAGCTAGGCGGAGATCAAGAGCCCGATCGTCACGAGAACGCTGAAGACCGCCAGCACGCCCCCGGTTGCCGCCAGCACGCCGTTCAGCGCCGGGCCGTCGCGGCGCTCCTGCAGCGTCCGGTACGGCTTCACCGCCAGCGGCGCCGCCAGCAGGCCGATCAGCGGCAGCATGCTCGCTTCGCCCGCCACCAGCGCGATCGGCAGAACCACGAACGCCCCCAGCACCAGCGTCCCGTAGAGCCGCACCGCCGCCTCGCGGCCGATCCGTACCGCCAGCGTGTTCTTGCCGGCGCGGCGGTCGGTCTCGACGTCGCGGACGTTGTTGACGACGATGATCGCGGTGGCCAGGAAGCCGATCGAGATCGAGAGACCGAGCGGCAGCGCGTCGAGCGCCTCCAGCTGCACGTAGTAGGAGCCGTTGACGGCGACGAGGCCGAAGAAGAGGAAGACGAAGACCTCGCCGAAGCCGCTGTAGCCGTAGGGGCGGGGGCCGCCGGTGTAGAGGACCCCGGCGGCGATCGAGAGGATCCCGATCAGCAGGATCACCCAGCCGGCGACGAAGGTCAGGTAGATGCCGCAGACGACCGCGACCGCGAAGGCGATCCAGGTTGCCCGCATCACCCGCTGCGGGGTCACCATCCCGCTCGCGGTCACCCGCACCGGCCCGAGCCGGTCGGCGGTGTCGGCGCCGCGTTTCGCGTCGGAGTAGTCGTTGGCGAGGTTGGTCCCGATCTGGATGAAGATCGAGCCGATCAGCGCGGCGATGAAGGCGCCCCAGCGCGGCAGGTGCCCCAGCCACTGCACCGCCGCCGCGGTCCCGACCAGGACCGGGGCGATCGCCGCCGGCAGCGTCCGCGGACGCGCCGCCATCAGCCAGATCCTCATGCGCGCCGGGGGAACTTGCCGAAGTCCGGGGACCGTTTCTGCTTGAACGCCTCGCGCCCCTCGGCCGCCTCGTCGGAGCCGTAGAAGAGGAGGTTGGCGTCGTGGGCGAGCTGCTGGATCCCGGCGTAGCCGTCCTCGTGGGCGTTGAAGCTGGCCTTGACCAGGCGCAGGGCGAAGGGGGAGAGGGCGAGCATCTCGCGGCACCAGGCGACGGTCTCCCGCTCCAGCTCGGCGAGCGGCACGACCGTGTTGACGAGCCCCATCTCAAGCGCCTCCTCGGCGTCGTACTGGCGGCAGAGCATCCAGATCTCCTTCGCCTTCTTCGTCCCGACGAGATCGCGCAGCAGCGAGGCGCCGTAGCCCCCGTCCCAGGAGCCGACCCGCGGCCCCACCTGACCGAAGACGCCGTTCTCGGCGGCGATGGTCAGATCGCAGCAGAGGTGGAGGATGTGGCCGCCGCCGATCGCGTAGCCGGCGACCATCGCCACCACCGGCTTCGGCAGGCGCCGCATCTGGATCTGCAGGTCGGTGACGTGGAAGCGGCCGACCGAGGCGCCCTCCTCCATGTAGCCGGTATCGCCGCGCACGGTCTGGTCGCCGCCCGAGCAGAAGGCGCGCTCGCCCTCGCCGGTGAGGACGACGATCCCGACCTCCGGGTCCTCGCGGGCGATCTCCATCGCCGCCGAGACCTCGATCAGCGTCTGTGGCCGGAAGGCGTTCAGGACCTCCGGCCGGGCGATCGTCACCTTGGCGATCCCGCCGCCGGTCTCGTAGCGAATGTCCTCGTAGTCACCCGCCGCGATCCACTCGATCGGCGCGTAGAGCACGTTCTCTGGCGGGGCTCCTTTGTGGCGTTTGGGCATGATGGGCACGATATCCCGATGAAGCTCGACGACTGGCTCTCGCAGAGATCACAGAGCTGTCCCGACCGGACGGCGCTGCTCGCCGACGGCGCTTTGATGACCTACGCCGAGCTCGAGGCCGAGGCCACCTGGGTCGCCCGGCGGCTCGCCGCCCACGGCGTCCGCCGCGGAAGCACGGCGGCGCTGACGATGCACCCGCGTCGCGAGCAGGTCGTCCTCCTCCACGCGCTGCTCAAGGTCGGGGCGGCGCTGCTGCCGCTGGGGCCGCGGCTGACCCCCGAGGAGCGGGCGGCAATCGTCTCCGCGGTTGACCCGATCGTCGACCTCGATGACCCCGGCCAGCTGACCCAGACCGAGGCCGACATGCCGCTGCTGGGCGAGCACGACATGGACGCGATCTGCTGCCGCGTCCTCACCAGCGGCAGCACCGGGACGCCGCGCCCGGTCCCGCTCTCCTACGGCAACTTCCTCTGGAACGCGGTCGGCTCGGCCTTCAACATCGGCGTCCTGCCCGAGGACCGCTGGCTCTGCTGCGTCCCGCTCAGCCACATCGCCGGCCTCGGGATCGTCATGCGCTCGGTCATCTACGGGACGACGGCCGTGATCCACGACGGCTTCGACGTCGACCGGGTGGGGGAGGCGCTGGAGCGCGATCGCATAACGGTGCTGTCGCTGGTGACGACGATGCTGACGCGGCTGCTCGACGCCGGCGTCGACCTCTCCGGGCCGCGGGCGATCCTCGTCGGCGGCGGGCCGGTGCCGGAGGAGCCGCTGGAAGAGGCGATCGCCAAGGGCGCCACCGTGGTCCAGACCTACGGCCTCACCGAGACCTGCTCGCAGGTGACGACGCTCGCGCCCGCCGACGCCAAGCGCAAGCTCGGCTCAGCCGGGCGGCCGCTGCTGACCACCCACCTGCGGATCCGCGAGGGCGAGATTCTGATCCAGGGACCGACCGTCGCCCCCGGCAGCGCCGACCCCGACGGCTGGCTGCACACCGGCGACCTCGGCCACATCGACGAGGAAGGCTTCCTCTACGTTCGCGACCGGATCGACGACATGATCGTCAGCGGCGGCGAGAACGTGATCCCGGCCGAGGTCGAGGAGGTGCTGCTGCGCCACCCGGCGGTGGCCGAGGCGGCGGTGATCGGCCGCGAGGACCCGGAGTGGCAGCAGGCGGTGACCGCCGTGGTCGTCCTGCAGAACGGCTCCAGCGCGACCCCGGACGAGCTGCGCCGCCACTGCGCCGAGACCCTGGCCGGGTTCAAAGTGCCGAAGCGGGTCGAGCTCGCCTCGGCCCTGCCGCGCACTCCCTCGGGGAAGCTGATGCGCAGGGCGCTTCGGTAGCCTGCCGCCTCATGCGAACCGACGACATCTTCTCCGACAAAGACGCCGATCTGAGCAAGCTCGACGGCAAGACCGTCGCCATCCTCGGCTACGGCTCCCAGGGGCACGCCCACGCCCTCAACCTCAAGGACTCCGGCGTCGAGGTGGTCGTCGGCCTCCGTCCCGACTCCTCCAGCCGTGCCAAGGCCGAAGGGGCCGGGCTCGAGGTGCTCGACATCGCCGAAGCCGCCAGCCGCGGCGACCTGGTGATGATCCTGTTGCCGGACGAGAAGCAGGGCGAGGTCTGGCGCGAGGAGATCGCCGACGGGATCGCTCCCGGCAACCTGCTGCTCTTCGCCCACGGCTTCGCAATCCACTTCGGCGAGATCGCGCCGCCCCCCGGCGTCGACGTCGGCATGGTCGCGCCGAAGGGCCCGGGCCACCTGGTCCGCCGACAGTACGAGGAAGGCAGTGGCGTCCCCTGCCTGATGGCCGTCCACCAGGACGACAGCGGCAACGCCCACGACCTCGTCCTCGCCTACGCCTCCGGGATCGGCGGCGGTCGCGCCGCGATCATCGAGACCACCTTCAAAGACGAGTGCGAGACCGACCTCTTCGGCGAGCAGGCGGTTCTCTGCGGCGGCGCCTCCGAGCTGGTCCGCGCCGGCTACGAGACCTTGGTCGAGGCCGGTTACGACCCGCGCCTCGCCTATTTCGAGTGCCTGCACGAGCTGAAGCTGATCGCCGACCTGATGTACGAAAAGGGCATTCAGGGCATGCGCTACTCGATCTCCAACACCGCCGAGTACGGTGACATGACCCGCGGCAAACGGGTGATCGGCGAGGAGTCCCGCGCGGCGATGAAGGAGATCCTCTCCGAGATCCAGTCCGGCGACTTCGCCAAAGAGTTCATCGCCGAGAACCGCGCCGGCAACGAGAACTTCGACCGCATGCGCAGCGAAGCGGCGGGACACGAAATCGAGGGCATCGGCGGCGACCTCCGCAACCTCATGCCCTGGCTCGACCAGGGTTTCAAAGACACGAAATGAGATGAGGCGCGGGGTGTCCCGCGCCTCTCAGCCTTTGATCGGCCCTCTGGCGTCGGTCTCGCCGGGCGGCAGCTTGCCGTCGCGGCCGACGTAGCCGTCCTTGCCGCCGACGACGAAGTAGATCGCGTCTTCGTCCTCGCTGAGGTTCTTGAAGCAGCGGACCACAGGGGCGTCGACCCAGGCGACGCCGCCGGGGCCAAGTTGGTGGCGCTCACCGTCCAGCTCGATCTCCAGGCGTCCCTGATGGACGAAGTAGAGCTCCTCCTGGACCTCGTGCAGGTGTCGGCCGGATTCGTAGCCGGGCGGCATCACCACGGCGTTGACGCCGAAGGCGGTGACGCCGAGCTCCTTGCGGACCTTGCGGAAGCCCCAGCCCTCGCCCATCTCGTCGAGGCTGGAGACCGCCCAGCCCTCGCCTTTGGCCACCCCGCTCATGGCGTCACCGTAGCCGTTTCGCCGGTGCCCGGATCGGTGCCTGGGTCGGCGTCGGTCGGGCCACCGGCCTTCTCGGCGCCGATCGGCGGGTACTCGTCGGTGAGGAAGGCGACGTAGCCGTAGAGGCGGGCGTAGAAGCCGTTGACGAAGGTGAGGGCGGTGTTGATCCCCTCCGGCTGGTAGCCGCGGAAGACGATCGTCACCCAGGCGACCACCGCCACCCAGAGGTGCATGTAGTTGACCGCGTAGGACACCAGCAGCATCGGCAGCGCCAGGATCAGCCGGAACAGCGCCTTCAGGCGGCTCTGGCTCTCGGCTCGCGGGGCGACGTCGACCCGGATCGGGTAGTTGGGGTCGTCGGCGAGGCCGAACGGCGGCCACTCGTCGGTCTGCAGGTAGAGCCAGGCGCCGAAGCGGACCCCGTAGCGGACGACTCCTGAGTTGAACTCATAGAGCCATTCGGGATAGCGCCCGAGGACGATGATCGAGATCCAGGCGAAGAAGTGGGTGAAGATGAACAGCAGCCCCCAGAAGAGGGCGACGATCATCCACGGGATCGCCAGGATCGGCCGAAAGAAGGTGGTCCAACGGTTGGGAGCGGGGTTGAAGTCCGCTTCGTAGATGACTGGATACATCGCTCTCCCCTTGTCGTAGACGGTCTCCTGCCGCACTGCAGAGCCTATGCGTGGCCCCGGCGTCACCGGCTGCCTTTGGTCAATAACCTGTCTCGCCGGATGGCGCCAGAGACGACCCTGCAGATTCCCGCCGAGATCAAGCCCGCTGACGGGCGCTTCGGCTGCGGCCCCTCGAAGGTCCGCCCGGAGGCGCTCGCGCGCCTTGCCGAACGCTCGGACCTGATGGGGACCTCGCACCGCCAGGCGCCGGTCCGTGACCTGGTGCGCGAGGTGCGGACCGGTCTCGGCGAGCTCCTCTCACTGCCCGACGGCTACGAGATCGCCCTCGGCAACGGCGGCACCACCGCCTTCTGGGAGGCGGCGAGCGCCTGGCTCGTGCGCGAGCGGGCGCTGCACCTCACCTACGGCGAGTTCTCCTCGAAGTTCGCCAAGTCGACCGCGGCAGCGCCCTTCCTCCAGGACCCGATCGTGGTCGAGGCCGAGCCAGGCGACGCCCCTGCGCCCCGCGCCGACTCCGCCGCCGACGCGATCGCCTGGGCCCACAACGAGACCTCGACCGGGGTGATGGTCCCGGTGCAGCGGCCCGAGGGCGCAGCCGAGGCGCTCGTCCTCATCGACGCGACCTCCGGCGCCGGCGGCCTGCCGGTCGACCTGACCCAGTGCGACGCCTATTACTTCGCCCCGCAGAAGGGCTTCGCCTCCGACGGCGGCCTCTGGCTTGCCGCGCTCAGCCCCGCCGCGATCGCCTGCATCGAAGAGCTCGACGGCGCCGGCGACCGCTGGCAGCCTGCCTTCCTCTCGCTGCAGACCGCGCTCGACAACTCGCGCAAGGAGCAGACCTACAACACGCCGGCGCTGGCGACCCTGCTGTTGCTGAACGACCAGGTCCAGTGGATGCTCGAGCTCGGCGGCCTCTCCGGCTGCGTCGAGCGCACCTCGGACTCGTCGGGTCGCCTCTACGGCTGGGCTGACCGCAGCGATTACGCGAGCCCTTTCGTCGCCGACCCCGCCAAACGCTCGCTGGTCGTCGGCACGATCGACTTCGACGACTCGGTCGACGCGGCGGCGCTGGCGAAGGCACTGCGCGCCAACGGGATCGTCGACGTCGAGCCCTACCGCAAGCTCGGTCGCAACCAGCTGCGGATCGGGATGTTCCCGGCGATCGACCCCGCCGATGTCGAGGCGCTGACCGCCTGCATCGACTGGGTCGTCGAGAACATCGACGGGGTGCGCGCCTCGTGAAGGTCCTGGTCAAGGAGAAGATCGCCGACACCGGCGTCGACCTGCTGCGCTCGCAGTTCGACGTCGACCTCGGGTTGGAGATGTCCGACGAGGAGCTGCGCGATCAGATCTCCCAGTACGACGCGATCCTGATCCGCTCGGCGACGAAGATGACGCCGGAGCTGATCGAGCTCGCCGACAACCTCAAGGTGATCGGCCGCGCCGGCACCGGCGTCGACAACGTCGACATCCCGGCCGCCACCCGCCGCGGGATCATCGTCGCCAACGCCCCCGAATCGAACTCGGTCGCCGCGGCCGAGCACACCCTGGCGCTGGCCCTGGCCCTCTTCCGCAACGTCCCGCAGGCGCACGAATCGCTCGTCGCCGGCCGCTGGGACCGGGCCAAGTTCAAGGGCTCCGAGCTCTACGGCAAGACGCTCGGGGTGATCGGCTTCGGCCGCATCGGCCAGCTCGTCGCCAGGCGCGCCCAGAGCTTCGAGATGGAGGTCGTCGCCTTCGACAAGTTCGTCTCCGCCGAGCGCTTCCGCGAGCTCGGCGCCGAGGGGGTCGACTCGATCGAGGAGCTGCTCGGCCGCGCCGACCTCGTCACCCTGCACACGCCGAAGACGCCGGAGACGATCGGGATGATCAACGCCGAGACGATCGCGACGATGAAGGACGGCGCCCGCCTCGTCAACTGCGCCCGCGGCGAGCTGGTCGACCTCGATGCGCTCGTCGACGGCCTTGAGTCCGGCAAGCTCGGCGGCGCCGCGCTCGACGTCTTTCCCGAGGAGCCGTTCACCGAGCACCCGGTCTTCTCCCGCGGCGACGTCGTCGTCACTCCGCACCTCGGCGCCTCGACCGCCGAGGCCCAGGACCGCGCCGGCGTCGTCACCGCCGAGCAGGTGACCGCGGCGCTGACCGGCGGCGTCGTCACCAACGCGGTCAACATCGCCGCGGTCCGGCCCGAGGTGATGGAAGCGCTGGCGCCCTTCGTCCCGCTCTGCGAAAAGCTCGGCCGCCTCGCCCAGGGCCTCGGCAACGGCTCGGTCGAGCGCGTGAGCGCTGAATTTCGCGGCCGCATCGCCTCCCACGACACTCGCCTGCTCGGGATCGCCGTCCTCGCCGGGATCCTCTCCGGCCATACCGAGGAGCCGGTCAACCTCGTCAACGCGCCGCAGATGGCCGAGGAGCGGGGGATCGAGCTCTCCGAGACCACCGACGCCAGCGCCGAGGACTTCACCGAGCTGGTCCGGGTCCGCATCACCACCCCCGACGGCGAGGTCGAGGTCGCCGGCACCAGCGTCGGCCCGCGCAACGAGCCCTACCTGGTCTCCGCCTGGGGCGAGAGCTTCTACCTGCCCTTCGCCCAGCACATCAGCGTCTTCCGCTATGCCGACCGACCGGGGATGATCGGCCGGGTCGGCACCCTCTTCGGCGAAGAGGGCGTCAACATCGTCTCCGCCGCGGTGGGCGCCGAAAGCGGGGGGGAGCGCGCGGTGATGGCGCTGACCACCGACGCGCCGGTTCGCGCCGAGACGATCGAGAAGATCCTCGCGCTCGAGGGCTTCTCCAACGGCCGCTCGGTCGATCTCTGAGCTGTAGACAGCCGCTCGCCTAGGCCGCAACGTCTGGCGATCCCGCTTGTTCCTATGGGAGGGTCTCAGCCGAGACCTGCCAGGGACCTCTCCATGAAGAAGCTGATCCTCATCGTCCTGACCGTGCTCGCTGCGCTGCTCGCGCCGCCGGCCTTCGCCGAACCCGGCCCGCTGACCCTGCTCCTCTCCGGCAACGGAGCCGACAACGTCTTCCGCATCGGACTCAGCCCCGACGGACGTGAATACCTGATCTCCTCCGGGGCGATGCTTGAAGCCGGTGGGGACCTCTGCCGCCACCCGGAAGAACGGATGACCGAGCTCGCCTGTGACGCGCCGACGATCGCCGGCTTCGAAGTCAACGTCGCCGGTGGCGATGACACCGTCGTCCTCAGCTCCGACATTCCGGTCCCGGCGACGCTGCGCGGCGGGAGCGGGCGTGACCGCCTCAGCGGCGGCAGCGTCGCCGACAAAATCGTCGGCGGTCCCGACGCCGACGTGCTCAGCGGCCGCCGCGGTGACGACCTGCTGCTCGGCGGCCCCGGCGACGATCGCTTGATCGGCGGTCAGGGCAACGACCAGCTGCGGGGCGGCCCCGGCACCGACCTCCTGGTCGGCGGCCCGGGCAACAACTCGCTATTGCAATAGCCGAGCTAGGCGGTTTCGCGCGCCGGCGCGGGCCTGCCGGCGAAACGGCCGCCGACGAAGGCGATCGCGATCAGCAGCCCGATCACGGCGAGCGCCGCGTCGAGCCGCATCGCCGCCTGGATGCCGTCGACGAAGGGTGGAACCGCGGCGGAGAAGACGGTCGTCGTCAGTCCCAGCCCGATCGAGCCGCCGGCGATCTGGAACATGTAGACGATGCCGCCGGCGAGGCTGGTCTGCGATTCGTCGACCGAGGTGACGCCGGCCGTGGTTGCCGTGGGGACAAAGCTGCCGGCGCCGATGCCGAGCACGACCATGCCGGGAACGAGGGCGCTGTAGCCCGAGCCCTCGTCGAGCAGGGAGAAGAGGATCGGCCCGAGGGTGATCAGGGCGGCGCCGATGACCGCGAGCTTCTTTGCGCCGAGGCGGTCGTAGAGAGGGCCGGCGGCGAACGAGGAGAGCGCGAAGACGGCGAGGAAGGGGAGCATCCCGACCCCCGCTTCGAGGGCCGAGTAGCCGAGCTGTTTCTGCATGAACTGCGGCAGGTAGAGCAGGGCGGCGAAGAAGGTCGCGGCCATGAAGAGGACGGCGACGCAGGAGGCGGTGAAGTTCTCGTTGCGGATCACCTGGCGCGGGATCAGCGCGTGGTCGCCAGCGCGGCGCTCGATCGGGACGAAGGCGGCGATCCCGATCACGGCCACGGCGAAGAGGCCGATCACCCGCGGGTCGCCCCATCCCCAGTCGTCAACCTGGTCGAGGCCGACGAGGAGGCTGACGAGCCCGACCGAGAGGGCCGCGATTCCCGGGTAGTCGATGCGGTGGTCCTTGCTCTCCGGCTCCTTCACGTGGACCAGCAGGTAGGTGACGCCGACCGCGAAGAGGGCGATCGGGACGTTGAGGAAGAAGATCCAGCGCCAGCTCAGCTCCTGGGTGAGGACGCCGCCGAGCAGCGGCCCGATGGCGTTGCCGAGGCCGGCCGCCCCGATGATGATCCCGCCCGCCAGGCCCGCCTTCTCTTCCGGGAGGATCTCGTAGGTCATCCCGAGGATCGCCGGCCACATCAGCGCCCCGCCGATTCCCATCAGGACCCGCGCCGCGATCAGCCAGGTCTCGGTCGGGGCGGCGCCGCCGAGCGCCGACATCGTCGCGAAGATCGCGCTGCCGAGGAAGAAGGCGTTGCGGCGGCCGAACATGTCGGCGAGACGGCCGCCGGTCACGATCATCACCCCGAAGGTGAGCGCGTAGGCGTTGATCACCCACTGGATCGTGTTGATGTTGGTGTGGAAGTCGCTCTCCATCGTCGGCAGGGCGACGTTGACGGCGGTGAAATCGTTGGCGATCACGACCACCGCGGCGCCCATCGCGAAGAGCGCGAGCCAGTTGGTGCGGCCCGAATCGGTGACTTCCGGGGTTGCGATTCGCGCAGCCTACGCTAAGGTTCGGAGCCGAATGGGCATCCGGCTCGACAGCCTCGCGCTACTCCTTCTCCTCCCCCCTCGGGGGGAATAGCGCTGGGCGGCGCGATAGCCGCGAGAGACAAAGGCCATTCGATTCAAAGAGAGAAGGAGAGGTCCGATGGGACCCCAGAGTGACACCAAATCCGACGCCAATCGCGTCCACATCTTCGACACCACGCTGCGCGACGGTGAGCAGTCGCCCGGCATTTCCCTGAACACGGCCGAGAAGGTCGAGATCGCCCAGCAGCTCGCCCGCCTGGGGGTCGACGTGATCGAGGCCGGCTTCCCGATCACCTCGCCCGGGGACTTCGAGGCCGTCGAGAAGATCTCCCGGGTGGTCGAGGGGCCGGTGATCTGCGGCCTGGCCCGGACCCACAAGGCCGACATCGATGCGGCCTGGGGGGCGGTAAAGGACGCGGCGCGGCCTCGCATCCACACCTTCATCTCGACCTCCGACATCCACATCGAGCACCAGCTGAAGACCGATCGCGAGGACGTCAAGGGGCAGGCCCGGGCGGCGGTCTCGCTGGCCAAGTCCTACTGCGAGGACGTCGAGTTCTCGCCGATGGACGCGACCCGCGCCGACATCGAGTTCACCGCCGAAGTCTGCGCGATCGCCGTCGAAGAGGGCGCGACCGTCGTCAACATCCCCGACACCGTCGGCTACACGACCCCGGAGGAGTACGCGGACTACTTCCGGCGCCTGTACGAGCTGGTGCCCGGGCTGCGCGAGGTCGAGACCTCGGTCCACTGCCACGACGACCTGGGGATGGCGGTCGCCAACTCCTACGCCGGCGTACTGGCGGGGGCGCGGCAGGTCGAGTGCGCGGTCAACGGGATCGGCGAGCGGGCCGGCAACTGCTCGCTGGAGGAGATCGCGATGCTGATTGGCGTCCGCGAGGACGTCCACGGCCTCTGGACCGAGATCAACACCCGTGAGATCGCCCGCACCAGCCGCATGGTCAGCCGCCTGACCGGCTACCCGGTGCAGCCGAACAAGGCGATCGTCGGGCGCAACGCCTTCGCCCACGAGTCCGGGATCCACCAAGACGGCGTCCTGAAGGAGCGCAGCACCTACGAGATCATGGACGCGACTGAGGTCGGCCTGGAGTCGAACTCGATCGTCCTGGGCAAGCACTCCGGTCGCCACGCCCTGAAAGACGCGCTGGAGCAGTTGGGCTTCAAGGTCGAGGGCCAGGCGCTGAACAACGCCTTCAAGGCGTTCAAGGAGGTCGCCGACCGCAAGAAGCAGGTGACCGCCCTGGACCTGGAGGCGATCGTCTCCGACGAGATGCGCGAGCGCTCCGACGCCCACGACCTGGCCTGGTTCGAGGTCGAGGCCGGGACCCGCAAGCCGCCGGTGGCCAAAGTCGCCGTCACCCGCCCCTCGGGCGAGGAGTCGGTCGGCGAAGCCAGCGGCGACGGCCCCGTCGACGCGATCTTCCACGCGATCCAGGACGCCGTCGACACCGATTGCGAGCTGGTCGAGTACAAGGTCGAGGCGGTGACCGGGGGAGAGGACGCCCTGGGCGAAGTGGCGGTGCAGCTGCGGGCGGCCGGCAGGCTGGCCACGGGGCAAGGCGTGGCTACGGACATCCTCGAGGCAAGCGCCCGCGCCTACGTCCGAGCAATCTCGGACGCCCTGGAAGGCGCGGCGACCCGCGAGGCCGAGGCGGCAACCGCGGAGGCCGTGGTCGAGCGGACGCCGGGACCGTAGGCGGGTTCAACCCATTTCTGAGTTGTAGTCAGGTCTCTCGATAGCGGGGGAGGGCGCGGGTGACCCTCCCCCAGAGACCGTCGCGCAGCTGAGCGGAGTGCTGGGCGCCACCGTGGTCTCTGGAGCCTCTGTGGGAGGGTCACCCGCGCCCTCTGCAGGTTCGTGTGTATCCGGTTCCACAAACGTCACACGATCTGCGCGCCACCCGTGCGCTTTTGTCAAGCACGATTCGGAGGGTGCTCACCGAAACCGCGAAAACCCGTACAGAGGCCGGGTTTTTGCGGACTCGCGGAGATGACTCCCAGATATCGAGGTTGGCGGGCCGGCAGCACGGGGTGGTGGGAAGGCGACAGTTGCTTGAAGAGGGCTGGAGTGAAAATGAGTTGGACTGGCGGCTTCAAGCTGCCCGCCTGCACCGGATCCACGCGGGCGTGTATTCCCTGGGACCACGCAAGCTGCTCTCTCACCAAGGATGGTGGATGGCGGCAGTGCTCGCCTCCGGTCCCGGTGCCGTCTTGAGCCATCGGTCGCCACCGTCACATCAATTCGACTCCGTGAGTTCGGTCGGATCTTCCATAGGGCTGCCGCCGATGCTTCAGGGATAGATAAGAAAATAGGAAGAAAATCCACCTTCCCTCCGGGGCCGCACCCACCTCTACCTGCCGCAGTGGAGGTGGATGCGGCCCCGCCTCTACCGCTGAAGGCGTTTCCCAGCATCAAAATACAAGCGTCCGTGATAACGTACAACCAATGGCCCCCACTATGACCAAGGCATCAGGCACCGCCACTTCGCCCCCTAAAGCGTCCGAGTCGCCCCACAAAGACCCCCCAGCCTCCGTCGGCCCCCGCATCCGCGCGCTCCGCGACGCCATGGGGCTCTCCCTCCGCGACCTCGCCGAGCGCTCGGGCGTCTCGGCGCCGATGCTCTCGCAGGTCGAGCGCGGCGAGACTTCGCCGACGCTCGCGGTGGCCGGCAAGATCGCCGCCGGGCTGGAGCTGACGCTCTCGCAGCTGCTGCGGCTCGACGAGGGTCAGCACGTGGTCCTCAGCCGCGCCGCGGACCGCCGCCACTCCGAGCGCGGTGGGCATCGATTCGAGGAGCTGACGCCGCCGCTGCCCGGCCAGCGCGCTGACGTCTCGCTGCACGTCCTGGCCCCCGGCGCCACGACCGGCGGCCGCTCGGACCCGCCGATGCACGAGCCGGGGAGCCGCGAGACCGCGGTCGTCCTCGCCGGCACCCTGGTGCTGGTCGTCGATGGCGCCCGCCACGAGCTGCAAGAGGGGGACAGCGTCACCTTCGACGCCGACCTGCCACACCACTTCGAGAACGAAGGCGCGGAGGCGACCCGCTTCCTCGCCGTGATCGCCGCCGGGCTGAGGAGGAGCTGAAACACATGCCGAAAACGATGTTCGACAAGATCTGGGAGCAGCACGAGGTCTCACCGGGGCTGATCTACATCGACCTGCACCTGGTCCACGAGGTCACCTCGCCACAGGCCTTCGACGGCCTCCGCCTGGCCAACCGCAAGGTCCGCCGCCCGGACAAGACTCTCGCCACCGCCGACCACAACACCCCGACCGACGGGACGATGGCCGCGCGCCTGATCGCCGACCAGCTCTCGCGCGTCCAGGTCGAAACCCTGGAGCGCAACTGCGAGGAGTTCGGCATCCCGGTCTACTCGCTGGGCTCCGAGCGCCAGGGGATCGTCCACGTGATCGGCCCGGAGCTGGGCGTCACCCAACCGGGGATGACGATCGTCTGCGGCGACAGCCACACCTCCACCCACGGCGCCTTCGGCGCTCTCGCCTTCGGGATCGGCACCTCCGAGGTCGAGCACGTCCTGGCCACTCAGTGCCTGGTCCAGAAGCGGCCGAAGACGATGCGGATCAGCTACTCCGGCGAGCTGCGTCCCGGCGTCACCCCGAAGGACCTGATCCTGGCGACGATCGGCCGTCTCGGCACCGGCGGCATGACCGGCTATGCGGTCGAGTACGCCGGTCCCGCGATCGAGGCGCTGACGATGCCGGGGCGGATGACGATCTGCAACATGACGATCGAGGGCGGCGGCCGCGCCGGGATGATCGCCCCCGACGAGACGACCTTCGAGTGGGTCAGGGGCCGTCCGGCCGCTCCCGCCGACTTCGACGCGGCGATGGCCCGCTGGCGCGAGCTGCCGACCGAGCCCGGCGCCAGCTTCGACAACGAGGTCGAGATCGACGCCTCGAGCATCTCGCCGATGGTCACCTGGGGCACCAACCCCGGCCAGGTCGTCGAGGTCACCGACCGCGTCCCCGACCCGGCCGAGCTCGACTCGCCCGCCGACCGCGAGGCAGCCGAGCGCGCCCTCACCTACATGGGCCTGACCGCCGGCACGCCGATGACCGAGGTCTCCCCGGAACGGGTCTTCATCGGCTCCTGCACCAACTCGCGGATCGAGGACCTGCGCGAGGCCGCCACGATCGTCGAGGGCCGCAAGGTCGCCAGCGGCGTCAGCGCGATGGTCGTTCCCGGCTCCCAGCAGGTGAAGAAGGCGGCTGAGGAAGAGGGCCTCGACGAGGTCTTCAAGAGCGCCGGCTTTGACTGGCGCGTCGCCGGCTGCTCGATGTGCCTGGGGATGAACCCCGACACGCTCTCCGAAGGCGAGCGCTGCGCCTCGACCTCGAACCGCAACTTCGAGGGGCGTCAGGGCAAGGGCGGCCGCACCCACCTCGTCAGCCCGAAAATGGCCGCCGCCGCGGCCGTCGAGGGCCACTTCGTCGACATCAGGGATTGGAGCTAGAAGATGCGACCCGTAGACAGAATCGAAGGCAAGGTGTCGGTCCTCGACCGCGCCGACGTCGACACCGACCAGATCATCCCCAAGCAGTTCCTCAAGCGGGTCGAGCGGACCGGCTTCGGCGAGTTCCTCTTCTACGACTGGATCCGCGACGGCGAGATCGAGCTGGAGCCGAACCCGATCCTCGTTGCCGGGGCCAACTTCGGCTGCGGCAGCTCCCGCGAGCACGCCCCCTGGGCGCTGGAGGACTTCGGCTTCCAGGCGATCATCGCCCCGTCCTTCGCCGACATCTTCTACTCGAACTGCACCAAGATCGGGCTGCTGCCGGCGATCCTCGACGAGGAGCACTGCCGGGCCGTCGCCGAGGCGGGCGAGGCCCGCATCGACCTCGACGACGAGACCGTCAACTGCGCCGCCGGCGTCTTCCAGTTCCAGATCGAGCACGACGTCAAACATCGGCTCCTGAACGGGCTCGACGACATCGGGATCACGCTCGAAAACGACGGTGCGATCGACCAGTTCGAGGCCGGCCCGGCGGCTTCGCTGGGACCGGTGACGACCAGCCTGTAGAGCCGAAGAGGAGGCCGCGATGGCCGAGGACCAGTTCAAGCAGCCGATGAACACGGGCGCCCGCGAGTGGGACGCCCAGACCTACGACGAGGTCTCCGACCCGCAATTCGAGTGGGGGATGGAGGTGCTCGAGCGGCTCGAGCTGCGCGGCGACGAGACCGTCGTCGACGCCGGGGCGGGCTCCGGCCGGGTCACCGAGCAACTGGTCGAGCGCCTGCCTGAGGGACGGGTGATCGCGGTCGACGGCTCCGCGGCGATGATCGAGAAGGCCAAGGAGCGGCTCGGCGGCAGTGCCGATTACCTGGTCAGCGATTTGGTCGCGCTGGCACTGCCCGAGCCGGTCGACATCGTCTTCTCGACCGCCACCTTCCATTGGATCCCCGACCACGACCGCCTCTTCCGGCAGATGCGCCGCGTTCTGCGGCCCGGCGGCCGGCTCGTCGCCCAGTGCGGCGGCAAGGGCAACGTCGCCCGCCACACCGAGGCGGTCGCCGCGGTCGCCGCCGACCCCGAGTACGGGCAGCACCTGTCCGATTCGAAAGCCCTCTGGAACTTCGCCTCGCCCGAGGAGACCGAACCGCGGCTGGACGCCGCCGGCTTCACCGGCGTGCGCTGCTGGCTGCAGCCGAAGCCGGTTGAACCCTCGTGCCCGCTCGAGTTCATCTCCACGGTGACGCTGGGCCCGATCCTCGACCAGCTGCCGGAGGAGAAGCGCCAGCCCTTCGCCGAAGCCGTCCTCGCCGAGCACGGGGAGCCCTTCGTCCTTGACTACGTGCGCCTCAATATCGAGGCCGACGCGGCGCAGGACTGAGGGTTGCAGCCGACCGGGCGGCAACAACGAAACCTTTTCGCAGGGAAAGCTGATCAATAAGGATAGATAGATATTCCTAGGCGCAGGGAGAAAGGATGCGAGAGATGAAATCGAAGCGTCTGCTCGCGTCTGCCATATTCGGACTCGCGTTTCTCTGTCTTTTGTTCCCAGCTGGCGCGGCGGCCACTGAATTCGCCGCCGGTGGCTATCCGGCTGTGATCACGGGCGAAGGGGAAGGAAGTCACAGCTTCAGTTTCGACGAAGGCAAAGTCTCGGTTAGCTGCAGTGCCGCGACCTTCAGCGGGGAAATTTCGAAAGGGACGACCGAACTCTCTTTGAGCCCTAGCTATTCGAGTTGCACGATGAGCGGCCTTGCCGTGAGCATCAGCAACAACGGCTGCACCTACAAGATCCGATCCGGGGAAGAAATCTCCGAACACCACTTGACGAGCACCGTGGATCTCGTGTGCCCCTCGGAAAAAACCTTGGTGCTCAAATCCACGGCCGTGGAATGCGAAGTACAGATCGCTGGACAGACCGGTCTTAAAAGTGGCGAATACGAAAGCAAACCGGAACCCGAGCCGGGGACGGTCGGTATGAGCCTTCCCGTCTCCGGAATCAAATACAACAAAACGAAAGACGCCGGCTTCCTCTGCCCTCTGAACGGAACCGGGGTCAAAACCGACGGTAAATATTCCGGCAAAGCGCTTCTGAAAGGCACCAGCGGCGGGGAAGCCGTCGATTTTCAGGACGGCATCATCTCGATCACGGTACCCAGTGAAATTCAGTTCAAAGCGGAGAAAGAAGAGAAGAAACTGACGATCAGCAACAGCGGCAACACTCAGTGGCGAGTCAAAATCTACATATTCGAACCTGGCTCCGGGCAGTTCAAAATGACAGATATCTGCCCGAAAGCGAAAAATGCCCTAACCGGAGGACTGAGCTGTACCGAGGAAGTTGTGTGCGAAAAAGTCGGCACTCGCCCGGTGAGGATCGTCTATACGTATGGAGCGGTTGAAGTGACCCTGAAATGCTGAGGAGAGCACCTCACCGAGGTTCGGTGGCAGCCTGGTACCGCGGGGCCGCCGATATAGTCCGGCCGCGATGGCTGAACCGCGCATAGTCGTCCTGCCCGGCGACGGGATCGGCCCCGAGATCGTCGCCGCGGCCCGCCAGGTCCTCGACGCCCTCGGCGAGTTCTCCTACGACGAGCGCCTGATGGGCGGCTGCTCGATCGACGAACACGGGACCGCCCTCACCGACGAGGTCCTCGACGCCTGTCGCGGCGCCGACGCGGTCCTGCTCGGCGCCGTGGGCGGCCCCAAGTGGGACACCACCGACCCGAACGCCCCGCGTCCCGAGCAGGGCCTGCTCGGCCTGCGCAAGGGGATGGGCCTCTACGCCAACCTGCGCCCGGTTCGGCCCAGCCCGGCCCTGGTCGGCGCCAGCCCACTGCGCGAGGAGCGGATCTCCGGCACCGACCTGCTGGTCGTCCGCGAGCTCACCGGCGGCATCTACTTCGGCGCCTCGGGTCGAGAGAACGGCTCTGCCTTCGACACCTGCGAGTACTCGATCGAGGAGATCGAGCGGATCGCCCGCACCGCCTTCGAGGCCGCCCGCCGCCGCGCCGAGAGCTCGGGCCGCAAGGCGAAGGTGACCTCCGTCGACAAGGCCAACGTGCTGGAGACCTCGCGCCTCTGGCGTGAGGTGGTCGGCGACGTCGCCTCCGACTACGCGGACGTCGAGCTCGAGCACCTGTTGGTCGACAACGCGGCGATGCAGCTCGTCTCCCGCCCTGCCGACTTCGACGTCGTCCTCGCCGAGAACCTCTTCGGCGACATCCTCAGCGACGAGGCGGCGATGCTGACCGGTTCGCTGGGGATGCTGCCCTCCGCCAGCCTCGGCGCCGAGGGTCAGCGGGGCCTCTTCGAGCCCGTCCACGGCTCCGCCCCCGACATCGCCGGTAAGGGCGTCGCCAACCCGCTCGCCACCTTCCTCTCGGCGGCGATGATGCTCCGCCACGGCCTCGGCCGCGGCGAGGAGGCAGAGCGGATCGAGGCGGCGGTCGACGCCGTCCTCGAGCGCGGTCTCCGCACCCCCGACCTCGCCTCGGGGACGGTGGTGGAGGCGCCGACCAGCGAGACCCCGGCCCCGGTCAGCGAAGTCGGGACGGCGGAGATGACCGCGGCGGTCCTGGAGGAGCTGTAGGCGCGCGCGCGCTGGGCGCCCGCGCAGAACCGCCGCGGCCGTCGCCCTACGGCGCGGTCACCGCCCACTGCCCGTAGGCGTAGTAGGAGCCTGGGTCTTTGGCTTTCGCCGTCAAGCCGAAGCCGAGACGGGTGTTGTTCTCCACGACCAGCGGGTCGATTTCAGCCAGGTCGGCCGACGCGGTGACGTAGACGCAGAGGTTGCCGCCGGTTGCCTGCGGCGTCTGGTTGTTGCCGCCGCCGAGGCCGCTGCAGTTCGCACTCGTCTGGCCGGGCTGCAGGACCGTCACCGCCGGCGCGTTGGCCAGTGGGAACTGGAAGCTGACCCCGCCGTGGCTGGTGTCGCCGGCCGCCGCGGCGGTCGCGCCGACGTCGAAGACGCCGCGCAGAGTCTCGCCGCTCTTCAGCGTGCTCAGCAGCTGCCCGACCACGCCGGCCGAGAGCTTGGCGGGGGTTACCGCGCCGTCGGCGAGCTTGCCGCTGGTGACCGCGTCATCACCCAATTTGCCGGTGTTGACGGCGCCGTTGGTCAGCTTGTTGGTGGTGATGACGCCGTTTTTGATCTTCGCCGCGTTGACGGCGCCGTCGGAGATCTTTTCGGTGCTGATGATGCCGTTGCCGAGGTTGCCCGGCAGCACCGCGTTGGCGCCGAGCTTGCCCGCGGTGACCCCCTTTGGCGCGATCTTGCCGCTGGTGATGGCGCCGCGCTTGATCTTGGCGGCGGTCACCGCGCCGCGCTTGATCTGGTTCGTGCCGACGCTGTTCTTCGGCAGCCCGGCGGCCACCGCGGCGCCGCCGAGGGCGACGAAGAGCGCGACCGTCGCGATCACGTTTGCGTAGTTCAGCTTGGGACGGGGGATTCGCATCTTTTCTCTCCTTGAATCGGTTCCGGGCCTTCATTCGCCCTGGCGGGGCTGAAGCCCTTTGACCCATCGGGCATAATTCCCCAACATGGATCCGGTCGAGTTGATTTGGCGGAACGGCGAGTTCCTCCCCTGGGAGGACGCTCAAACCCACGTGCTGAGCCACGGGCTGCACTACGGGACGGGTGTCTTCGAGGGCATTCGCTGCTACGAGACCGCCCGCGGACCGGCGATCTTCCGCCACCACGACCACCTCGACCGGTTGCAGAAGTCGGCCGAGCTCTACTACCTGGAGCTGCCGTACTCGATCGAGGAGATCCGCCAGGCGACCCACGAGCTGCTGCGCCGCAACGACCTTCGCTCCGCCTACATCCGGCCGCTCGCCTACCGCGGTTACGGCAGCCTCGGCCTCTACGCCAAAGACGCCCCGATCGACCTGATCATCGCCGCCTTCCCCTGGGGCGCCTACCTAGGCGAGGAGAGCAAGGACGGCGGCATCCGCGCCAAGGTCTCGAGCTGGCGCCGGATCAGCCCCGGCGGCTCGATCCCGCACGCCAAGGCCTCGGGCTCCTACCTCAACTCGATCCTCGCCAAGACCGAGTCGCACAATGCCGGCTACGACGAGGCGATCCTGCTCGACGAACGCGGCTTCGTCTGCGAGGGCTCCGGCGAGAACATCTTCGTCGTCCGCGACGACCAGATCCTCACCCCGCCCCACGTGGCCTCGATCCTCGACGGGATCAACCGCAAGTCGGTGATCCAGATCGCCCGCGACCTCGGCTTCACCGTGGTCGAGCGGGACATCGCCCGCGCCGAGCTCTACCTGGCCGAGGAGGTTTTCCTCACCGGCACGGCGGCCGAGCTGGTGCCGGTGCGCGAGATCGACGACCACCCGCTGGGCGGGCCCGGCGAGGTCACCCGCCAGGTCCAGGCGAAGTTCGAAGACGCGCTCTACGGCCGGGCCGAGGAGTACCTGGAGTGGCTCGACTTCGTCGAGGCTCCGGCGAGCGCCAACGGCTCGGGCGAGGCTTCCGGCTCGGAGTCGATCGGGCGAATTACCCCCGCCGCATAAGCGGCCGGCGCGGCACGCCCGCGCACCGGGTCCCGACGAGGGACCCACCCGATCTTCTTCTTCGACTCGAAAGGCAGCAGGACGATGGAACAGGTGAAGCTCTACGACACGACTTTGCGCGACGGCATGGGGGGGCGCGGCATGTCGCTCTCGGTCGGCGAGAAGCTGAAGGTGGCGCAGGCGCTCGACGCGCTCGGCGTCCACTTCATCGAGGCCGGCTTCCCCAGCAGCAACCCGAAGGAAGCCGAGTTCTTCGAGCGGCTCGCGGGGGCCGAGCTGGAGAACGCGACGGTCGTCGCCTTCGGCATGACCCGCCGCCGCGACCGCCCCGCCGCCGAGGACGAGGCGCTCGCAGTGGTGACGTCCTCCTTCGCTCCCGCGGTTTGCCTGGTCGGCAAGAGCTCGCCGCTGCACGTCGAGAAGGTGATCCGGGTCAGCCGCGAGGAGAACCTGGCGATGATCGCCGACTCGATCGCCTTCTGCCGCGAGCAGGGCAAGCGCCCCTTCTTCGACGCCGAGCACTTCTTCGACGGCTTCCGCGAAGACAGCGCCTACGCGCTCGAATGCGTGGCGGCGGCCGCCGGGGCCGGGGCCGAGAACGTCACCCTCTGCGACACCAACGGCGGCAGCCTGCCGAGCTTCGTCGCCGAGGCGACCGCGGCGGCGGTGGCGGCGATCGGCGGGGAGGTCGAAATCGGGATCCACACCCATGACGATTCAGGCTGCGGTGTGGCGAATTCGCTAGCCGCCGCGGAAGCCGGCGCCCGCCTCGTCCAGGGCTGCGTCAACGGCTACGGAGAGCGCTGCGGCAACGCCAACCTCGCCTCGATCCTGCCGGCGCTGCAGCTGAAGATGGGGTTCGAGGTTGTGACCCCCGAGCAGCTGGCGACCCTGGCGCCGACCTCCCACTACCTGGACGAGCTCTGCAACCTCTCCTCCGACCCCGACCGCCCCTACGTGGGGCGCAACGCCTTTGCCCACAAGGCGGGGATGCACGCCGCCGGGGTTGAGGCCGACGCCAGCACCTTCGAGCACCTCGACCCGGCTGCGGTCGGCAACGAGCGCGACATCGTCGCCTCCGAGCTGGCCGGCAAGGCGACGATCCGCAGCCAGGCCGAGCGGGCCGGGATCGAGCTCGATGACCAGGGGGCGACGCGGGCGGTGCAGCGGCTGAAGGAGCAGGAGCACCGGGGCTACCACTACGAGGCGGCGCCGGCCTCCTTCGAGCTGCTGCTGCGGCGAGAGGCGGGGACCTACGAGCCGCTCTTTCGCCTCGAGAGCTTCCGGGTGGTGGTCGAGAAGCACGCCGACGCCGAGGTGATCACCGAGGCGACGGTCAAAGTCGAGGTCGACGGCGAGCGCTACTTCGAGGCGGCTGAGGGCAACGGGCCGGTCAACGCCCTCGACAAGGCGCTGCGGGCGGCGATCGCCGGCAAGTACCCGCACCTCGCCGACGTCGAGCTCACGAACTACAAGGTGCGGATCCTCGACGAAGCCCACGGAACCGGCGCGGTCACGCGGGTCATCCTCGACTCCTCCGACCAGGAGCGCGAGTGGGGGACCACCGGCGTCTCGGAGAACATCATCGAGGCCTCCTGGGAGGCGCTGGTCGACTCGCTGGAGTACGCCTTCCAGTGAGTCCTCCTCATAACCAACAGATTCCTCTCGCCAAGCCGGAGCTTGGCCCGCGCGAGGAGGAGCTGGTGCTCGAGGTCCTGCGCTCGGGCCGGCTCTCGCTGGGCCCGATCGGGGAGCGCTTCGAGCGCGAGTTCGCCGCCTGGCTCGGGGTCGAGGACGCGGTGATGACCTCCAGCGGCACCACCGCCCTGCACCTCGGTGCGCGGATGCTCGGCTGGGGCAGGGGCGATGAGGTCCTGACCAGCCCCTTCAGCTTCGTCGCCTCCGCCAACTGCCTGCTCTACGAGGGCGCGAAGCCGGTCTTCGCCGACGTCGAGGAGGGGACGCTCGACCTCGACCCGGTCGCCGCCGCGGACGCGGTCGGCGAGCGCACGGTCGGCCTGCTGCCGGTCCACATCTTCGGCTACCCGGCGGCGATGTCCGCGCTCGAGGAGCTGGCGCGGCGCCATGGCCTCGGCATCCTCGAGGACGCCTGCGAGGCTCTCGGCGCCGTCGACTCGGAGGGCCGCAAGGTTGGCGCCCGCGGCAACCTCGCCACCTTCGCCTTCTACGCCAACAAGCAGATGACCACGGGGGAGGGGGGCATGATCGTCCCCCGCGACGCGGACGAGGCCGCGCGGCTGCGCTCGGAGCGCAACCAGGGGCGCGCCGTCGACATGGGCTGGCTCGACCACGACCGGCTCGGCTTCAACTACCGCCTCTCCGACCTCGCCGCCGCGCTCGGCGTCGCCCAGGTCGAGAAGCTGGACCGCTTGCTCGAGCGTCGCGCCGCGGTGGCGCGGATGTACGAAGAACGGCTCGCCGGGATCAAGGGGCTGCGCGTGCCGGTCCCCGGGCGCGGCGCCGAGGTCCGGAGCTGGTTCGTCTACACCGTCCGCCTGCCGCAGGGCGCCGACCGCGACGCGACCATCGCTCGTCTCGCCGAGCGCGGGGTCGCTTCCAAGGCCTACCTGCCCTGCATCCACCTCTTCCCGCACCTGCGCGAGCTCGGCTACCGCGAGGGTCAGTTCCCGGTCGCCGAAGCCGCTTCGGCGGACTCGCTGGCGCTGCCGTTCTTTCCGGCGATGAGCGAGGCGCAGGTGGAACGCGTCTGCCAGGAGCTGGCGGCGGCCCTCGGACAGGCGCCGCTCCCGGCATAATCGCCGCCCCGATGGGACGCTTCCGCAAAGACCCCGACCCGCGCTTCTGGCGGCTCAACCGCTCGCTGGCCTTCGATTCCTGGCTGGCGCCCTACGACATCGACCAGTCGAAGGCGCACGCCCGCGGCCTCTGCGGGATCGGCGTCTTGAGCGATGACGAGCTGGCGCAGATCGAGGGCGGTCTCGACCGGGTCCGCGCCCGGATGGCCGAGCACGGCTTCGAGTTCGAGCCCGCCGACGAGGACATCCACATGGCGATCGAGCGCCTGCTCGGCGAGGAGATCGGCCCGCTCGCCGGCAAGCTCCACACCGGTCGCTCCCGTAACGACCAGGTCGCGACTGACGTGGCGATGGTCGTCCAGGCGCACTCGCTGCGGGCGATCGAGCTCTGCGGCGCCGCGATGGAGCGCCTGCTCGGCCTCGCGGAGACGCACAAGGACTGGACGATGCCCGGCTACACCCACCTGCAGCGCGCCCAGCCGGTCTACCTCGGCCATCACCTGCTGGCGTACTTCTGGATGCTCGCCCGCGACGTCCTCCGCTTCCAGTTCGCCCTCGACAGCGCCTCGGTGATGCCGCTCGGCTCCGGCGCCCTCGCCGGCGTCAACTGGGAGATCGACCGCGACTCGGTTGCCGCCGACCTCGGCTTCGCCCACGTCTCCCACAACTCGATCGACGGCTCCTCCAACCGCGACTTCGTTCTCGACTACCTGAACGCCGCCTCGACCTGCGCCATGCACCTCTCGCGCCTGGGCTCGGAAATCGTCATCTGGAGTAGCAGCGAGTTCGGCTTCTGCGAGCTCGACGAGTCGTTTTCCTCAGGGAGCTCGATCATGCCGCAGAAGAAGAACCCCGACTCGGCCGAGCTCCTGCGGGCGAAGAGCCCGCGCGTCGCCGCCTCGCTGCAGACCCTGCTCGGGGTGATGCATGCGCTTCCGCTCACCTACGGCAAGGACATGCAGGAGGACAAGGAGCCGCTCTTCGACGCCGTCGACACGATTGAGGCCTGCCTCGACGCCACCGCCGGGATGCTCGACGGGATCGAGTTCCGCCGCGAGCGGATGGAGGAGGCCTCCGGCGACGAGATGCTGGCGGCGACCGAGGTCGCCGACCTGCTGGTCCGCCGCGGGGTGCCCTTCCGCGAGGCGCACGGAATCGTCGGCGGCCTCGTCCGCGACGCGGTCGAGCGCGGCAGGTCGCTCTCCGAACTGACCCCGGAGGAGCTGCGCCAGCGCTCGGAGCAACTCGACGACTCCTACTACGAGGTGCTGCAGCGCAGCAGCTGGCTGGAGTCGAAGCGAATCGCCGGCGGAACCGGATCTGCCCCGCTCGCCCGCCAGATCGAGGAGGCGCGGGAGACCCTCACCGCGGTGCAGGCGCGGGTGGCGGAGGAACGTTCCTGAAGCGCCTCGAGCGCGACTTCTTTGATCGACGGGTCCACGACGTCGCCCGCGACCTGATCGGCTGCACGCTCCTCTACGAGGGCTGCGGCGGCGTCATCGTCGAGACCGAGAGCTACGAGGCCGACGACCCCGCCTGCCACGCCTACGTCGGCCTGACCGAGCGGACCAAGGTCCTCTTCGGCCCGCCCGGCTACGCCTACGTCTACCTCTCCTACGGGATCCACAGCCTCCTCAACGCTGTCGCCGAACCCGAGGGCGAGGCGGCTGCGGTCCTGATCCGGGCCCTGGAACCGACCGATGGGATCGAGGCGATGCGCGAGCGCCGCGGGCCGAAGCCCGACCACGAGCTCTGCTCGGGCCCGGGCAAGCTGACCGAGGCGCTCGGGATCACTTTGAGCGACAACGAGCGCGACCTCAGCGAGGAGCCCTTCCTGTTGCTGGCGCCGGAGGGAGAGCGCCCGGAGATCGTCACCGGGCCGCGGATCGGCATCACCAAAGCGGTCGAGAACCCGTGGCGCTTCTGCGCCGCCGGCAACCGCAACGTCTCGCGGCCGTGGCCTAGCCGGCGGTGACGCCGCCGCCGGTTTCCGGCGCGGCTTCTTCGGGCGCGGCTTCGGGGGTTGCTTCTTTGGGCGCCGCTTCTTCTGGTTCCGGCGTTTCGACCGGGCCAGGTTCGGCTTCGCCGCCTCCGGCTTCCGGTTCGACCGGGGCTTCGTATTCGCTTTCGGCTTCCGGCGCTTCGTATTCGTATTCGGTCGATTCGCCGCCTTCGTCTTCCCCTCGCGCGGCCTTGCGGGCGGCTTTTTCGGCCGCGTGTTCGGCCTGGATGTCGCGCCAGGCGGAGATCACGCTGGCCCAGATCAGCGCCGGGAAGGTGCCGCCCATCACCGGGCCACCGTTGTAGAGCGTCGTCATCGGCGTCGTCGAGTCGGGGTAGCCGACCCAGACGCAGGCGGTCACTTCGTCGCCGACCCCGCCGCAGAACCAGGCGTCGCCGTTGTTCTCGGTCGTCCCGGTCTTGCCCCACTGGCCTTCGACCCCGATCTGGGCGTTGGTGCCGGTGCCGCCGGAGACGACGGTTTCGAGGATGCCCTTCGCTTCTTCGATCTTTTCCTGGTTGAAGACCTGGTGGTGGATCGAGTCGTTGTCCCCGCCCTTGATCACCTCACCGTCCTTGTTCGTGACTTCGGTGAAGGCGACGGGGCTGTCGCCGGGGCGCGGTGCCAGGGTGCCGCTGACCCGGTCGCCGTTGTTGCCGATCGTGCTGTAGGCGTAGGCCCAGCCGAGCGGGGTGGCGCCTTCTTTGAGGCCGCCGAGAACCATCGCCGGGTTGGTCGAGATCGGGTCCTCGTAGCCGGCCTTGTGGATCGTCGAGGCGATCGAGCGGGTGCGCTGCTGCACGGTCTTCCCCTTCAGGCCTTCGAGGCCGAGAGCGGCGTAGATCGAGTTGTCCGAGTAGGTCGTCGCGCAGACGATGTCGCAGGAGCCGAGGTAGGAGTCCTCGTCGTTGGAGACTTCGAAGACTTCCCGGCCCTTTTTGCCGAAGTGGAAGGTGCGGTGTTCGGAGGGGTAGACGGTGTAGGGGGAGATCCCCTCTTCGAGGGCGGTGATCAAGGTGAAGGGCTTGATCGAGGAGCCCGGCTGGCGGTGGCCCTGGGTGGCCAGGTTGAACGGCTTGGTGGCGAAGTCGGGGCCGCCGACCATCGCCTTGATCCCGGCGTTGTGGTTGTCGATCACCACCACCGAGGCGGTCGCCGGCGAGTACCCGAGGTAGCTGTTGACCGCTTCTTCGGCGGCTTCCTGTAGCTGCAGGTCGAGGGTCGATTTGACTTTGAGACCGCCGAAGAAGGCCTTCGAGGCGCCGTAGCGTTCGACCAGCTGCTGGCGCAGGTAGGCGGTGAAGTAGGGGGCGCGCGAGTCGAGCGTCGGCGGCTCGATGCTGCTGGGGGAGGGCAGCGCCTGTTCTTGGCCTTCCCGCATCTGCTCTTCGGAGATGTAGCCCTGTTCGGCCATTTTTTCGAGCACCATGTTGCGCCGTTCGAGCGAATTTTCCGGGTAGGCCTTGGGGTTGTAGGCCGAGGGGGAGGAGATGATCGCCGCCAGCGTCGCCGCCTCCCACGGCTCCAGGACCGAGGCGCAGGGTTCCTCCGGGGTGCCGCAGCCGGGATGGGCGGCGCCGAAATAGGTACGGGCGGCCGCCTCGACCCCGTAGGCGCCTTCGCCGAAGTAGATCGTGTTCAGGTACTCGGTGAGAATCTTGTCCTTGCTCCAGTGGCGCTCGAGCCGGTAGGCCAGCGCAGCCTCGCGGAACTTCTCCAGGACCGTGCGACTGCCTTCGGCTTCGAGCGCGTTCTTGACGAACTGCTCGGTGATCGTCGAGGCCCCCTGGGCGGCGCTCTGGCTGAGGATGTCTTTGACCAGGGCGCGGCCGATCCCCTGGAAGTCGACGCCGTTGTGCTCGTAGAAGCGGGCGTCCTCGATCGAGACCACCGCGTTCTTCATGTTGGGCGAGATCTGCGAGGAGCTGAGGAGGATTTTGTTCTGGTCGCTGGTCAGCGTCCCGATCGGTTCGCCGTTGGCGTCGAGGACCTCGCTGTTCTTCGACGCCTTGTACTGGGAGAAGTCGTAGATCGCCGGCAGATCCTGCGAAACGGCGGCCATCATCCCGAAGATCATCGAGACCACGGCGAGGACGCCGAGCCCGAGCAGTACGAAGAGGATGCGCAGCTTCTTCAGCCGCGGTTTCTTGTTCTCAGCCATCAAGAGGGTCGTTACACAAAACAGCTCGACGTCCTCACGGCCCGCCGAGCGAAGGCGGCAGTCTAGCATTGCCGCCGTGCCCGACCTGACGCGAAACGCCGTCGACGTGCTGCCCGAGGGGCGGCTCGCCGAGCAGCTGCAAAGCGGAAAACCGCTGCGGGTGAAGCTCGGGATCGATCCCACCACGGCTGACATCCACCTCGGCCACACCGTCGTCCTCGAGAAGCTGGCCGAGTTCCAGCGCGCCGGCCACACGGTCGTCCTGATCATCGGCGACTTCACCGCCCAGGTCGGCGACCCGAGCGGCCGCTCGGCGACCCGGCCGGTGCCGACGGCGGCGGAGATCGAAGAGAACGCGGCCACCTACCAGGAGCAGGCGTTCAAGATCCTCGACCGCGAGCGCACCGAGGTCCGCCGCAACAGCGAGTGGCTGCGGATGGAGCCCGAGGCGCTGCTGGGACTGCTGGCGCAGACGACGGTGGCGCGACTGCTCGAGCGCGACGACTTCCAGAAGCGGATGGCGGCCGCTCAACCGATCGCGGCGCTGGAGCTGCTCTACCCGCTGCTGCAGGGCTACGACTCGGCTGCGGTTGAGGCCGACGTCGAGCTCGGCGGCACCGACCAGAAGTTCAACCTCCTCTTCGGCCGCGACGTCCAAGGCGCTTACGGCCAGCCGCCGCAGTCGATCATGACCCTGCCGATCCTGGTCGGGACCGACGGCGAGCGGAAGATGAGCAAGTCGCTCGGCAACTACGTCGGCGTCACCGACCCGCCGGAGGAGATGTTCGGCAAGCTGATGAGCATCCCCGACGAGGCGATGGCCGAGTACTACCGGCTGCTGCTGGGAGCCGAGCAGCCGCAGGGGCCGCCGAACGAGGCCAAGCGCGAGCTGGGGCGGCGACTGGTCGACCGCTTCCACGGCGAGGGGGCGGGGGCGGCGGCCGAGGAGCACTTCAACCGCGTCTTCGTCCAGCACGCCGTTCCCGACGACATCCCGGAGGTCGACCCCGGCGCCTACCGGGCCGATGGCAACGGCCTCGTCCACCTGCCGCGGCTGATCGCCGGCGCCTTCGGCGTCAGCAGCAGCGAGGGGCGGCGCCTGATCCAGCAGGGCGGGGTCAAGCTGGACGGGGAGCCGGTGCCCGCGGAGCCTCTCGACCTCGCAGTCGATAGTCTCGACGGACGCGTGCTGCAGGTCGGGAAGCGGCGCTTCTGCCGCCTTAGGGCCACCCCCTAGGCAAACCGCCCTGCGAGCGCTATACTCCTTCGTCCTTCTGGAGTTGCCTCGGCAGCTTCCGAGCGTTGAGAGCGGCGAGTCCCGCCGTAGAAGGCGCAGCGGTCTTTGAAAACTGAGCAGCGTGCATCTCCGCGGATCCGAGCAATCGGTCTGCGGAATGTTCAGCCCGACCCATTCGGTGCGCCAGCGTGCCGGATGGTTTTGATTTACCTCGTCATGTCGGCCGTCGTACTTGTGTACTCGGCGGCCACTGAGATATGACAGGCTCTCTGTAGAAGTACATTTCACGGAGAGTTTGATCCTGGCTCAGGACGAACGCTGGCGGCGTGCTTAACACATGCAAGTGGTGCGA
>Ga0070685_10000180_pt1 | contig 42090 bp, 37 predicted proteins | sample KBSS13LmetaG_FD_65651 | JGI IMG/M metagenome (GOLD analysis project Ga0070685, IMG submission 65651) | Switchgrass rhizosphere microbial communities from Kellogg Biological Station, Michigan, USA - KBS S1-3L metaG | ecosystem: Host-associated > Plants > Roots > Rhizosphere ...
TCGCGACGGAGCTCCGCGCCGTGATGTACGCGGTCCTCGCCGCGGCGCGGGGCGCTTCGTCAGCGGACACGCCCGCGTTCGCCTGCGCGTGCGACGTCCGCACTGCCGTCGCGCGCTACGGCCTTCGCGGATGCGTCTACGGAGGACCTCCGCGGGGGTGCGGCACCTGTGTGCTGGTCTCGCTGGAGAGGCTTTCACCCGCCCGGCGCCCGGATTCCGAGCTGCGCGCCACCTTCGGCCTGACCCGCTCCGAGGTCCGTGTCGCGGCCCTGCTCGGCGAGGGGAAGTCGAACCTGGAGATCGCCACCGAGTTAGGCGTCTCGCCGCACACCGCACGGCGCCACACCGAACGCGTGATGCAGAAGATGGGAATCCACTCGCGGGCACAGGTCGCCGCCTGGATGTACGCGTAGCCGGGCCGCGGTACTCGCGTCGTCCGAGTCTACGCTCATGGGCTGCACCCTCGGTGCGGCGAGAGAGGTATTCGAATCCGGGGATTCGCACGCGAATCGCCGAGATCGAGAATGGCAGGAAGAGCCGGGCGATCTCTGGGTTCTGCTGCGCAATGCGTTCGTCACGGCGGTGTCGGCTTGACTTTCTCCGTCTCTCGGATAGGCTGGATCAGTCGAGCCGTACACAACTGGAGCCACCGCGCAACGGGTGCTTCGACTCGCGGGGGCCATCCTTCCAATCGTGGGATAGGTTCTGGGATAGGTTTGCCGCGAGCATGCGGCTTTTCAGGGCGGAAACTCCGGCAGGCTCTTCCGGAACATCGAGGATTCACAACAACTTACCGGATTCACTCAAACCTGCGATCTGACTGTTAATCAGGGGGTCGTAGGTTCGAATCCTACCGCGGGCGCTGTCATAAGTTAAGGTCCTGCAACGGCTTTCGTTGCGGGGCCTTTTCTCTTTCTCCCCTTCGACTCTCCGGGCGTGAGCTTCGGGTGACGCCGTGTTTCTCTCGGCCGGAGCATTGGCGACAGGGAGGCGCTGCTCTCCGGGCGCAAGCACCCCCCTCATTTCCGGCACATATGTGCCGAAATCGCGGCTGTTGCCCCCTCTCGCTCCCGACTATCTATCGTCCTGCACTCTACAGGATGGGTGTAGCGGCTCACCTTCACCTCGGAGGACGCATGATCCACCCAGTCGATCCATTCAGCATGGCCGGACCCGGGCTACCCGGAGATCCGATGGAGCAGGTGCTGTCGCTCCAGACGTACGAGAGGTCGGGCGTGGTGCTCTGCAGCCGCACCTGCGTCTGCAACACCATCGGCTGCACGACCAAGAGCTGCACGTTCAGCTGCGCGGCCTTCGCGGACGAGGAGCTGCCGGAGTGGGACGGCTCAGACGACCTGGCCTGGTAACCGGCAGGCGCGTGGGTGCACCCGCACGCCGCGGGTGCACTCCGCTTTCACCACCCGCACGCGCTGCCGCAGCGGCCGTTCCCTGACGCACGGGGTGCATCCGCCACGCGCGGATTGCGCCCCGCGTCGGTTTCCCCCGTCCACAGGCGCGCCCATGAACGACAACTCCCTCTTCTCGGTGCTCGACTCCGAGTTCTGGTTCCCCCTCGAGCTGAAGCCCAGGAGCCCGGAGTACCGCTCCGTCGTCGACGGCGTCCTGCCGCCCGGGGAGTGGGCCGCCGCCCCGCAGGGGGTGTGGACGTACCTCCAGCCGCGGGGGTGGAACGGCGCGCGGCAGGGATGGAAGCTGCACGTCTCGGCCACCCCGTCCAACGCCGCCGCCGTTCTGGAGACGGTCGCGGCCGTGCTCCGGGACGATCCCGCGGCGTTCAAGTTCGCCTCCGATCCCTCCATCCTCCACGCCATCCTCTCCAAGAACTGGCCGCGCGAGGGGGGAGGGAAGTTCATCACCATCTACCCCGCCACCGACGAGCACTTCCAGCGCCTGGCCCGCGCCCTGGCCGAGGCCACCGCGGGGCTGGACGGACCCTACATCCTCTCCGACCGCCGGGTCCCTGGCAGCCGCATCGTCTTCTACCGCTACGGCGAGCATTCGGCGAAGGAGGGCGTGGACCCCACCGGAGCCTCGATGCACCCGCTCGCCGGGCCCTCGGGCGAGAAGACGCAGGACACGCGGCAGGGCTATTACACCCTTCCCTCCTGGGCGGAAGACCCCTATGGCGCGCGCCCCGTCCGCGTCGTGGACTCTTCCGTGTCCCGGATGACGCTGAACGGCCGCTACGAGGTCCGCACCGTGATGCGGTACTCCAACGTGGGGGGCATCTACCTGGCCCACGACCTGGAGAGCGGCCGGCCGGTGGTGGTCCGCGAGCGCCGCCCCTGCGTGGGGTGGATCGACCCCGTCACCGACGCGGTCGCCCTCCTTCACAAGGAGGCGGGCATCCTCCGGACGATGGACGGCACCGGGTGGACCCCCGCCCTCGTGGACGCCTTCCAGCTCTGGGAGCACCACTACCTGGTGATGGAGGCCGTGGAGGGAAGGCTGGTCCGCGACTTCGCCCTGTCGCGGTACTTCCCGCGCGGGCACGTCGCCGGCCCGCGGCACCTGTTCTCCACCTTCCGCCGCCTGATCCTGGAGCTGGTCCGCGGGATCGAGGAGTTCCACCGGCGCGGGATCATCCTGCGCGACCTCTCGGTGGAGAACGTGCTGGTGCGCCCCGACGGCAGCGCGTGCTTCATCGACTTCGAGTTCGCCTGGGAAAAGGGCGCCGGGCAGCGGTACGCCGCGCGCATCCAGACCCCCGGCTTCGCCTCGCCCCAGCAAATGGCGGGGAAGGCGCCGAGCGAGGCCGACGACTACCACTCGCTGGGCGCCGTCGTGGTGGAGATCTGCTCCATGCTGGCTCCCGGGGTGGGGCTCAACCGGGCGGGCGTGCTGGAGGCGGCGGGGATGATGATGGACGAGGTGGGACTTCCCCGCGAGCTGCTCGACGTGGCGCGGGGCCTCCTCGATCCCGACCCGGCGGCACGCTGGACCGGCAACGAAGTGCGCCGCGCCCTCGCCGACGTGCGCGCCTCGGCCCTTCCCTGGCGGGCGGCCGAGCCGGCGCGCGACCTGGCGCCGGGGTCCGCGGCGGTTCCGGGCGGGGAGGTCGTGGAGAGCATCCGGCAGACGTGCGAGGACGTCTGCGGCTTCTTCGAGACCGGCGCCCGGACCGGCCGTTCCACCCTGTGGCCGGCCACCCCCGAGGCGTCGGAGGTCAACCCGGTGTGCATCCGCTACGGCGCCTGCGGGCCGCTGGAGTACGTGCGCCGCGTTCGCGGAAGCTGCCCGGACGAGTGGCTGGACTGGGTGGAGCGGAGGGCCACGCCCGAGCGCTGCCCGCCGGGGCTGTACATCGGACGCGCCGGCGTGGCGCTTACCCTGGCCGCGTGCGGACGGGAGGAGGCCGCGCGGCGGATGGTGCGCGCGGCGGCCCAGGATCCGCTCCTTCCCGCGCACGCCACGCTCTACCACGGCGCGGCTGGCGTGGGGCTGGCCGCGCTGGCGGTGGGAGCCGCCCTGGACGACGCCACGCTGAAGGACGCGGCGGCGCGCACCGGCGACGAGCTGGCGCGCTGCGCGGTGCGGCGCAGGCGCGGGCTGACGTGGCCGATTGAAGGGGGCGCGGTCCCTTCCGGCCTGGGCGCCGGTGGCGCCGGGATCTCCCTCTTCTACACCTACCTTGGCGCGTGCACGGGAGAGGCGCGGTACTGGCGGATCGCCCGGGAAGCCCTGGACTACGAGTTCTCACAGGTGGTGCGGAGCGCCGGACAGGTCTTCTGGCCCGCCATGGGGGGGCGGCGCAAGGACCTGGCCTCGCCCCACGTGTTCTTCGGGTCGGCCGGGATCGGGACCGCCGTCGTCCGGCTCTACGCCTGTACCCGCGAGCCCGAATTGCACCAGTGGGCCGAGCGCTGCGCGGAGGCGCTCACCTTCCGCTGGACGAACAAGCTGTGGCAGGACCTGGGCTACGCCGGGTGGGGAGAGACGCTGCTGGACATGCATGCCGCGACCGGCGACGAGCGCTGGCGTCTCCACGCCCTGCGCATCGCCGAGGCGCTGCTCCCGTACCGGGTGCGGACGCGTCTGGGGACGGCGTTCCCCGGCGGAGGGCTGAACCGCGTGGCCAGCGACTTCGGGGGAGGCACCTCGGGGATCGCGCTGTTCCTGCACCGGCTGGTGCATGGCGGCCACCGGGCGTTCTTCCCGGACCACCTCCTCCCCGGCTGGCCGGCGGCGCTGCCGCTGAAGCCCTTCGCGGAGGCGGTGCCGTCCGCGCCCGGCAGGGTCAGCGACGAGCGCGTGCCTGGAACCAGCGGTGAAGGAGCGGCTCCGCGCCCAGCAGGTCGCGCACGTGCGAGGGCGAGAGCCCGAACACCCGCCTGAACTGCTGGCTCATGTTGGCCACCGACTGCATCCCCAGCTTCTCGCAGAGAAGCTGGACCGAGTTGGTGTAGTTCCGCTGCACGAAGAAGGCGACGTGCAGCGCATGGGCCAGCCCCAGCCAGGCGCGGGGGGTGGGAAGCCCCAGGTGCTGGAGGCGGCTGCGCCACGTCCGTGCGGCCACGTGGCGGTGCAGCGAGAGCCGCTCCAGCGTGCGCACGTCCGGAGCGGCGTCCAGCAACTCGCGCACGTCCTCCTGCGCCACGTCGGGGGGCAGGTATCCGGCGTCGGAGGCCCAGCGCAGGATGAACGAGGTGAGCCCCTGCGGTTGTGTGAGCTGCGCGCGGAGGAGAGCCGGCTGCAGCGGCTCGCCGCCCAAGATGGCGCGGACCTGGCACTGGCCGGCCGAACGCACGGCCTCGATCACCACCTGGGGCGGAGCCTCGGGAATCCACAGGGCCACCGGGCACCCCGGGTGGCGCGCGCGGGTCTCGCGCACCAGGGTCGTGATCGGGTGCCCATCGTCGCCGCCGTTCCCATCGACCGTGCTCACCGTGAGCCGCACCAGGAGCACGTCGCCCGTGCCCGCGACGATATTGGGAGCACGGACGAATTCCGTCACTCCATCCAACCCGAAGGGAGCGCGCCAGGTGGCGACGGTGAGCACAAAAAGTCCGCGAGTTCTCGTGGAGGGGCCAGCGGCGTGCTGGCTGTAGCTATTAATAATCGGTCTTTTTGAGCCGTCAAGACAACGGTTTGCAGAGCGAGCTTGGCGGAGAACAAAAAAGGGGGGAATGTTTTCCATGACCCTCGACCTTATACATACGTTTATAGGTTGGCATCCCAGATCGTGCACATGGCGATTTTCGCAGTGTGTCGATCTATCGTACTCGACTGCCGAGCGACTTCTGGGTTCCGTTTACCAGCAAAAAGGGCCTCACACGGAGTCAACGGAGTCAGCAGAGAACCACTCCGCTGACTCCGTTGACTCCGTATGAGGCTTCAGTTCTGGATCTGGTCTGAAACGAGGCTATCGCCGTCCAGCTCGCGCGTCATCTCGATCATGGTGCGGCGGAAGCCGGCGCGGGCGAAGAGGTGCTGCGCGGGCTCGTTCTTCTCGGCCGTGGAGAGCACGACGCGGGGGGCGCCGCGGGACCTGAGCGCCGCCAGCGTGGCATCGAGCAGCATCCGGCCGACGCCCCGGCCGCGCTCGGCGGGATCGACCACGATGTCGTAGAGCACGCCGGCCGGGCCGCGCAGCGCCATGTAGTCGTGCCCCTCGACGCCCGCGAAGGTGTAGCCCAGCACCTCGCCGTCCCGCGCGGCGACGAGGATCACGACGTTCGGCTTCTCGAGCTGCGTGCCCAGGAACCAGGCGTACCCGTGCTCGGTCTCGGGCGTGGGCGCGATGAAGCGCAGCGCGTCGAAGTCGTAGTGCGTGCGCACGAGCTGGGCGCCGAGCCGGCCCAGGGCGGAGAGGTCCGCGGCCGTCGCGGGGCGGATGGTGACGGCGGAAGCGCCGGATGGCTGCACGTCGGTCATCTCCGGCGCCTTCTGCGCCTGGGGGGATCGCTGCGCCGCGCCGGCGCGGGCTCGCCGCGGGGAGCATCGCCCCGCAGCGCGTTGAAGGTGAGATAGGTGACCGTGTCCCACGCGTTGTGGATGCCGGTGCAGATCAGGAGCAGCGTGGCCGCGGCGAAGACGAAGAGCGGCCACTCGGCGTACTCGCGGAGGAGCACGGCCGCCACCAGCACGGCCACGTACGCGGCGGTCGGCAGCGTGATGTGCCAGATCCAGTCCTCGGCCACGGGGACATAGGTCCGCTGCCGAAGCGTGCGCCGCAGCACGATCGCGGCGTACACCACCGCGCCGGCGGCAAGGACGATCAGGGTCGCGCGGAAGCTCGCGAACCCCGGCCACGGCACGCACAGGAGCGCGGACATCACCAGCGCGATGGAGAAGTGCACCACGGTGGGCGTGCCGAACGCCGCGGTGCCGGCTTCCGGGTCGCCGGCCGCGAGTGCCTCGCGCTGCGCATCCGACGCGATGAGCGTCTGCACGACGAACTGCAGCCCGGTCAGCGCCGCGGCCGCGGTGCCGGTGATCAGGTAGAAGTCGGTCCAGCCTTCCAGCGCGGTGTGAACGGCTTCGTCCATTCGGCCTCGCCTGCGAGTGGTGGCCCGCCCGGTACGCTCCGCCGGAAAGCTAGGCCGCGCGCCGGCGCCGCGCATCTCCCGGGCGGCACGCGTGCTCGACCGCACGAACGTGAATGGCGCCCCGGCCTCGGTCCTTGATTCCCCGTCGAGGAACAGGTAGCGTGGCGAACCAGGCTGATCGCAAGCGCGAGCCGTCCTTCCGCATCCGTCCTCTCCCTCCAACTCGTCAGCGGTGGGTCGCCGGCAAATCCCGCCCGGCCTTCCGCCAGCGCCCCTCTCCCTCCCAGCGTTCGAGGTGAACCATGCGTAGAAGCATCCCCCTGCTCCTGGCGGCCACCTTCGCCGCGGGGAGCGCCCAGGCAGCCGCGCAGCGCGTGCGTCCGGTCGTCGACGCACGGTACGGGTTCCTGCTGGGCGTGGTGGTGAACGGCACCTGGCGCGACGCGGAGCGCGCCGCGTCGATGGTCCGCGGCGGGGAGCGGTATCGCGTGTTCGCGGGCGGGCGCGCGGTCGGCGTGGCCACGGGCTCGCGCCCGGAGCCGGGAGAGCCCTGCGACGATGCGCGCCTGGTGAAGCTCACGCCGGAGGTGGAGGACGCCGACGTGGCGGTGGTGGGCGCGTGGAACGTCCGCCCGCGCGCGGTCACGCCGGGAGACGCCGCCAATCCCGCCTATGCCGCGGACGTGAGACGGCTGGCCAGGGCGCACGGCATCGCCAACGCCGAGGTGCGCATCACCCGCGTGGTCCGCGCGGACCTCGACGGAAACGGTACCGAGGAGGCGATCGTCTCCGCGACGCGCGCGGCGGAGCAGCTGGGCTGGGCCGCCCGCGCGGGCGACTACTCGATGGTGTTCGTGCGCAAGCTGGTGCAGGGGGCGGTGCGGACCATCGTGCTGGTGGAGTCGTACCATCCCCGCTCCAGCCCCAACGCCGTCCCGTCGGTGTTCGACCTGGGCGGGGTGTACGACCTGGACGGCGATGGAGGCTACGAGATCGTCCTCCGGGGGAGGTACTACGAGGGAGGCTCCACCGCGGTCTTCAAGATCCGCGGCACCACCGCGGCCAGGGTGGCGGAGAGCGGCTGCGGGGCGTGATGCCAGATATAAAACAATTCCTGTGCATTGACCGCCGCCAAACCATGTCATCCTGAGTCGCCGCCGCACCGTTATTCCGGCGGCACCGAACTCTGGCGGCGACGAAGGATCTATCGTATGCGCTCGGAACCCATCCTCCGAAGCGCGCTAGCCGTTCATCTACCGTTCAGGAAGATCGTTCACTGACGCGGTGATAGATCCTTCGGTCGCCGCCAAGGCTCAGTGAGCGGAAGGGTTGGGTGCAGCGGCGACGCTCAGGATGACATGTTCGGGATTGTGCGGAATGCACACCGATTGATCAGAGTTGGTACGATACCAACCGGAAAAGATCGCCACACGTAGAGGCGCAGAGGCACGGAGAGAACCACTCGCCGTGCCTCTGCGTCTCTGCGCGAGGAAGGCAGCTCAGGCGGGATCGACGCGGTAGCGGAGCCAGACGATGCCGTCGGCGCGCTGCTCCACCTGCTCCAGCGCGAGGCGGCGCGGGGTGACGTCGTCGCCGTCTACGTCGAAGAGCGCGGGGGTGCCGATGCGCCCGTCGGCCACCGGCGCGACCAGGAGGCTCACCTCGTCGATCAGCCCCGTGCGCAGCATCCCGCCGTTGATCCGCCCGCCGCCCTCCAGCATCAGCGTGCGCACGCCGAAGAGGCCGGGGATCTTCTCGAGCGCGAGCCGGAGATCGACGTCGTCCGCGCCGGCGAGGAGGTACGACACGCCGCGCTCCCGCAGGAACGCGAGGTACTCGTCGGAAACGCGCTCGGAGAGGATGGCGACCACGTGGTCGCCGTCGATGTCGTTCGTCTCCCAGCCGAGCCGGCCGCTCGCATCGATGGCGAAGGCGAAGGACTCGTGCTCGCCCGGCGCGACGAAGTCCTCGCGCGGCCCGACGCCGGCATGCCCGCGCGCGACCTCGGCCTCGGAGCGCACCCGCCCCGCGAAGGGCTCCATGGTCACGCGGCCGCAGATCCACCCGTCCGGCTCGTAGCTCGCGTGCACGAGCTCGTACTCGCGCCGCCCCTCGGCGGCGAGCGGCCATCGGTCGACCACGATGCGGCCATCGACCGAGGCCAGCATGTGGCAGATCACGCGCGGGCGCATCAATCCTCCTTTGCCTTCAGCGTCTGATCGAAGAGCGCGAGCAGCGTCTTCTGGTGGCGTGCAGTCGAGCGGTGAATCCGCTGGCTGTCCCCTGTCCCCTGTCCCCTGTCCCCTGTCCCCTGTCCCCTGTCCCCTTCCGTTCACCGGTCGATCATCCGCTGCGAGCTCTCGGAGTAGCGGGCGCCCTGCACGGTAATCCGCGAGGCGGCCTCCTCGATCTCGCGCAGATCGTCGGGCGTGAGCTCCACGTTCACCGCGCCCAGGTTCTCCTCCAGGCGGTGCAGCCTGGTGGTGCCCGGGATGGGGACGATCCACGGCTTCCGCGCCAGGAGCCAGGCGAGCGCGACCTGGGCGGGCGTCGCCTGCTTCTCGGCCGCGATCCGCGTCACCAGGTCGACCATCGCCTGGTTCGCCTTCCGGTTCTCCGCCGAGAAGCGCGGGACGGTGTTGCGGAAGTCGGTAGGGTCGAAGGTGGTGCTCTCGTCGATCTTCCCCGTCAGGAAGCCCTTCCCCAGCGGGCTGAACGGGACGAAGCCGATCCCCAGCTCCTCCAGCGCCGGCAGGATCTCCTCCTCCGGCTCCCGCCACCAGAGCGAGTACTCGCTCTGCAGCGCGGCGACCGGCTGCACGGCGTGGGCGCGGCGGATGGTGCGCACCCCCGCCTCGGAGAGGCCGAAGTGCTTCACCTTCCCCTCCTGGATCAGCTCCTTCACCGTCCCCGCCACGTCCTCGATCGGCACCTCCGGGTCCACGCGGTGCTGGTAGTAGAGGTCGATGGCCTCCACGCCGAGCCGCCGGAGCGAGCCCTCCGTCATCTCCCGGATGTACTCGGGGCGGCTGTTGAGGCCGACCGTCTTCCCGTCCGCGTCGAAGTTCCACCCGAACTTGGTGGCGATCACCACCTGGTCGCGAAAGGGCGCCAGCGCCTCGCCCACGACTTCCTCGTTCACGAACGGCCCGTAGACCTGCGCGGTGTCGAAGAAGGTGACGCCGCGCTCCACCGCCGCGCGGATGAGCGCGACCGCCTGCTGCCGGTCCGTGGCCGGGCCGAGCCCGAAGCTCAGCCCCATGCAGCCCAGGCCGAGCGCCGAGACTTCCAGCCCGCTGCCGCCGAGTCTCCTCTTCTCCATCGTCATTTCCTCTCCGTGCCTCTGTGTCTCTGTGTGAGATTCTGTAAACGTCGGCGCAGCGTGATCACCGTGACCTCGGGCGGCGTGCCGACGCGCATGGGAATGCCCCAGTAGTTGGTGCCGGGGTTGATGTAGAGCGTGGAGCCGCCGCGCGTGTACAGCCCCATCGCGTGCTCCAGGAAGGGCGACGCCAGGCTCCACCCCAGCCGCGGGATGGCGAGCTGGCCGTAGTGCGTGTGCCCGCTCAGCGTCAGCGGCACGCCGCGCGCGGCCAGCTCCGGCCACAGCGCCGGGTTGTGCGCCAGCACGAGGGTGAAGGCGCCCGGCGGCACGCCGGCCAGCGTGCGGCCGACGTCCGGCGCGGCGCCCGTGGGGTCGCGCAGCGAGCGCTGGGCCGGGTCGCCCGTGCCCGCGACCCAGAGGCGCGCGCCGCCGCGCTCCAGCGGCACCGCCTCGTTCACCAGCACCCGCCACCCCAGCGCCTCCATCCCCCGCCGCACCGCCTCCCAGCCGGCGTACACGTCGTGGTTGCCGGGGATGGCGATCACCCCCAGCGGCGCCGCGAGCCCGCCGAACGCGCGGCCCAGCGGCTCCACGTCGCGCGGGTAGTCGTCCACCTGGTCGCCGGTGAGCACCACCAGCTCGGGCTCTGCGGCGCGCACCGCGTCCATCACCCGCTCCAGGTGCCGGCGCCGCGTGTGCGGGCCCACGTGCAGGTCGGAGAGCTGCACGATCCGCATCCCGTCCAGCCCCTCCGGCAGCCCGCCGAAGGCGAGCTCCAGCGGCCGCACCACCAGCCGCCGCGATCCCGCGTATCCCCAGAGCGCGAGGACGACGAGCGCCGCGGCCGCGATCCCCACCGCCACCCGGCCGCCCGCGCGCGCCGCGCCGAAGAAGAGGCCGGCGAGCACCCCGGCCACCCCGGCGGGGGCGAGGAGGAGGAGGGAGAGCTGGCCGTACCAGAACGGGCGGAAGACCCAGACGCGAGTGAAGGCGGAGGGATACGCGCCTCCGCCGAACCCCCGCACCAGCACGGCGGCGGGGGCGAGCAGGAGGATTCCCATCGCCAGGACCGCCAGCCAGCCGCCGGGGAGGACGGGCGCGAACAGCCATCCCAGCACCCCCCACAGCACTCCATCCCACACCAGCAAGAACGTCAGAACGCCCCAGAGCGTCGGCACGCGTGCTCCCTTCCCTCGCGAATGACCCGGTCGTGAAAAAGAATGGCTCTCTCCCGGAGGCCCACGAAAGCCACGGTCATCCGCGTACGAGATTGCGCTTCCGCATCGTTTCGTCTCCCTTGAAGCCTGGCCTGCTCCACGACCTCTGCCGACTCGCCCCAGCGATGAGCAACGAAACCTTCACCGCCCTCGCGCGCCGCGTCGCGCCGCTCTTCGATCGCGTGGAAGCGGCGGGGGTGTCTTCACTCACCGCGCCCGAGCGGGTGCTCTTCAGCGTCTGGGCCGCCACCGGGCAGATCGAGAACGGCGGCTTCGACCAGTTCTTCTACAACTCCTCGGGCGATCACGCCGGCGCAGCTCCCAGCGCGTTCCGGGCCATCGGGGCCGCGGGGAAGGCGGCGGTGATCGAGCAGGCGCTCGCTCTCTTCCCGGGCAAGGCTCCGCCCTCCGCCCGGGATGAGCGCATCGCCGCCCTCGACGGGCTCACCGAGCGGGAGGGGGAGGACCTGTTCGAGGCGCTCGACAGCGCGTTCCATGCGGTCCCGGAGAGCGTCGAAGACCTGCTGGCGGCCTACGTCGCGGCGCACCAGGCGGAGATCGCCCCGCCCCCGGAAGCCTGACGGATCACCGGCTCCGACCTACCTGCCCGCGCCGTACTGCTCGTCGGTGACATGCTCCAGCCAGTCGACCGCCTTGCCGTCGAGCGCCTCCTGGATGGCGATGTGGGTCATCGCGGTGGCCGGCGACGCGCCGTGCCAGTGCTTCTCGCCGGGCTCGAACCACACCACGTCGCCCGGGCGGATCTCCTCGATGGGCCCCCCCTCGCGCTGCACCCGGCCCAGCCCCGAGGTGACGATCAGCGTCTGCCCCAGCGGGTGCGTGTGCCAGGCCGTGCGCGCCCCGGGCTCGAACGTTACGTGTGCGCCCGCCACGCGTGCCGGCGCGGGCGCGCTGAACAGCGGGTCGATCCGCACCGTGCCGGTGAACCAGTCCGCCGGGCCCTTCCCGGACGGCTGCGATCCCGCTCGCCTGATCTCCATCTTCCTTGCTCCTCCGTCTATCCGTTCGTCTCAGTATTCCTGCCGCGTGGGCCGGAAGAGGATCTCGTTGATGTCCACGTCCTCGGGCTGGGCGATGGCGAAGGCGACCGCCCGCGCGAACGAATCCGCCGGGATCGCCACGTCCGCGTAGAGCTGGCTCACCCGCTCGGCGACGCCCGCGTCGGTGATGGTGTTCGGCAGCTCCGTGGCGACCGCGCCGGGCGAGATCACCGTCGTGCGGATGTTGTGCGGCTTCACCTCCTGCCGCAGCCCTTCGGACAGGGCCCGCACGGCGTGCTTGGTGGCGGCGTAGACCGCGCTCCCCGGCCCGACCTTGTGGCCGGCGACGGAGGAGACGTTGATGATCTGCCCGCTCTTCTGCCGCTGCATGTGCGGAAGCGCCGCGGCGATGCCGTAGAGCACGCCCTTGATGTTCACGTCGACCATCCGGTCCCACTCGTCCACCTTGAGCTTCTCGAGCAGCGACTGCGGCATCAGCCCCGCGTTGTTGATGAGGACGTCGATGCGTCCGTACGCCTCCACGGCCGCGTCCACGAGCCGCCGCACCTGGCCGCGGTCGGTGACGTCCGTCGCCAGGGCGAGCGCCTTGCCGCCGGCGGCCGCCAGCTCGTCCGCCAGCGACTGGATGCGATCCACGCGCCGCGCGCCCAGCACGACCGCGGCACCCCGCGCGGAGAGCAGCCGCGCGGCCGCCTCGCCCAGCCCGCTGCTGGCGCCGGTGATGACGACGACCTTGCCTGCGATTCCTTCGTCGTTCGTGCTCATCCTCAGACTCTTTCTTCCCGGGCGAATGAAGGCGGCAACAACGGCCCGAAGTCCGCCTTCGCGGACTCGCACCCGCGGTATTCGCGAGTGTTCAGCCACGTTCGTCGCACGCGGAATAAATGTAGGGGAGGCGAGTCGGCGGATAAACTTGACAACGCTTACCACGGCGGTAAGCTGTGCTTCACAATGGATGACGCGCTGGAGGGGATTCCGCTGTTCGTGGCGGTGGCGGAGGCGAGGGGCTTCCGCGCGGCCGGAAAGCGGCTGGGCGTGAGCGGCTCGGCGGTGAGCCAGGCGCTGCGGCGGCTGGAGGAGCGGCTGGGCGTGGCGCTGGTGCAGCGGACCACGCGCAGCGTCCGCCTCACCGAGGCGGGGGAGCGGCTCTACGCCTCCGTGCGCCCCGCGCTGGACGAGGTGCGGGCGGCGGTGCAGGCGGTCGGCGAGCTCGCCGACGAGCCGCGCGGCATGCTGCGCCTGACCGTGTCCGCCTCCGCCGAGAGCTTTTTGCGCGGGCCCACGCTGGAGGGGTTCCTGGCCGCGTACCCCCACGTTCGCGTCGACCTCATCGTGGGGAGCGAGCCGGTGGACATCGTGGCGGCGGGGTACGACGCCGGCGTGCGCCTGGGCGAGATGATCGACCAGGACATGACCGCCGTGCCCGCCTCGGGGCGGCAGCGGATGGTGGTGGTCGGCGCCCCGGAATACCTGGCCAGGCACGGCGCGCCGGCGCACCCGCGCGACCTCGTCCGCCACACCTGCATCAACTGGCACCCGACGCCGGACGCCCCTCCGTACCGCTGGGAGTTCACCGAGAACGGGCACGACTTCACGGTCGCCTTCGACGCCCGCGTGGTGACGAACGACGTCCCGCTGATGCTCCGCCTCGCGCGTGCCGGCGTGGGCCTGGCGATGGTGATCGAGGAGGTCGCCCGTCCCCTGGTCCGGCGCGGGGAGCTGGTGGAGGTGCTCGGAGAGTTCTCCACGCCCTTCCCCGGCTACTACCTCTACTACCCGCAACGCCGCCACACCTCGCCCGCCCTCCGCGCGCTGATCGACTACCTGCTCCAGGTCCGGCAGGCGCTCTGAGACCAAATCGGGAGATCGATTGTGCACTTCGCACCGCCCCCCGAACCTGTCATCCTGAGGGAGCCGCCGCGCTAAGCCAGCGGATTACATGGACTTCTGGCGGCGACCGAAGGATCTGTACTCGGCGTCCGAGCGATAGACCGACTGTCGCTCGAACGCATGCGCTAGATCCTTCGTTGCCGCCATGGTTCTGTGTGGATGATGATTCAGCGCGGCGGCTCCTCAGGATGACATGGTGGGTGGGTGCGAGATGCATAACCAATTTGCAGATCTGGTATGAGGATGAGCCGGCCGCGGGCGGGGGTCTCGCCGGGAGGCAATCGCGGTTGGACTGTCGCATGAATGAAGACCGGGCGCCTCCGCGGGGGAGGCGCCCGGTCTTCGTTCGAACTCCGACGGATGGACCGGGGCGAATCGAGCGGGTAGAGACCTCCGGTTTCCGCGGCCGGGCACTTCGGTCGATCCGGGGTGTGCCCGGCGAGCGTCAGCAGGGATAGAAGAAGCAGGTGTGCATAACGCAGTTGCTCGCCTCGATGCAGGTAGGGCCAGCGCAGGTGTCGTAGTCGCGACGCGAAAGGAACGCCGCCACCGTCCCTTCGGCCTTCTTCTCCGTTGGCACGGAGAAGCTCTCCACTTCCAACCGGTCCAGGCTCAGGCGCAGCTTCTTGCCCATGGTGGTATCTCCCAGGATGGTGGTTTCGGACGACGGACGGGAACCGCGCATGCGCGGCCCGGGGTGCGGATGGCGCCCTCCGGGTGGCGCTGGCGGTTGAAGGGTAGCGTGATCGGTGATGCGCTCTCAACGCTCGCGGGACGAAGCGCGGTGCGTGGGGACGAAGCGGCCTATCCCGCCGTCGATCCGCCGACGGTCACGCGCCTCCACGGAGGATCAGTCCGGGTCCCTGAGCTCAATGGAAGAGCTGTGAGGCCTTTGGTGGGAGGGGCGTAATCCTGATCGAAGCCTCGCAACGTGGCATGACGTCGTTGCCGGACTCGGCTGAACCGCGCGTGGAGTGCGGCCGGCACGTGCGATGCTAGGCGAGCGGGCATGGACGTGGGATACGAGCGCGGGAGCTGCCCCGCCTGTGGAGCGCTCGAGCGCGAGAGGGTGGCCGGGCCGGACGAGATCCGGCGCGAGCTGGAGAGCCTGTGGGAGTTCCACCTGCGGCGGGTGGAGGCGGGGGCGCCGGTGGAGTACCTGGCGGACCGCGCCGTGTTCTCCCAGGACCCGCCGATCGCCCTCGCCGGCTGCCGCGGGTGCGGCACCGTCTACCGCGACCCGCGCGAGTGCGGGGAGGACGTGGCGGCCCTCTATGCCGAGGAGGAGCTGGACCCCGCGGCGCTCCGAGACGGTTTCCCCTCGCAGCTGCGCATCTTCCGGCGGCAGTTCCGCAGGCTGCGCCGCTTCGCCGGCCGCACGGGCGCCGGGCTGGAGGTGGGGAGCTTCACCGGCGGTTTTCTCGCCGCCGCCCGCGAGGGGGGATGGGGCTTCGAGGGGCTGGACGTGAACGCGCAGGCCGTCGACTTCGCGCGCGGCCAGGGCCTCGCCTCCACGCGCGGCACCATCGAGGACGCGCCGCCCGGGCGCAGCTACGACGCGGTGGCGATCTGGAACTGCTTCGAGCAGCTCCCCGACCCGCGGCGCGCCGCCCGCACGGCGCGGTCACTGCTGCGGCCGGGCGGGGTGCTGGCCCTGCGCGTGCCCGACGGCGGGTTCTACGCCGTGGTCCGTCGCCGGCTCGACGGCCTCGCGGCGCCTCTCGCACGCGGGGTGCTGGCCTGGAACAACCTCCTCGCGTTCCCCTACCGCGCCGGCTTCACCCGCCGCGGCCTCCGCCATCTCCTGGAGGAAGAAGGCTTCCGCGTGCTCGCCACCGTCGGCGACGTGCTAATCCCCATCTCCGGCGACCGCACGCGCCGCTGGGCCGCCTGGGAAGAGCGCGCGCTCAAGCGCCTTCTCCGCACCGCCGCTCCGGCCGGCGCCGCGCCGTGGTTCGAGGTCTACGCCCGCGCTGAAGCCGGCGCGGAGAAGGTCCCGGCGCGCGGCACTTCTCCCGATCCTGCTCCGCGGCGGAGGTCCACCGCGGGCGATCGGGCTCGGCACAGCGCCTGACCCATATCCTCGCGCTTCGGGCAAGGCCCCGGCACCTCTACTGGATCGGCGGCGGGAGCGGGGTGGGAACTCTTCCCTCGCTTTATCCGCTCGTCACGCGGCCAAGCGCAGCACCACCTCTCTCGCACCGCGCCGGTACACTTTGAGGCATAGCCGATAACCCTAGACCGAAGCTAAATTGATTCCGTACGTTCAAGAGTGTCCGCCGCAATGGCTCGCGGAATTAATGTGTTAATCCCGAGTCCTTCACCCGCATCAGCTTACTCATATGCAATATATCGGCGTAGGCATTGATGCCGTAGATTTGAAAGACTTTGCTCAGGCAATGAGCGAGCAAGGAGAACCGTTCCTATCCAATTTCACAGAAGTGGAACTCAACTACTCTGGTTCAGGCCCACATCGACTTGAGCGTTTGGCTGGACGATTCGCCGCGAAGGAAGCAGTGTTAAAGGCGCTCGGCTCGGGGTGGGGTGACGGCGTGGAATGGTCGGACATTAATATCCAGCGCCTTGAAACTGGTGCTCCAAGCGTGGTGTTGAGTGGTGCGGCGGCGCGCCTAGCCGATGAGCGTGGTGTGTCACAATGGCTAATCAGCCTGACCCATACGCAAGCCACAGCGATCGCTATTGCGATAGCGATCGCCTGACCGAAGTGCCTTGAGAATATTTTCTCTATGCACAGGCGAGACAATCCCGAGCTCGTTCAATTACCTGTTCTAACCCCGCGTCACGCTTCGCAATGCCTTCCAGTTTCTCCACACCTACATAAACGTTGAGTCGCACGAGCGGCATCTTCATCTCTCGTGCCATAAAAGCTCCCAGCCTTCCCAAACCCAAGAAGTTGCCATACGCCTTGTAGAATAGTTGCTGTGTTGCATAGAATGCATTTGTCACCAATCCTTCGCTAGTTGGTGCGAAACTTACCTGCTGCAGGCAAGGAAAATGTAGCCGCGGATTGGGGTTGTGGTCTCGATCGGGATCGAAGGTCGCTGCTTGTAGAAGAGACCGTCGAACGGATCGGCCTTCCGCTCGTGCAGACAGATAACTTTCGAGGATAAACTCCAGTTGGTTGCCATTGTACTTCTCTCCAGAGCCGAATGCGATAAGACGTTCCCAATACATCCCACGCCCATTTGCGTGACGATTCACCTCCTGGAACTCTGGAAATGAGTCCATGGCAAGTTTGTAGAACAGGTGGCGATCTGGCGCAGCCAACTCCCATATTTCCTGCGGAAAGATGCTAAATGCGACGCTATCGGTGTCAAATTTTCCCTTGCTTCTCAACAGTGAATCCAACTCTACCCTGAGCCGACGGTCCTCGGGTGAATTGCCGTTCTCGTCGAACCCGGTGATGCTAACAAGCAGCGGGCTAATCTCCTTGACACGATCGTCAATCATCGAAATTAGCACGCGCGCCCAAGCACGGGACAGGCCAGGTTCATCGATGCATCTCGGCGGCTGAGACATTCTGCTTACTCCTCGTCTGGATCTGGATCGGGAAGGTGACGATACTGAGCTAGTCCCACGTACTGGTACCGCGAAACGCGCAAAGTTACTGACTTACCCGATGGAAATACGGCATGACCGATGCCTTGCCGAGCCCCACGGAAAAGCGCATACCCAACCAAATTGGGTTCGTGTCTTACTACATTGCCGGATATCGCAGAATTACTTGGCAATAACAGAAGTGTCCCTACTTCGAGGTCAAGCGTTTGAGAACTCCACTGCTCATCGGCAATGATCAGTGGTGACTCCTCTGGATAACCGAGTATCTCTCGCCTAATCCGCCCCAGCGGCTTATTAAGTTCTGCAACGCGGTCTCGCGGTATTTCCCGAAGAGCATAAGCGAGATGGGTAACGAGCGCGGAATAGCTGACGCCGAAATGGCATGCTAGCGCGTATATCTGCGATCTAGTGGCCCTTGAGGGACTTATTTGGCGTTGTGTAAATGCGTACCCAATCGCGAAAGTCGGCATCAGAAGATGTCCCGCAAACGCGTCAGCAATGAACTCGCGGGGGTCAGCGTAAACTGGTCGCGATTCCTCCTTTCGGAGTTCGTCGATTTTCGATCCATGCCCGAACAAGTGGTGGCCCAGCTCGTGTGCGCAGTTGAATGCTCGTCGTCCCAAAGGTCTAACCGAGGAAAGATGAATACGCGGGCGTGGAAAACGATCGTACATACCTTCCATACTGATGTTATTGAAGCGAACAACTACATCGAGCCTCGTACATAAATCGTAAATGCAAATCGGCTGATCGACGGCCAACTGCGCGTGGTGCCGCGTTTCCACGGCCCGGGCCATCGCCTCTTCGTCTAAGATACGACGATCATATCGCACAGCCGATACTCCATCCTGGTAATAGTCTCATTGGGTCGAATCGTCGCGAGCCCCGCTCCGCATCTTTGCCAACAATCTCAGAAGTCGATCAAGGTCTTCTGGTTTTAGCTTGCTGAGCTCTCTCGCCGCTAATCGGACGCGGGGATCATCACCGCTTAGTTCATCCGGCGCTTGCCCTAACAGCCACGCGACACTCACGTCGAAGATTTCGGCCAGTTTCGCCAACTCGTCCGAAGTTACTCGTCGGTTTCCCGCTTCGATCTCGGAGACCGAAGGCCTGTGGAGCCCGAGCATATCTGCTACCTGCCTCTGCGACAGCCCCGCCAATTTGCGGGCCTCTCGAATTCGATCAGCCACAGACGCACGGTGCTCGAACTGATCGTCGCTCATGCTGCGGCTCGATTGCTCAGATTCGAGTTGACGACTCCCCAAAGGTAGTCCGCAATTTGTCCGATCGTGCGAGGAGTAGACCGGCCGGCCCGGAAGATGTTCTCGCCTTTCAGCGAAATGCCGAGCCGAAGCGCGATCAGATCCCTTACTCCGCGCCAACGCTTACTGTCGAACTTCTCGATGTCTTCGAGAGGGCGAGTGTCCTCGCAGATGTCAACCCTCGTGATGTCCGGGATTCGATCCTGAGCGAAGCGGACGATCTCAAGAACGTTTTGAAGGATCTGCTCTCGGGTCATTTGAGCCTCTCTTGGTTACGGGTGCGTAAGGAAATCTTACCCAGTCACCGCTGTTCCGTCAAGACCCCTCCGTTAGCCCGTAGCCGCATCGTCCTTCGGCGGGTAAATTCCTGCCAGGTAAACCTTTCACAGACGATCGGATTGTGAGCAAGGCAAACCTCTACGTATTCGAGGGCCCTGACGCAGTTGGGAAGACGACATTAGCGAGCGCGCTGGTGTCTCATCTCCACGCAAATGGTCGCCCCGCACGTTTCCTCGCCGCTCCAGGTCGGGAGCTTGGGACGCTAGGACGCCTGGTGTGGGAGTTCCACCACGACCCTGAGCGATTCGGAGTTGTCGCCGTAGATCAGACGAGCTTGCAACTAATGCATATTGCCGCTCATGTCGATACAATCGAACACAGAATTCGGCCCGCTCTCGTCCAGGGCGAAGATGTCGTGATGGATCGGTTCTGGTGGTCTACGCTGGTTTATGGAATTGAGCAGGGCGTGCCACGTAGCTCCTTGGAACTGATGATCGAGCTGGAACTCAGTCACTGGGGCGACCTCCAGCCCGACATCGTATTCCTTGTGACCCGCGCTCAGCCGCTCCTAGCGGAGATCTCCCAAACTCGGTTCGATATGCTGACAAGGGAGTACCTGACCCTCGCAGCCCGGAACACATCGACTGTGTTGATCGACAACAACGGTTCGATCCCAGCCGCGCTTGAAGTGATTGCTGAACACACCTTTTCGTCCAACCTTAGTCCTGACCGATGATCGTCCGAACTGAATCGTCCCCGGTCCAGCAACAGATCGAACTCCAACTTCCGTCGGAGGACGGTAATCGTGGGGGTAGGGTAACCGCTCCGCTGATCCTGACCGGACGAGCGCCTTTAATCCCAACAGAGGTTTACGACACGTACTGGAGGTTTGCGGCCGAGCGGCAGGCGATTTTCTTTCGACGGCAACAGGGATGTCCCGCGCCTTGGACTACTGATGTCATACTCCAGGCGCACAAGTTTACAAATGCATATCGAGCTTCCGACCGTGTAAGCCAGTACCTCATTCGGCACGTGATTTATGAAGGCGATCAAACGCCGAACGAGGTGTTTTTCCGGATAATTCTGTTTAAGCTATTCAACAAGATTGAGACTTGGGAATTGCTAAAGAATACGTTTGGTGAGTTGAGGTGGGATGAGTACGACTTTGATCGGTACGACCAGCCACTGAACGACGCATTCGAATCCGGCCACCGGATCTATTCGGCAGCCTACATAATGCCGTCAGGGGGCACGTTTGGCTACCACCGAAAGCACCGGAACCATTTGAAGCTGATAGAGATGCTAATGCAAGACAAAGTCTCTGAGCGCCTTCAGGAGACAACATCTATGGCGGAAGGATTTGACTTGCTCAAGTCCTATCCAACACTCGGTGATTTTTTAGCGTATCAACTGATCACTGACGTAAACTATAGTGAAATCACCAACTACTCGGAATCCGAATTTGTTATTCCTGGGCCTGGCGCCCGAGATGGAATCAAGAAGTGCTTTTCGGATTTGGGCGGGAGAACTGAGTCGGATGTCATTCGGGTTGTTGCGGATCGCCAATGTGATGAGTTTGATCGACTCGGCATTGAATTTCAATCGCTGTGGGGACGCCCGCTACAGCTAATCGATTGCCAGAATCTCTTCTGTGAGGTGGATAAGTATGCCCGAGTGGCCCACCCGCAGGCAGTAGGACGTACTGGACGAGTGCGGATCAAGCAGAAATTCCGGGTTACGCCGGCGAGGATTGAGTATTGGTATCCGCCCAAGTGGGAATTAAACCACAGAATCGAAGCCCACGCGGGAGAAGATCGATGATCCATGTTTTCAATGGTCACACTGCAGACGAAGTTTGGACGCAAGCTGCCGATGCAATTGAGAATGCGGCTGAAGCTGAGCGCCAGCCGAGCCGAATCGGTGACACAGTCGAATTGCTACATACCGTCCTCTCAATCGAAGATCCGCGCCAGCGATGGGTTCTTTCGCGTCGACCGGCGATCAATCCGGCGTTCGCGATTGCAGAGGTTGTTTGGATCGTTCGTGGGCGAAATGATGCTGCATTCCTAAATCATTGGAATCCAGCGTTGCCTCGCTATGCGGGAACTGGCAGCGTCTACCACGGAGCCTATGGCTATCGGCTCCGGAGCAGTTTGGGAATTGATCAGCTGGAACGTGCGTATAGTAGCTTGAGGGCTAATCCAGTGAGTCGACAGGTCGTCCTTCAAATTTGGGATTCCAGACTAGATCTACCGGAAACAGACGGTACTCCGCGAGATCCAGATATCCCATGCAACGTGTGCTCGATGTTGAAAGTTCGCAACGGGCGTTTGGATTGGATGCAGGTGCTCCGGAGCAATGATCTATTTTTGGGTGTGCCTCACAACATTGTGCAGTTCACTTGTCTGCAGGAGGTAGTTGCGGGCTGGCTCGGGCTCGAGGTCGGTAGTTATCACCAGATGAGCGACAGTCTGCACGTTTATGATCATGAACTTTCTCAGTTGCAGCGACGCACATCTCCTACATCGGTTCGGAGTGATGGTTCTCTGCGCCTCGACTTAGCAGCTTCGAAGATTGTTTGGGCAGAACTCGAGCGAAGGATGTCGCAACTTGTTATAAACCCGTCTCTGAGTCGTAATGCTTGGAGGGCGTTGGTTGCAGGAATGGATGTTCCTCAAGCATTTCTCGATCTCTGGGCGGTGGTAGCCGCAGATGATGCCCGCCGGCGCGGATGGGATGAAGAAGCTGCCGCTGAGATGAGTGTTTGTTCCGATCCAATACTTAAGGTGGCATGGTCGGGCTGGCTTGAACGGAAGAAAGGGGCTAGAGTTTTGTCGTGACGTTTGTTTCCTCTTAGACGGATCCAGAGATGAACGAGCTTCAGCTAAGTGGCGAGTTGGATTACGATATCCTTGACCCGCGGCGTCTCGCAGCCGTTCTCGACTCCGCCAAACGGCTATTCACGCGGCTTTACAAAGAGGGTAGCGGTCTCGGAAACTGGGGACTACGCGAGAGCGTTTGGCCTGCTCTTGGCGCCGCCTCGGCCAATGACACGAAGCACTTGGACATTGAGCCACGACTGACTTTGGTGCCGTTGAGTCGCATCGGCGCCCGGGGCGGGTTTAGCGGGAGTGATGTTCTTCTCGCATATTTTTTCGATCAAAACAAAAAGATCTATGCTTCGCATCCACTTGTACTCAAGCTTTCAGAGCAAAAGGGGTTGGAGGGGAAGCTTATTGACGAAGAACGGCGTGCGCATCAGATCCGGCCCTACGTGGCGTATAATAAGGAGTCTTTCGCAGTACCTATCTACCTCGATACAAGCTCGAGTTCCGAGTTCGATGTACTTTGGTCTCCTTTCGCGTTGCCTGAACTGATCGAGTTGGGGTTCCGAATCAACCTCCTCAATCGTGACATGCGTGAGCTGTTGGAGCCGAAAAAGGGTGGGGCATCAGGAAAAATCGAACAAATCGACGAACTTCTTGGGTTGCTCAAGTCAGTCTACGCTGTCTGCCAGCCGCTTCACACGCGAGCAGGTTTGTGGGGCCAGTACCCGCGCTCGTTCTCTGAAGAGTACGCGAAGTACCTACGTCACTTCCAAGCCGAGTGGGGCAAAGAGTGGATCACACAGTGGGGCAGGGCGGAAACCTTTGAGGATGGTGGCAGAACTCTGACCAATCCGATTTGGGTCCTCGAGCGACTTCGGCACGCTGCGAAAGTGCGGCTCACCTGTGGCGCTGTACATGGAGATCTGCACCCGGGCAACATTCTTTTCTCAGATCCTAAGACCCCGAGCATCATAGACTTCGGATGGGCAGATCCAGACGCCCACCTCGCTAAAGATTACGTTCTGCTGGAATGTAATCTTCGCTTCACCCATCTCCCGGGAAATACACCGATTTCAGAGGTGATGAAGTTCACCTCTTGGGTAGGAATGAATCAGGAGGCACCTCAGATAGATCATGAGTGGTGCAGGGATGCAGCGCGAGCTATCGCGTCCCTCCGCTCGTTATTCCGAAATCGAGTTGAGCAGCTTACGGCCAGCGCGGGCCGAGATCTAGAAGTGGATTGGGATCTTGAATACGTTGTCCCCTTGTTTCTGGTGAGCTTTGGCCTGCTTCGCTTTATTGACGACTATCGTAATCAAATTGCAGCACGGGAGTTCGTGTTGCATTTAGCAGACTATCTTCGGCGCGGCGTCATCCCGAACCTCGACATCGAACTGGGCGTAACCTGATTTCCCTTGGCGAAGTCGATGTTGCTGCTGTCGCCGCCGGTAATGAACCTCTGTCCGGGCCATTAGCGAAAATGATGCGGTGAGAACGAGCACAGGGTCACCGCTCCAGAACTGTCAACGAGAGGGCAACGGCGAATGGGCGCTACCCCCGGGCAGGCGCATTCTGTCGGGATGAGCGCACCCGGTCATCTGTCGCCCCTCACCACGCACGGCCGCGCGGCCCGCGAGCAGCGCTGCGGCGCGTGGACGTTGACGCACGCGGTCTACGCGTCGGAGTCGCGCTACCCGCCGCACGCACACGAGCGGCCGTACCTGTGCCTGGTGCTGGCGGGCGGCTTCCGCGAGGAGCACTGGGGGCGGACGGAGGTGGCCGAAGCGGGGAGCGTGGTGGTGATGCCGGCGGGGCAGGCGCACGCCGACCTGATCGCGCCGGGCGGCGCCCGCTCCTTCGTGCTGACCTTCGGCGACGCGCCCGGGGAGCTGCGCCCGCCGGGCGCGTGGCGGGTGGAGCGAGGCGGCCCCGTCACCCGCGCGATGCTGCGGATCTTCTCGGCCGCACGGCAGGGATGGCTGGACGAGGCGACGGTGGAGGAGGCGCTGCTGCGGGCGGCGGACACGCTCGCACCGTCGCCGCGCGCGGCCTGCGCCGCCGTGGCCCGCCGCGCGCGGGACTACCTCGCCGCGCACCGCGACCAGCCGCTGCTGCTGGGCGCCGTGGCGGAGGCGCTGGGGGTGGACCGCGCGTACCTGGCGCGGGCGTTCCGGCGGGCGTTCGGCTGCACGATGGGCGAGTACCGCCGGCTCCTGCGGCTGCAGCGCGCGATGGGGCTGGTGGCGGAGGGCACGCCGCTGGCCCGGGCGGCGGTGGAGGCCGGCTACGCGGACCAGAGCCACCTGTCCCGGGCGTTCCGCGGCGGGCTCGGCGTGACCGCCGCCGCCTATCGCAGCCTGTCGGCGCCGCCCGCCTGAGCGGCCGCGGGGAGCGACGGCGCGCGGACCTCGGTGCCGTCCGCGTCAAGGATCCGCAGCACGATGGTCCCATCCCCCGCGCGCTCGAAGCGCAGCCGCACGTCGTCGACCCCTTCCAGCAGGTAGTCGCCCCCGCCCACCGCGATCAGCCCGCGCTCCGGGTTCCCGCCGCGCGCGTAGCGCAGCCGTCCCCCGGCGCAGCGCACCACGCGCGTGCCCTCGTAGCGCCCGGCCAGCGCCGCGCAGGCGCCCGCGTCCTCGAAGTGGGTGCCCGCCAGCACGCCTTCCAGCACCCAGCGCAGCATGCGGGCGCGCGCCGAATCCGCCCCCGCCGCCCCGGCCAGGCGCCGCAGGGCGGCCGCGTGCGCCCGCTCCAGCGCCGAGTCGGCGGGCGCGGCGACGTCGGGCACCACGCCCACGCGCTCCCAGCTCCTTCCCGTGGCCGGGCTCCGGGCGTTCGCCATGGGGATGAAGACCCTCAGACCGTAGCCGATTGCGCGGTAGCGGCCGGCGTTGGCGCCGCCGCGCGTCCGCTCGCCCACCACCGTGGCGCGCCCGAGCTGCTGCAGCCCGAACGCGAAGGCCTCGGCGGCGGAGAAGGTGCCGCGGCTGGTCAGCACGTACAGCGGCACCGAGGGTCGGCGGGGGCCGGGGACGTATGGGAGCGTGCGGTCCTCCGTGACCCGGCCGTCGACGCGCCGGTAGGTGGCGGTGATGGCGGTGGACGCGTCGAAGAACCAGGTGGCCAGGAAGCGCACCATGTCGCCGGTGCCGCCGGAGTTGCGGCGCAGGTCCACGATCATCGCGTCGGTGTGCGCCAGCAGCGCCATGGCGGCCGCCACGGTCGGCCCGGCCACCTCGGGCGGGGGGAAGGAGGCCAGCTCCAGGTACCCCACGTTCCCGGCCAGCCGCCGCGCCTCCGGCAGGTCGAAGTTCCGCGCGCGGAGCGCCGGCAGCCATTCGGGCTCCGCGGGCGCGGATCCGGCGGGCGCGGGCGCAGGCGGAGCTGCCGGCGCCGCCACCACCACTTCCAGGTGCTCGTCGCCGGCGCAGCTCCGCAGGCGGAGCGTCATGGCCGCGGCGTACTCCGCCGCCGCTACGGGCGCGCGGAAGCCGGTCCGCGGCACCCGCAGCTCCGCCGCGCAGCGGATGCCCATGGTGTCGTAGACGTACTCGGTGCGGAGGAGCCGGGCGATGGAATCGGTGGCGGCGGCCTGCTCCGCGGGCGACAGCGTCTGCCCCCTCACCTGCGGCGCAAGGAGGGTCGCGAGCACGAGGAGGAGGGTGGGGAAGCGGAATCTCATGGTCTTGGCGCCGGAGGTGGCGATGAACGCAGGTCATCGCCCCATAGCGTACATCGACACGCGGACCGGTGTCTTGAACGCCTGTGACCTCTCTGTGTCTCCGCGTCTCTGCGTGGAGGCCCCTACGAAGGCCTTCGTATTGACAGGCTACGAGGACCTTCGTAATCTTCCCTCGCGTCCGTGTTCCTCCCGTATTCCGCGAAGGAGATCGGCCGATGCGCCGCGATCCGCCACTGCCGACCGACGCCGAGCTGCGGCTGCTGCGCGTGCTCTGGGAGCGCGGGGCCAGCACCGTGCGCGAGGTGCACGACCGCCTGCCGCAGAACGATGCGGCGGGGTACACCACCGTGCTCAAGCTGCTGCAGATCATGCACGCCAAGGGGCTGGTGGTGCGCGACGAGAGCAGCCGCACCCACGTCTACGCCGCCACCGTGCCCCCCGAGAGCACGCAGCAGCGGCTGGTGGCCGACCTGGTGGAGCGGGCGTTCGGCGGCGCCGCGCACCGCCTGGTGCTGCAGGCGCTCTCGCCCGAGCTGGCGTCGCCCGAGGAGCTGGCCCGCATCCGCGCGCTCATCGCCGCGCTCCCCGACCCGTCCAACGGCGACGCGGGAGGGGAGGGATGAGCCGCGACGTGCTGGTCTTCTCGGCCGGGTGGGCGCTGGTCCACTCGCTCTGGCAGTGCACGCTGATCGCGCTGGGGATGCGGATCGCGCTGGCGGCGGTGCCGGCGCGGGCGGCGGCGGCGCGCTACTGGCTCTGCTGCGCCGGCCTCGCGCTGATGCTCGCCTCGGCCGCCGCCACCGCCATCACCACCGCCCGCGGCGCGCCCGCCGCCCTGCGCGCGGCCTCCGCCGCCGCCGAGGCGCGGGCCGCGGCGGCGGTGCCGGCGGCCCCTCGCCCGCCGCGGCTGGAGAGGGCGGCGCCGCTCGCCGCGCTGCGGCCGGCGGCGGTGGCGCTCGGCGGGGCGCGCGCCGCGTGGGACGACGCGGCGCGCGGCGTGGAGCGGTGGTTCCCGGCGCTGGTCACCCTCTGGGCGCTGGGCGCGGCCCTCTTCTCCGCGCGGCTCTGGGGCGGGTGGCTGCTGGTGCGCCGGCTGGTGCGCGTGGGCGTGGCGCCGCCGCCCGCCACCCTGGTGGCGACGCTGGAGCGGCTCCGGCGCCGGATCGGCGTCTCGCGGCCGGTGCGGCTGCTGATGTCGGCGCGGGTGCACGTGCCCACCGTGATCGGCTGGCTGCGGCCGGTGGTCCTCCTTCCCGTCAGCGCGCTCACCGGGCTCACCCCGCGGCAGCTCGAGCTGCTGATCCTGCACGAGCTGGCGCACGTCCGCCGGCACGACCACCTGGTGGCGGTGCTGCAGGCCGTGGCCGAGGCGGCGCTCTTCCATCACCCCGCCGCGTGGTGGGCCTCGGGGCGGATCCGCGAGGCGCGCGAGCACTGCTGCGACGACCTGGTGACGTCGCTGGAGGGGGTGCGCGACTACGTGGACGCGCTGGCCAGCATGGAGGCCGTGCGCATCCGCCGGCCCGCGCTGGCGCTCGCCGCGGACGGCGCGTCGCTCCTGGGCCGCGTGCGGCGGCTGGTGGATGCTCGCGCGCCGCGGCCGTCCTCCGCGCCGCGGCTGGCGGCGGGCGGCGTGCTGCTGGCCGCCGCCGCGCTCCTCTTCCTTCCCGGCGGCGGGCGCGCGGCGGTGGACGCGGGCGCGCAGGCGCCCGCGCACCCCCGGCCGGCGCGGGCGGGGGCACCGGGGTGCGCGCCCGCGTCCCCCGCCAGCACCCTCTGCCCGGCGCTGGTGGAGGCGGCGGAGGGTGCGCTCTCCGCGCGCGCGGCCGGCGGCGTGGTGCTGGTGCAGGACGTCCGCACCGGCGCCGTGCTGGTGAACTCGGCCGCGGGCGCGGCGGCGACCGAGACGGAGGCGCCCGGGTCGGTGTGGAAGCTGGTGCTGGCCACCCTCTGGTGGGACCAGGGGCTGGGGGACGATGGGGTGCGGTGCACGCCGGAGATCCGCGTGGGCGGCCAGACCATCCGCACGGTGTCGCCCTCCGGCCCGCGCGCCGCGGGAGTGCACGAGATGCTGGTGGTGTCGTGCAACACCTCCGCCGTGCGCATGGCGCTGGGGCTGCGCGAGCGCCTGGGCCCGGCGGGGCTGGCGCGCGAGCTCTCCCGCATCGGCTTTCCCGTGGCCGCGCCGGGGGCGGCGGCGGGCGGGCGCGACGACGCCTTCTGGGCCGGCGCGGCGGCGCCCGCGACGAGCCCGCGCCGCCCGGACGTGGCGCTGGGCGACGGCGACGCCGCGGGGTGGGCGGCGCTGGGGCTGGGGAACCGGAGCGTGCGGGTCACGCCGCTGCACCTCTCCCGCTTCGTGCAGTCCATCGGCAACGGCGGGGTGATGCTGGCGCCCACCCTCGACGCCTCCGTGGCGGCGGCCCCCCCGGATGGGCGCCGGGTGATGACCGCGGAGACCGCGGCGCGGCTGCGCTCGGCCATGCTCGACGTGGTGCGCCGCGGCACCGCCGCGAAAGCCGCCCGCGCCCTCGGCGGGAGCGCCTGGCGGCTGGGCGGAAAGACGGGAACGCTCGCCCACCCCGGGCGCCGCGAGGACGGGTGGTTCGCGGGGCTGGCGTTCGACGCCGTCGGCGCGCCGCGATACTCCGTGGTCGTGTACCTCCCCGAGGCGGGGAACGGCGGGGGCGAGCCCGCACGGCTGGCCGCGAACCTCACCACCCGGCTGGCCGCGCTGCCGTAATCCCGCGCACGGCCAGGACCGCCGCGCGCAGAATTCCTTCGTCATGATCTACGAAGACCTTCGTACTATGCGATCACCGGGTATTTCTCTCCGTGTCTCTGCGTCTCTGCGTGAGGCGGTCTTCTTCCTGCTGGCCACGCTGGTCGGCGCAGGGACGGCCGCGGGGCAGTCGTCTCCCCATCGTCCGGACCACGACACGGAGCGGCCGCGGGTGCAGGCGGTGCGGCTGCAGGCGCCCGTCACCCTCGACGGGGTGCTGGACGAGCCGGTGTGGGCCACCGCGCCCGCGGCCACGAGCTTCACCCAGTACCAGCCGCACGGGGGAGAGCCGGCCACGGAGCGGACGGAGGTGCGCTTCGCCTATGACGACCGCGCGCTGTACGTGGGCGCGCGGATGCACGACGCGCTGGGCCCGCGCGGCGTGCGCACCCGGCTGGTGCGGCGCGACCAGATCAACGGAGAGGGAGACTATCTCCAGCTCACCTTCGACACCTTCCACGACCACGCGGGACGCACCATTCTCACCGTGAACCCGTCGGGGGTGCGCGCCGACGCGGGGCAGGCGGCGCCGACCACGGACGCGGCGTGGGACCCGGTGTGGCAGGCCGCCACGCGCATCGACTCGGCCGAGTGGACGGCGGAGATCCGCATCCCCTTCGACCAGCTCCGCTTCGGCCGCGACAGCGTGCAGACCTGGGGGCTGCAGCTCTGGCGCAACGTGGAGCGGCTGGGCGAGCGCGACATGTGGGCGCCGTGGCCCCCGGAGGAGGCGGGCGGGCCGCCGCGGTCCGGGCACCTGGAGGGGCTGCGCCTGCGCCCCCGCGCGGTGGCGGTGGAGGCCACGCCGTACCTGCTCGCCCGCGCCAGCCGGGTGGCGCCCACGCAGCCGGGGAGCCCCTTCCAGGACCCCGGCCGCCACGACCTGCGCGCCGGCGCCGACCTGCGCATGCTGCTGGGGAGCAGCCTCACGCTCTCGGCCACGCTCAGCCCCGACTTCGGGCAGGTGGAGCAGGACCCGGCGGTGGTGAACCTCTCGGCCTTCGAGAGCTGGTTCGACGAGAAGCGCCCCTTCTTCGTGGAGGGGAGCGGGCTCCTCTTCTTCGGCGGCTTCGAGTGCTACGTGTGCGGCGGCACGGCGGGGATGAACGTCTTCTACTCGCGCCGCATCGGCCGGGCGCCGCAGGGGCCGGTGCCCGCGCGCTTCGAGTACGCCGAGGCGCCGCGCAACGCCCGCCTCCTCGGCGCGGCCAAGCTCACCGGCCGCACGGCGGGCGGGTGGCAGCTCGGCTTCCTGGAGGCCGTCACCGCCCGCGCGGCCGCGCGGGTGGAGGACACCGACACGGGCGAGCGGGGCACCTGGCCGGTGGAGCCGCTCACGAACTACTTCCTGGGGCGGGTGAAGCGCGCCACGCGGGGCGGCCGGGCCACCTGGGGGGTGATGGCGACCTCGGTCGCGCGGCGCTTCGCCGGCGCGGACAGCGTGCTGGCGCCGGTGCTCTCGGGGCACGCCGAGTCGCTGGGCGCGGACTGGTCGATCGCCACGGCGGACCAGGAGTACCGGCTGATCGGCACCTTCGTGCTCAGCAGCGTCACCGGCGACTCGCAGTCCATTGCGCGGCTGCAGCGCTCCAGCGCGCGCTACTTCCAGCGCCCGGACCGGCGCGGCGGCGGCAACGGGCTCTTCTCCGGCCGCTACGACCCGTCGGCCACGGGGCTGCGCGGCTACGGCGGCTACCTGCGGGCCAGCAAGGACCAGGGGGTGTGGAGATGGGAGGCGATGGTGAACCTCCGCAGCCCCGGCTTCGAGGTGAACGACATCGCCTTCCTGCAGCGCGCGGACTACGTGTGGATGGCGGCCAACGTGGCGCGCCGGCAGTCGCGCCCGGGGCGGTGGTACCGCTCGCTGTACCTGCTGGGCGGCGCGCAGCAGCAGCTCAACTTCGACGGCGACCGCACCGACGGGCGGGTGCACGCGTACGGCGAGGCGCAGCTCAGGAACTTCTGGTGGGCCAGCCTGCTCGTCACGGCCCAGCCCGCCACCCTCGACGACCGGATGACGCGCGGCGGCGCGCTGGTGCGCAAGTCGTCGGGGTGGGGGGGCGAGGCCTCGGTGAGCACCGATACGCGCGCGCGGACGGCGCTCACCCTGGAGCCGGCGTACCGCCGCTGGAGCGACGGGAGCGAGATGTGGGCGCTGTCGGCCGGGGTGCGGTGGCGGCCGGCGGCGAACCTGGAGCTGCGGCTGGGTCCGGACTTCACCTCGATGACGGACCAGGGGCAGTACGTCACGCAGTTCGCCGATCCGTCCGACACCGCGTTCTTCGGCCGGCGCGCGGTGTTCGCGGCCATGGCGCAGCGCACCCTCGCCGTCACCACGCGGGCGAGCTGGACCTTCACGCCCGCGCTGTCGCTGGAGCTGTTCGCGCAGCCGTTCGTCTCCACGGGCCGCTACCGGCGGTTCCAGGAGTACGCGCGCCCTCGCTCCGGCGTCCGCGTGGCGTTCGATTCCACGCAGCTCGCCGTCACCGCGCGCGACGCGGCGGGGCGGCCGCTCGGCTACCGGCTGGACCCCGACCGCGACCCCGCCACGCCGGGCTTCGACTTCGCCAGCCCCGACTTCGGCGTGCGCTCGCTGCGCGGCAACGCCGTGCTGCGCTGGGAGTACCGTCCGGGATCGACGCTCTTCCTGGTGTGGCAGCAGGAGCGCGGCGGCCCCGGCATCCCCGGCGACTTCGCCCTTTCCCGCGACCTGGGCGGCGTCTTCCGCGAGCGTCCCGACAACGTGTTCGTGGTGAAGGCCACGTGGTGGATGGGACGTTGAGCACTTGGGAGTTCTCTCTTTGTCTCCGCGTCTCCGCGTGAGGCGGTCTTTCCCCTGATTTCGGTATCACATCACACGGGAGTCACGCCTGCCCATGGTCACCGATTCCGACCCTCGCAGCACCGGGCGTTTCCTCGCCGGGTTCGCCCTGCTCTCCCTCGCCGCGGTGGCCGCCGGGTGCACAGTCGCCGCGGCGCACGGCGTGCCCGCCGGCTCGTGGGCGCGGAACCTCGCCGCGTGGGGCGTGGGCGGGGTGGCGGCGTGGGCCATCGCGCGGGCGCCGCGCCTCTCCGGAATCCTGTGGATCGCCCCGGCCGCGCTCGCGGCCACCCTCCTCAACCCGGGGCAGGAGGGCGTGCACCGGTGGATCGACCTGGGCCCCCTGCACGTGAACGCCGCCGCCGCGCTGCTCCCCGCCGCGGTCGTCGCCCTCGCGACCCTCGCCGACCGGCGCTGGAGCTGGATGGTGGCGGCGGGAATGCTCGCCCTGACCGTCCTGCAGCCCGATGCGTCCCAGGCGGCCGCCCTGGGCGCGGGGATGGTCGTGGTCCTCGCCTCGCTCCGCGCGCCGGCGCTCGTCCGGGCGGGCGGGGCAGCCGCCATCGTGCTCGCCGTCGCGGCGGCCTGCACCCGGCCCGATCCCCTCGCGCCGGTGCCGGAGGTGGAGGGGGCCGTCGCGCTCGCGTGGAGGTTGTCGCCGGTGGCGGCTGCGGTCGCGGTGGCCCTGCTCGCCGCCACGGCGCTCTTTCCGCTGCGGCTGGCGGGCCGGAGCCCCCCGTTCACCCCCGCGCTCGCGCTGGCCGCCTGCTGCGCCGTACAGGCGCTGGCGCCCGCGTTCGGCGCCTTCCCGGTGCCCCTGGTCGGGGTCGGGATGAGCCCGGTGCTGGGCTTCTGGCTCGGCGCCGGCGCGCTGGCCGCGGCACGCCGATCCGATCCCGCGGCGTGTTCGTAGTGAGGGCGACGTGGTAGATGGGGAGATAGGAGCGGAGGGCCGGAACTGGACGCGGCGCTTGCCCGATGAGGGGTGACTCGGTTATCGTTGACGAGCACGAACTCTCACACCGGATGGAACGATGGCCTCCAATAAGAACGGCGCGTCGCCCACTGGCCAGAAGGCGAGTTTTACCGTCTCGCAGGCGGCAAAAGCCTTCAGGAAAGCGCGTAACGGAGGAGTCAAGGTGGAGTTGGTGGAAAGCGACGGGCGGTTCGTCCGCCGGGATCGCTCGGGTCGATTCGTTCTTGTGAAGACGCAGGCCTCGACGCGCAAATCGGACAGCAAGGTATCAGCCGGATACTCCCGAAAGCGATGAAAGATGGTGAGCGCTGCAACGTACGAGAACAGCGTCTTCATCAACTGCCCCTTCGACACCGAGTACTGGCCTCTTTTCGAGGCCATTGCTTTTTCGGTGTACGACTGCGGGTACTTCCCACGCTGCGCGCTGGAGGTCGACGACAGCAGCCAGGTTCGCATCCAGAAGATCACGGACATCATCAAGGCGTGCAGGTTGTCGATCCACGACATCTCGCGCACCCAGTCGGATGACACGCCGCCACTCCCTCGGTTCAACATGCCCCTCGAGCTGGGGCTGTTCATGGGCGCAAAGACCTTCGGTGCCGCCCAGCACAAACGCAAAGCGGCGATGATCCTGGACACGGAGAAGTATCGCTTCCAGCGCTTCATCTCCGACATCGCGGGACAAGACATCCGCGCACACGAAGGCGACACGGAGAAAGTAATCCGCCACGTGCGTAACTTTCTTCTCTCACACTCCCCTGGGTCCGTATTCCTTCCGGGACCCGAGAAAGTCGTTCAACGCTTCCAGCAGTTCAGGGCGGAGCTGCCCGGCTCCTGCGCGGCGCTGCACATCGACAGCTCGGACATCAACTTTCAGGACCTCATTCGCGTGATTGCTGGATACGTGGTGTCGTAGCTCTCCCGGGACGCCGTTGGCGGCTCACGGCGACGCCTCGTAGCTTTCGCCCCGCCCGCGCCGCGCCCCACCTCCGGAGACGCGGACCCCGTTTCGCCCGCACACGCACCCACATGCGCAGACTTCTTCTCGTCCTCACGGCGCTCCCGCTGCTCGCCGCCTGCCAGGCGCAGACCTCACCCGCGCCGTCCACGAATGCGGCCTCGCCAGCCGGAGCGCGCGAAACCACCGAGCAGGAGCGGGCCGCGGTGCTCGCGTCCATCCAGAGCTTCATGGACGCGATGCGGATGAAGGACACCACGGCGATGAGCCAGCACGTGGACTCGCTCACGCGCTTCACGCTGATCCGGCCGACGCGGGACGGGGGAACGCGCGTGGTGGTGCTCACCGGCGCGCAGTTCATCCGCGCGGTCTCCCAGCCCAACCAGCCCGGGATCGACGAGCCCATCCGCAACCCGGTGGTGCACGTGAGCGGCGACCTGGCCACGGTCTGGGCCGAATACCAGGTCCGGCGCGACACCACCGTCACGCACTGCGGCTTCGACGCCTTCCACCTGGCCCGGCGCGACGGACGCTGGATGGTCCTGAGCATCGCCGACACCTACCAGCAAACGGGGTGCGGCCCCGCCTGGCCGCGCTGAGAAAATCTCACACAGAGACGCAGAGACACGGAGAGTGCCGCCGAGCCTCTCCGTGTCTCCGCGTCTGGTACCACATCTGATCAATCGGTGTGCATTCCGCCCAAACCCAAACATGTCATCCTGAGCGTCGCCGCTGCACCAACCCTCCCGCTCACTGAGGCTTGGCGGCGACCGAAGGATCTATCACCACGTCGGCGAACGATTGTCCTGAACGGTAGATGAACGGCCGGCGCGCTTCGGAGGATGGATTCCGAGCGCAAACGATAGATCCTTCGTCGCCGCCAGAGTTCGGTGCCGCCGAAATAACGCTGCGGCGGCGACTCAGGATGACATGGTTTGGCGGCGTCAATGCACAAGGATTTTTACCTGGCATGATATGCAGCGGGTTTATCATCGCTTCTCAAGAAGAGCTAAAATTGAGCTAATTTCACCAGTTTTAGCTCAACCTTCGGTGACGTAAGAAAGGTTGAGCCAAATTAGCCCCAATTAGCTCTAAATTGGCTTTAGTGGATCATCTCACGCCCGAGACGCGGAGACCTCAGAGGGCAGCCGTGGCCTCTCTGCGTCTCCGCGTCTCTGCGTGAGGCGGTTCAGGGCGTGGGACCCTGGGCGCAGGCGGCGTAGGCGGGGCCTTCCAGGTTGCGGATGGCGCACCAGTACCCGTGCCAGTTGGCACTGGTGGGGTTCTGGCCGGGGTGCCCGACGGCGTAGTTGCGCTGCCACGCCGCCCGCACCGTGCTGTCCGAGGCGATCAGCGCGGCGGCGGCGTCCATCGCGGCGCCGGTGACCGCGGTCTGGCGGTACAGCGCGCCGAAGTCGTACAGCGTGATCCACCCGCCCGCGGCCGGGGGCGGCGACAGCCCGTCGGCGGTGAAGGCGTAGACGGTGTAGTCCAGCACGTTCCCCGACGGGTCCAGCCGCATGGAGACGAACCCCGGGTTGTTGCCGAAGAGCGGGCTCACAGCCGGCACCCCCACGTCGGGGACGCCGCCGCTCCCGGCGTCGTAGACCCGGAACTCGCTCATGTGCGTGTGCCCGGTGACGTGCAGCGCGACCACGTCGGCGTACGCGCGCGCCAGCGAGTCGAAGGGCGCCACGTAGCCGGCGGAGAACATCATCGTGGGGTTGGCCGGGTGCTGGAGCGAGGAGTAGATGTCCACCCCCGGCGGGATGTGCGACGCCAGCCACACGCGCCGGTGCGCCGCCCGCGCGTCGGCCAGGACCCCGGCCAGCCACGCGAGCTCGCGCTGGCCGCGGTCGGGCCCGCAGGCCGCGTCGTAGCTGCGCGACCAGTACACGTCGTTCAGCATCACCAGCGTGGCGTTGGCCGCGGGCGGGCGGGCCGTGTAGTAGCCGCCCGAGTCGAACGCGGCCACGAAGCCGGGAGCGCGTCCGCCGCGGCGGGCCAGCGGCGCCCAGCTCCGCGCGGCCGAGCGCTGGAACTGCGTGTCCATCCCGTAGTCGCTGCACCCCGAGTCGTTGTTGCCGATGCCGGGGTAGATCGGCACGCCGGCCGGGACGAGCGAGCCCATCCACCGGGCCATGAAGGCCATGGTCGAGTCGGCGAAGGCGGCCGCCCCGGCGCTGTCGGGCGTCCCCGCGAAGAGCGAGTCGTACTTCTGCTCGAATTTGTGGCCCAGGAAGTCGCCCGTGACCACCACGAACGCCGGGCGGGGAACCGCCTGCCGGATGGCCGCGCCGGCCGAGACCAGCAGCGGGTAGTTGCTGTCGCTGCCGTAGGTGCTGGGCGGTGCGGCCGGCGCCGCGGCGAGCACGGCGGCCCACTGCGCAGTGGGCGTCGCGCGGAGCGCCTTCACCACCTCGGCTCCCGCGGTGAACGGGTCGAAGTGGAGGTCCGACACCAGCAGCACGGTGCTTCCCTGCGCCGGCCGGGAAGCCGGCTGCGCCCCAAGCTCCGCCGCGCAGAACAGGGCGGCGGCGAGGGCGAGCGCGAGGCATCGTTTCGAGCGCATCATCGGTGGGTCATCCTCGAGAGAGGGGTGGGAGGGAAACACATCAAAACGGCATGATTTCAGGAGTGGAGGCGCGGAGAGAACCACGGACCCCTGAGCCTCTCTGTGCCTCTGCGTCTCTGCGTGAGGCTGTTCAGGGGAGACGGCGGCGTGCGTCAGGCCGCGGCGGCGGCGCGGAGGCCGTTAAGGCAGGCGCGCGTCCGCTCGTCCAGCAGCCGCTCCAGCGCGGAGACCGCGGCACCGCGCGCGCGCTCGTCGCCGCCCAGGGAGCGGGCCACGGTGGCGAGGCAGACCTCGCGCACCAGCTCCACCTCGCGCATGAGCTGCGGCTCGCCCCACCCCATCCGGTGGCGCTGCGCCCCGTGCAGCTCGCCGATCACCCGCTGGATGCGGCTGCCGTCGGCCAGGAGCTCGCTGGGCTCGCCCCGCTCCCGCGCCAGGATCGCCAGCGAGTTGGCCACGTCGATCAGCAGCGTGCCCAGGTGGTCGGCCACGTCGAGGTTCGACATCTCCTCCGTGAACCCCAGCACCGGCTCCGCGCGGGCCCGGCGGACGAACTCGTCGACGGTGGGGGAGACCTCCCGCAGCAGCGCCTCGCCCGCGAGGGCCAGCTCGCGCCCCGCCGCCGCGCGCCGGGCCACGAGCCCCGGCTCGGCCCGCGCCGCCCCGCCATCCGCGCCGCCCGCGCCGTCCGCCGGCGCCGGGGAGCCGGCAGGGAGCCGCAGGACGAAGGTGGCGCCCGGGCCGGGGGCGGCGGCGTCGACCGACACCTCGCCGCCCATGAGCCGCGCCAGCCGCCGGCTGATGGGGAGCCCCAGCCCGGTGCCCCCGTGGCGCCGGGTGAGCCCCGCGGTCCCCTGCACGAAGGGCTCGAAGATGCGCGCGGCGTCTTCGGGCTTCACCCCCTCGCCGCTGTCGGAGACCACGAAGAGCAGGTCGCCGGCGCCCCCGTCTTCACCCGGCTGGACGCGGCACTCCAGCCGCACGCGGCCTCCGGACGGGGTGAACTTCACCGCGTTGGAGAGGAGGTTCACCAGGATCTGCCGCGCGCGGTACTCGTCGCCCAGGAAGCGCAGCCCCGCGGCGCTCTCCGTCTCGTCCTCCAGGGTCACCAGCCGGCCGGAGGCCTGCGGGCGCACCAGCGCGAGCGCGCTCCGCGCGGTGTCGGCGGCGCCCACCTCGTCGTGGGCCACCTCCAGGCGCGCCGTCTCGCTGCGCGAGAAGTCCAGCACGTCGCCCACCAGGCGCAGCAGGTGGCGCGAGCTCTCCTGCGCCCGCAGCACGTAGCCGCGCTGCACCTCGCCCAGCTCGCCGCTCAGCCCCATCTCCAGCAGCTCCAGGTAGCCGATGATGGCGTTCAGCGGCGTCTGCACCTCGTGCGTCATGGTGGAGACGAACTCGTCGCGCGTGCGCAGCGCGGCCTCGGCGACGTCGCGGGCCTCGCGCAGGTGCTCCTCGGTGGTGCTCGCCTCCTCGAGCGCCTGTTCCGCCTCCTGCAGCGCCTCGTCGGCGGCGCCGCGCGCATCCATGGCCTCGCGGTGCAGCCGCGCGTTGTCCACCGCCATGGCCGCGCGGCGCGCCAGGTCCTCGGCCATCACCACGTCGATGTCGCCGAAGCGGCGGTCGCGCTCGGCGGTCACGAAGGTCATCGCCCCCAGCACCTGCCCCCGCGCCACCATCGGCACGATCACGTACGCGCGGATCCCCAGGCTCCGCATCAGCTCCAGGTGCTCGAGGTCGTGCGCGGCCGCCGCCAGCGCGGCGTCGGGCACGTCGAACACCATCTCCGGGCGGCCGGTGCGGATCACGCGCGGCGCGCCGATCAGGTCGCCCGCGCGGGGCGGGTAGCGCTCGCCGAGCTGCCGGGCGACGTCCTGCTTGGCCGGGTCGGGGTGCACCACCGCGATGCGCCGCACCTCGCCCGCCGCGTCCAGCACGTCGACGATGCACCAGGCGTCGAGGTAGGGAAGCGACATCCCGGCCACGGTGACGAGCGTGGCCTCGTAGTCCAGCGAGTCGGCCAGGCAGCGGCTGACCTCGGCCAGGAAGGAGAAGCGGTCGCGGCTCGCCTCGGCCAGGTCGCGCTCGCGCTCGGCGGTGCGGAGCGCCGCGCGCTGCTGCGTGCCCTCGGAAAGGGATGGGGAGGGAGCGGCCAAATCCGTCGATTTCCGCGCGGGTACCCGGGCGTCCCGGCGTGCCCGTGCAGCGCGGCGGGATGAGCGAAGTTCGCCCGGGGTGGGAAGATGCAAATCCGACTCCGCCGCCGCAAAGGATTTTTGCCCGCGCCGCGCCATGGACCCTCTCCACCCCGGCAGGGGCACGGCCTTTCGGATCGGGGCTCCACGCGGTATTCGTATCGCCGGTGACATCCGTTTCGCCTTCGCTCTCCCTCCATCCAGCACATCTCATGAACGTTCTCCGCCGACTGGCGCCGGGGCTCGCGGCGCTCGCGCTGCTGCTGGCATCCGCGCTCCCCGCGCGCGCGCAGGACCGGCAGCTCCTGGGCTCGCGCGTGCGGGTCACCGCGCCCGCCGTGCTCCCGGGCAAGTTCACGGGCCAGGTCACCGCGTACGACACGGAGCACCTGGCCGTGCAGGACAGCGCGGGCACCGAGCAGTCGTTCCCGCTCAACACCATCCTCTTCCTGGAGATCTCGAAGGGGAACAGCCGGGGCGGGAACGTGGGGTCGCGGGCGGCGCTGATGGCCTTCGTGCTCGGCGGGCTGGGCGCGATCGGCGGAGGGATCGCGCACCCGTACCACGACGAGGTGGGGAGCAGCGCGGCCCTCGGCGGCGCCGCGGGCGTGTTGACGGGCGCGGCCCTCGGCGCGCTCTGGGGCGCGAGCACGTCGCACGAGCGCTGGAACTGGCTGGTGCGGCCCTTCAACTACGACTCGAAGGCGACCGTGCCGCCTCCGCCGCCTCCGCCGCCGCCCGCTCCGGCGCCGCCGCCGGCTCCGTAAACGCATCTCACGCGCGAAGACGCGGAGGCACGGAGAGGGCTTCTCTCCGTGCCTCCGCGTCTCCGCGTGAGGCTTTCTGTTGCCGTATCTACCGCACGGCGAGGCCGCGCTCGCCCCGGTACTCGTCCTCCGCCGCCTTCAGCGCGTCCCAGGCACGCGCGGCGTAGCGGCCGGGGAGCGCCTCGCGCGGGGCGCGGCGGGTGGGCCAGGGCGTGCCCGCGTCGTCCAGCTCGCCCGGGTAGAGCCCCAGCGCGGCGCCCACGATGGAGCGCGCCAGCTCGCGGCGGGTGGTGGCGTCGGAGCGCCCCAGCACGTCCAGCGCGCGCAGCGGCCCCTGCGAGAACACGTCCGCCAGGAACGCCGCGTACTCGTCCTTCAGCCGCCCCGGCCCCAGCCCGGCGTAGCGCTCGAAGAGCCCGGCGAGCGCCTCGTCGTCGTCCTCCTTCGCGCCGCGGAAGAGGAGCACGCTCGCCACCGACGGCCAGCGCGCGTCCGTCTCGGCGAAGGCGTCGGCCACCAGCTCGTCGTCCAGCCGCGCGAGGAGCGCGGAGGTGGGCTCCCCCTCCAGCTCCACCACGAAGGGGTCGCGCGGCGGCGGCGTTCCCGCGGGGCGGGAGGCGCGGCGCGCGGCGGCGGGCGGCGGCTCGGCCTCCACCTCGCGGTCGCCGCCCACGATCACCACCTCGGTGCCCACCTGCACGTCGTGGTACAGGCGCAGTGCGTTCGCGTCGGAGAGGCGGATGCAGCCGTGGCTCACCCGTCGCCCCAGCAGCTCCGGCTTGTCGGTGCCGTGGATGGCCAGCCCGTGGCCGATGTACACCGCCGCGGCGCCCAGCCCGCGCGTGAAGCGCCGCTTCGGATCGTTCGGGCCGGGGACGGGGAGGTCGTGCTCCAGGAAGTACCAGTCGGGGGCGATCCAGTCCGGCTCGCGCGCCTTGTACGCCACGTGGTAGGCGCCGTTGGGGGTGTGGAAGTCCCAGGCGTCGCGGTCGGTCTCCAGCCGCAGCCCGGTGCCGGTGCCCACGGGCGCGCTCCAGAGCACCCGCCGCCCCCTGGCGAAGTAGAGCCGGTTCTGGTCCAGGTCCACCACCACCGCGTAGCCGCCGCGCGCCAGCGCCTGCGAGCGCACGCGGAGCCCCTGCGAGCTGGCGGTGCGGTAGCCGGCCTGCGCCGCCGCGTCGTGCGCCAGCATGAGCGCGAGGGCGACGAGCGTGATTCTGAAGATCTTCATCGAAGTGCCGCGTTGGGGGGTTCTCCCCGGACGTACCCGACGGCCTCCGTGCAAGATCCAGTCACAGCATCTCGCGCGGAGACGCAGAGGCACGGAGAGAGCTTGCCGAGCCCTCTCCGTGCCTCCGTGTCTCCGTGTGAGACGACTAGACTCCGGCCGGCTCGAGCTCTTCGAGCAGGGCGGTGAGCTTCTCGAGGTGCTGGGGGGTGCAGAAGAGGCGGATCTCGCCGCGCTCGCCGGCGCGGACTCTGGGGCGGGTGAAGCAGACGACGCGGTGGGTCTTGCAGAGGTGGTCCAGCGCGCGGCCGGCGCGGGCGGTGTCGGGGGATCGGTCTTTCTTCCGCCATCCCAGGTGGATGGCCACATCTTCCGCGCTGACGGCGTCGTGGATGCAGGGGGTGAAGGCGTCGTCGTCCAGCGTCTCGATCACCAGCTCGCGGTCGCGCAGGTAGCGGAAGGCCTTGTCGGCGTCGCGGGCGCACCCTTCCGTGTTGGGCACCTCGGCCGAGTGCACGCCCACCAGGTCGCAGCATTCGCTGCCGACCGCGTTCTCCTCGTCCCCTTCCTTCCATTGCTCCATGGCCAACTGCTCGGCCGCCTTGCGGTTCTCCGCGTCGACGGCGTAGCGCACCGTCTGCTTGAAGGTGATCTCGACCTCGAAACGCTTCGCCATGCGCGGATTCCCTGGCTCCCCAGCCGTGGTGGGCGCCGCCTCGTGGGGCGGAGCCGGTGATGCTGTTCTGATGTTTCCGGATCTTGGCGCGGCGCGAACGCGAGGATCGGGCCACCGATCCGGACGGCAAGATTGTAATTGATTGATAACGATGAATGGACGAAAAGGGGAGTGGGTCGTGCACTGTTACGATGTGATACGCCCGCCGGTGGCGCGGCCGGAGCGCGCGCTCGATGCCTTCCGTCGGCCCTAAAACGTTACGGCGGAACAGCTTGGGGGAATGCCGGGAGATTGGATGCGCCGGGCGGCGTTCGCCCGGCGGCGGCTTACGCGCGCTTGCGCAGCGAGTCGAAGGTGAGCACCCGCGCCTCCCTCGGCTCGGCGGAGAGGAGGTCGAGCATGTCGGTCTGGTAGCGCGTGACGGAGGGAACCTCGTGGCAGCGGCGGCAGCGGGCCTCGTAGCTCTCGGCGCCGCCCACCTGCACCACGGGGCTCTCGTAGGGCGCCGGCTCGCCGTTCACCAGCCGCTGGTTGCGCGTGGCCGAGGCGCCGCAGACCATGCAGATGGCGTGCAGCTTGTCCACCGACTCGGCCATCGCCAGGATGCGCGGCATGGGGCCGAAGGGCTCGCCGCGGAAGTCCATGTCGATGCCGGCCACGATCACCCGCCCCCCGCGGTCGGCCAGCACGGTGAGCAGGTCCACGATCCCGTCGTCCAGGAACTGCGCCTCGTCGATGGCGATCACCTGGGTGTGCGGGTGCACCTGCTCGGCGATCTCCAGGCTGCTCTTCACCGGCACCGCGTCCACCCCCGAGCCGTCGTGCGAGCTCACGTGGCCGATGCCGTGGTAGCGGTCGTCGAGGGCGGACTTGAACACCTGCACGCGGCGGCGGGCGATCAGCGCGCGGCGCACGCGGCGGATCAGCTCTTCGGACTTTCCCGAGAACATCACCCCGGTGATGACCTCGATCCAGCCCTGGCCGTCGCCCTGGTAGAGCGTGACGTCTCTCAACTCCGGGAGCCTGCGGGGGTGGCGCGGAAGGATGGGGAACCGGCGGGGCGCCGGGCGGGGAGAAAGGTAGCCGGGGCGCCGGGGCGCTGCAACCGCCGCGGCTACTGCTTGGAGCGCCGCCGGTTGCGCTTCTCGAAGACCACCTCGTCCTCCACGATCATGTAGCGGATCATCCGCTCGCGGGCGTCGGGGAAGGCCTCCTGCCGGTCGCGGAAGCGGTCGTTGGAGACGATGTAGGCGTCGAGCTCGCGGGCGAAGGAGAGGATGAACCAGTCCGCGTCGGTCCCCGCCGGCGCCTGGCGGATCTCTCCGTCGTCGATGAGCTGCTCGTACTCCTGCGCACGGTCGATCTGGTGGCGGAGCGCGGCGTCGGACACGACGATCGGCTCCAGCCCCTCCTCCTCGAGCTTGGCGACCACCAGCTCGATGTTGCGCAGGCGCGCCTTCTCCCCCTCGCTGCTGTGGGCCACGTTCGACCCGTCCACGAGGACCTTCCCCGAGCGCTCCTG
>Ga0070685_10000182_pt1 | contig 41969 bp, 53 predicted proteins | sample KBSS13LmetaG_FD_65651 | JGI IMG/M metagenome (GOLD analysis project Ga0070685, IMG submission 65651) | Switchgrass rhizosphere microbial communities from Kellogg Biological Station, Michigan, USA - KBS S1-3L metaG | ecosystem: Host-associated > Plants > Roots > Rhizosphere ...
AGCAGTTTCAATTATACCATCACTGTAATAACTGCGCAAATCAACTGCACAGGTATTAATTAATTCATCCAGTGAGCGGTATTGTAACTCTTTATTGGTGACCATGTAATTACTTTAATACACTGATGTTATCATTCTTTATATCTGATGGCAACTTTATTTCAATTCCGAAATCCTGCAATATGAACTTCTCTACTTCCTGCAGAATGAAATCAGGCACATTCAAATCCTGGTCTTGTCTGCGTTTACATCTGTCAGGACCACAACATTTAAATACACTAATGTCCTCTTCAAATATACCTTCAATTCTCACAGCAGGGTAATCTACATTAGGGAAATATAACTTGTCATTCAGGAACCAGCAATACTTGCTACTATTGTACTTAAAGTTCTTATCTGCAGATAACATATTGTAGATATCTGAGTTACGTATCATTTTAAATATTGTAGTACCGTCCAGTGATGTTATAGAGTTAACCATTGGTCCATATACACCCTCTGTGAACATGGGCATATCTAACTTTGTTCTCCTGAATGTACTGTATGACTTTGGAGCACCACATTTTATAGCTTCTACTTTATCTACCTCTTCCAGTTCTACCCAATCCAGTGTCTCAAATACAGATGAGAACTTAGTCAATGTACCTTTTTCATCCAGCCTTTTCATTATAGGTGCTGAATGCTTTTTGAATAACATATATATCTCTTTATCTGTTGTAAAGGAATCTTGTTTATTGGCTTTTAACAAGTTCCTCACACGAGAGCACACATCGTTTATTAATAGTCTAGCCATTATTGTTCAAATTTGAACTCATCATATGTTTTCAACTGTTCATTCAGTATCTCCTTTTTCTTTCTTGGAGTACGGAATACTTCATCCATAAAGCGTGTATTGTGTACACAAATGAAATATTTCCAACTGACTTTGAATATTTTCAATACTTTGGATTTAATTGAACAGTTTGGATAGAAGCCCCAGAACTTAGCAAAGTATGAACGGGCTCTATTGTTCTTATTCCTGAAAAAGAATAATCTTGGTTCAAATCCATCTCTCTCCTGAATGTTATATACGGCAGATGTCTTCTCATTCAATGCCCTTGCCAGGGAGAATTTGTTAATCCTGGTTGGAAATGCACCAATGAACATTGCCCCTATAAAATAGGGTAATTCTATACCACCTCTATTGCTACCCATCACATCTACCAGATAACTTCCAAACTGCATCATCACCTTTTCAATATTGTATTTATCAAGTTCAGGGTATTTAGCTTTCAACTGCTTACAGAATTCAGGATTGACAATATTGTATATATTTTTGTTCTTTCCTGATTCAATACCTACTCCATATGATTCAGTATTTGCCATATAACAAGATACGATTTTTTCTTTACAAAACTATGAAAATGCAACAACAAGTTCCATTTAAACTTAGTATGTTAATAACTGAAAATGTTATAAACAACAAAAGCTCCCAAAGGAGCAATTGATGCTAATGCAGAAAGAGCCAGAAACTGCAGAAGGATATTAGGAGTATTAATTATAATTATAATCAGAATAAAGGTAGATAGAACGGAAGTGTATTAATGATTGAAGTATCTGACCATCTGGCTACCATTCTGAATTGGTTAGTTGGAGTTATAGCTACAGCCTGTAATGTCATTGGTATTGATGTACTGCGCAAACCTAATGGTGATGTAGAGACAATTCTGGAACCCATTAAGTTATTTGAAGTGTCATATACCTGTAGTGTTACAGTGTCATATGGAATTGCCCCTGCACCAAACAGTGAGTCATAAATCCATGAAACATTCAGAGTACCTGCCAAGACAGTTGTAGCTGTGCTCTGTTCAGTTACAGTGAATCTATCCAGGGTGAATGATGGCAGAGATGTAGGTGAGCCATTCCACGCTGTTGAACCAGATGTAATGAGAAATCCAAAGTATGCAGGTGTAGATACTGGATCAAGTTGCTGGAGTGAACCACCATTATCAAATACAGGGTCTATAACAGATATCTGTACATTGGTAATTACAGAACCTGATGTACTAGGAGTTCCAGGTATAGATACTGTAGCTGATGTACTATTAGCAGGATAGAGAATGCTACTAAATGTTTTATAACCAGATACACTATCATTGAATGAACCAGTCAGGTACATGCCATATGGATTAGCATATAGCGAGGTTATCAAACCTGAATAGGTAAGTGGGTTGGGATTGACAGATACAGACATTGATATTGGTAAACGTGCATTCACACCCCAGAGTAATGGGTCAGATATGCTATCTGAGCAGCAGTTAGCAAGTATATAACCTTCATAACTGGCAGGTGCAAGTATAGATACAGTTACAGATGTAGTACCTGAAGTTGTGCCACTGGTAGTTAATGAGCTATATGCAGATGTAATAGATTTGGGTCTGTAATAAACATTATAACCACATGCAGGTATAACTGCAATATCAGTCCAGCTAATATGAATAATCTCACTGGTACCTGATGTCAGATATGCAACTGGTGATGTTGGTGTGCCACAGGTAGCAAATTCAGATGTAACTGCTGTATATGAAAATGCTCTGCTAATCTCTGCAGCTACAGGAGTTATTGTCAATATGTACCTGGTAGTTGGTAACAGCCCTGTAAATGTACCAATATTAGTTGGTGCAGGTACAAGTATCTGTGTCTGTAGAATAGTACCGGGAGTAGACTCTAATGCAATAGTAACTGTGTAGCTGGTAATGAATGAACTGAGGTCAGTAAATGAATATGCAACTGAACTATTGGTAGCACTAATAATAGGGAATGGATCAGTAAATTTGATAGCCTGTGCTATTGGACAAATAGCATTATCAAAGTTGTTAATATTTTGGATTTCAATATCATAGAGAATATTCTCATTGAGTGTCAATGTGGCAGTTGTTCCAGACGTAAGAAATGAAGTCCATAAAGAACTACCTGTAGATCTGTATAGTACCTTATAGTCAACATGTCCAGTCAAGTTAGGGGTAGTCCATGATAAATCAAATACTGCTGCCATATATAATTAATTGCATAGAAAGGATTCCACAGAAACATTTCCATATTGTTTGTTAATCTGAATCAAATTTACTTTATTGTAAAACTCTTGTTCAGTGAAATTCATTTTCATAGTATTGCATTGCTTACAACATGATACACAGTTGTATGGTTCATAACCAACACTGTTATCTAATCTGTCAACACCATTTAAAGAACCTTGATAATTCTTTAATTCATCTTCTGTAAAGTTTCTATATCTAATCGCAGAAGTGATTGATGGAGAAGGTATGACGCTCCTTTCATCGATTTCTCCACAATAATAGCATGATTGTTTAACTATAGATAACCATGTGTCTTTAGATAAGGGAGTATAATTACGACTAATTGCGTTGAATCTATGAGAATTATATTGTTTATTTTCAAGACTTCTAGGAGTTCTCAATTTGTAATTGGGTTTCCCTTTCAATATAACAGATAACTGATTTATACAACCACAGTTTTTCCCTCCCTTTTTAGATACTAAGTTTTTACCTTTAACTTCAATAGTATTACCACACTCACATCTACACAACCAAGTACCTCGTTTGTTAACATCGCCTTTAGATACTTCTATGCACTTTTCAACAGTTAACATACCAAACCTCCTGCCTACAAAATCTATAGTAGGACACCCTAATTTATTGCCATTTATACTAAATCCTTTTTCCATCATATTAAAATTATGGATAATGTACAATAATAGCACCTAATATAGGTGTAGTACTTGAAGCAGAGCTAGGGCAATTCTGAGCTAGCTGACAGAAGGCTGAACCTAAATCTGTATCAAGTCCAATAGCAGATAATATAGTTTCAACATTACCCTTCAAGTTCAGACACATTTTGTTAATGATAGTAGTCAGTGTATCACCATCAATAATACCAAAACAGTTAATTGGAAATCCCTCAGATTTCCTGTAGGTAACACAATTGGTAGATATACTGTCCTCACAAGGTGTACATGGAATAGCTGATACCTGATTGCCCTGTGTACCTGTGCAATAACCATTAGGCCACACAGGATTAGCTGGCTGGAAGTTACTGGTACCTTCAGGACAGCAACCACAGTTAGGTTGTACAGATGCTACTGTAAACTCCGGTGGACAATTACAGGGAGCACTATCATTACAGCTATTACAAGGTTGTTGAGTACAGTTACACATAATTAATTAATTGGTATAGAATCCACGCATATATACATCAAAAACATAACTAACAACTCCCACAGATGCAGAAGATACATTAACTTTTATATTTGTAGAAGGTGATACCATTAGATATATTGGACTAAAATTACCATTATACGGATGGTTAATAGTAGGAGTTAGCGAGCCACCTAACATTGTTGGGGTAACTATATCGTTATATGAAGGTAGATTGACTCCCATACTAACAATTGGAGCAGATGTTAGAGTACCAGCACCTATAGAAGTTATAACCAGCTTTATATCAGTTACAATGAAGTTACCTGTAGTAGCAGGCGTAATACAAATAGAATATGTACCCGTAACAGTAGCATCTATAGCAGTTACTTTATTCAATGTACTACCTATATCTGAGGTAAGTGCAATGTCTCCATCCTTATCCTGTAGATATTGATTTCTACCAGCAGTCATTGTACGAGCATTCAAATTCATTTGCCCTGCAGGTTGTGCGAACTGGTAGAAGTTATCATCAGTAACTCCAGTTAAATCAGTTTGCATTCTAAGACCTCTAGGGCCACCAGTACCAGTATATACACCTGGACCAATTGCTCCAGGAGATACATAGGCCAATACCTGACCTGTAATTGCATCTTGTGAAATAAGAGATGTGTTCAGTAATGTAATGTCTGAATCTGTCTTTATCATCGTTTAAGGTTTTACTATTTAAAAGATATCCATTGATAGTTAAGTGCGGATCCATATGTAGACCCTCCTAAATTAAGTGTTATTGTACCTGGACTATATGTTAACCAGTATTTATTATTAATTAACGCAGCAGAACTCGATATATCTAAAGAATTAATTGTAGCAAATCTTGGTGTATACGGTAGAGAAGATGTTAATACAAATGTAGTAGCTGTGCTGCCAGAAGTATTAACATTAAATGAGCCAATATCATAACCGAGATGAGCTAAGTCATTATTTGCAGTTACTGGAAACTTAATAATGGTTTTATTACAGGTAACTCCTAAAGTACTATTAGTAACATTTGAATTTATATAAACAGTATATGTAGAACCAGACAATAGTGATGTACCAGATGTAGCAAAGTTATATGGTATATTAGTATTGCTCTGAGTTATGATATTTATACCATTAATAGCAGTATTACCAGCACTATCTGTTATACGTATAGTAGAACCATTATCAGTAAAACCTGTAGGTACGAATGTATAACCATCAAAATATATATTGAAACCTGTACCAAATGCTGGAAGTGTTACCTGTGCGTCTACAATAACTGTAGAACATGAAGGTGTAACAGCACCAATTGCCGTTGTAACACCGGCTCTCGCATCCAGATATGAAATCCATTGATTGTTAACAGCATCAGCTACAGTAGTTGGAGTGTTAATCCATCCAGTTAATCCAGCCATTGCACTACTTTGTGAGAAAGCAGGTAGTGTGTTAAGTACAGATGCATTCTCTGCAAGTATTGCCTGTGCAAGTGATGTAGGAGTTCCAAGTATGGTATTATAACTACAGGTATTAGAAACAAGTAATGCAGTTATAACATTAATTGGTTGACTGGTATTACCATTGAGGCAATACCCATTAACCTGTGGAATTGCAGTAGCACCAGATGTAAGTATATTATTAACTGATGTCTGTAGGTTAGTTATATCAGTATTATACGTATTCAATACAGTCAGTACCTGATTGTAATTATCAATCTGTGTACTGAGGTTACCACCAATATTCTCAATATAGTCATTAGGATACTGCCTGGTAACAAGAGTTCCATTAGAATCTGTATATCTGAGATTCTTGGCAACATTCAATGGAATGTTAGGTACCGATATTGGTGGTGGAGTGAATGGCATATTTATGGGCCTGCAGGGTTTATATTTTGTTTACAAGGGTCACAACATAAGTTTTTCATAAAATCAATCATAATCTGCAGTACACCAAGTATAGTAGTTGGTTGTGGATTAGGAGTAACTATACTGACAGGTGCACATGTTGGATCAATTGTCATTGATGTGCTACTGCAATAACCAATACCATTTGGCGCACTTGTATCTGCTATGAATACCGGAAACCCAAAACAGTTACATTGATATGTGACTGAGTTACGTGGGTATACGCATCCCCATTGAAGTTTTGAGAAATCAATAACAGGTGAAACAGTTATACCATTGACTGTAGTACTGAGAGCGTTTAATTGTGTAATCAGATTACATAATTGTGAACCCTCAGCTAATACAACATCTGCAATTGAAGCATCTTTGCATAAATTCAGACAGGAAATTGCAGTAGACCAGAATGGCCAGGATACACAATCTCCACTAATGCAGTCTGTGCAACCCTTGTTAATACTATTTCCGGCAGTTGGCTCCATAAATACAAGTTACGAAAAACAAATCAAAGTTGCAAATTATTATCTGAAGAACGTAAAGAATCTGCTATTACCACCAGCAGCCGATGTATCTGACTTGAATGTTGCTATATGTGTACCACCACTACCTGCAGCATTCTGTGTCCATGTAGGATTTGTAGCTACAATAGATGATTGAATCAGGTATGCCAATGCACCGCCTCCATTAGCTCCAGCTCCCTGTTGATCTGTAATTGTATATCCTCCATTAATAGTAACTGAAGTAGGTGCACCACCATCCATTACCATACCTGTAACTATGAGTTCGTTGGTAAACAATGGTGTAACAGTACCAGGTTGTATAACTGTCTGGTTCAGATATGATGCCCCATTATTCTGGTCAATAGCAATGATACCGCTGAATGCAGCTACAAAGAATGAAGCAAATGAACCACCAGCTATAGAGAATGTATGATTAGCGCCAACATGTACAGGATTTAGACAGTAGAACATTTTGTTGCTGACACCATTTGCTGTTAATGTAGAACCTATTGCTGTATATGTATTAGATGCTGCTCCCTGAGAGTCAGATATAGTGAACGTTGTATTGTTTGAACCCACTGTTATAATTAATAATGTAGAACCTGTAGTATCTACTGCAGGTGAAGTACCATTTGTACCTGCTATTTTGAATGTATGTGTTACTATAGCTGCTGGCATATATTCTATAAATTGTTAATTTGAGCCAGACAATCCCACTTACTATCAATAGCATTATACATAAATCCTATATATAGTGTTTTGCTCAATATTGTAGTAGTTGGTGCTGCAAGGTCAGTACTGAATCTGAATATAGCATTAAATGTAAGTGCTCTTGCTGTACCATTATCCTTAATACGAAGTATCAATCTCTGTCCCTCAGTTGGTGTACCTGTAGCTGTAATAGTATCTGCATTTGCTAAGGCAGTTATAGTCCACATATCATACAGGTCTGTGTTGATAGATGTAACTGAATTATTTGTTTCTGTGCCAACTCTCTGTGATATACGTTTGTTGGTTAGTGTTTCTGCATTATTGAGTGTAGATACATTACCAGATACAGGTAATACGATACTTGTAGTACCTGTAGTAACTAATGTTAGTGGAAATGCAGATAATGTAACTGTGGCATTTGCAGGATTAGCAACACCTGTACCACCATTACCAGGTTGTAATACACCTGTAGCACCTGAAGTCAGTGGCAGTGAACCGAATGCAGGAGTAGTGCCACCAAGTAATACCTGGCTAGTTGTACCTGAAGTAGTCTGAAGTAGTCTACCTGAACTATTTGTGAATACAACACCACCGTTAAGTAATAGTTGCAGCATCGAGATATTGCCACTGCCATCAATTCTCATTCTCCGATTAGCAGCTAATGTACCACCTGTAAAGAAGTCAAGTACTGAATTTGATGCTGTACCAATAGCAATCCCACCAGTAGCAGTATACAGATAGCCATCCCTGGCACCATTAATTGTCCACCCTGCACTTGAAAAACCTGAATTGTTGATACCTAAATCTATATAATTGGTACTATCTGTACCATCATCTGTAGTAGCTACCCAGTCACTGGATGCTGTTGTACCTGATGAGAGATTACGTATATGATTCTGAATATAGTTATTCAATAATGTTTCAGAGTCATTCATCATGCCAGTTAGTGTGATTGGCGTAACTGCATTCTGTATATTGTTAAAACCACCATTAATGTTGAGTACTCCACCTGTGTATGTAGGCACATTCAAATTGAGTGTAGCAGCAGTTAGTGTACCTGTAGTTGTAAGGTTTTTGCTATTAATATTAATGTCTCCGGTAGCTCCTGTATATGGAACAAATCCAACAGAGGTGCCTGATGTGACATATGAAGTGCTATCTAATGTACCATCACCTTTGACAAATTGTGATGATGTTCCACCAGATGTGATATGCCGGGTAGCAGTTATATTGAAGGTATTCAGGTTAACACTACCAGTTGCCCCAGTATATGGCACATATATACCCGTTGTACCTGATGATATAGCCTGTTGCACATATGCTGTAGATGCTGCCTTTGTACTATTATCTCCGGGACTCTGTGTACCAACTATAGGATTCAGCATTGTTGCACCTGTAGACAGAACTATAGCTCCAGTACCAGTAGTACCATTTGACAAATCAGATACAGATAGTTGTCTCCATACAGGAACTGCATTAACTCCAGATACAGGGCCAGCTAATACTGTACCTGAAGTTTGGGCTATAAATGAACCACTAAGTGTACCAGCACTTGTTACAGGTGTACCAGATATGGTGAATGTTGATGCTGGTAGTGTTAATCCAACAGATGTAACTGTACCTGATGTTGTAGATGCAGGTACAGTAGCCCAGGAACCATCACCTCTCCAGAATGTAAGTACAGATGCACCAGTGCCACCATCGAAATCATTAACTAATAAGTGTCTCCAGAATGGTGGACCTGCAGTTATATCAGGTGAGGCATAGAATAAGTTACCAGATTCAGATATAGGTGAGAATGCGAGATTCGGTGTAGTAGTACCACTGGTTACAATAGTTGTAAACAGAGTAGACATGCCACTACTGGTAAAATTTGTAACAGTACCAGAGCTGATTGCTACAGGTACATTGACTGCATTAGTTAATCTACCCTTGCTATCAACTGTAAATGACGGAATACTGGATGAACTACCATAACTGCCAGCTACAACAGATGTAGTTGCAAGAGAGGGATTAGGATAGAAACCTGTCAAATCTCCACCTGCAGCACTACCTGATGTCAGTGCAGATACAGGTACATTAGATACAGATGTAATCAGACCCTTGTTGTTAATAGTCAGTTGAGGTATATTAACAGAATCACCCCAGATACCAGGTGTAGAGTTAACTACAGATAGATGAACAGGTATAGCGGTAGTACCTGAGCCAACTATATCTCCAGTTATAGATATGGGCTGGTTACCTGTAATATATGGCTGAACAGATGCATTTGTAACTTGTCCCTTTGCATTAACAGTAACATTGTTGAATGTACCAACTGCTGAATTGATATTAGGTAGTGTCAATAACCATGCACCTGCACTTGTAATTGGTGAAGTGCTACCTGTAATTGATATATCAGATGATGTTAAGCCAATAGATGTAACAGTACCAGAGCCTGATGGGGTTCTCCATGCTCCATTACTATACCATTGTAGTGTATTATCAGATGTCTGTATAGCTATAAGCCCATCTCTGACATTTGTAGTAGTAGATGTTGGAATGGGTATAGTAGAGAATACAGGTATAGCAAGTGCAGACAGGAAATCACCTCTCTGCCATCCAGTACCATAATTGCTATTCTGTATATATTGCTGTGACATTAGTAACTGATTATTGTATATACCTCACCTGCATTGAACAATCTACCCAGTAGCAAAGTTATAGTACCTGTAGTTATATTGAATGAATAATCTACTCCCAATTCAAGAAATGCTCCAAGAGCTATATCTACAGTTCTATCAATAAGTACAGGTATACGGACACTGTTTAATGGTGTAAATACATTAGTGCCAGCAGTTGGGCCATTTGAGCTACCCACCTCATACTGTGTTATCAGTAATGGCGGAACTATAATATTAACAGTTTCAGGTACTGCAGATGCTCCTGTAATAGCTTCAATATAACATGACCTGGAATCAACAATCTGTGGGAATGGTGAATTGCCCCATGTTGGGTATGATGTAATAACAGTTGTACCTGATGTAGTAGCTACACACAGAGTGTTATTGCAATCAGATAATAACTGCCAGTCAGCTACAGTTTTCCGCATTACAGATATGAGTAGATTTGGAATACTGTAACCAACATTTATACCCCATTGACCCTGCATGAATTTAGCAAATATCACATTTGTGAAATCACAATTAATCTCCTTGATATGTTCTGCTAAATTTCTCATTACTGTTTGCGAATATGATTAGTGATTACCTGCCATGTGATATTGTTATTACTGCCCTGTTGTACCATCTGTCTGGGAGTTTGAAATCTGCCAACACAATTAGGGCACACCCACTTACCATCTAGTAATATACCTTTACAACCTTGGCACTCACAACATGACTTAAAACAAACGGGGCATTGAAATGTCATAAATTTGGCTCTTTATGTTTAATTTATATATTAAATTATAATTAGCAGAAACATCTGCGGCTACTCACCTTCTCCATTAACTGCAATGCATACCTGTACTGATTAATACCATCATCAGGTTTGTGTTGGTCCTCTACTGTAACTTTAGCAGATATCAATAACCATTGAATAAACATTAGTTCAGATATCTGTTGTTGGAGTTCAGCACTTGGCAGACATGTTGGTATTGATAATTTGCATAGCAGGTTCATACACTTATTCATAGCATGAACTATACGCATTACATCATATTCAACAAATACAATAGCATTAGGAGATACATCATACCTGAAATGCCATATACCATCAGGTAGCCCTGGACAACTATTGGAGCATCTGCCCGGTGATAACATACCTACCTGGCATGCATTCAGTACAAGGTCAAATCCAGATACAATGTTAGATATAATAGTTGGTGTCCTATAACCAGGAGGAAGTATCTGCAACTCTGGACAGCTAACAGCTAAACCTGGTGCATAGATGGATATGTCCTTTATGAGAAATACACCCTCATTGGTAATATTTCCAAAATCCAACTGCAGTATATGTCTGGCCATGTTCCTTAAATTAGTAGAGACAGGACAGTATAATCTGCCTGTCTCTATAATTGATAAATTTATAATAATTAGAATGTCTGTAACACTACACTGCTACCTGCTGCTGCCAGTGATGCAGATATAATGTTGGTAAGGGAGTTTGTATTAGTACCCGTTGGTACATCTATACAAATCATATATCTGTCATTACTGTGAACTGCTGTTGGATTGTCCCTGCGAACAGTATTGAATATGAGTATAATCTGGTCATATACTGCTGACCTGCTTGGTATAGCTAATGCAGATGTATCATTTTCAATTTCACGCATCCTCATAATATCTGTAGAATATAATGAGTCATTGAACTGCTGCTGCCTATACCTCTGTGACATTATATAATCCCTGCGGATAAAGTCACCAGTGCCTATAGCTGGTTTGGGTACCTGTATCTCTGTGAACATGTTAGGTACACTGGTATTGATTGTTGTATTCCATGCACATGGGTCAGGTGACTGAGATACCAGAGATGCATGTATCCAGAGAGGACTATACTCAAATCTATCCCTTGGAGTAAATGTACAATCTCCATACGTAGTACCGATATATGCTATTGTCAACTGCAGTGATGCAATTACAGATGTTGGGTTAGCTGTATTTGGAACATATATAGGCAGAGCTGAATTCAGACTATTATCATATGCATCAAACACTTCAGTTTTAACGCCTCCAGAGCTAATGAACACCTGTGGTAATACAAATGGAGTCATGAGAGGATTCTGATTAATCCTGTCCTTCCACTGCAACATAATATATGCTGCATCTACCGCAGTACTTGTACAACCTGAACTGCAACCTGTAGAGCAGCAACCACCCCACGCCTGAATATTGTTATAGAGTTGTTTGTTCAATGCAGCCAACGCAGCATCTCCGAGTACCTCTACTTTTAATTCATATGAAGTTGCACAATAGAATACAGGTCCAACAGTAGATGTTGCTCCAGATGTTGTCTGGTCCCATCCAATTGATACTATCTGATTCTGTAGTGATTGCCCTATACGCTTTTCAAATTTCTGTACCTGGTTCCACTGAATAGTTTTGGAGTACTGTGGTACCTGCAGACCTTGATAGTTTGGACCTATCTGGTCAATAGTATGCCAGCTACTCATAGCCAGGGTAACATTTTGCGTAGTACCTGAGCTAATTGGACCGGTAACCATACCATTCTGATCTGTCAGCAGCAGTGCTATTGTTCCACCAGTAGCAGTTTGCAGTGTAGAAACAGTACCAGATGTAGCAAAATTCATTACACCGCCTGTTACAGATGCTGGATAATGTTGGGGGAATAACCCAGGAAAATATTGTCCCATTTTTATAAATATTTAAACTCTTTACTCAAGTTACGAATTGAGATTGATATCTCCAAATATTTCTCAAATAATTATGCAGATGTGAATTTATGTATTTCTCTCATTCTCCTGCATAGTACTTTGCATGAGCTGGTAGTTTTGAATATCACGAGAGAGAATACTGACACCTTCATCAATCATCAGTTCGATTATATTATCTGGTGCTTCACATTGAATATCTGTAGCAGATACTATACCTGTAACCGGATTTGCTATACCTGTAATTTCTATATTGACAGGTACACGGTAGTAGGTCAGTGTTGGATTAACTATATCAAATTCATCATTAGTCCATATCTTCACTGTCTTGTCAGATACAGTAGCAAATGTAGTAGCCCATTGATAACTTGGTCGCTTTCCACTATTGTTCAGATTGATGTCCAAATCTACTTCAGTTGATTCAAATATAATCAACTGTCTCGGTGGACAGTCTTTACATGCATCCTGTGCATATGCAGATACTCTATTCCATTGCAGGTAGTCTGCAGGCAGTGAACATGACCAGTATCTACCATTATCTGTCATAGTTACAGGCATGGTTGGGAGAATGAATTCAAGGTCATCTATTCTACGAGTACTACCTTCTGCACCTGCACCAGTCTGATTTATACCCTGTAACTGTCTGCGAACCCACTGTATCTGACCTTTGTTAAATGCTTCAATATACATCCACCATTCCAGATTAGCGAAATCACTGCTGGAAAGTTTATCTAACCTCTGCTGGAATTTGATGAGTATTTCTGAATTGAGCATTAGCTATTTGTAGTTGTACCAGTAGGTGAATTATCTATAAATAGTTTCTGGAACTCAGCTATATATCCATCTATACCTGTTGGTAACTTTCCACCATGAAGTATTCGCAATACCTCAGCTCCTAACCTTTGTCCAAGCCCTTTAAGTCCTTCAGGATGATTATTAATAGCAATCATACTATTGGAAAACTTTGTAATCACCTCTACTATCTCAGGTACAAGTACTGAACCTCCAGGTATAAGTGACTCAATAAACTGTTCTACTGTTCTTCCCTGTGGAGATGCTGCAAATGCAATTACCTGTGTACTAATAGTAGCGGCTTCATGTAGTAAAGTAGCAGCTATTGGTTTCTCTTTTTCTATCCAATGTACGAATTCTGTCTTTGTATTCTTAATAAAGTCTATTAATTTCGACATATACTTTTGCATTTTATTGATTTGTTATTCTAAATCTTTATCGTTATCTGTTACACTCTTCTTCATAAATATTTTCATGAGACTATTCCACCCACCATTTAATAAAAATGTCATAACATTCTCACTAAATACAGTAGCCATGGGAACCAAGATAGCTGCTTGTAGAGAATAGTGACCTTCTGTTACTGGAAAGTGTATAGCACATAATACTGATGCCATTGCTCCTATGAACCCTGCTACAAGAACACTGCCTACTTTTTCCCATCCACTTGTCTTTTTATGAGATTGCATCATCATACCAAGTTTACCTATCATACCTATCAGGATATAAAAGAACCATACCTGTGCCCTTACGAGCAAGTTAAATAATTCGACTAGTATGCTTCCTTGATCTTTTTCCATGGATTTCTTTTGTCAGGTATAGTAAAATGAGTATATCCCATATCTTCTCAGCTATATGCCAATTGTATGGATTATAGAACTGATCTATTAGTTTCCCCCACGACAACCATGCTACTATTATATAGAAGAGGTATTTTGTGGTAATAGACATACGTATGAAAAGTACTGTTAACATCAGGTATACAGCTACGTAAAACTGTTTATCTGATAAGGTAGCCCCTCTAGAATCCAATACTATATCCCAATGTGCAGGTATAGGTATATCTGCTAATACGAGAGTTATACCAATTATCCAGGTACACACTATAGGTGTAAATATATATAGTAACTTCTGTCTCATTAAGCTGGTCTATGCACAGGATGCCCACCTATTAAAATACAACCCACTACTGTACCTGGAGCACTTTCCGGATAATAAGTACCTGTATTAGACACCAAAGGGTATAAACCTTCTATAGTCTTAACTGTACATAAAACTCCTTCTCCAAATTCGTCATAACCTATAAAGAATCCAGGTGCTACACCAGGTACATCAGATACAGCTATGCCTGCAACTGCAGTAGGAGCAAATGCAGCATTGACCCCAAGTGACAATACTACATCAGTAAGCAATAATCCTTTGTAATAAACAATGTTAAGATTAGTTGTCATAAAGTTCATTTTTAAGAAAAGGGAGAGTGTTAACCCTCCCTTTATTTGTAATTGTTTTTCATCAATTGATTAACACATTTTCTTTCCTTTACCTGACATATCCTTTGCCATACCCTTCTTTGCACCCTTATTAATCTGAGGCATTGGTTTCGCAGTTACTGGAGCAGGTTTCTTGCTTTTAGTAGCCATTTTGCTGATTTTTGATTGTTATGAATATTCAAATGTAGTAACTTGTTACTAAATGTACAAATTATTTTGCCCACTCTGCAGTACATTGTTTGATTAGGGTATCATGCAGTTTGACATTAGCTGGATTTGTCAGATATGCTATTGCATCTTCATAGTTTTTACCGAGTATAGTACTTGTTTGTACATGCCATAATTCATTCTCCTTTAGCATTATATAATTCAGAGCCATACCATCCTGCAATGCTACTCTCGCTTTCAGTTTATCTATAGTCATATCTGCATATGATATAAACTCCTGACATGCCAGTGTCTGAACCCTCTGCTTTGGAGTTAATCCTTCTATGAAGTTTGAACACTCTTCGTAGAATACAGATGTAGGTGTAGCGTTCTTTCCTGTTTTGAAGAACATGGAATCTACAGATATGAGCTTAGTTATATAGAACAGTTTGTTAGAATCATTTTCAGATATAGCAAACAGTTTTGCACCCGCTTTATCCCTGATTTTCTTGTCAACAATCTTCACATCTGAAGTATCCTGGCGTTTATCTAAATAGAACTTGTATATACCTCTACTATCCGCCCTTGCAGTTTCAAATGAATCAGCTATCAAACTAAACCCACCAGCCTCTATGACAGATATCATCAGTAGGTGCTTGACGTTATTCTCATTAAGGATAATACCTTCATTAGACATTACAATTACAAATTCATCCCAGTATGTTAACTGACGTACACCTTTATTATCAAATACATCAGGTATAACTGATTTGAACATAGTTACATTTTTCCAGAATTCTTTGTTGTTCTCTATACCATCTTCATCTGGATCAACATTAAAATTGCCAGCTATTTCCCTTTCTGCCCTGGCTACCAATTGACGGATACTTTTGATTTTAGCAATCTTCTCATCACCATGCAATGTCTGTACCTCTGCAGTATTCTCATTCAGACCTGTTTTATAGGTCTTAGTTCTGCCATCAGATATACAGATAACACAATCTGTATGTTTGATGTTGTCATGCACTACCATATTGTATTCCTTCAATCCTGTATTTATGGACTGTCCTACATATGGTTTGATACTTAACCTTGCATGCTTTAATGCAACTGGTTCTACGAAACTGAATTGTTTTGCCATTTTGTTTTTGGTTCTTTTTTACTTATGAATTTATATATAAATGTAGTGCAGTTATTATACTGCACTACAAATATACACAACGTTATTATAATTATTAACTACAATTATTAACTTCCGAATGGCTGTCCTGTAACTACGTTAATTGGGACGATCTTGAGGATGCGTGTAGGATCCATCACTTGTACCCCTTTGTGATACTGGGTCATCTTTACATTGTACCCATTGAAGTCACCAACACTCAGGAAGCCTTTCTGGTCACCATTGTAATTAGCTGTACCATTCTGGTAGAACCATTTCAGACCCTTATCATAGTACCACTCCATCAGGTATATGTTATCATTACCACCATTAGCAGTTACGTCCCATATAATATAGCAATAGCTAGATGTACGATAACCATTAATGAATGGATTCTCTATATCATTTGCCAGAACTGGGTCTAATGCTGGATTGATTACAAACTTTACATTTGCCAGGAATGGGATAACATATGCTGTATATGCGAAACCAAATCTCAAATCCATACCATTAACCTGTGGAATGCTTGTTTTGCCAGATGCAGAACTGATTGCACCTACTTCAGATGCATTAATTACCATACCTGAATTGGTAGCCAATTGTGCAATTGCATCATTAACTTGCTGCATACCAGCTATACCTGTTTGAACTATAACCTCATGCTTAGGATCTGGGCCAGTAAAGTCTACACGTCCATTATAGTAGTTATACAGTTCTGATTTCAATATACCCATATTCCAGGTACCAATATTGTATACACGTTTGAATGAGTTATCTAGCTGCCTCCATAGACCTACTGGTGTACGTATACCATCAGGACCATCTTGTTCAGAGTAGCCACCAAGTCCCCACATCATGTATTCTTCAATGTCCTTAATCACATCAGATAGACAGCGTTGTTCTGTTTCCAGTACAAATGAGTAGCTGATGATACCTTCTTCCATTGCCTTTAACAGACCTATCTGTGCAATCTTCGCAGCCTGGTCAGGTATATTAATGCGTGATGGATCATTAGGGTCCCACTCATTGAACTTAATCATTTCACGAATTGGAACTCCGCCCTTAGCACTCATCATGTCATGAGCACGGGAACTGATTGAATATGTTTTATCAGCTTCTGCAGTTCCAAGGAAATTATAGAATGTCCTATAACCTATGCGTGAGCTGCTATCATCCCATGATTCACCATATTCTCCCCTCATTGAGGTTTTACGGAATATTGGAGTTTGTGGTGTCAGGTACTTATTGTCCAAATATGTACTTGATGTACCATTATGGAGAGTACAAGTATAGATAACTTCACCATTGCCGGTATCTTCAACTTCGAGCACCCTCATTTCATGCCCACTCATTTTATCATATGACAGTACTGCTGTTTTACCATATGCCCTACGATTGAGTGCAATCCTGAATGGTAGCTTATTCTGCCCCTTACGAGTATTTGTTGGGTCTATATCCCTGGTTATGTGAGGAACATCATTAACTACAGGTACATCCCATGTGTACTTACCATCAACATCATCTACTACTTTCCTGTTCTTTCCGCCAAATGATGCAAAGTTATACAGGAATGGTTGAGCCTGTTGTGTCTGTGCCCAATATTCAATTATACCCAGTGAAGTGGGTTTCTTAGTCATCATCTGACTACGTAGATGGTAGCTATCCAGGTGTGAACCAAGGTCTACTCTGGTATCCCTGAGCAGATACCCATTGCTAAATACTGGTGTTGACATATTCTATTTGTTTTTGCTTGTTGTGATTTAATCGTTTATGTGTGTTATTTAATTGTATCAAATGGATTGTATTTCTGTTTGATTATACCTTTCTTCACCTGTGGTTCAGATATGGTTGAACCTCTGTCTGCTCCACTACCTTGTGTAGTTTTCAACTCCTTAGCGATTTTTCCAGTAGCTTCATTCCTGCCCTGCTGTATTAATGCTTCACGGTATTCTTTTGGATTCGATACCAGATAATTAACTTCTGCTAACAATTTGAAATCAGGTTCAACTACCTGTATATGTTCCAGACGCTGCCATAATTTGTTCATTGGTCTGCCGTCCCTTACAGATGGTTTGATGTCTAATAACAAATCATTGTATAGCTGTGCTTGTTGTTTCTTATTGAGCTTCAAACCATTAAGATCACCATCCTTTAATGCCTGTTCGACACTATCTGCATACCATTCAGCAGCCTTTTGCTGATCTGCTTTAACTCTCTCAGCCTGTTCTGCATATGCAGCTACCTGCTGTTCACCCATTTTATCCAACTTGGGTTTGAACTGTATAGCCTTTTTTTCTAATAGCTTGAGTTCTTTCCATTCAGATACCTGAGCTTCTATTTCATTTTGTGTTCCGAATTTGGTAGCCTGTAGATAATTATATGCTATTGCTTCCTGGTCATTCTCATCAGATGGATCTAATGCCTGAGTTTGTTCTACTCTTGATAGTGCTGCATATATATTCTGTGGATCCAGTGTACCATCTACCAAATGCTTCACTACAAACTTCAGATGTCCTGGGAGAGAATTATAGAACTCCGACTGATAGTCTTCTTTGAATTTCTCCTGGCGAATCTCATAGTTTTTATCAATCATTTCCTGCCTGTCTTTTTCAGGCATTGCTTCCAGGTACTCCTCTAGTGTTTGCTTTGTTTCATCAAAGTCATTATATGTCTGGAATTCACCCTTCTCAATCTTATTCTTCAGATAATTTACTGTACCTGTCCTTATCCTTAACTTTTTCTCGTCTGCTGTTTCCTGTCCTGCTATTTCTGCTGCAGGTTTATTAGTAACCAGCTTACTTGCTTCTTCAGCTATAGTGTCCAGTGTCGGTATAGCTGCTGCAGCTTTTGGAGCATCTTCAGTACCTTCCTCTTTCTTATCTACTTTATCTACAGTTTCTTTCTTCTTGTCTTCTACTTTCGATTGATTAGCTTTATCGTTTAACTCTTTTTTCAGAAGGTCTCCAGATATGTCATTCAGCGGATTGCTGAAGTCACTGAATATGTCCTTTTGGTTTGGAGTTACAACACTATCTCCATTGGGGAGTAACCCAATATTCTCTAGTATACTTAATGATATTTGTTCTGCTGGCATAATTGTTTATTTTGGCTCTTTTTAAATAGAAATCTAAATTACATAACACTTTCATTATAACATTACAGATGTACAAAAAACAGGTGCAGTAATGATAACTTTCTATTTCTTGTTAGATTTATCATTTTTAGCCTTTGTATGTACTGCTAACTTAGCTGTTTGTGCCTGTTGCTGAGTCCTCATATTCTCAGCTGCTAACTTCTGTTTACCCAGATCCAGTTTTTGTTTCTCTATAATACTTTTATTCATCTCCTTTTCTTTCTCCAGATTCATCTTATCATTATGCATTGTTTGTTCATGCATGAGTTTTCCAGTTGTATCTTCGATAGCTCCTGCATCTGCAGTCTTTGGTGCTATCATTACCTGCGCAACTTCTAACTTATTCTCCCTGTCTAATCTCTTTTGCTCATTCTCATTATCCAGCATTTGTTTTTGCATCTGTTGTTCATGTTGCTGCTGTTGCTGTTGTAACTCCTGCTCCTGTTGTTGCTTCTGCCTTATCTGCTCTCTTGTTTTCATCTCTATGCCTTTTGCCGTACGCTCTATATCAGCTATACTCTCTGCCATTTGCAGTCCTATCAAATCACTCATTGCTGTATCTGTGGTATTGTTCTTGAATACCATCTTCTTTATTTCATCTAGTACATGTCTGCTATGTGGTGAATTAGTTGCAGTTACACCGATGTCTCTGCCATCCAATTGTCTGCCATCCATCATGAACCATTGTTTCATTCCAGACGATGTACTATACTGTAGTCTGACAGATGGATTTGTTGAATTATAGAACTGTGCTGTGTCTGTTCTCATCTTGTGGAATCTCACTAACAATTCATCGAACTGTGTGAACAGGTGCTCTGTTGTACTGAATGATGCACTCATATTCATCTCAGATGTACCTGTGGATTCCTCACGGTCTAATGGTTGTCCTAATCTCTGTTCATTCATCCCAACTGCAGCTAGTCCTTCTGTTTTGAAGAACTGATGGAGTTTCATTTTTGTCAGGAACCTTTGTGATTGTGACAGGTCCAGCATTTTCAGATGCTGTGGATTTACACCTTCTCCTGTTTCTCTGAGTGAACTCTTTACAGGTAACATGCTGAAATCCTTCATTACCTGTACCGCTTTAGGGAATGGGTCTACTCCCCAATCCTCACCCATTGAATGTGTTGGTAGTGCATTTGGGTCAAATGTCAGAATTACGCCGAGTTCATCTATCATCAAATCCAGTATCTGCATCATTGTCATATTGACACCTATCTGATATACTTTCAATGCATCTACTACTGACCTGCTATGTGTATTATTATCATTGAATATAGAACCACATACAGGTAGCAGACTATTCCATTTATCGTTCTCTCCCTGGAACTGAAATGGCAGCTTTGATGGTTTGCCTCCACGTATACCAAGGTACATTGGTGAGAAGTTGTTACCATCTCCTGTCCATCCATATACCGGCAGATTTGGACCTACTTTGATACCACCCCATGTTTCATTTACCCATATACCGTCCAGGTGTTCACCGAACACTAAATTCTCCTTTGTTTTCTCTTTATATACTAGTGTATTGTATACAGGTTTATCCGTCACAACATAGCTGTCAGATACAAGGTCTGATGTGAATTTTCCATCTGCATCTACTCTTGATAGTTCATATACATGCCTTTGTGTTTTCCAGTATATAGTTGATACACGTACTAACTGTGTATATTGTGTGTCAATTATATCCTCACTGTCTGCAAATAACTGATTAACTATATCTCCTGTACCATCTGCATTTAATCCAAGTACAGATGTAACCTGTCTCATACCTATTCCTGGGCCTGTTCTATTGAATTCATATGACATTGTTGGGTCCCAGAAATTCTCAGGTCTCTGTCCATCCTCTGCATATGCTGCAGATTTAGCCGGGTAGAATCTATTGAGTGCTATCTGTTGTTCCTCTGACATCATCCAACCATACATGTCCAACACATCAGGTACAGTCATTAATGTCAGGTATCCAACCCATTGCCCATTCTGTATCCACCTCTCATTTGGTGACTTCCTGTAGAACACTTGTTTTGGATTCCATCTACGTACCTCATAGTCCTGCTCCTTCATCATTATCTCCCAGAATGCCCTATCTGCAACTAATGAATCTTTAAAGCACATGCGCTTCTGTTCATCCATCATGAACCTCTCATCATCAATTTTCATTTGATGCTCTGCCCACTCCTGGTACATAGAGCGATAATTCATTGTATAGAAGTTCTGAATCTCCGGTAGACTCTTGATAGTTTCAGGGGCAACCATTTGTTTACCTTCTTCACTATCAGGCGCCAATCCAAGTTCCATCATCTTGTTCTGTTGCTTGATAGCGCATTGAGCCATTAATGTATGCTCAATTTTGTCACCCTTTTCTTGGAACATTTCATCCATTGATTTATCATCCAGCATATTGAATGATATTTTTGATGGACGTTTGGTGAACTCATTGACCAGTGAGTTGATTATTAGCTGTGTGAATGGAACACTACGCAGTTCTGTAGCTGAGTTCTCATCAGTTAACCGGTTGAGTAAATCAGTATACTCATTATCCAAATCCTTTATGTAGTCACGCTTATCAATTTCATTATTAGCTAACTGATAATTCCTGGACATCCAATTGAGATTTCTCCTCAACTGTAACATGCCTTGCGATTCCAAAAAATTCATAGTCATGCTCGCCCATTGTAAATTTTTTTGACTATCTGAAATGAACTGTATAGGTAACATGAGGTTCATCCAAGACCCTGTATCCGACTTAGCTTTCTTTTTCTTAACAAGGATATCATATCCCGACAAAATCTCCATAACTATATGATTTACAATTGGTTAGATAAATAGATAAAGGTTGTATCATTCTTGAACTTTCCCTTTAATTTATTCTTTAATGAGACTACAGAGAACTTATAATCTTCAGAAGCTTTAGCTACTGATTGATATATTTTTCCAGTTTTTGTGTCAATTACTGCTTTACCTGTGAACGGTATGTGTGTATAATTTTTAGCTTTCTCAGCTATTTTATCTTTTGTTTCTTGAGATACATAATGACCTTTTAATCTTTCACTTCTTTCTTTACATACTTTCTCAGAGAACTTTTTACCTTTTCTAGTCTTGGACATTTTCAACTTTGTCTCATCACTTACTTTCTTTCCATACATGTGATTCTTTACACCTTTTTGAGCATCACCTATTTTCTTTTTATGTTCTTCAGACAATGGTATACCCAAACCTTGGCCCATATTTTTCCTTCGTATTTTCTCTTTAGTTTCATCTGAAGGTTTCCATCCTTTAGTAGCATCTCCTCCATCTGTTAGATTAGAAAGTGTTCCTGTTCCTAAATCTATTCTTCCATACAACTTAATAAACTCTTGTTCTTTTTGTTTTGCATATTCATAATTGTCTGTCTCAAACAGTATCTCAATATCATACTCTGTTTTACTTACAATATTATCCCATATCCTATTATTATAATGATAGACTATAGCTCTGTTATACGGATATAGATTTTTATCTCTTCGTACCTTAGTTCCTACTCCAATGTAGAATACTTCATCCTTGTCTTTTCTTACATGTCTGTATAGATAGTGATTCCCAAGTGCTACAATGTTTTCCATATATGTATATCAGTAGAGTGCAATATACACAATTAATATTAAACACTTGAACAAAACTTGCTATGTGTATAATTTGGCAGATGCAATAGATTTACCGGATATTGTGAAATGCACTTCTCCTGACTTTGGATGCAGGTTTATATCTGCCAATATTATTGAATGGAGACCTATTCTTTATTTGGTCATACATCTCTTTTGTTCTTTCAGATGTATCTTCTGTACGTTCTATTCTACGTTGTAAACCTCCTCTAATTGCTTTTTGTATATTCACAAATGCCATTAATGCGCAAAATGCTACTATTCTATCGAAATTCCCCTTCTCATTATATGCCTGCATTTCACGCATTAACCATATGAATGGGAATCTCTCATAACCATTGTATGTACTTATTAATTGATTTTTATCGTCAAATTTATCTTCTGTTTCAGAAATGGCATCTATACCATATTCGATAATCTTATTCCACATAGCTTGAGTCTTAGTCCAGCCATATTCTTGGAATTCATTCTGAACTACTTTCATTTCCTTATCAAACATCATATCTGATTTCTTTGCCAGATACCTTTGCCTTCGTTTGATTCTCATGTAGTTAATAAACGATGTTTTGTTATTTTCAGATGTAGTCCATGCATTATACCATTCTACGATCATTGATAGCATTTCATTGGTTTCATTTGGGTCATCATACCTACCAACCCATTCAGCTACTAATTTACCACCTTCCAGAAATACTTCACTTGTACCATCAGATTTTTGTTTGATTACCTCTATACTGTCCTTCCATATATATATAGATGCCATTGAATCAGATGTAACTGATTTACCTACTTCAATTGGGTCTACTGAACCATAATATGTTTTAAATGGAGCATCTTCTATGGGTCTTTCGTGTATAACCAAACAGCCTCTTTTATCAACCTTTGTTTTGGAACTTGGATATGTATTTGGTTCTCGTGTGGCTGGCTTCTCTATAATCTTTCCATCAATTCTTTCCAGCTCACAGTTATGCAACCAGTATTCATTCTCTTCTATTTTCCTTATCTGAGCTGCAGTATACCTCAACGGGAATATACTTTCTGTCCTGGTTGCAATTGCTTCAGCTATAGTCCTTGGTCCCTGTGATATCTGTGTCTGGTAATCACTTGGTGACAACTTCTTCTTGTCTTCTGCGTACTTCTTATCTATATATGCCTTTGCAGCTTCCACTAATGAGTTACCTGCTTCATCAATGAAATTATCATCTCCTTGTCCTGATAAGCCCCAGAATATTGGAATGAATAGTCCTGTAACTGCCTCTTGACCTGTCTCATCCTTGAGTGTTGTAGTTACTCCATAGAAATCATTAGCTTCCGGATGTTCAATGAATTTCCTTAATGGTTCACATTGATCCAAATCACCAACTGAACCAGCTATAGCAAAGAAGCCGGTAGTCTCTGTACCTTCTTTCATTGCTTCTTTCAGATAGTTATATGTCTGATCTGCAGTTGGTGCTACTCCACCTTCCTCATAGAAGAACTCATCTATAGCTCCACCTACACCCTTCACCGGGTCTTTATCAAATGTCAGACCTACTATAGTTGCCTGTGTACCTATGATGCTATCTCTCTTTACACCATCTCTATCCTCAGTTGTATTCTTGATTCTTTGTTGCCATTTATATACAGCATCTGGGTCATTATATCTAATCCAGGCAGTTTTGGTATTGGTGAAATCTCTATAGTGATTCAGATACTTCCAACACCCTTTCTGTCCTTCTATATATCCCTTATCAGATGCACCAATCTTGGCAGTGAAACCTTGTTCAAATATGTACTTATTGAATATTCTTGCTATGTGCAGATAACTTGATGCTACCTGCCTTCTTTTGAGTATACATGCATTTTTACCATGTAACTCTGCCAGTTCTTCATATAGACAGATGTGATACTGTACATCTCTGAATTGTGGAAATGCGAATCCTTTAACTTCTTTACGCTTATCATATATCTGCAGAAAGTTCAGCCAGTGGTAATAGCTTCTACTCAGATACCAATCGTTACCATTATCATCTTTGAATATTACACCCTTCCTGCATTTCTCTTTCTCTGTATCCCAATAGTTGATATACTGTGCTGTTCCTTCCTGATACTCACAGTATATACCTTTCTTTTGGAATGTTCTGGAATGCTCATTGAACAACTTAGATATCTCTACATCGAATTGATATCTACCAGGCTCTTTGAATATCGTCTTTAGATACTCTCTGAATTCCTGGGTAGATTCAAATTCTGTATAGTGCCACTGTTTGCTTGGTGACCATGTAGGTATCTTATACTGCATTTATTTTATTTTCTCTCATCTCTACAAATTCCCCTGATGGTAATTGCATGCGGGTGTACTCTATATTGTTAGTCTGATAATATACCCATTTATACGTTTCCCTTATACCATCTTCTAACTTAGTATTTGGTTTCCATTTGAGTTCCCTGTGAATTAATTCATTGTGGCTATTCCTTCCACGCACTCCAGTTGGTCCAGGTATGTTATTAATGCTTAGGTGTTTACCAGATATGCGTATAATCATTCTGGCGAGGTCATTAATTGATATCATCTCATCACTTCCAATATTGATTATCTCCGTACAATCACTTCTCATTAACCTGATAATGCCTTCAATGCATTCATCTATATACAGAAATGAGCGTGTTTGTGAACCGTCTCCCCAGATATCTATTATTGTTCTGTGACTTAACTCTTCTTCAGATGTATATCCTAATGCTCTTTTCTCTATAGCTTCTGCTACCTTTCTACATATAGCTGCTGGTGCTTTTGCTTTATCTCCTTGCCATGTTCCATGTGGTCCGAATATATTGTGGAATCTGGCTATCCTTACCTGTAATCCATAGTTCCTTTCAAATGCTTTGTATAACCTTTCGCTGAATAGTTTCTCCCATCCATATTCACTATCTGGTGCTGCAGGGTATGCGGATGACTCTTCACAGTTTGGATTCTCTGGGTCTTCCTGATTGTATGCAGGGTATATACATGCACTGCTACTATAGAACAGTTTGGCTACTTTATTCTCTACTGCTGCCTTAGCTACATTCAGATTGATTAGCGCGCTATTGTGCATTACATCTGCATCATGCTCACCTGTGAATATGTAACCAGCTCCACCCATATCTGCAGCTAACTGATATACCTCATGCCAATATCTACCTAGTGGTATTGCATATGGTGTCATTATGTCATTTACAAATGCAGGGTCACGCAAATCTCCTTTAACGAAATAACTGCAGAATTCCTTTGGTTTGAAATACTCATTGTCCTTTATATCAACACCAACTACATAATGACCTTCACTCTTTAACTTTTTGCAGAGGTGACTACCTATAAATCCTGCTGCTCCTAATATTAGACAATTCATATATGTATTTGTTTTTGTTTACTATTTATCTCTGGATATAATTTTGTAGCCCATCCGTATGTATCCTTATCATATGTTTTATGACACTTAGCACATAACTCAATAAAATCATCTAACTCTCTTTTATACTCATGACTTTTATTTGCCCATTGTACATTTTCTTCAGATCCACAATGTTGACACATAGAAGCCTTTCCTTTGTGATTACTAACCCATCTATGTAATGCATGATATCCAACATCGTCACCTTTCCAAGTAGTTGGAGTCATTCCTTTTTGGAAAGATCCTGAATTAGGTATACATAATCCTTTTGTACCTTTATTCCATGGGTCTTTTCCTTTTCTAAACCCTCCATCTTCATTATAACTAAAACCTTTTTCAAACCATCCACTATTAATTTTTACTATATTATAAGTACCCTTTCCTCTTTTTGGCATAGTTCTATACGCATACATACACTTTTTACTACAGTACAATCCTCTCCCTATAGCAACTCTATCTGAACTAGTTATAAATTCGTTACCACAATTACAAGTTTTCTGTATATTCATACGGCTATTTATTTTATGTATAATTTATCCCCCCATCCTGTATTTCCACACATTGCTGTTTCAACTCCTTTGAATCCGAATTGTGCTACATACTCATCTATCTCAGATACAAGTGCGCAATCTGTATACAAATATAGTTCATTTATTTCCAGATACAAGTAACTGACTTGTGATAGTAGTTCTCCCATACCTTTCAATGCCTTCAATTCATTACCCTGTATATCTATATTGACAAATTGATAGTCGGATATGTTGAGCTTGTTTTGCTTGAACAGTGTGTCAACTCTCTTAGTCCTGAGCTTGATTGTATCTATATAATGTACTTCAGGGTGTGCTATCTTGTGATGTGCCAGTTCTAACAGTGAACTGCTCTGTCCCTGATTGTTGGATATATTCAGAACTACTTCCTGATTATCTCTGTCAGATATACAGTCATTGAATATTATGTGGTTCGGATATGGTTCTAATACATTAATTGCATGTGATATGCAACCTGGGTCTGCTTCTACCCATACTGTCCTCTGTACCCCATTATTGTAGTAGTCCTGTGCTTCTTCTGCCCAGTGTGCTCCAATATGCAGTACTCCTGTTGGCTTGATATTGTATCTATTGCAAATATCTTTATATGGTATTAACATTGTGGCTCTATTTTTTAGTATCAGTGTTTAATGAAATATGCTCCGGCATCATTGATATCATTCTCAGGTATGACAATCAGTTCATCTATTGTATACCCATTAGCTATACAGAATTCCTCTGCTGCTTGTTTAACCCCGTAATCAGTTACATTTAGATAGTCATGAAATGCAACAATCCCACCAGGTACAACCTTTTGGTACCACGCATTCAAATCTCTCATGACACCAGTATAGCTATGATCACCATCCAGGTATACCATACTTATATCCTTATTGTCTACCTGTTTTGACATCTCAACAGAGTCTCCTTTCAGAAACGAAGTACTCATCCTGTATTTAGATAACCTATCACGTGCATCTGAATAGTTAGTGTCATGCCATTGCTGTGGAAATCCACCATCCCCTCTCTGTGTTTGTTCACATGCCCATCTATCTACCAGATATAATTCTTGTATACCTGCCTGTAGTAGTTCCAGTGAGAATCTGCCCTCAGCTACACCAACCTCTACTGCAGATAAGGGTAGTCCTAACTCTTTCATTAACTCTACTAACTCTATTCTGTAATTTACTATCATATTGATTCTTTATACCAATGGTTTCCCAAATTAGCAAATGATGAGAACTGTGTTATACCTGTACCTATATTACTCTGATTGTCATATTGCTTTACACAACCTGGATTAAATGCAAATGTACTCAGGTTTGGTTGTAGCAGTATCATCAGCCAGTCTATACCCATTGACCTATATACATTAGTATCCAGACAATCCAGTATGTGTTTCAGTTTATCCTTGTTAACTATATAACTGTATGTACTCCAGCATCCATATGTCCTGACTATATTTGGATGTTCTGTTGGCTCCCAATCCTTATTTACAGTACAGTGACATTGATACAAATCTGGATGACTATGTACACTATTACCATCACTCTTGTGCCATGTAGGTTCGAGGTGATATGTACTACCTAACCAGAATATATCCCAGTCATGGTCTGTCAGATACAGCTCTGCTTCTTTCAGCCTCTCCTGTATATCATTACAGTATATCAAATCATCCTCCATTACCCATGCATGTTTACCTTGCCTGAGAGCTTCTTCCATTACAGCTATCTGACTATAGTGACAACCTATAGCACCAGGTGTGCGCTGTTGCATTATATATGTCTTATCATCTGGAATGAACTGGGACACCTCTTCTGGTAGTAACCCTCTGGTTCTGACTGCAGATATACCAACTCTATTTAGTTCAGTTATCATTCTGTCATTCCTGTCAGGTCTGCTATCCAGATTGATATATGATGCATACGTATTCTCTGGTGTGAATTCCAATAGCCTGCGTTTGTGGAAACAGAATGTGTTCTCTATTCCAACTTGTTCTGATATATTGTTCTCCTTGCTGAAATGGATAGCCAACTCTAATGGAGCATAACTGATACCATATTCCAGGAAATGATGTCTGTAGCTAACGCATATAGCCGTATCCTCATTCTGGTTATACCATTCCAGGTTTAGTTTGGATGGCAATTCCAATAGTCGTTTGCTTCTGAGACTGACACTATTACCAACTCTGATTACATTACCATCTATATCATGATGGAGATTATCATACCATGGAGCACCTATATAATCGTAATTCAACCAATCTGGATTCCAGCTATCTGGATTAATTACATAACCATCTGGATGAATTAACAGACAGAATTCAGTATCTACATACTTATATAGTTCATAGAATATGAACTTATTCCACTCATCTATTGAATCAAATGAATCAATATCATCAACATGTAGTATCCATTTAACATTCTTAGGACACATTGGAAGATCATAATTAATAGGTGCTAGCAATTTCACAGCACCATATGATATACCATTACATGAAATACTCAATGCATTAATTGCTTGTTCAACATCTATGGTAGCAACACATATCAATGTAACATTTGGTAATTGTAGCATTTATTCAAATTCTAACTGCGTGAAATAATCTGGAATGAAATCCTTATTGGCACCACTGAAACAATATTTCGATGGTGGTATTATAATGTGTTTGTCTGGATTCTTATTCAACCAGCCAGCTACAAATCCGAATGTAGAGTAGCAGAGTATCTGGTGCTCACAACTTGACAGATCAGTTAGATCATTCAGTTCAGTTCTTTTTCCAGATGCCTCATATGCCCATATTATAATGTCAGTATCCCATTTTACATTATCAAAGTATTTCCTTGCTGCAGGTACGTCATCTGAGAATATGTGAAAAGTGGTATAGCCTTGATTGATAAAATATTTTACAGCAGATATATAATACTCATTAGGTAATTCTGGATGTTTGTCACGAAGTTGTGTAAAGTCTCCAAATCTACAGTGAATGCCGACTACACCATTTTTGTTATAAGGTAATTGAAATTTCTCCAGTATATAATCTCTACACCAATCAAAGTATTTGAATGACTGCCAGTAACCAACAAACTTAACATTCTCCATTACAGGTATGCTTCTGTATTCAGGTACATTGTAGTTATGTGTACCATCCCCATTTGGAGTAGCGTGTACCTGTAATTCATGATACTCAGTCATGTGCCCAAGTTCAGGTCCCATAGTCATATATGGAAAATACATTTTAGTACCATCACAATGATGGGCTATATCAGGTATATAGTGTGGTAGGTCATGTTGTTTGCAATATGCCAGAAGCATCGCTATCTGATAGAAATTATTCCCACAGCGGCCCTGTAGTACAGTTGATATCATAATGCTGCTAACTTTTCTAATATTGATTGGTGAAAATTATGTGGTGTTCTATTTACATTATTCTGGTAATGGCTACCTGGGTGTATTCTATGCTCGTATTCAAGTCCAGGTACAAAGTAGTAGCTATTGCCTTGCTCCAGTAACCTGTATGCCATATATATACTATCACTGGTTACAGGGTCTATATCCGGATTGAATGCTCTCAGGTATGTATCTCTATTAATGAAAAAGTTCATTGCATTTAGTGCTGTAGTAAATGCTCCATCGTGAAGGTTCTCTCGTACATCAAAATCACCATAGTAGTTACCTGCAAATTTTCTGAAGTCAAAATGTGGTTTGGCAAATGACGGTTGATATACAACTATTGGATTCCATTCAGATATAGTATATATAGCGTTCAGATACTCCGGTGTAATTATATTGTCAGAGTCCAGAACTATGACCCATTCATTCTTTGCTAATGATACTACTCTCTGTTTGTTTCTATAACAGTCATAGTTTCTATCATTTTGATATACTCTGACTTTATAACTGCAATGATTTAATAGTTGTTCATAACTACCATCTGTACTAAGGTCATCTAGTATTACTATATCAGATACACGATTATCATCCAATACTTGTGCAAATGATTCTATAGTCATTTGATAGCGGTTATATGTTGGTATACATATAGAGATTTTCCTGTTATCCATTCGTTATTATTTTGATGTGCATGTAGTTTGGTTCATAGTGTATATCGTCTACATGATACAGTGTATCTATTGTCGATAACCCTTCTGTGAAATCTCTCGGTGATGTACAGAGTTTTAGATTGTTCTGATAGTCTAATGTATTGTAGAATCCTGTACCTGGTCTGATATCTGGTTTTGGATGAGCAAAGCATTCAAACTTACCCATTTTCACCTGTGGTTGTATACCCTTTTGAATGAATGATTGATATAACCCATCATCCTCTCCACCATACCCTTTATATTGATTACTGAATCCATTCACAGCTACATAATGTGTTTTGCTGACTACTACAACTCCACCAAAGAACTGCGAATATAATAGCTGATAATTGAACTGTGATGCTCTGCCAGCTATCATACATGGTAAATCACAGTAACTATAATCAACCTCTCCAAGTACAGGTATAAAATCTACATCATGCAGTATTACATAATCATATGCAGATGATAACAGCTTGTAACCGATGTTATATAGCAATCCCTTATTCCATGCATTTGTATCTGCCTGTTCAATTACAGCTATAGTTAATTCAGACCAATGTTTCCTCAGATGTGTTGTTATTACTTCCAGGTGAGTGGCCCTACCTCTATACGTTATCAATACTAACCCTGAAGCGCCAACCATGCCAGATAGTGTTGTTTATATGTACTGTATGTAGCATCTGCATTATCCAGAAAGTATTGTTCCTCTGTGGTCATATCTGTCCAGTCTGTATTCCATGGAGTATGTGTGCATGTAAATCCATTTGCTACACGTACAGCATCATACTGGAATGGCAAATCAGTCCTTACAACACAGAATGATGTATCAATTGGAGCACTATATACATCAGGAGCTATCTCAGTTAGCCAGTAGTTGGCCTCAATTGGTTGTATAATATCTGCTAGAAATGCATTGGATATATCCAGATAGTCAATAGCGAGTCCTACTTTATCAACTCCATACCAACCTGCCATCCTGGTCATACGCTCTATAAACCCTGGAGCAGCATCTACATTTAATGAGATGTCACTATCGGATATAGCTACCCAGGGAGAGTCAGAGAATATACTAATTATATTATCATCCCAGAATGTCATACTACCTGTATTTGTATGGTTCAGTACAGTTATGTCAGTTAGTGTTTCATACCAATCCAGTAATGGCGGGTATGTACTTCCCAAATCCAGTATGAATATATTATCATACCCAAGTCCTTGCAGTTGAGTACACAGGTTCTGTGTGGTTGTCAACCTGTTGTTGTTGAATAGTATTATCGGTATCATGATGTGTGGTTTTAATTAATTATGGATAGTTAATGGAAGATTTATTTTATGTGCCTTTTTGATTAACCCTCTCTTGATTATCTCCTGTATTGTATACCAGTTATTTATTATTCTTATTGGATAGTGTATTTGCTATTTTATCTCTTGTCTCTTGTGACATTGGAATTCTTATTTCACAATTATCGAAATGCCATCGTTGCATAATACCAATACCTCCTTCTTTTCCACACTTTGGGCATATGATTTTTATACGCTCAACTCCTTTAGTTGTAATAACTTTATTCTTCTTCATTTTTTCTATCTGCTCTATAGTCATTTTCCTTCCTGTATTCTTTTCTTTTAGTAACTGTTTTGTTGCATCTGATACTATTCTACCTCTTAGTGCTATTCCTATTTTTAGCTTTGCTTCTTCTGACATCACTTTACCTTTATTACCATCTCCTATTTTTCTACGAGTTTCTTCTGTTACAGTTTTTCCAATATTGACAGATTTTAACTTCTCAGCATGATCTTTAGATAACTTTCTACCTTTTCCTGCATTGCTTATTTTCTTTTTAGTTTCATCTGAGTGTTTTCCACCTCTCCCGCCTTCTTTTATGTTCATCATTTTAAATCCACAATCTTTATACTGTTGAATAAATAGTACCTCTAATTGGTCCAGAACTTCTTGTGTTATATCTTCTGGTAACTCCTGGAGTATCTCAAACTTATGATTATCCCATCCATATCTTTTTATAGATTCTATAACTTTTGGTTGATGATAACATTGACTTCTTTTATAGTTTCCAATTCTCTTCTCTATATTCCAAGTCTGCCCGATATTTACTCTTCCTGATGGAGATGTTATTCTATATATTCCTACCATATCAATTGTGGATAGTTAATATTTTATCTACCTTATATGACTTCTTTATTAAACCTTTCCTTATAATTTCTTGAATTGTATAAAAGTCACTACAGAACTGCTCACCTGACACTATACCTGTCTGTTTGATATACTCAGTTTTGATAGTCCACTGTCCCCAATCCAGATGACCAAATGCTATCTCGCCAGATATCACATTGTAATTGAACAAGTGTGATATAGCTTGCCAGTGTATCATATCTGCACCTGCGGTTATAGCATCCGCTATTAACTGAACTGTGCAAGGTAGATAATAATCCTGGATACTGGTATTTACTACGTACTCTGTATCTACTAAATACTTGATAGCAGATGCTCTATTAGCTGTGCCCCAGTTACCTGTATCTATTGGAGAACGTTCATAGCTAATTCTTGGATCATCTACTGTATACATAGTATCTGTTATTGGACCATTATTATATATAATTGCCTTCCAATTTGGATTTGTCTGTGCTAACATACTATCTATAAACGGAGAGTTGTAGAACTCCTCATTATGAGCACAGGCAATAAAGGTAATGAATGGTTTCATCTTTCACTACAGAATTTTATAAAGTCAATAATCCCATACACAATTATCCCTGCTATAATTACTCCTACTACTAATACTACAAATGCAAATGTACACTCACTCATTGTTATTCTGTTATTATTTCAACAATTTTGTTCTTTCTCATATCATAGATGTCGTATATATCTATGAATCTGTTACCTATTGGTATTGTTCCACCTACTTCATTTATTTCATACTCTTTATCTTTGAGTATTTCCAACTTGCCAGATACGTAGTAGTCCTGTATAAATTTAACTGTTATCATCCGTTATTCATTTGGTCCATCTGATCATATGCAATCTTCTTAGCTCCACGAACTCTATGTTGTTCTGCTTTGAGTTTTATCTCCAACTTGTCATACATCTCTAAGTAATCGGGGATTTGCTTCATGAACATATTGACATCACCTGCATTACCGTTCTTACCACCTGTAGTCTTGTTATCATCCAGGAAGTCATATATATCTGTCAACTTGTTTTTACATGTTCTAAACCCTCTAACTGTTGGTGTTTCATATAATAGTTTACATCTCTCTAGAGCATTTGTTATTATTGGATCATCCAGAGAGAAATCAATAGCAAGGTCTTGAATTATCATTTCCTGTCTTTCTTCTTCTGGTCTGTTGATATATATATTACGACTGTCCCAACATGACATGTAGAACAGATAGCCATATACTTTTAGGTAGTCATCTGGGTATATCTCTCTGATTTTCCTCAGCCAGTCTATAAATAGCGTACACTGTTCTGGAACTACAACACCATTTACAACTTCAAATAAACAGATTTGCATAACTACTTTAGATTTTTCAAACAGTTCATTATATATTTTGTCATTACTCCAGCATCCATATTGTATTCTTTAGTTAGATTACAATCATGTATCAACTGACTTAACTCATGTCTGAATACAGGTCTCTTTCCTATACATTCAATAGTTGCAATGAGTTCTTTATTAACTGATACATTATATGTGTATGAATTTTTCCAGAATCCATCAATCATGTAATTTTTATCTGTAACTTCTTCATTATCATATTTTGAATTTATTTCAAATTCTACATTTGCCAGGAATGGAATAATCCATGTAGTTACTAATCTACCATCTGGTTTTTCAATATTAGATGCATTAATAACTAACCCACTATTAATTGTCATTTCTTTTATTGCATTATTCATCTGACACATTCCACCTAATCCTGTTTCTACTACTACATTTATTGATGGATCTGGTCCTGTGAAATCTATTTTACCTGCATAATAGTCATAGAGTGTACTTTGTAGTATATCTTTTACATTATCCCCTACTTTGTATTGTACTGTTGTCATATTATATATTTTTATTTAACTAATGATTCAAATACTTGTTTACGTGTTACATTCCACTTTATCAAATCGTATATATCAGATGTGAGTTCGTATAATTTCTCACCCTGGTCTGTTACAAAGTTCGGGTTTTTAACACAGAACTTCATTGTTTTTATCCAGTCATCCGGAGTTTTTACAAACATAACTCCCTCATTATTGAATTCTACCACATCTGAATATGGTGGAACATATGATGCCATTATCGGAACATGCTTGCAACCTGCCTCTATAACTTTTAACTCGCTCTTGTAACTGTTCCATTCATTTTTTACCAACGGTGCCAGTGCTACATCTGCAGAGTCATAATAGTTCAGATAATAGTCCAGGTCAACTGATGGGTATATTTTGAATGAGTTTGTTTTCCTGAATGTTGTTGCCATGAAGTCATACTCTCCATTCACTTCTTTTACTTTATAGTTATCATTCTTTGCCAGCATGTCTTCCTTGGTGTTGTATATCTTGGCTTTAGTTGGATTATAACCACACAGTATGAACTCTGCATTTGCTGTCATGAAAGGGTCACCTCCTATTCTTGTGAACTTACCATCCAGCATTTTCACATCCTCTTTATGTGTACTTCCTGTCAGGTACATGAACCTGGTTTTTTCATTACCTGATATCTCTCTACCTCTAACTCTATCACCTTTTACATACTGGTCTCTATTGAATGGTAGAGCATTTGGTATCACTACTGTATTCTTATTTAGTGTTGCCCTGATTTTATCCTGTAGCCTCATTGTTGTACAGATAACTACATCCGCTAACCTGATATGTTCCTCAGTTATCTCTCCAATACTATTCTCTTTGAATAGCTGATATGATGGGTGACTCTGGGGCAGATGCCACATATCATCTACATCAAGTGCTACCTTCATGCCATTTGCTTGTAGCTTCCTAATGAACCTTGGCTCTGTCATACAGTACTTGTTGTACAGCAGTATATCACAGTCTATCTTCTGTTCATCTGTATGTTGTTGCAGTATCTCTACTTCTATACTATCATCCTGTGGCATGTATGCCAATGGGTTAACTATTCGATGGTAATGGATACCACTATTTAATATACATAAAGCCTGTATCTTCATTTAATTGTCTTTAGCTATCATTATACTTTGAAACCTTTCCATTTTGCATTTCTGTGCTGCCTCATTACCTTCATTGATGAATACTTCATCCAGTCCCATTTTTATATTCTTGAATGTCTGGTCAAGTACACTCAATACCTCTATGGCATTATTTTCATTCTCTGTATTGAATTTCAATATTGCCTGGTCTGTATCTTCGTTCTTTGTGAACTCTATGAATATCTTCATCTGTTAATTGTATTTACTTTGATTTTAACCATTTGATTATTGACTGTACTTCAGCTTTCAGATATGGTACATTTATTTTCTCTACACTCTTTACTACAGGTTCGCCGTCTATCATCTTTGTTATTGGGTAACCGTATTTATCTTTACCTGCTTCTTCAAACTTTACGTGCTCTATTGTCAGTCTACCCAGTTTCAGGGATGGATTGTGCTGCAGTATCATATATGCATACATACTCAATTGCAATGAGTAGTGGTTGAACTCACAATCATCTAAATGATTAACAGGTGCCAGCATCTTCTTTGTTACACCTTCCCAGTTAGTGAACCCTACTGTTTTGATTTCTTTATTTGTCTTGTGGTCAGTTATATCCAGTATACCTGCAGTTACAGATGGTAGATCAACCTGGCCACATATACCTGCTGATTGCAGATACACAATGTGTTCCGGATATATACCTTCGGTTAGTTTCTGACTGCTTGCTATCTTTACACCATTACTCATTACAGGTTGACAGACATTATCTATACCTGACTGATATAGCTCATTCTCCTTCTTGCTGTGATACCAGTGACCTAATTCTGTGCTCCTGTTATTCTCACTATCCCAGATACGGAGTATCTCATCCACTGAATAACCAAACCATTTATTTGGATACTTACCTGGTCTCTTTGTAGAGCATTTAGTTGCCACAGCTACTTTATCAAATGGCTCACATAAATCGTGAATGATACCAGTTACGGATTTCCATTGAATACCATCTGGTACAATACTTGTATAACTGTGGTCTGATTCTCTGAATTGTATCATTGATGAAATATTATTATTCTCTTTGCTGCTATAAATCCGCCACACTTTGGGCACACTACATAATCTCCCTCTCTCCAATCTGGTTGTATATCTATATTATTGTAACTGAATACTGTTCCACATTTGTGGCATGTTTCTTCTTTCTCTACAGTATTTGGATCTGTACCTTCTTGTATTATTTTCATATCTTTGGTTTGAATTGATTTTCCCAGTTCTTTTGTGCAATTACTTTCTCCATATCATTATCCATCAATGGTTTCCATAATGCCTTATCCATCTGTAATCCTGTTTCTGTATCTGCCAGTGTACAGTAGCAACTCATGCAGTGTGTCTTCATATCTATATTACAGGTACACTTACTGCATGTTGGAGTTCCTGGTAGCGATGATGTTTCTGGTTTACCGTCTTTATCGTAGTACCCACACTCATTAGTTTCACAGATAGCCTTTCTCCTTTGTGCCTCTTCATCTATTTCAGGTATGTGATTCAGGTATGTGTTGTAGAGTCCTTCAGCTATAGATTCTCTATTGTCCCATGCCTTTTTTAGTGTCTCAATCAGATTCATGTTGTGAATTGTTATTATCTTTATTAGCTTCTTTCTTTTTATCTCTCTTCATTTCATCTGACTTTCTCTTTGCTTCATTCTTTCGCCTGTAGAACACTTCCTTCATTCTTACCTCAACTGTCAATATTTTTGTATACAGCTTTTTCTTTTCTTTCAGCAGATTCTTATTTACAATCTTGTCACTCTTTATCGCCTTTTCCAGTGATGTTCTCTCTCTGGCAACTGTCCATATCTTCATGAAAAAGTCTCCGAACCCTCGTATTCTCAGATAGTCATACTTCATTACTTCCATCTGTATATCTAACTCCTTGAACACACTCATCACTATCAGCTCAACATGGTCCTCATTGATATTCTTTTCCTTTGCAAACTCTGATATTATATCTTTGAATTTCTTTGTCAGCATGTGTCAGTTATCTGTATATACAGTTGATAGTGAGTTTGGTATTCTTCTGTGTGTGCAGTCCTACAGTGTCAGATAGTACTATTGATTTCTTATGTCCCCCAGTCTTACTGATTAGTTTATTGTCTTCCATTTTGCCCAGAGCATTCCTGACACTCTGTACACTCATGAATATCTTTCGTGCAACTAGTTCCTGGCAGAATCCCAATAGAGGTTGTTCACCTTTCAACCCTAATAGTGTCAGCGCATTCAACTCTCTCCTGGACAGAACTATACCCTTGACATATGAGTAGAACATCAGTTGGAATTTGATGAACTGCTCACATGTCAATTCTACTGTGGATATAGTTGTATATACTGGCTCTATTTCCTGTCCCATTAATCCTTTACTATTGTATCTGTAGTTGCTTTTGATTGCTTATCAGCTTCTGATTTCTGGAGCTCTTCCAGCTTTGCTTTTTCCTCTGTGGCTTTCTGTATCATTTCATTCTGTGCCATCATTAACCTAGCCCATGTTTGCTGGTCATTCATTGCCTCTATCTGCAACCTCTTACCCAACATGCCAGGTATCTGCTGTGGATTAACCCTGCCCATCTTGCAGTCCATTTCTGTGAGGTCCATTTCCAGCCTCGTAGCTTCAGCTTGTTTACGCAGATATGGCAGTACAGCATCTAGCTTTTCTTCCTCCAGTTTCCTGCGCTCATTTATTTCTGCTTCAGATAACTGTGGAGCTTGGTTAGCTTGCTTGTTCATCTCTGCATACTTCTGCTTGATTTTGGATGGGTCAATTGCTTCCTGTGTCTGACCTCCTGGTTTCATTTCCTTTGTCATATTTGCTATGTGTTTAACTTGTCAAATGTACAATAATTTTTGTGTTACAAACAAATCTATTTCTCACTATTGTTATATATTTGTTTATGTCATCTATTTACACACTTGCTATATACAACAAATCCCCATAACGGGGATTCATTTATATCAGTTGTGTGGAAACTACTTATTTCTTTTTCATTGGCGTCTTGCCACCTTTCTTCATCATTGGACTACCTTGTGGTGGAGCTTGCATTGCTGGACCTTGGTGTGCTTGCCTGGGAATCATTTTTGGTGCTGTCTTTTTTGGACTACCTGCTTTCTTCATCATATAGATTCAATTTAGCTTGTGACTTATTTATTATTCACTATCTTGTTATACCCTTTGATATTATATTCTGCTATTGACAGGTACAGTTCATCTGCACTGCGTACCATCATCTCAGATGCAGATTTGTAGTAGTACACTTCCATACCTGGAATTATTTCTGCTACACCACTTCCACATGTTACAGCTATACCTTTCTGTATCAGACCTCCTCTGACTTTGTCCACATCTATACTACCACCATCTCCATCCGGACCTGTTACTCCTGTGAGTATTATCCCGCCCTTGGATTTGATAACTTCTACACGGATTGGCTTTACCAGTATCTGTTGTCCAGTCACTGTGAATACATCTATGTCTACCTCCGGTACTAAATCTATTAATACATCCATATTATTTTGGCTCTTAATTGGTTACTTGATTTGTCCTGCTTTTATGCCATTGATATATCGTCACTGTCATCATCACTATCCTTATGTGTATATTTATACACTGCCCAGATACAGAGTATCATTAATGCAGATATAATGTATGTTCTTGCTTCTATCATATTTTGCAAACATACAACATTGATATGGTATATCCAAACAGAAAACCCCGGTATGGAAATACTAGGGCTATAGTCTGAGAATAGAAAAGAAGTGATGTTATACAGTTGGAGCTATAGTAGCTGCCAGTGCAGTTAATGATGCTGTTGCTGAGTCGATTGCAGATACAATACCATCTGCCTCTGTAGCAGTAATGTCACCTGAATGAGCTGTGGTGAATGTTGTAATAGCTGCTGATAATGCAGATACCTGTGTAGTTAGTCTGTCTGTTGATGCCTGTACATCTGAAAGTTGTGCCATAATTTTGTGTTGATTTTGATGTTGAAGATATATTAAGTCCTTGATGTCCTGATGCTGTGTTAGAATGAGTTTAGTCAATTCATGCACTAATTCGTGTACTGATATATGCTCACTCATATTGTAAAGATATGCAGTAAAATTGTACCAGCAAAGTTAAGTCAATAATAATTATAGTCATCTCACCTGAACTCGAATCAGGACTCATAGATTCGTAATCTATTGTACTATCCAATTATACTATGAGATGTATTGGTGACTAAGGAGAGTTGAACTCCCTTCTCCTGATTCACAGTCAGGCACACTAACCATATGTGCTATAGTCACAGTAGAGATAATAGGACTCGAACCTATGTATGCAGAGTCAAAGTCTGCCACACTAACCAACTGTGTTATACCTCTATGAAGTCTAGGTGACAGGATTCGAACCTGCGAACACTTGATTCCAAGTCAAGCCAGTATAGCCATCTGCAGAACACCTAGATGCTAATGTGCCAGTAGAGAGACTTGAACTCTCAATCCGTTAGGCGGTAGTTTCTAAGACTACTGTGTATGCATTCCACCATACTGGCATAAAACAAACATCCCCGGTAGTTAGCCGAGGTCAGATAAAGATTGTAGTAATGAAATACTTTAGAAACAACCATCCACCTCAGCTATAATAGCTGGCAATTGAGGGAGACGATGTTGTAACCTAATGTTGTTCATAAAATAAAGTATCAGGTAACAAGTAGAGAAAGTATATGTTTCATCCAAAGAAGTAACTCTCTCAAACGACACTGATGGTGCAAAGGTAATAACAGATAATGAAACTACCAAAACAATCTGAAAATAAACTCTAACACATTTCAAGTGCAAGAGTTTGAAATAATTGTTGTACATTTGTCAGATGATAGTAGTGTTTATAATTATAATGCTGGCAGTATTCAGCAAGCAGATGGGTATAGCTGTAAGTAGAAAAGTCAATACAGAGAATACACGTATACTGAGAGAGCAGGAGAAACTATGTGTTAGAACTAATCTGATTGAGTATATTAATGCGAATAAAAGTAGCCAGGTACAAGAGTTGGCACCAGATATAGAACCAGAGAAGGTGGCTGATATACCAATTGAATATAACAAGTCATTTGTAAGTCCGTCATGGTTCATAGATAGTTGGGTAAAGAAACTAACAGTATCCCCTGCGGAACAACTAATAGTAAATGAACTGCAGAAATATCAATTAGTATGGTACAGGGAAGTATCATTCAGGGATATGCAACTGTCACCAAAAGGTGCTCCATACAGGTATGACTTCTACTTACCAGTATATGGGATAGTAATTGAGTACCATGGAAAACAATGGCACAGCACACCTGAGAAGTTAGCTATAGATGAATTAAAGATGAAGTTCTGTAAAGCCAATAACATCAAAGTAATCACATACTCAACAGAACACTACTATAGACTATCATGTGAGATAGAACAACTAATGGATGAACTTGGAGTAGATGTTATGGTCTCGTAATTAGTAGTGATGAAAACCTTTATACTGGCAGAAATAATTATACATACGTGTTGCCTTATCTCTACTACTGAATGCAAACTGGATAATATTATCAATACCCTTTACATAAGTTTTTACCATCCATAGATTGATGTCATTAGTATATACAAACTCTACAGCACCTATTGCACATCTCTCTATTGTGTATTTCCAACAATG